>JAAUXU010066908.1_pt1 | contig 52537 bp, 41 predicted proteins | sample 7278151 | NCBI WGS metagenome assembly JAAUXU01 (sample SAMN14350113, study PRJNA611818) | marine sediment metagenome | isolation source: surface marine sediment (1.8m) | place: French Polynesia: Moorea | collected 2018-08
GCGTGTATGAAAATTGTACCTACAAGACAAGAATAGGGCCTGTGTTCAGCTGATGTGCCAACAGTGTCTGTGAGTCACAACACACACACAAGAAGCAACAGAAGGGGTCGGCCGAGGTTCTGCGGGTCTGGTTTTTATGGTCATTGATGTTTCCGAGATATACCTCGTTAGCGATCCAGAAGAGCGACCAAGACTTTGTCCCATCGCGGCGCAACATTTTGTAGAGCCTCCGAGCGAGCATAACGGACACACATGTGAGGAGCTCTTTATCCATCAGCACGCGAGAATCCGAAAAACCGAAGAACCCCGAGAGAGGGCATGAAATTCGTGACTTTTCGATGGGCTGACGCGTACGCGCACTGCACTGCGTACTGCAGGACAATGAACGAGGGCGTTCGGGGCACGCACACTCGTATACGTATTAAGCGGGGCAATTTTTTTTTTCGGCAGCATATCAAAGTGAGAAAAGAGGCAGCTCTCACAGCTGCAACCCTGCCCTTAAACCATTGTTCCCTATCGACGCACTCGCCTACCTGTGTTCTACTTGTGCGAGCTTCATTAAATTTGCTCTTCTCGCTTTGACACATTTACTCTCGTAGACACTAGCAGGAAGTTACGTATAATTGCACACTTTACCCACAGCTCGTGTTAGCACTAAAGATGCAATTGAAAGTACATTCCATTGTTTGTACAGGAAGGAGTCCAGACTACTGCTTTGGACGACCGTGGCCTGTGCTAAGCAACTGAATAAGACCGATGCCAGTTATTCCGTATGTGGCCAGCTTAAGTGGACACTTAAACTCTGCTATAGCATATTTGTAGATAATCTAATAAAGTGCATTGGCCGCAACATCGATGTCTGTGACACTCTCTGCCTCCATGAAAATCTATGCCATTTCATGTCTCGGATGCCCTTGACAACGTAAGTTAGTCAGTCGTACAACAGAATCTGCATTGGAGGTAAAGAATTATGTGAGACAGATGGTTGTTACTGCTCCCGGAGCATACCATACCTGACAAAGGTGCCTGCAGCTCTTCTCATAAGCACGTAGATTATACACAACCAACGCCAACAGCTCATTTAAAAACAAAGACACGTTCAGAATACATCCTCATTGCGGAGTCAACCATTCTCGTCTTTGTTGAGCCCAAAAAAGGGCTCGACTTTCGTCAGGGTGAACTTCGTAGTTGCTATATGTTCCGTTCAGGGATGCAGCTGCTGGATTGCATAAATGCAAAACTGAAAATATGGATCCTGGAAGCGCGAGAATGATAATGAATAAGAAGTTCAGCTACTCCCAAATTTCTCACAATGTACGAGAGTTTTGCACAAATGTGACAAGTGTGTCTGAGGCCAGATCGCACTATGTAGTGGCAATCAGAGCGCAGGTAAACTTTCATTTAGCACAAAGCAGACTTTTTTTTAGTTAGTCCTTGCGTGGTGTGAGGCGGGGAATTCTGCAGGAGGCTTGGACTCCTTCCCAGCTCAAATATGCTCCCAAGTCAAAATGTTGCCTTCTTTGCTTCAGACGTTTAGTTGCCTGCCCGCATCAGCGCCAGCTGTCATTTTTGAGCTGAGATACTTTGTTAAACTGCGAAAAGGGATGGGTTCCTGACCTGAACCTGGAATCTGGCAGCTCTCACTCTTGGGCAGAACACAGCAACAAAAAAATTAGGCATTTTGAGAGCAAGGCCTGAGAGACGTATGACATCAGTATGAGACCACTTGAAGTGTGCCATCATGATGGAGCAGCCCCTCAAAAACGAGAACTTCATGAACAAAGCCTTTGTGTACAGTGCACGTGTACATGTGCGCTCAGGTCCAGGCTGAATGCTGAGTTGTTGATAACCTTTGGATTTCTCACAAAATAAGGAGCTCTATACATACCCAGACTACACACCGAGACGAGAAAAAAAAACCCTTTCATTGCTTTACACCTGTGATCAGACTGAAGTTGGGCATGTACGTTAGCCTTCCCGCAAAATTCACTGCCGCGCACCGTACATTGTTACGGCACTTAGGTGCCCAGTGCATGGCGTGCATGGGGTGGCATTTTCGCTAGGAGCAATGGCAAGACATTGTTTTTCTTCAACATGACGTCATTGCAATAAAATGCACGTGGAACAGTAGTAGTGTACTGTACGTGTAGAACTGTAACGGAAGAAGAAGACTAGTGAGTGCCGTGCGCACAAAACGAATTGTGCAAGGTCGTATTAACCTTTTGTGTGATGGCAGTGCAATTCTCAGCCGAGAAGATAAGCCTAATTCTGCTACGTCATAGCGCTCCTGTGAACATACCAGCGCATCCTTCTTTGAGGTGTCGACTCAACTCAACGGGCCACTTATGTATAGAAATACCCTCTCAGTTATTATTGGACAAGTGTGATGACTGATCCAGTGCAGCCTCCACCAGAATATCTTTCGACTTGACGTACTTAAAGGGGACGAGCTTGCAGTACTGCGGGGCGGATGAAATGTTCCAGCTACCACGATCAGGGGGAAAAACACTCTGAATTAATTTCATTTCCTTATGTGAATGCTACACACAAAAGCTGCTCTCCTTTTTCCACCTTATCGACTGAGTAAGCAAAGCTTAATGGTTTTGGATGACTGCTACACTGCAGCTGTCACACAAGCGTGATAGACGTGGTAAACAGTTACTTCAAGATAACGCCAGAGAAGAGTCACAACCCAGCCTTCTTTCCCCAACGCACATTGCAAAACGCCTGTGAATTCCCCATCATCACACCAATTGCTCGTCCAAACTGTCCAAGGGAATTGGACGTATGCACCTCTCCGTGGAGCAGCCAGCCAGCTTGTCTCGCTGCAACTACCGGCGATCGATCGATCAATGCATGTGCATTGTCAATTATCCAACAATGTTGCTGCGTGCAATCGATCTTGCATGTGCATGCGCATTCTTGTCAAACAAATGCAGCTGCCTGGCTTTGCTGCTACTGCGCGAAAGCGATCGCGGTACTAAGTGTGTGCGTCGTTATTGTGGAACCAGTGGAGGTTTCGGCCTCCTGTCCCTGCTGTTGAGGACCAAGGAAACAAGCTAGCAGGCAGTGACAAAACTTCTCACTGGTAACTTGATTTGGAGGATGACAGCTCGAGTAGAGGAAGAAAGCTGGTGTCTTACAGACTCATTCTGTGATGCAAAAAGCTCCTTTGAGAAGGTAAAAGCTTCGTCTGAGAAGGGGACGCAAACCTCGTATGCTCGTTGAATGAACGAAAACCTACTTTCCACATGCATAATACGTACGGTGCTCACGTGTGTACGCTCGCACATACTGGGGAGTCAGCGGAATTCACCTAGGTAAAGCGAGTAGTAAAAGTTTGCATTTCGTCCTTATCTCCACACCTCTAAGTAAGTGAAGGAGGAAAACGACAAGCTCTCCTCTCCTCGTAATTGCCAGACTTTGACAGTCAAAGGCTGCCTGTGGAATGCAATCATTCTCCCGTTTTCTCTTCGCCATTTTGACATCTTCCCCTTTACTTTTACGGAGGTTAACTGGGGCATGCGTTAAGTCAGGAATGCCCGATGTCACCTATCGCAAAAAGAAATCGCTCCTACCCTCCAGGTTTCGAGTACTTAATGCCTATTTTGCCATGATTAAGCGGTGCCTTTAAATCAGTCAGAATGTACGTTGCCTGCCGACAAATGTCTCGCGTCCAATTCAATTCTGCGGTCAAAGCAAGAATTCCTACAAGAATTCATTAGTAGTACGAAACATCAAGAAAGCAGAGTCATACGTTCAGCTGCGCGTATGCACGCGCGCAGAAGTGAGAATTTGAATTTTCTTCCTTCAAAGCCTTATGCATATTTTTCTCAAGTCTGAAGGCCAGAGACGAACAACGGTCCGTCATCACTTTCTCCTCGCTCTCGACGGCCTTGAACCAATTCTGCGTTTTTGGCATCCGCCCGAAGACCGGTGGGCGGACCTGTGCGAATCGGAATTAGCGGGCCGAAAACGGACACGGGGTGCGAGAAAAATCGACTTTGTCAACGCTGTTGTTCCACGAACAGATGCGTTTCAGGACGACGACGAGGATTAGCGTGCACAAGCTCTCATGCACGCACGAGGCGAGCTCAGTGGAACAGTGGATGAGATCCACACAAATGCTCGCAATTAGCGGTATGCGCGCGCAATCACTGGCTAAAGCAATGGTTAACTGAATGCCATAACGAGAAGTTGCTGGCTGCTTCGACCAGGTACTTACTACCAGGCCGACGACGAATGCAATAGCCGCAGTCAGTTCTCGACATCAACGCCATAGCAAATTTATATCAATGGTAATGAGTAAGCCACCGGTTGCGTTGCTGCAACTACCATACACGTGTAACCGTGGCTGGTGCACATTAAGAAATGTGCTCAGCGGCATCGACAAACCTACGTATGAGGTGAATACTAGTTGCATACTGCAGTACATGTATGAAGACGTGGAATACCTTGGCATGGGTGGCGCGGACCTGGCCCTATAGTTATGGGCGAAGACATCGCCATTGGTGGGAATGAAGTCGACCTTTTTGGCGCGCATGCGGTACGAGTCGTTGACGCTGCTGCCGCTGTTGCAGCCGTTGTTCCTGAAGCTGCTACTTCTGGGTAACGGTGGAGGAGGTCTGTCTGGAGGCAGCGGCAGCACGGCAATGCGATCATATTGAATTATCCCGAAGCCATTTTTGGCCAACTCCCTTTGCTGCAGCTTCATTTCTTCTTCTTCCCGCTTCTTGATGAAGACCATGCTGTTGGTGGTGGGTTGCACGCTGGCCGCCCTGTTCACCATGTCTTCGAAGGACGGCCGCCTGCTGCAGAGCGACTGCCGTGGCGGCTGCGCTTCTTTAGGCTTCGGCGGCGGGAGTGTGGACGCTCGGGAGGCCCACCACCCACTGAAAGCTTTGCTGCTTTCTTCGACGTTTGCATTAGTCAGTGGCCAAGGTGATTTTTCGCGCCCACAGCCGAAGAAGCAAGCGCGCCCGCCGACGTTATTACTACTGCAGTCCCCACCGCCGCACGAAGACGACAGACTCAGGCTGCTGTAGTTATTGTTCTTAGCACAGTTGTACTTGCCCAGTAGTGACCTAATCTTGGAATGGTAGCTCCGGCGAGCCCGCGCTAAGGAAGAAGTCCTCTTGGGAGGCATGGGACTGGCCTTCTTCTCTGCAAATCCGGATATTCCCACTCCATCGGAGGATTCTTCGTGAAGAACCCCCATTGGTACCGGAGAGTAAAAGTGCTCTTCTGTCTGCGCCGTCCGGGCCATTATTTTAGCGCCCGAGAAAAATGAGATGCGATCTGCCCAGACCGAGGCGATGTCCGGTCATTTGTTTTGCTGCTGCTGCCTCTTCACCTCGAATAACTCCTGTGACAGCTCGCGTTAGCCTTAGGAGCTTGTTTTTTACTGCATTGCCTTTTTTTTACAGCAGTCGTTTAGCGGCTTAAATGTGCGATCGTGGCGCAAGAAAGCAACAAATGTGCTCTCGATATCGTCTCGACTCCATTGTTGCAGGTGGCGTGTTATCATTGGAGTTGAAGATCAACAGTTCGGCGCGGCGTTTAGCTGTGACGAGAGGAGTAGCAGCAGCAAATCTAGGCCTCATCTGCTCCCCCAGGCAATGCAGTTCTTTCGGAGAAATCTTCCTGAGCAAACATTTTCGTTTTCTTGGCTGCTCTTTCGCCCGATGAAGCCTCCTCCTCCAGGAGTGATGCGGTATTCGCCAGCATGAGTTGATCTTTTGGGCCGTAGTGTAACCATGCGCTTCTACACTTCACAGACGTCGGTCCATACGTAAGTCCTCGCATGCACGTACACCAAGTATTACTCGTACTATGGATTCCGTGCCAAGGAGGTTCCTTGTTCCTTTCTTATCGACTGTCTGAGCTTCGATACACTTCGCGGGTTGAACGGACTCGACCTTGCTTTTTTTTTCTTCACGAGTATCTGGTTTTTGCCACTAGACAGAGCTTTGAAGAGAGACGAGGCGTGATATTATGTTATGTCTGCTGCTTCAACGGAGTAGCGAATTTCCCCCGTTTTAGAGGGTCGCTGGACAATCGGTCGGTCGTTTCCTGGACATTAATGTTATTTTGACTTCTCACTGTCCCATTCGTTATTCTCACAGTGAAATTGTCTCACCTCACGAGCAAAAAAAAAAAAAAAGGTAAGGAGCGCAGGAGAAATCGAAGCGATTTCTTAGGTAGAAATGAGCGGAAAGAGGGTGCGAAACACACGCCCGAGTAGGTAAGTGCAGCCGCGGCAAGCGCATGGAGAGTGTAGTACATGTACCTTGCACTTATACGCGGTGTCCATAACATACGTCCGGAGTATGCAAGGCAGAACACATGCAAGATGCGGGCAAGAATGAGACTTTCTCAGGAGATGCCTCCTTTCCTCTCCTCACTCACTCTCTTCGCGGCGAAAAACAAAAGCAGGTCAGTCAGTCAGTGATAGCTTTTCTGCGCAAATTGCTAGAGGATGGAGAGAGCTAGGGGGAAAATTACTACTAGGAGAGAGAGAGAGAGAGAGAGAGAGAGAGAGAGTAACTTTATGCACACCGTGCTGCAAAAATAGAAGTAAGTCATATTTGTAAGTTGTTGCAGGAAAGGCTAAATTGTTGTACAGTTAAGTACGACTGTCCGTTAATCCGCTCTTTTGTGGGCAGTAATACTTTTTGCTGAGAGGGACAGCATACGGCACAGGAAGAGGGGGCAGGGCAAGAAATGGATCGCTTTCTGCTATTTTAGTAAAGGACGACAACCCGTTCCTCTTTTTTGGCTTAAAGACCTCTCGACAAGTTTTTGTCTTTTCCTCGCCTTCACCATACGTCGGTCCCTGTTTATTTCAACTCTCATGTTTCTAGTAATAGGCACAAGGACAAGTGCGAATGTGTGCGAGTGCGCGTGTTTGCAAAGCAGTGCAGTAAACACTGCCTGACATTGGCCAAGCTCAAGTAGAAAAGAACTTTTTTGCCTTTTAGAAGGACTAACTACGAGCATAAGAGTCCAGGGGAAAAAAGATCGTGGCCTCCAGAAGCTCTGCGGGTGGTTGTGGCCGGTACGAGCGTCGAAAACTATCTGAACTGACGTTTAAAGTCATGTGCAACCTTAATGTGTTAGAAATGTACATGATACGAACCTTGATGTCGCAAAGTTTGCCATCATATTTTACATCGAAGAGGAGAGGGAAAGGGGAAGAAGCTCTCTTCTGAGGAACTGCAGATGACTGAGAGTAACTTTCCTAGCCAAAAATGTAGCACATTTCGCCGCTATAGTATTTCTCACTCTGTTTTTTGCCTACCTGTCAAAATATTGCCCCTTCCTCCTTCATATCACTAGTGCGAATATAGTACACGTTCTGCCTCGCTCTGAATGTAGCCCGACACGCTCCACACCCAGGCTCATGTGGCTGCGTACGTTCGCTACATACGTAGGCTGCAGCGTCACCAAAATATATCGAGCATGTCTCTCCATCAGATCACATAGTGAGATTGCGAACGATATCTCGATTAGAAATCGTCGGATTTCACGTCAATCAGGAAGGGGGGAAATTCTCTCCTCCCTTCCCAACATTTGTCAGGTTTCCTCCAGCATCCATGCAAGGCAGGAAAGAAAATATTCAATTTTATCGTAATCTCTGAAGAAAATAGGGGGGGGGGAGACTTGGGCAGAAAAGAGGGCGTGAGTGTATGTTGTTACGTGAATCCCTGATCGATCCTAGGATACGAGACCAGCCAGCTGGAAGCTTCCCGAATTTGTCGATTGGCGGAGTAGAATTCAAGAGATGTGGTTGAGCGAGACTCTCAGGGATTTACCGATTGTGAAATTTGAACCTTCCGCTTTTCTGCTTGTGTGAGTTTACTCGCTCAGTCATCCATCTTTCCGTGAAATCGTGCATCTCACCCTACGTACAACAACGATGCCCCTCGAGCTTTTCAATCTCTTCCAGCGCAGTGAAGCTGCTACAGCAATGGTGAAGAAAAACGTCATGAAATTGATAGAAAACACTGTCCTGTCAGAAGTGCTGCAAAAGCGTTCGGCATTACCGGAGTTTAAGAGATTTGCCTACCGTAGAAAAAGAAAGGTTAAGCTGGAGTCCAATGTTAGAAACCGTAACTCACAATATGAAGTTCTCTAATTCTCTAATTGCCTCTCTCTGCACCTGTTCTTTATTTTAAGCCTGCATTCATTCCTCGTTAGCGTGAGCCCCTTTCCTCATTCGTTCTCATTGAGTTTTCTCTGAAGCCCACCAACCAAGAAAGTATGATGACAGCAAGGACATCGGGATCTCCCTCGATTTGCTCTTGTGCGCACTCCCCAAAGTGCACGGGACATTCCATGGTGGGCCAGAACAATGTGAAACATGACGAGCTGGAGCTCCAGTCAACACAGCGTCCGCCTCAGGTGTTTCAATCGACGCATATCCAAGGCAGAGTTCATTTTTCAAACGACCTCTGCACGCACACCTTTAAATAGATTTTAGTGCCCAGTTTGAGCTGAGGCTTGCAACTGGACGTATGCGTACACTTTTGTGAGCATGCACTACGAATATGTACGAGTACAGTACACACGTATTCCAGCACCGTTTGGGACGAATTTTTTTTTTTAGGACGTGTTGCACAGCTGAAAACTTTATGCTTCCCCGTCCTAAAAGATTCCCTAGTGTAAATGCACCATGACAATGTCTTAAGCCTAAAAAAGGACTGTGAGACTTTTTGCAACACGTGAACGTTGCTGGTGAAGGAAAAAAGAAGGGCCTTGATCCTCTCCTGGTATCACGTGAGCTCATTCTTTTTTCCGACGCCCGTCTATTCATGAGACCTTGCATGTCTGTAATGGGCAAGTACAGTGCCATTGTAGGGCCTAAACGAAGGCATCCACATCTACAGACACACACAAATTGCAATGATACAAATGAAGATATTCAGAAGAGTGAATGCGAGGCAACGGAATGACCTCTTCTGCTATTATGGAGTTGGGCAGGTGGGTGGTAGTTTCTGCTTTATTACCTCCTTAAATGCCCAACCACTCCCCCACTTGGATCGTTAGCAGTGGAAAAAGATAACATCAGTCGTCGTCCCCGAGACCCATTTTTCCGGCGAAAAGTCACACAGGCAAGACAGAGACTTTTAGGAAGCATCCCACACGGTCTTGAGGAGAAAATTTTACATATTGGGTCAGCCAAGGTTGATAACGTGCTGATAAGTAATTTAAAAGACGTGTCCACAGATACTGCTCAAGGAAGTTCTTTTCATCAAAGCATATCTTTATGCCCTATGTCCATGTGGTAACGGACGGCGGACACGCACGCTCGCACGGACGTGCAGACAGCTCATTGTGGAGCACACGTACTTTGCGTAGTAGCGGATACGCATCCTGGCCTTGTGAGCACTACTGTAGTTCATTAGCCTCTCCTTGCAATTTCTGCCAGGCAAGGAAAAATGTCTGACGTTTTCCCGATAACACAACCGGCACCCTACTCAAAAGGGGCTCATCCCATTGCCCCCCCCCCTCCCCTCAGAGGACTCAGAAATGAGCGGTTTCTTATCTTTGTGAGCTACCAAAGTTTCTCTCAAAATAGCCGACTATTATTGGACAAAAGTTTTGCGAGCAGAGGGTGGAGGGAATGAGGAAAAGCGGACGACACTAAAATTTCTCCCCTCCCTGGCTGTTTATCCGATTTGCCAACAAGAACACAATAACATTTCTTTGGCTTTTCTACCTCTACCAGGTAAAGAAAGAAAAACTCACCAACTTGTAGAAAAAGTGTTGCCGACAGAATCGACTTCCGTCCTAGATGACAGGAACCGGAGCATTTTTTTTACTGCGTTAAAAGTTGCAGCGGCGTCAGGTCCAACTTTTCCAGCTGCATCTGCTGCAGATGGCAGGAAGTTGGCTATTGCTGCTATTGTCGCGAAAAAACACCTCACCTCGCCGAAGCACCAGCGACACGTTTTGCTGTTATGTTTCCTATAGTGTCCGCACAGTATGGAGAAGGCACATTTTTTCCCCCTCCCTCCTGCACGTCTGATTAGAAGCACCCTGTTGTCGAAAACATCGCCGGGAGCTGACTGAACTGTGGAGGAGTTATTTCACGAGGATCAGCTGTGTTTCAGCTCAGGTATAACAACCGCACAACAATGGAGGGGTTGGAAGTCTCGTCCGTGGTCTGCTGCACGTCGGTCGTCAGTCAGGTACGCATTCGTACTTCCTTTTGCAAATGCAACGCGCGCGTTTGAGAGGGTGCCTAAAAATACGAGTGCGATGGCACGCAGAGAGACGGTGATGGGAGGGTGAACAGACATGGAGTGGAAAAACTGGAAACACGTACACTTGTACTTCTGCACACAGCACACGTTCATCGCCAATCTCTTCATTCCCGGAATGCTCAATTTCGCTCACATGTATGAAGCGATCGATGTGACAGCTGTACCAGCAGTTGCAACAAACGTTTGCAGCACGAAAGCGTACTCAGGGGAGGGTTTCACCTCCGCGACTTTAGCTGAAAACGCAGAATTATCCCATCAAGGAGAAGCAAGCACGTTATCACTTTCCATCTAACCTGAGGATGACCCTCGGACGTTTACAAAAAAGTGACTAGCCCACTTTCCCCCCTGTAAAATTTGAGCTCTCATCAAATGCACCATGCATTGGGATGTCTTCAGCAACATCCTCAGAGCCAAGCGGTACAGCATCATTGACTGACGACGTTCCAATTCATATGGGTTCGAGTCAGCCCAGCTGGGCTGGGCTGTTTCTGTAATGTTTAGTTGTGCAATTATCCTCATCGCTGTTCACTGTGCTCGTCAAATCGCTCTCGGCGTGTATGTTTGTTGCACTTTTTCTCTCACGATTGCGTGATCGCCATGTGTGTTTGTGTGTTTGTGTGCGTGCGTGTGTGTGTGTGTGTGTGTGTGTGAGAGCGAGAGAGAGAGAGTGCGTCTTACGTGGTCACAGCCCATCGCAGTGAGAGGCCGGGAGTAGAGAACACGGCCAGAGCTCGGCAGCCGCTGACAACGAAGCCGCCGCCACGGTCCCTTCTCCGAAAAAGAAGAAGAGCTCTCCTCATTTCATCTACACACAGACACACGCACACACACGCGTGCACACACACACACTCACACACAGACAGACAGACAGCGGTCCGTCGGTCCGTTCGTTCCGGCCCAGTGCCTTCCTCCCTTCTCCCTCTTCCCCCTCCTCAATCCCCAGGCGGGAGGAGTTTCCCGTGGGCCACCACCCTTGTCAGAATGGCCACGGGAGGATCCTTCATAGCTGCGGGGGCCTCTGATGACGACTGCGATGATGGGAAGAGTGCAATTTGAGCACATTACTCCTCTCTCGGTCGACGACCGACCGACTCTTTGGTCGTCCCCAGTAGTAGAATTTGCGGTTTCCGCTCTCGCTCGGACACCTCGACCTTTCACCCTCGTCGTCCCCTTCCCTCTATACAGCGCAACAAAACAGCCGCAACCCAAGAGAGCAGCAGGCTGGAGGCAGGGTTCAAAAGTGCAATCAGACCGCGGTCGACGTCGTCGTCACGTCATAAACGATCATAACAGGAAGGGAGCGCGTCTCTTCACATGGCGGCTCATGCGAAACGTGACTTATGTCTTCTCATAATTTGTTCCTAAGACTTCACAACATGGCACCCCGTCAGCTGGCTCGCAGGCTCTATCAAAATAGAGACTAGTGTGCGCTGGCCTGTCTGAGTGTGACGCGGTACAACGACTGGGACAAACACAAGACGCATCAAAACAACACCTCGCAGGCCTCTTTTCTCATCTCTCCAATGCTGATTAGACGAGAGTCTGGCACTGCTTCTGCTCCAATACGTCGTCGTCGTCGTCGTCGTCGTCGTCATCGTCGGCGGCCAAGGGGTCCCTCCCAATCACCGTACCCGCGGTCACTTTTGATCCTCTCCCCCTCTTTTTTGTCCGCGCGGCCAGATAGCTAACAGCTCAGAAGTGGCCGATGGCGAGAAAGAAAGAAGAGTATTGAATCGGCAGTGACCGCTGCTCTCTTGTAAGGGAAGAAGAGAGGAAGGCAGTGTTCTGGTTGTCCACGGAAAGGTTACAAGGCCTTTCTTAGGCCCCGAGCTGAATGGGCCTTCTGGGTGGTAAAAATACTGCCAAGCTACCAAGTTGCAGGTCCTTGCCCGAGATGGTGACCGAGATAGTGCAGCAGTCGCATTGTTTCCGTGACCACAGTGATGCAAAATGTACACGCAATGTGTGTGTGTGCGCTAGCTCAACGCTTGCGTACGCAAAACTTCCTACCTGTAGTAGTTATCAATAAATGCACAGCGCGGCATTTGGTCTGGTCTTCTTGACAGTGCTGGCGGATAATACAGGGAGGACTCCGACTCGGGGGACTTCCTCCAGCAGGAGGAGTTGGCGAGTTCAAACTCCACCATGATGTCATCGCTGTTCCGACCACAGTACAGCACACAGGTCTTCTTGTGCTCTCGTCGCTAATAAGGGTCAGAGCAGTTTCCTGGACGTACACATAAACAGATGAAGCGAGAAATTCGACTAACGCAACCGGACTCTCAGTAAGTCTGGTGCGCTGGCGGCAGTCACTGCTTTATCATCCCTCCCTCGGCTTCAAGAAGTTCCTCTCCTTCCCCTTCACACATGCGCGCGCACAGAGGCACACGCACGCACCAAGTCACATGTGCTGGGAAGCCAAGAAGCAGACAGACAGACACCCCTTGCCTGCTTGCTTCCGTCTCCTTCATTCTCGCTCCTGCCTCTTCAGTGTGAAGCAGCCAGTTTGGCCCTCGTGAAACATCATCTTCGGGCAAACTCACAAGAAACTTCTTTCCTCTGCTCTTGCTCTAATGTCTCTTCCAACGTCCTCTGCAACGTCTCATTCATTGAGCTGTGAAGCAATGACCCTTGAGCCCTGGCAAAAATCGGGTCAGTCGGTTATTTCATCTTGTTCATGAACGTTTTAGAAGTGGCTGCACCAAGATGCGTGATGTAGCCAGTTGGCGTGTGCAATTTCAAAGGTACAGCAGCACTGTTGCTTCTTATGGTTGCACTTGCAGCAATGTGACAGTGGTATCGTTGCCATTGCTCACCTCAGGCCGGTGCCTCAAAGTGGCGAAACAGGAGTGCCAGTCAATTGCCACGTCCCTTTCATCGTCTGCTCCCATGTAGAGCTTTGATGTGCAACTCCTTTGCAACAAAAAAAGAGCGACGCAGTGAGACAATCATCCCAGTGCCAAATGGATTTCTTCATTTCTGTGCACTGGACTGAGTGGGAACTCTCATACCGGTATCTGTACCATTTTGTGCCCGTGCCAAGAGGGCATCTCGGTCGTACGAGCGGGCCTCTCCTGATTTGGCCAGACCTGAGGTCAGAATGTGCTCGATTTGGACTGGCTTGAAGTCATCAATATTTTTAGCGATGTCAAGGTAGTTAAGAGCGGCTTCGTTAGAGAAGAGGTGCCACAGAATATGATGCGGCACAGCGTTGTTCCAAAGTCGTGTGTATCCACGTCGGTATTTCTCGATCCTGAGTGTGTTTAGTAGGTGTATACAATGATGATAATATTCGTGGCAAACGTTTTAACATTGAGATAATGGTGTTGTCGTGGCAGCCGTGGCAAGGCAATGAACAGCAAGTGAGGCATGACGATTCGCTTGGTCAGGATGTACACAGTCTATTTTCGCGTGTAGTCATTGAACCAAACAGCAATCAGTGCATCTGGGCTTTAACAGTTGTTAAGTGTCAAGAGTATCTTACCTTATGACGCGCCGGAGGAAGCAAGGGTAGCCTTGGTAGATGCACCCTTCAATGCACACGTCCTTACTTCAGAATGTCGTGTGCATTGGCGTCTTCTGATGCGAATGGGATGAGTTTTTTGGCCCGAGCTACCGCATCACTGTGAGGACAGTATGTATAGTACAGTAGCCGAGCAGTCGCCACGGAGTCTGCCTCTGCAGCACATCCAAAGGGCGCTAGCTGCACCCAGCCGACGTCGACGACAGCAGCAGCGGCAGCTTGGAGAAAGAGGAGGAATACTACAATCCAATCCCCCCTCCCCGTCTACCCTGTCCTATTTCCTTCGCATAGGGTGGCCGGCAGATGGCACCACAAGTCTGGCGAGGAGAAGTTGGCGCAGGCAGTGGTGCCATCTCCAGAAAATGTCACTTACCTGAGGTGTTTGGACATCTCAGCTCGACCATGTTGCAGCACAGCGGAGTCCGTCTGCACAAATAGGGTCTCCTCACCCCTATGGTTGGGATCAAAAAAGCTTAAAGTAAGCTAACTCCTTATAGCTTACAATACCCTTAACAACGACGGCGCCACAACGTACTGTACGTGCTCGTCCCCACCGAACAGTGTAATGCATCCACACGTTCAAGTTTTTGTGATGCAAACTCGATTTCCGGAAACCGTCAAGATTATGCAGGCAAAGCTTGATGAAACAGTGACGAACTGACACGTTCCAGTCCTTACACTCCTATCTAAATCATAGTTACTGATAATTTAGCCCGTCACTGCGAGGCAGGAGAAACAGCTCAGCAGAACAACTGGAATCTCGTTCTTCCAACAAAGTGCCTACACCATAGGTATGTTATATGAAGCATGTCAGCGTCTTGGGTAAAGAAAAAGTGAGTTTTCAAAGTTTCTTGGGCCGCCCCTTTCTTTCTTCAAGCGTCTTAAGGGCGATAAAAAAGGAAGGCCTGCTCATATTTACTAAAAGAGGGATCGAGGGCACCAGGTATGTTTCACGCAATGGTAAGTATCACAACACACAGACAGCTGTCCCCTTTGTCATAACCTCTGTCGTTAGTATTCGCACTCCTAAAGAGGGGAGTGGGGATAGTTCTCAACTCCTTTGTGTGAATACATATGGTACAACCAAATTTTGAGGGCAGTGTCAAAAGTTGAGCGACCAAAAAGCATTCTCTCTTCGTGCAGAAAAAAGGAAGCAGATGGCGAAAGCAGCCGGCTGCTCTGAAGGGTGAGATGAAAAGTGTCTAAAGTTGCTAATTTCCGGGAGAAAAAAACGAAGGGCGGTCTGACGAAGAGCCTTATTTTCGTCTGGGACCAGGGAAAAAAAAAGCTGAGCGAAAGAAGATGGAGCAATCTGTCCCTTCTCTGTAGCAACTTTGGACTCCCGCCGTCGCAGTGGCCATTGCAGCAGGGGTTCCTCCTCCGTACAGTACGTACACTACGAGAAAGAGCCTACTGAAGGAGTTTATTAAATTTCACAGCCAGTAGCTCCCTTTTCACTCCATCTCGTGCCGGCTAGCGATGGTGACCTGCCCGAGAGATAAAAAAAACAACAGTAAAGAGGATGATAAGAGGCCTCTCGTGCACCTCGCGTCCTCCTCCAGTGCACTGCCTTGGAACCGATGTCTGTATGTATCGTATGTAGGAGGCCCGAAAGACATATCGTCCAGCACGATGACGCTGCAACAAATACGATCCTTAGAAATACACTCATGGGTTGTGAACTGATGGGTGTTCTCTCTCGCGCGTTGACAGGACCTGGTGCAGACAGCCAGAGACGTCTTCTTCCCCGTCAAACCGAGTGTAGCGTGATGGAAGAGGAGAAGAATGCCTTTTTTCCCCCAAAAAAGGCCTCTAGTCTGCTTGATTCTTTGGACTTGAATCGTCCCAGATTAGTGGGGAATTTCCCGCGTGCATCCCACGAATCCTCTTCTCCTGTGTTCCCAGCGAATTAGAAAGTGGGAGGGAGAGAGCATTTTGGCATTTGCATTCGCCTAAGACTGGGTGCAAAAAAACCCCACCCTTGCAGAGAGGTAAAATAAGCCTGGGATAACTTATGTTGCACGCACTGTGTTCGCTTGCACGAGCTGGTTGCTTCTGCACTTGTGTCTTCTGGACGCGTGCCAGCGTCACGTGCGCCGGCAGTGCGCGCCCCGGATCAGCGCCTTACACGCAACGCCACATGTACGATGACTGGTGGGAGTGCCTCTTTTCTCTCTGGCCGACACCAGCTCTTTTTCTGGCGAAATGCTAATCAACGCATGTGAGCACTTGGCCCTGCTTGACGGATGGGCCTCATTAATACTCCCTTGTAGTGGAGCCATCAGTCAGACTGGCACGAGAAGAAGTGAAAGCCAGCGCGATTAGATGGTCTTTGGACTTAAAGGGGGTAAGCACAGAACTTTGACAGGGATATGACTGACGCACACACAGCTGCAGAGAGCAAACAGAAGAAGGGGCCTTCAAGTGAGTTTTTACCTCGACGTCGCACGTGCAAATCGGCGTATGAAAGAAGTTACGCTCCGACGAAGACAGAATTGGCAACATCTGAGCGAGATGGATTACTTTTTGTTGCAGAGAAGTTGCACGAGCGGGGCTCTGGAGACACGCTCGTCCGTGACGGAGGTGACGACGACGACTGTGATTGCGAATTTCACTTCACTTGGCTGCGTCTGTGTTTGCGCGGGTGAAGTCGTGTGACGCAAATGGAGATGCAAGCAACGAATTCTCTTGCTTTTCCTTCGCAGGATTCATTTTGGCTCCTCGAAGGGGATATGAAGAAAAGTTTTCACTTTTCTGAAACTGTATTTCCAGAAACCAAGAGATAGAGAGGAGTTCCAGTGCTTCTTTCAGCTGGACGGTTTAGTGAGATTTAAGCCATCCTCCTTCGTTGCCTGAGCACGTTATCCAGAGGTCCTTTACCGGGAATGAAAGTCACACACACGACTGTGAGGAAGACCAGAATATGACAACAATGTCTTGATCATGTCGCTGGCTCGCGTTTTCAGCCATAAGGCCCCCAACGAGCAAAAGCGAGGCTGAAGTACGTGTGCAGGGAGAATGCACATCCATGGACTGTTCTCATGTACATAAGCTGGTAAGAAAATTCACCACGTGCGTACATTTGGAATCATTCATATGGGAATTGCCCCTAAAATTTCACAAAAATAAGTAAATACCTTATGCTCGGGCTATTTATGACCCTTGCACGCTTTTTCTTCTTCTACTCATTCTCTAGCTTCATTTCCGCTTCTGTGATCGCAATCGAGGCTTAAACTAAGCACGAACGCAACCTTCAAAAAAAAAAAAGCCTCTCAACGCGATCTTATAATCAAGCGTTGTGAGAGGGAAAAGTTTGCACGCTTCTTTAAGTTCTTATTCTTTCAGTGGAAATAAAAAAACAGCCAAGGCGAAGTCCATTTGTAAGAAAGATGCATTTAATGCAATTCCATGGCGAAAGGAACCAATAAAAGGGTTAGAGAGGAAATATATATGACACGCTACAGCTTCCTGTCCAATACCATACGCACACGGAACATATGCTAGTGTGCGTAGTTGCATGGTCGTCCTGTATACGTAATTCTGCAGTCCCCAGATGCACTTGGCCAGCCCTTATGGGCGCTTTCATAGCTTCCATAAGAAAAACTGAGTCCGAACAACATTGACGAAGGACTCGAACTGGTTGACTGAGTCGTTGGAAAAGTGACGATTACCCTTTGGGGTTTTGTGTTTTGTCGCCTCTACAGACACCCATGATCCACTCTTAAAAAGTGCACAAGAGCCAGGAAACGCCTGAAATAAAAAGCAGTAGGGATTTGAATACTTTAGCAAATTTGCCTGCGATTTAACCCGCTACGTGCCGCGCTGCTGCCCTCAAACCGTTCAAATAGACGGAGTGGTAAAAAGCAAGGATTTCGAGCTGTCAAACTTTCCACCACCCATTTCTGCAAAGTGCCTGGAAATGAAAATTACGCTCTTGAACCACCTCCTTCTTCCAGACAGCCCGATAACGTGTCGGGGTAGAGGAAATGGCCCTAGTTTTAAGAAGGGGAGAAGAAGCTGATAGCTATCGTGAGGAGAAGGCTGGACCCGCGCGGGTGTGAGCGTGCAACAACTAATCAACAGTTTGTGGCGACGACGGCCGCGGCGGCCGCGGCGGCCGCGGCGGTTGCGGCGGCTGCGGAGGGAGCACCGAAAAGCCATCGAGTTAAGAAGACACCAGCGATTCCTTGTTGTTCCTGAAGTAGTCGTCTAGTTTAGTCGTTGGGTGAGGAGAAAGCAGGCGTATGAAGAGGTGAGGCAGCACTGACTCGTAGAGAAAGTGCATCTGTGTGCATGGGGCTGACTCAGGCCTGATGGGCCTCGTGGCTTTGGGCAACATGGGCAGAGTGCACATGCCCATACACGTTGTCGACGCACCAATGACTGCTAGACCATTCTGCGGAGTCGTGTCTCTACTATATGCAGGTCTTTGCTCGCCCTCTTGAAAGTAAAGTGACGATTATTATTACACCAAATTCAACGAAACTGTGGACACTAAAAGTCCCCCCCCTCACGTTAAATGACCTCCCCTTCTCTCTTGTGGAGGGGTTTTAATCGCGTTCCCTTTGGTGAAATTGCGTTTCGTCAAAGGGGAAGCACTGGAGCTCCTGGGGTTGTCGTGGTTTTCTGCGGGCAACAGCGAGGGTAAAACCATTAAGGAGACATTCAGCTTCTGTGTGTTTTATCATTCTCGTCATCAAGATAATGAAACACAACAAGGGGACCTGATGGCGCTCCGAGAAGAGACCCCGGAGATGGTCGCGTGTTCCACGCACGCGCGCACACACATACAAAATAGTCATGGTGTTGCTATTTCGTGCGGTCCGCAAAGTTGCACTTTTCGCCGCGAGGACGTCAGCACCTGAAATACATGCAGCACCGACCAAGGCGCGTCTTCTACCTACATGCAGTACACAGGTACGGCAAGTCAGGATGTCGCATGCCGGAGAATTACGTTCATCTGAAACTTTCTGATGCGACACAGCTACTTGGACGACAGTTTCAAGGATACCATCCCAAAGATCAGAGATGACCTTCAGGATCAGCCCAGCCATGTGCGCGAAGACGAGACCTCTGGTATGGTTGAAAAGTACACAGTTAATCCGGGAAAAATTGGACCAGGGGGCATTCCGCCGTGCTCTGTACCTTGAAGACGAGCTCTGACGCAGCGGCCTGTCTAGTCAATAACACCATCAGGACATGTTAATGCGGTGCACGGGAAGGTCTTCTTCTGCTGTGCCGTAAACTACGGGGTCACGGAGGAGGTCATCAGCTCGTCGATGATCCTAAGGATGCAGCAGTAATTCATCAAGGTCAGGAGTCCTAGCAGAAGGCAGACATTGAGCAGGATCTCATATGTCCGTCGTTCACCACTTCTGAAAAAGCTGGGGACTGCTGGACTCTCTCACAACGAATCACTTAACCTGGTCGGGTCGGATCAATCAATTTTTTTCAATATGGCCCCAGTAAGACGAAGTAACTCGGGAGATCTAGGATGAATTCGAGCGTTTAGTGTCGTTTACTTGCTTACTTTTTGTCGCTCAAGGCTACAATGAGTGATCAATCAGTTTGTAACGCTTCACATAAAATCACTCTTCACACATGTGGCCACACCTTGGTGATGACTCTCTTGAGCTCGGCCCAAGAATCGAAAGCGTTCATGTAGTTGTTCAGGTCATTTTCTTCCTTGAACGCTTTGACTCTCGGGCCGAGAGAATGATCACCAAGGTATGGAGAGAGATGTGGACTCTGACATCTTTGCTGTTACACCCTTGAGTGCATTCAGGCAAGGTACCTAGTCAAAGTCAGCTAGTCTCTGTGACCTAGACCATGCAGGCGTAGATCCCTTTGAAGCAGTTTTTGTGCTCCACGGGAAAAAAGTTTCAAAATAATTTGAATCATTTGTTCAAAAGTCGGGCCAAGTCGGGCCAAGTCGGGCAATGTAAGCTCCAACAAGCCCTTTTTGTCAGGTCAAGTCAAACCCGATACCAAGACTACAAGGAACAGATTGAAAGGATTGCATGTGGAGAAAGAAGAGCTGGTTCATCCAGGCAAGTTCATCCAGTGGTTGAAGATGAAAATAAATCTGGGCTTGAATGGTAGCGTTAAGAACTTAAAAACTGGTTTCGCCTACCCAAAACAGAAAATCTCAAAAGCTTCATTCGCCTTTATTCGACTTAAGTAGGTACTTATTCCAGGAAAATCCTTCCCATCTCTACGTTAGTGAAAACATTTTTTTCCTCTTTCTCTCGTACGTGCAATTTTTGCCTAAAGTTATTTCAATGCCTTCTCTTCCTGGAGTCCTACACAACTTTTCTTTGCTGAAGATGCTCGGTCAACTGTTCAGTACATCAAGGGTCGAAGCTCACGGGGAGACTTTGCGGAACTCCTCATGTGCGTACATCGTATTTTGGGAGTGCAAATACTTTGAGTAGAGAACAAGGAGGGAAAAGTTCTCCCTTACTACTTGAGCGCCGAAAATGAGAAACGATAAATGGCACGCAACCTAAAGTAAAAAGCAATTATGTGATAGTTCCTTCGGTGAATCTTCAATACTGAAAGCAGAATTTGTGACGTAGGAGCTGATGACATGGGCGAGCCGTGCATGCACTGCACACTCCGTGACTGTGCATTTATGCATGAAAAGTTTACGTATATTCGCATTTCCCCGATCTTTTATAATATCTGGCACGACTCCATAGCTATGCAAGAAAGACGTAAGACAAGACCACTTAGACGACGACAGAGTTGCCAGTTTTCCGACTTGCTCAGTTTATGCGGACGGGAAGTTGTGATCAAAGGATTCGTGTACGTCCCTGACGTAAGACGGTGCTCACGAAAGTATAGGCACCATTGGCATTGGTGGCACTTCACAGACGCACAGACCGACCCAACGACAGACAGACAGACACGGGATTTCCTATAGTGATCTTTCTTTACATATTTCAAAGGTAAAAAATGAGGTCAAGCCAAATTGCAATTGAAATATGACTTTAGTCATGTCCATTGAACTCGCAGAGCATCGGTTATTAATAGAAGAAACATTGTTGTGTCTCCCTGCACTAGAGAGGTGAGAAAGGACAAAGGTAGAAAACACGTTATGAGGCATTTACTCTCAAAGTTTGCAGAAACCTTTTAAATAAAAAATCTTTTGGCGGTGCCTTTGCAATGTCTTTGGAGTTTGAAGCTCATTTTTCTTGAAAGTAGGGGTTACTGTAAGACTTTACAGTAAATGCATAAGAGGGAATATAGACATTATGACCTATTCCGGTGTCCTGACTTGGCCAGATAAAATTTCCATTAACAAACACGACATTACGAAGATGAGACAAGATACGGCTGAAAAATGAAGTCCGATCATATTCTCTTTTTGGGATTGCTTTCAACGAAGTTGCATCCGTGATAGAACAGCTGAAACGGAGCTGAAAACAATCGAATAACAAAAAAAGAAAAGGATCCTCCACCGCCATGGACGCCCCCACCACAGAGTGGACAGCCCTCTTCAAAGGGAAACAGCTCTCCAGGAAAAGCAATACAGCTGGGAGGAGTGGAACCTCCCCATGACTCTGCTACTTACCTGAAATATTCCTGGAATTATCAAATTGAACTAGAGTATTTTGTCAAAAGATCAATGAAATGTCTCTGTTCTCATCAGGAGTGCTTCTATATGTGAAATGACTTTTTTCTTGGTCTATGATTTAAGGTTACAAAATTATCGAGGGACTGGGAAAGATGTGGGAGCTCCCAGGAAACTGATTGCGAAATCAGAGATGACAGCTTTGAGGCCCATCAGCAGTTCAAAAAGTAGGAAAATACATGGCCAGCTAGTTTCACCTGGTCGTAGTACAATGTTTTTTCTACTCTGCAAGGGGGGATAACAATGGATAGATAAATACCAGATAAACAAAAAAGATTACGGAGATACAAGGTATTGTAACATGCTTTCATTCAGTGTAATACAACAGTGGCTGTTGAAGTGCAACAAACCGTATTGTACGGTATGTCGACCCTGTGTGCCGTGCGAGGCCGATAATAAAGCTGAGCGACAATAAATTTTGGCCTTCCAGCTTACGTTCGTTGCTTGAGCCCTTGTCGAATCAGAATAACTTCAACGGTCCGGGAAAAGGCCGTACTACCTTTCCTCCAAGGCCCGTCTGAATGAACATGTGCAAATGTTATTTTTGTTCAGGCCCCTGAGCCTCTTCGCAAGAAAATGAACCTTCCCTAATGCCGTTGGACTTAGGTGTTGGTGGCCTCTATCTAAGGTGATACATGCAAAGCTGCTTTTTTCCCTGATCCTTCCGTCCTTCAAGGCTCATTTTTTGGCGCCAGCTGGCACGTCCTCGCACCATCGAGCCATTGCCACAGGTTAAGGCCAGGGGGGGCTTTTCCAGGTTTGTCTTCCACATTGCGTCCCCCACGCGAAATACGTAGACAGGGAGTGCGAAAATAGAGAAAGTGGAGAGACGAAGAATGAGCTGCAGCAGAGAAACAACAACGTTGTTTTACTGTTACAATAGTGAATAATGCGGGTTGCTGAGCGCATGCGCAGGATGAACATACCGGACATGTCATCCACAGTCACATAATGGCTGTCTGAGTATAACGTTGGACTTGACTATGAACTGTGCGATAAGAATCTCCGAGCCAGCAACGTCTGAAGTTCCCTCACGCGTCTTGTACGTCATGTCATCATTTATGCATTAAACAATGAAAAAAGGTGTCACCATGGATGATTCATGTCTCCGTCTGCGTCGTCCTAGCAGACAAGTTGTTAACAGAATTGCTCTTCGAAGGAAATATGGAAGGGTCAAGCGGATTTAGCCTCACGAAGGAATAACTCACGAGAAAAGAACGTGCTGTCATAACACTTACGCACGGTGTTCGTGTTCTCTAATCTGTATACGTGGTACGTACGCACGTACTCACATTGATGTTCGATACAAGGGCCAGATTCCTCACTCTGATTGTACCACGTGATGATTCTGCTGTGTTGTTGCCCACCCAGTCATGTAACTGTCCGGGTTTGTCGGAGGGGTTTACCCGGGTATCCGGCACCATGGCTGAAACCCTGGTTTGCATTCGCATTTTTCTCATGTTTGAACTTTGTTTCTCACTCTGATCTTCGTGAATATTCTCCACACATAAGCTGACATGAATGTCCAGTTTACCGTGCTTCGCTGCTACTTTCAATGGATGTTGTGTGAACTTACTGTCATTTGCTGTCGGGAAGGTAAATAACGGGCATTAAAACAAAATTGTAGGCACACCTTTTTGTGTGAGGACTTCTGAGGATTCATTATTCATAGGAAGCCTGAGCCCCAATAGGATACCAGGTGAAGACTCCTTCGACTCCCCCTTGTCCTTCATAACCTGGATATCTAAGGTCCCTGGTTAGATCTACAGTAAGGTGTTTTTCACCATGAGAAAGTGATAAACACTTAAATATGTGTTGCAAAGGACATAACGGAATTTCTTCTAACACGTTTAAGGCGTGGGCCCCAAGTCTCGCTTTCGATTGCACCAGTTTCTGTTGCTCTGTCGTCAGCTCGTGTGTGTACTGCAAGCAGCACAGAACACATACTTGCAGTAACGCCAATGCTACAGTTTGCAGCCATGCCCGTGGCAACGCGTACATATTTCTTCGCTCACTTTTCTGCAGCGTACCACATTAGTAAAAAAGAAACAAACAAACAAAGAATTCGTGGATCAATCCTCGAGATCCCGGCCAAGCTACGTAGTCCCGAAGGTCCAGTGCCTGCAAGATCCAGGGAAATCAAGAAAGTTGCTACCTGCCAGAACCCCGATCATGCGCCGGTGAAACTGAGAGGTCAGTCAAGTAATTACCCTTGAAGTGAAGTTAAAGGTTGTGTTGAGTATCCAGGGTGATGTAAGATTTTGTGATCTTATTCGAGTCACGTCGGAATAACTTAACATCACTAGTCCACCATCCTCGCAAGTGAGCATGCTTACAGACGTCGTAGGCTAGGGTGCAATTTTGGATTTCACAGGGACAATTCTGTTGTTAGATGTCATGTTAAAGCTGCGTTGTCCAAAAAAGGGAAGAAGTGTCAAAAAAGCCTCAACTCTTGTACCTTAAAAACATGTCTCGTGGGAGAGATCAATGCCAGTGGTTAATGAAAATTCACCAAAGAATCCAAAGCAGTAAGTTTTTCTGGTATTCTAATATAATAGCTCCCAGCAAGTTGTCCAGGAGCATTCTGCCAAGCAAAAAAATGATGACTCACAACTCGTGGCCACGCTTGCTCGGGGAATGGAGCAAGTGCTCTTGTAGTTCATCTTAGGCTTGGATTTGTCAGCTGACCTGGTCACAAACTGATCATGCAGTCACAACCCACAATCTATTCCCCTTCTTGCTGTTATATTTGCCATTGATGATCTTCCCTTGAATTTCCTTATTCCACGAGCAATCGTACCGGAATTTTCAGACTCCACTTGGTGCTCCCCCAGCAACCAATTTTGTGTGGGTACCCTCCTTCCTGGGGAGTCAAGAGTCGTCGGACTATCAAAACTATGACCACATTCTCGACCTTATAGTAGATGATAAGAGATATGAAATAGAAGATGTTTTGTGTGAATAACTTGACATGGTTGTTGGGTTTGTTTCTAAAAACAATAAAGAATTGGACCCCTTGAACACCTCTTGGCATGCTATGGACAACTCCAGCAGAAAGCAAAATTTGCCCTTCCCCTCTGAAAGAGAGCTTCGTTTAAGGTACCGTCCTTTGAAGCAATAAAATTATTGCAATCTGCGCTTTCATGCGAACACCGTACTGAAACAAATTAGAGAGACAGATTTGCGCGATAACGCACGCTTCTTCTTCCCCCACGTTTCAGGGGCTTTCCTCTTTTCTAAAGATTAAATAGTACAGAAGACGGTTAAACTGGGCCGTTTTATTAGCTAACTGCCTTGCTATCACCACCCCTCTTTATTGCCAAACAGCTCGCTGCCCTCATATTACGTATTGTTGAGATGCTCTCATCCGCTTCCGCGTATATTGCTGCTCTGTTGCCAGCCCAGTTTTTCGAGGAGAGCAGAGGGAACATTATAGTTTCGTTCACTCCCATAGTTCTCGCATACCCTGCAATGTGCGAGTACAACTCGGCCGAGTAGAGAGGTGAGGTAAGAACGTGCAACAGCAAGTCCGAGAGCTGTCACTGCCCGGCCGCCGAGGTCTCATTCACCTTTGCGTAAAACTGCGGTCGGTTTCTCCTGGTCATACTAGTGTGGGGTAACTTCTGTAGGTGGTACCAGGCAGTGGCTGGCAAGCCATGTGCTATCGTCACGTCCTTGCAGTTTCTCAAACATTCTGTCAACAAGCCATCTGTGTCCTCGAGGACCCCCCCCCCCTTTTTCCCCCTTTAACTTTTGCTGTACCAGTAGAGGCACACCATGTTTCGCCGTTCTCATTTTTCTCCGTCGCCCTCAGTAAACGGGCTACTGCGGGCTCAGTCGCCGTTGGACTTTCTACCGCTCCCTTACATAAGCCTCAGCGCGCGCACCGCACATCTTTCCCCGGGCCCCGATGTCAGTTGATCTGATGGTGGAGGGAGAGAGAGAAAGAGAGGGAAGGAGAGAAAGAAAGAATGAAAGAGTTGGAAATGTGAAAATACATAAATCCACCACAATATGCTTGACAGCTCGACTTGAAAGCATCCATCGAGACTAAATGTATGGAGGAGTTTCTGACACACCTTATTCTCGTGCAATGAGGACGATCCATTGAGCTTCTTGACAAAGGTGGATGAACGAGACAGAAAGAACTTATGAACGTACGAAGGTAAGTCTGAAGAGAGAGCACCCATAATCCCTTTATATTTTCACCACAATGAAGATATGTGTCTACGTTGCCGTAGGAAGAGAGGAGCCCACGGGCACGCGTAAAATTCGAAAATTCACGAGCAAGAGAGGAGAGGTTCAGTTTTAATCATGGTGCATTTGCTTCTCTTTCCACACTTAATCTCGTTGGAGTCCTTTGAGAACTGGTAACTCTGTGAGGAGGCCTTTCTCATGCATTTGGAGATTAAAGTCAATTTGAGAGTTGATTCAAAGGAGGACGCAGGTCGTAGAACAAAGCATTGGGAATTAGTCATTGAATGTGATGTCCTCTCAAGTTCCGCTTGTTGCTCTCTGACATACAACTATATTGAAGGCTTGCCTACCCAAAAAACGGTGGCACCAGCAAACCAGCAACGATGACCCCAGAAAAGTGTCTGGTATAGTTCGGAACAAGATATATGTACTTGTTGAGTGCCGTCCCATAGCCATGCATGCGCACACTGCATGCGTACGTAGTACGCCAAGTCTGAATGGCGAATATCCCCCGATTGTGGTCCAGAAATGTACGCACACAATGAGCACAGGACAAAAAACTACAACAAAAGGCATATATGGCCATCACACGTGCGTAAAAATGTGACTTAACCAATTCGCGGTGTCGGGCGACTGAAAAGAACTGAAATATAAATGAGGCGAATTATGGGCTTCCCTCACCTACTCTTTGTGCCCGCGTGAACGGATCCACTTGCTTTTTGTTGTGGTGGGGAATAAAATAATGCTTCCTTCATTCAGGCCACGTGCCTCCTGCGCGTACTCGTAGACATATGCGTATACAGCAGTCGGCAATGGCAGTAAATTCTACAACTACGTAGTAGAGAGTACATATTCGGCACATATTCCGTACGTGTCGTGGTACAACTTGACCGTAAGAAGACAGAAGTTGTCACATCCTTCCACCCACCCACCCACCCGCTTACCTTGGTTCCATTGAGAGAGATCCCGTGGGAAGTGCTGACATGACTCCACAGAAAATTGCTGTATCTACTTAGTGCCAGCCTGGCCCCCAAAAAATGTATTCTCTTCAGGGCCTACCTGTTTATTTAGGGTAGTAATTATGTCTACATGGTGTAAACTTCGCCCATCCTCCTCCCCTCTCTTGGCTCGTTCTAGGTGTCATGGTGCAATGTAAATTGGCCTTTGCCCTTTGTATTTGCTTTTCTCGTCACGTTTGCCGCCGCGTTGTTGTTTTAGCCGCTTAAGAGCAGTATTTCCAGGGTCGTGAATGGAATCTGCGGTGGCGTTTCTGAAACGGTTTTTTCGATACCCGATCTAAGGCCCAAGAGACGTGGTTAAGGGAAAGGATTTGAGCATAAATCATCGAGAAAAAAAGCCGCGAACAGGGAAGGTGGCTTTCCTGGCCTTATCGGAGTTGACTTGCCTCCCGTCTGAACAAGCTCTTCAATGAATCACACCAATACACGCTTCTTTTCTGTCTTTCAAGAGGTCTCAATTAGACACACACTGGTCCTTAAGAAAGACTTCTCGTCGTTACTACTCCCACCCCACGAGATCCCATGTCTTCCAATACGTGCCCAATATATTGGATGGCTCATCCATGGCATCATCTGCACTGCCTCTTACTCAAGGTTGTCTTAACGAGACCTGTAGTCGTGGCATTGCCCCAGACAGTTGCACTAAGCTTGCTCAGGCACGCGTGTGTGTGCCAGCTAGTGCACGTGTTGTGGTACCCATGAGAGAGAGAGAAAGTGAGAGCAATCTTCTTCTTTTCAGCCAGCCAAGGTGGGAGCTTACTTGACTTTGACAATGTCGTGTCAAACTTGATTAAAGTTGATGCCTGCCAGCCCGCCAGCCAGGGGTTCTCTTTGAAATTAGAAAACTTCACACATTTTCCCCTAGAGAAATGCGCCCAGCATCTTTATACCCACAAGTATCATGGTGTGGAAGTTGCTTCATCTCCGTCCAATCTTGCTCGGGAAGTAATAACACACTTCTATCTGCATTCTAGGACACAACAGGAATCATGCAAGTTGACCTCATAAATGTAATTCTCTTCAGCACATGGGGTAAGTACATAACTTTCATCTGAGGAAGATGAATTTTCATTATTACAAACTAAGGCTTTCCTCTCCCTGTAACCTTTGTCACTGTATCCCTTAAAATTTTGCTATGCAAAGGAGGATCTCGCAAATTCCCAAGCGGGCAACTTTCCAGTGGAAAGATGTTTCGGACAAACACAGAGAACGGATGAAGCAGCGGCGGCGTCATTTTGAATTTTGTACGCCATTTTCTTAGCGACTACTTTATGTTCCACTACAGTAGTACCGTATGCTGTATATTGACCTCCCAATGACGCAAGGCGTGGTTAACTGGGCCGAGTTGGCGTATGAATGCAGACGGCACGAACGAATTGTGCCATCTACGCCTTACATACGTCGAGTAGACACACAGTAAATGTACAATTTGTGCGGTACGTGCATGCGTGCAAAGTACGCAGCATGCAAACTACACAATGGAGCACGACTTTTGGCAAGAAAACGTCCAGACGTCAAAGTGCGCCGCTACACATCGTAGAACAGTGGAACACGCTTATAACGATCATGTTCGGACCAAAAAATTCGATCGTTGTATCCGTGTGACGTAATCGTATTGCAGCAAAACATGGGTAGAAAAGGGCTTAAATCACAAAAATTTTCAGACGCCCTCAGAAACACCCACCTTTTCTGGATTTGCTTCCTTCTTTGAAAGGCAGAATTTAAGTCAACAACTCAAAGATAAACATTTCACTGATCCTTGGAGACAGTGTTGAATAATGATAATTGCTACTGAACAAAGAAAAATAACTCTTGATGTTGGCCTGACTGAACTTTTCGCCCATAGTTGCACTTGCAGCACTTTCAAACTCATTCAAGAAGGTGATCAAACCCATGATGTATGAGCCCCATGCGGGGGAAACCAGTGCCCTCTGCATCTCACATCATGATCGTTATATCCGTTTTGCAGGACTTAAGTGATCGCTACATCGATAAGGCATTCAGTACATAAATGCTCGTTGGGACATGACCTCCTGACCATGATATCCGTGTAACTGTTATATCCGGTGATCGGTATAAGTGTGTTCCACTGTACGTCATTTGTGAGTAGGAAAACTTTGCAATTTTTGCCTTGCGTATATCGCAGAAAGGAGGCTCGGTATCGTTGGCAAGTTATGAAAATCAGCTAATCTTTAGACATGCCATTGGCTTGGTTACAAAGCCTTCCCGGGGATAACTGAAGGCTCACACACTGTGTGTGAGATGGCACAGATACGTACACCTCGGCAGCACTAATTCTCCTTACTCTTTACTGGTGCTGCTACAAAAGGTCGACTAAAAAGACCTCAACGTAGAAGCAAAGGCATAACTGTAGTGGTTATGACACTTTTACAACACTGATCCCCAATGCCGCAAAAGCTTCAGTGATATTACAGTCAGTGAATTAGCCAACAACCTCAACAACAAGAGAACAGAAAAGATCGCAGATGGTCCCATCCTGGTCCTTCCTTTCTTTCACGGTGAAACAAAAAAAAGCGAAATACGTGAGGCCTTTTCGGCCAAATGGATTCAGAGGAATAGAGATCGATAAAGGGACTAAGACCCACAACGGCCATGGCCAAGGAATCACAGCTCAATGACAATATTGGGACAGTGGACAACTTGAGAGTTCATTTCAATGGCTTAGTCCCCATCACAGAACGGAGGTGCATGAACAAAAACACTTGCCGCCAAATGGCAATGAGGCCATAGCCATTCCTGTTAGTATAAGGTACGGGGGACCTCCTCCAACGCGCACAGTCAAACTCCGATGTAGTCGAGATCTCCATCAAGAGCAAAGACTTGATGGCATCTAAGTTAGGACTAAAAGGAAAGTTGTTAAAATCACCTGCAGGTACCTCAAGATCACATGATGCGTATTAGGATGTGTCATTGCCATATGCTTTGTTGCCTCCATTACCTGATGGATGCCTCGTCTATCATGGTTAAAAAACACCATGAATTTGATCAGCAAAACTTAGGTTGAGAGTGACAAGCTTCAACATAACCTATAGGTAAGGTTGAAGCTGGTCACTCTTGGTTTTTTCAATGATTCTAGATAGACATAAATCTATTTCACTTTCTGCGTGAGAGATTTTCTTTGGTTTGTTGGCAGAAGCACTATTGTGAGGTGAGAAGTGCTGAGTTGTTCTTCTTGATGAGTTAACCGGGTTTTTTTTTCAAAAGAGAAGTTGGAAGCATCTTGGAGAAACTTATCAAGGTATTTTAACTTTCCTATTGCTATAAGGGAAGTTTAATGTAGGTGAAATTTCAGCCATCAGCAAAATCTTGTTCATATGAGTTATGACACTGTTGGAGTTGACTGCATCGGAGGTCGGTAGCATTTAAAGACTGCCCACCACTGACCAACTAGAGATGGGAAGCGTAACATATCACGGAGCAGTTAAAGCATATGACTTTAAAGCCGTGTTAGCACATAAGGGTACAATAAAAGAAGACTGCACCCATCTGACCATCTCGGTGTTCGCAGGAACTCATAAGAGACGCAAATGGCTTGAGAAGAAGGACTAATTATTTATGGTATTTTGTAGTCAACTCCTGATGTGCAAGTCTGGGCAAAAACTTACAGAGTGTATGCATATGGTAGAGTTCTAAAGGGTGACTGCCCAAAGTTTGAAGGTATCTATCTAGCCTGTAACTTTGCTATTGCAATGCATTTTGCGCTTAGACGGCAACCTCACTCGGGGAAATCTCAGATTTGCACACCTATCCCGCTGGAAGCTGACGGAGTATTAATCGTTCTTAGGCTCAAATGGCCACGAAGTTTCACGTGAAATGCTCGGGATTCCTGGGAAGGGACGGGCACTCAACAAAGACGACTTTCGTTCTTGTTCCCAGAAGACCAGGAAAGATACAACTACAGACAAACGTAGAGAAATATTCTAGATATAATGAATGGACCTACTTCTAGTCAGTAATGCCATTGGAGCAGGTGCTGCTGTCATCAGAAAGTGTGGGGTGCCAGTGCTGTCAGTACAGGTGCAAATGCTACCATGGAGAGTCCGCAGGAAAGACGACTGGGTGAGTGAGGGCGAGGGTCTGATTACAGACGAGATGAAGGTCTGTGGTGCCCAAGGAACTTGGGTGGTCCAATGCAGTCGTTGCTGTCAGGAGCCCTGCATTAAGCCTAGGCTCCGTTTGGCTTGCTGTTGAGAGGGTAGAGCTCAAGGTCAGCTTGAATATCTTTCACTTGAGCTTCAAGCTTTTGAGCCACCACCAAAAGCAGAGTTTGAGCAGAATGGGTAATAGGACGGATGAAACCTGTATGAAATTGGATGCAAGGGGCATTTTTTATTATAAATGTGTCTGTTTAGGTTTGACTCAATCTTTAGTGTGCTTTAGACTTGATGGTGATTGGCTTGGCTTGCAGCATGATTACTTAAATAAAAGGGAGTCTCAAAATCAGAATCAACGGTTTACTGAAAAGCTGTTTCAACTTTATAGATTTCAGGGACGGACACTAAATGTTTCGAGTTTCGATCAAGGTTGTTGAATATCCACCTTGAGGATAATATGAGGCCTCTGGCCCATATTGAAATTAAAAGTCCATGACGTAAAACCAAAAAATGTAACTGGACTTAACAGATTGGTACCGACCAAACTGTTAGGTCCATCAATATTTTTAACTTATGGAAATCATTCCATAAGTTTTTAAGAGTATCATTGTCAACAATCAAAAACTGTTTGTGAGAAGTTTATGGAGACCCGCTTGTTCAGCATACTTATGTAAAGTGTTGCATGTTCCATGCCCACAGATTTCAAGTACATATCATTATGGAATACTTCAAGCACTATAATTATTTTTACTGTCGCTTCTCCCTCCAGTGTGCTAGCTCAGCTGTTAATGCTGAGAATACGCAAATTTTGAGATGTTATGAATACTTTCGAGCCTCATTGTACGTAGAGCAGCTAAGATGCTAAAAATTTAGGAGCGTTTGAGGGACACCTACTCTGCCAAATTAAACTAACTTCAGCTTTGCATGAGCAGCAGAGACCTCATTCTTCGCATCTTAAAGTTAATAGCAAAGACTCCTTCCTTACACACAAAATTTAGCTTGTTTAAGGTACGGGGGGAACAAACGTAAGACTTTCTTGCTGAGACACTTAGCAGTTGCCACTCCATTGGTTCAGACAGGAAAATTTGCTCTTATGGGACCTAAATTTTATAACCCGCTCTTTGTCATCATCTCAGCTTTTACACAGAGTGGCTGCCAGAGGTCGTTTCTGTCCACTTTCGACGCAACCTCACTGGAGACAACTGCCTTTCCTTAAGTATGATGCATTCATACTTAAGCTGAATGGATCTCTTCGCCTGAGCCACAAATGAATCAAAGTCGCATTAAAGCATCACATGTTGACTCCCGAAAATTCCCCCCCCCCCACCTTTCCCTCACATGTTGGCTTCCCCGGAGGGAGCTTTCCCTACTTCATCTGACCTGCTCTGGCGAATGCTTGCCCTCCTCACCCCTCCATTGTCTCTCTTTCCCTTCCATGGCATTTTACGATCACCAGATGGCGAGGGAGACATAACAATCCTTTTTTAGCCTGACTTTTCCACACGTCTATCGTGAAACGATCGGGTTCAGTTAGGAAAATTGCGCATGGAGGACGTGAAATCGTTGACACCTGCGCAGCTACAGCAGAAGCTATCAAGGGCGATTCTGAAGGGTGGGAGTTAAGACACAATTAGACGTGGGGGAAATTTTCATTTGCATCTAGCGTTATGTTGGTGGTGTCTGTGCCCATGCAGAGCCGCACGTGAAGGCTGTCCAGAAAAAAAGGATCCAGAAAGTCCTGCAGTCACCCAGATATGTCACACATCTGCTAGAATAAGCCCAACGTAAGAAAAAAGTTAGCACCAGCAATAGCACAGATCGCCATTCCAGAAAAGGGGGGGGGGAAATCTCTTCCCCTCCTCCAGATTTTGGGTCTGCCAGCGTTGAAGGGGCTAAAGGTTCCTCTACCCCAAATCCCAAAGTGGGAGACAGCTATAGAAATAGCGATCACTCGGGTATCCATTCCACCACCGCACAAAGAAAAGGGTCACCACTGAGACTATTAGAAAGCAATTCAATGACGATAGTGACTGCAGCGTCCTGTTCCGCCCTACCCCTTACCCCCTGTCTTGGGAGCCCAGCCCCTTTTTTCCTGTTCTTTCACACCACCACGAGACGCAAATCTTTTCTTGCTCTGCAGATACACACACATCGAGTAGCTGAACAGCACACTTTTTTTAAAGTTAAAGTCTATTCGGACGTCCTCAAGATTCTTCACTTTTTCCGCACCTTGTATGATGTGCACTGCAACTGAGGTCTCCGGGGGGGGACACTTTCAGCCTTCAAAGACATGCTGGCCAAAGAAGGAAAGTGAGGGTGAAGAAGCACAAGAATCTCTTGCAATTACACCTAAAAGTCCTTTTTGACGAGAACCAGCTGGCGCCCAAGGTTAAGAACTGAAGACTTTCTTCTTTTTTTTTTGAATTGGTACCAGCAGAAAGCGTCTCTTTCCAGCAAGCTTTTAGCCGGCAAAGAGGCAACGTGTCATTCTGCAATACATTTACTGGACCAAGCTGTGGTATACAGAGAAGCTTTGGGTCTTAACCTCAGCTCTCCTGATCTCTGCAGAGATGCCAGGGACAAAGCGCGCTGTACGCACACGCAGAAAAGACGGGTGGCATTCAGCACAGGAGACTTGCGGAGTGAAAAATCCACGCGGTATTATGAGAGAGAGAGGCCAGTTGTCTGCTTTTTTTACTAGGCATGACCCCTCTCTACGATAACTTCCTTTCTCTCTTTACTGTCGACTTTTCTTTACTAACATCCTGCTGGCTTTTTGCTGTACGGCTGTGTCGTAGTAGGAAGGTTACACCAAGTGCTATCCCAAGCCATCTATCACGAAAACTTCATCTCAGTTACAGCGGCAGTAAAAAGAAAAGGTACGTCCGCCCTAACAAAATCGAAATTGAATTCCACCCAAAGGCCATTGTGGCTGTTAGTTGCAAAAGAAAGCGACGGTGCATTAAATGGGGAGAGGGGAGGTATTAGCAAGGAGCATTTACCGTACGTGGTGTGGTTACCCCTTTTACTGTTGCTTCACGTGGAATGAGCCCAACTTGGGCGGAACACACGGGTAATGTCCCAGAATTTATTCCCTGTCCAATTTTTGACACGCATGCGTACATACTCCTTTCTATTATTTTGCCGTCCAAAAAAATGAGGTGTGCGTAGGTGCAGGTGACATGTCGCACTATTCTTAAAGGCTTCTTTGTGCTGGATGTTTGCACAAACACTTCAATAAGGCATACTTACGTGGCCTGCATATGCTGTTGTTTTTTAATGCTCGTGTGTACTTGTTTCTTTCAGCTTCATTGTTTTCTCTCATCAATCCTCCCGGCAGCATTTCGGCCGCAGTCAGCACTGGGAGCCGGGCTCGAAGACAGCATCATTACCCTTTGTCAGTGCAGCCTCAGTTCGAGGACACCAACGCCAGCGTGGTCGCGGGGCCTCCTGGAGGACAAGTCACCCTGCACTGCAACATCTTCATGCTTCAGGACCATATGGTAAGTAAGAGATCGACAACAGCTTCAGTCTTTGGCCACTGAGCGCAGTGGCAGTTCGAGGTGTCCCCTGAAGGTACCCTGTACGTGCACTAGCAATGCTCGTACTTCATCACGTATTGTACTTCATGCGGTCCCCCCAGTACTCATGCGTGTATACTTCTTCTTCAGTATAAGTACATACGCATCATAGCTATTAGGTACACGTGAAATTTTTTGCCCTCTCCTTTTCCGTCCTTCTTCCTCAGGTGACTGTGAGTGACGGGGCATGATGATAATTGCATAGCGAGGTAGGAGGGAAGGAAGGTGGGAGGAGGCTGCTAACGACCATTTCCACTACTAGCTTTTTCTGCCAACCGACCTCGAAAGTCCAAGGGGGGAGGAAGAGTGTAAGAAAAGAGAGCAAAGCAGGAAGAACTACGCAAAAAAGTCGCATGCTGAAGTGCATTTGTGGTTTTTTTTCTTGGGCAGCCGGCGTGGAAGGAAAGTACTGTGCAGTCGTTGTTAATTTGTGTTGCAATAGCAATCTGTACTTACGTGGTCTGTGGGTTCTTCAAGAGGAGTAAACAAGAGAATACTTAATGCTCTTCCTGCCGCGACCACAGCAAGATTTCCCTCGTATTAAGGCTAACGAGGCATGTCAATTGAGGACGGCGAAGAAATAAGAGAGCGAGCGAGGGGGGTACTTGTTTGTTGGTTACCCTTTCATTAAGAGCACAAGGGGAAGCAAAGGATCAAGACAGAAGCTCTTAAGACTGAAAGACATGTACGAGTACATATAGCGAATACCCACTTGTGCATACACCACAATTATTCATATGGTTCGTCTGCATAACAATACAGTCTCTCGTCCTTTCTCCGCCACGACCTCGCCACAGAAGAAATGCTGTTGCAAAGATTGGCATCTGTCGGTGGGCCTGCTTTTAGGCAGCAAAAGGGGTCATAGCCTGCGACTCTGGGAGATAACAAATGCGCACTCTTCTACATAAGCAGGAGAGCCAGTCCAGAAGAAAGGAGCTGGAGACAATTGGCGAAAGAGAAACCAGAAGCCTCCCTCATCAGATAAGCGTAGAATACTTTGAGGAATGAGCAAAAGCAGAGAATACATTCTTAGAGTCTCAGAAAACGTATTCTGGCGGCAGCAATAAGAAATAAAGTGATACCATAAGGCTTCGCAGTTATATGTCTTGCAATGAGCATGAGGGAGTGAAAAGGACTCTCTGGGGGAGTCTCATTCATCACCGTCATTTCCTCTACCCTCCCCTACTGCACGTACATCATAAACTGTGACGTGCACCAACGAGATGAATTGCAGGTGCATACTATCACCTAGGTGAGTCTGTGCCTACTTAGCTAGGACATGCGGAGTCCCAGTCCCGTGGGTCTTCACCGGGTCAATTGGTCCGGTCCCACGCGCCAGTCCGTGGAGCAAGTGATTGGCGTGGAAATAACGGAGCACCGACCTTTTTCCCCTTTCTCACGAATAGCTCATCTCTGGTCTTACTCAATCCAAGTCTCATGGGGAAATGACTTGGTTTGCAGAGGGGGGGACAAAAGGAACTCTTCTTAACTACACCTTCAAGTATATTTGCTTTTCATTTCTCTGGCTATAAAAGAAGACAATGGCACGATGACTTTGATTTCTTTCTTATTTTTTCGGGGCCTTTCTCACCCACCCTTGTGCTGCGGCAAAAATAATCTCCCCCCTTTCTCTCCCTCTTTGTGACTTTGGGAAAATCCCCTGCTTAAAACCGTCCCCTCCTTGTTCCCCTATAGTAAAGAGTTCAGTGACTCATTGTACCGTACGTGCGTGCCTTCGTCCCCCTACGAACAGGGCTGAGCAGGCGAGAGATGGTTGCAATGGTGGTGAATGGAGCAACTAAACCCTTGCAACCTCTTCTTGCTCTCTCGCCTTGAGTGAGCAACCCAATTTTCGTCGGCTCCAATAAATCAGCTATCGCCGCCGCCCCTTCAGCCCTTCAGCCCTCCTTTCCTCTTTTTTCTTCTCCCTCTTCTCGTTCGCTCAATCTCAATGTTTATTCTGCTCAATTTAACATCCCCACCCTTCCACCTGATGTTTTCCCCAGGCGAGAATGGACTAAATTTAACGATATTTATTGGCATGTAAGAAGAGCTCGTGTGTGGCAGAGACAACTGCTTATGAGAGCCCTTAATGTACCCATGGAAGCTTGAGGGAGGGCACTGGCACCACAGGGGCATTTTTCCCCAGGGAATGAATATGTAGCTAACCCAGGTGATTTTCCTTAATGCCAATTCTATTCCTACCCTTTCCGTAAAGGTACTACTGCTGCTTGTTTTAAAAGGTTCTCGTAAATCCCAGTTCTGTGTCTCCTTCTCCTTCAGAATGGTCTCCATTCCTGGAACTTGAGCCAGAAAGTCACGGTTACTTTAGTGTATGACTACGTAGCTAAAACTGAAAACAAAACTCGTGGTGGCTGCTGGGGCAGCCGAACTTTTCCAGTCTCCATTTTGCGAGATCCTATGTCAATATTATAGGTCTGTGTGACACAACATGTACTGTTCCTCCTCCACCGCTGCGTACATGCTTTCCACTTCACTATTCCTCCAGTACGAGGAGCGGCAGAACAAAAAAAAAGTTGCTTAACTGCGCACAAGGCTTGCCTTTGTTTACGAATCCGTGACGACCTGAAATTACGTCCACTGCTCAGGTTACACCGCTGACCCCCGTCGAGGCCGCGAGAGCTGCCGTGGTGACCGTATAGGTAGGAGCAGGAGACGGAAAGATAAAAAAGTACAGCAATAAAGCAGTGCCGCGGCCATTGAAAGTGCCGTCCGCGTACAGTGATTCCGCCCCCTCAACACGACACTTTACAACTTGTCATTTCCTGGCCGTCGGCTTGGAGGATTAATTCGTCCGGGTCGGCCTGTCCCTGCTGCAGTCGAGCAACTGCGTATGCCTTGCACTGCACCAGCATCCGGTTCTGACGGAGCTGCTTCCTGCGGTAGCATTGTGCGTCCACGACCAGCAAACGATGCTGCCATTCTTCCTAATGTCTTCTGTCCATTAGTTTGTAAAGCAGAAGGAAATTACACCTAAGTTGACTTTCCTCTCTGTTTTTTTCTCCTGCTTCTCTGTCTAGTTAAGGGAAAGAATTTGAGAGTGCGGCTCCCACAGCAAAATCCTTCCCCGGTCGGTAAATTGTAAAAGGTGAATCCAAGCGAGGAAGGAAGGAGATCCCCATGGTGCCTCCCTTCAGTCTGCCGTCATGACCTGGAGGAGGCGAGAGAGCAGAGAAGAGGTGGCCTCAACAAATGCAAGTCGGACTTCGGACGCCGACCCCACACAGAGAGGCTCTCCAGGGGATGCCAGTGGAGGCCGTCCGTAGGGGCTGGGGTGTTTGGCCTCCACCAAAAGGGAAGGGAGGGTCGCTTCTTTTTCATTACTGGGTCCTCAAGAAGGAGAGCATCATTTTAGCCCTGAATGACGCAGGTATAAAGGACTCTCGAAGGTGCAATATGCATAGAGGGGTTCATCGCTGCCTGGAAAATAGATTGCGTGCCCCAATGCCCGCGCGCCATCATCATCTCTCATCTCCCGTCGTGCGTGAGAATGAGGGCTATATGAGACGGAAAATACGAAAATGGCTTTGCGCTCGCTGGATGGCTAACGAGCCGATAAATGCAGTAATGCACACACTATTTTCAATCCGTGTGCGCTGTCTGACCGAGCGTTAGCGCCTAATGAATCCTGGCTCCGCTGAGCTTTTAGAGCAACGACGTTAACTGCTTGCTGTTGTTCTCTCTCGGCAGCTTTGACATGCAAGCGTAGAACGCGAAGTCCCCTTCTGGGCGTCCTTTCACCCCCCCCCCTACCAGGATTTATCCCTCATCCGACAGGATAATTCTCCAACAGCAAACTCGTATGAGGCCACTTTTTATGCGTGTGTCACGTGACGAAGATGCCATGCATCGAAATTAGCACTTTGCTGCCATCTTACGCAAAGAGTACAGTTATTCTCTGTTCCTCTTCTTCCTCACGAACTGCAAATGGCATTCCGACCTCTGTATTTGTACGACTCTTGATTAAGAGAGAGACTGGGGTAAAAAGAGAGGGTCAGGCGAGGCAAAAAATCAAATTGGAACTCTTATTGCTTGTGCAGCTTTCTTAGAACTTGGCTCCTTTCTTCGGCCCCGCTCTCTTGTGTGGAAAGAGAAGATGCCACGAACTTAAGGAAATTGTTGGAGTCTAAGCACTATCACTGCGTAAGTACTTTCTTACAACTGTATCACGCGCCGTAAGTACGGTCTGCGTCCAATATTGCAGATAATACCTATGGCACTGAGACCTGTCAGACAAGGAACCGCACACTACCGAAGACGTGTTTCAGACAGCGTAGACGCTTCTGGATGTCCCTTGCGTAGACAGGAATACAAATATCTACCATTTTCCGGCTTGTTGGATGTTCAAAATTGGAGACGGCGGTGAAAGACTCTTCGCAAGAAGTTGAGCGCTTTGGCAAGTTTGAAAGACATAAAGGGACACGAGCAGGAAAATTCACTAGTTAGGTATGCGGGCTGCTTAGCAGGGTCATTGCTGAGGAGGATGGTGTCGGGTAACCAACTTTTCTCCTACTTGTGACTCTCGCGCATGGACTCTTCTTTCTTTGCCAGGTCTCTTGGGTGCATCGGCATTCGGGGGACGGTCGTCTGGAGTTGCTATCGCTGGGCAACGCCACTCACACTCTGGATTCCCGCATCGCAGCACGCTTTCAGCACCCTTCAGACTGGGCCTTGCACATCTCGGACCTGAGGCCCGAGGACGCGGGCGAATATCTCTGCCAGATCGCCACTTTCCCGGAGGAGAAAGTCAGGATAGTGTACCTCGAGATCAGGGGTGAGTCATAATAGTGCAATAACATCGAGGGTCGTGTCCGCAGTAATACGTACCCACTGCAGCACGAATGCGTCTGGTACGCGTGCGCGTGTACTTGTACTTGTTTGTGTCAGTCATCATTTCAATCAACTTACTTTTACCATGGTTGATATTCCTCATTCTGTTTGGTCCAGCCATGATCCTTGTTGATATCACAACGGGGAGATCTTCAAGGGGGGGTTAGTTTGGAGAGGTCATGTAACCGACTACTAAACTAGGGGAAACAGGGTATCAGCCAGGGAGAAGGTAGGACCTCCTACCTTCTCTCTGGTCTCAGCATGAGTGATAGCTAAGGCTGCATCAGGCTCAGAAATCTCAAGCATCGAGCCAAGCCAGTCACCATCGAGTAGAAAGAAAACTGAAACTCGAGACAAGCCTAAATAAGACCTTTTTATTTTTTATTTAAAAAAAACTATTCATTTGGCATCCAATTACCCCTATTGCTCCAACACTGGTTATGCTGACGGCTTGAAGGCTCCAAGTTCAAGTGAACAAGATTCAAGCTGTAACCTTGCCGACAGCAAGTCAAGTCAAGTTTTGGCTCAACACAGTGCTACTGACAGCAATGACAGCACCTAGCGCTTCTTGGGTCACCACAGATCTGAATCTCACCTGCAACCAGACCTCCACCCTCACCTATTTACCCCGCAGTGGAACACTAGACCTAGGTTTACTAATGATGTTCAGGGTATTTTTCTCCCATTGCCTGTGGGGGCATTTCTTCCCGGCTCTTTTGAGAATCACAACAAAAGCCCTAGAGGTTAAAAAAGTATTTGTGCCATGCTAACAATAGTTGAAAGCTATGCTCACAAGTGTTCAATGTAAGTGGTGACTGCCATTAATTCTGGATCAACCTTGTATCCAGCATGGGTGTATGAGTACTTTTAGGTGTACGAAAAGGAGTGCTAGCAATTATTCATACGCAACAACTGGTACACATCTACATGCAGCATGTAAGCAAATCCAAGTTCCTGGGCAAATACTTTCCAGGGATTCCTTGGAAAAGTTTGCTCTCTGCGCAGGCATCCTAAGCATTCCACGAAGAACTTCTTAGCCATTTGAGCCAGTCAGAGTCCAACAGGACACGCGTCCAAATTGGAGGCAGCAAAATGCATTCATTGCACGTAGATTTGCATTAGCAAAATTGACGGCTATTTCTTCAAATATTGGGCAGTCAATCTCAGCCTCAGAAACTGGCTTTTTTAAAATGACTGACGTCGCTACGATTATGTGAGTGCAAGTGTAATTGCAACGATCGTGGCACTTAGACTTGCACTTACAGAATAGCTGAGCAATTGGCCCTTCCTTGAAAAGACCAATTTCTCTGCAATTAGGCCTCGACTTGGGGCTAAAATTTGCATCAAAAGGGTCCTGGATGGGCCCCTCGCTTCAGAGCAAATTTCCCGGATTTCCTGAGGAGTCGAGTAAAACTTTTCCTAAGACGCGAGAAATATTCTTTCTTGGGAATTTTTTCCCCGGGTGGCAGCCCCAGTCATCACAGATCAGTGACGTGACCGAAACGTTCATTTCCATGCCGTGCAGTGAACGTACCGGATGTACGTGCGGGGAGAGCGCAAGTATTAGTGGGCCTACATGCCTCCGTATAATGCTTACGTACGCACGTACAGTACAGTACTCCGTGGGAACTGGGGCAATGAAATTAATTCCGATCGTGTTGCTTTCCCGCACAGCCCTGGGCTCGAAAAGGGTGCATTTGGTCGGAAAAAGGTTCTCTGCTCAGCTCGTGCACGCCAGCCAGAACACATTGTACTGTACGTAGTGCTAGGTGTGCATTCTGGGATTAAATCAGGTAACCACGGCTACTGCATGTGCGTTTCCCACTGTATTCAGGAGCGTTGAAAAGGCCCTCACAGCCCCGCTCTGAAAGGCAGCGGAAGCGAGAGCTTAATTCTAATAAAGCGGCCATCGAACATGGAAGAAGCACTGCAATAGTCCTTCGGCAATCCGCGGGTCGTTAAATGTCATTATAGCCCTGGAAGTGGTGAAAATACAGTCCTGGAGCTGCTCTCTTTCTACTTTTGCCTCCAGGCTTTCGTTTTACGAGGTCTCTCCTCTGCGAAAACAAGGTCTCGATCGGCTTTGGAGCGTGAACAGGATTGCAAGTACCCTCCCCCCCACTCACCCACCACCACCACAAAAAAAATTCTGTCGTAGTAAAAGTGTTTATGAAGATGACACACCAAGAAGCCTACTGTAACTTCGCCCAGCTTGGCCAAGGAGTGAGTGTTGGAGCCTTCTTACACATGCACATTGTCTCCTGAAGAAAAGATCATAGGCAGCAATTCGCTGGTTGCTGCTGAGCTCAGCGTATTTGCGCACTCGCACTCCATAAACGAGAGCTCAGTTTGAATAATGAATATGAGCAATTTGGCAAGAGTGTGAGAAACAGCAGGGTGCAGGCTGAATTGGTCCGTGGGAGAATATCTGTGAGTGTGGGAAGGAAAATAGAAGAGTGCATAAGAGCCTACACAGAATCGTTGTCAAGAAAAAAAACGCACTTGAACGAGTACCACACATTTACATGAAGTGCAAGTCATTCTCGTCAAGTCTTTTTACAACGCAGAGTAAAATAAGGCAGTTTAGGCGGCAAAAAATGGAAGCAAACCAAGATTTAAATCTTCCAGGGCCTCAAAACATCTCCATCAATTAGCTCATGGCGATTGCAATGAACTACGCGACTTCAGGGGTGGGGAGTTGGTGGAAACTTTCTATCTGTGTCCTCATATAGTGTGACAACGATTTCGAGAACCAAATTGTCTCTGATATGGTGAATGTTGGGCAGAAATTTATGAGGAATGCATCGTAGATAAGCAAAGATAAATTGCAGCTATTAGTTTGAAGTGAAAAATGGGTCAATTGTGCAAATCCCATTTTTTATGCCAATCATGTTGGTTAGAATAATTTTTCGTTTCATTACATGATACCCGTGAATCAGGACTTCTCTCCGTGAAATGAAAGCAAAGGGTCGGTATGCTTAGCTGGGATGCTAAAGTGGCTTTTATAGGGCGGAAATGACTTCTGCACCTGATAGTGCATTCATGTCCTATGCCAGAACATGCGTCATTGAGTTTAGTCCTTACTTCATATAGAGTGTGCCCGGAAAGTTCTGCCCGTTACGCATTTTGTGCCAGTGACAGGTAAAAAAAAGATTGGTATCGGTAAAAGTGGAATAATACTCCAGAACGTGTCACACTTATGGTGAAGAAGAAAGGTGAGAATACATTTGAGGATGATTGATAGTCCTACGTTGTATCAGTGCAGGTACAAGAGCCTCTTTTTTTCCAACATGCTGAAACTTTCAGGGGCGCACTGTACGTACGTAGCGGTGTCTCTTGTCAGTATCACAACCCGATGCGTATGGTACATTTACCCAAGATTCTGTCCACATAATGTGCATGCAATACAATATTGCATCCAGACGATGAGGTAACAATCTACCTAGCACAGTGTGTATATACGTACGCATATTGTACCCAGTACTCTCAGTAAGTGGTACAAAGACGTAGCACATGGAAGCTTATCCGACGGACTGGGACGGTCTTTCTACAGACTACGGACCGGGGATGTGGCAGTGCACCACTTGGACGATCAATGCTGATAAATACGATGCTGCTGGCCTTGCTTGTACTGCGCACTTGTACTCGAACTATTGTCCAGTTGTAGGCGGCACGGATGGTTTCATGTATTCCACTGCTTCCTCTGCTGCTGCAGATCACTCGAGTAGGCAGACAAATGGCCGCACATCCTAGAGATCAATCTTAACAGGGGCAATGCGAAGCCGCTCAATCTTTGGGTGGCGACATCATGCCCATAGCCAAGGAAAATTGAGGGGAAAACGGCTCCAATCTCACAAGATCCATGTGCATACGTCGCGTCCACCAACTATTAAACTCTCTTTGTAATACTGCAAAGTCGCGATCATCCCATTAGCGTCCTGTTAACCACAGAGCGTGGTGGTGCTGCCTTGAGTCAGCCCACAGGCCTTCTCCCCCTTCCCCTTGATGGACGTCTCCTTTGTTCATTCACCTGGCGGCAACGTTGACATGTTGTTGTTGTTATTTCTTTGTCTCGCCACTCGCCGTCGTCATATCTTTGGTCTCTGTTTTCGTACGTCTGTCTGTGCTGTGTTTGTTGGTTCACCGAGCCTGCGTGGCTGCGTCCGTCCGTCACAAAGCGAGAGACCGCGTTATTCCTGTTCCCTCCGTCCTCGTGGAAAGGAGATTGAAAAAAAGGGTTAGGGAAGAGGGGGCCTTTTGCTCGTCTGTCTGTCTGTCTGTCTGTCTCGTCGCTGGCGCCGTCAGCTGCTTGATTGCTTTACCGTGACGGGAAGAGAATAGCGAATTCTTCGCATTGCGACGACAACTTTTTTTCCCTCTTAAAGTGCGAAAATGCTGTCCTCTCTCATTCGTGCTATTCATTTTCTTCGGAGCAAATTCACAAAAGCACCAATAATGATCTGTCAGATTTGGGTCATTGGACGGCAGCGAGAGAAATCGCCCTCAAAATCTGCTTTTGCTGGTGGCCACGCTATCGGCTGGAGGAGAGATGGGGAGGAAATTTTCCGCTTATCAATCACTCATTTGATATGAGATGCAATCGCAAAGAGAAAGAAAGTCTTGATCCAAATGCAAGCTCGCTCAGCCGCGCAATCGCTAAGTCTCTGGGTCTGCGGCCGAGAATGCTTGAATGCGACGAGGGAGAAGGGCGATGGGAGCCGTCCCAAGGACGTGCACCCTTATCGTCCTCTTCTGCCACTTTGCCTCCACCATCGGAGAGCACACGTTCAACACCATCTGGATGGCAAGAAACAATGCCTGAGAGATCGGCGTCATGGCGAACCTTTCCCCCGACGACCCCAGATCCTGCATGTAGGTGGGATGGGGTGAGGGGGGTAACCAAGCCAGCAGCCCCTGGTGACGTTTTCACTCCAGTGTAAGCTCGGACTGACATTGACAGACGAGATAGCGGGGGAAGGGGACGCACTCATCAGATATGTAACGACGACGACTACCCCTATAAGACATATTGGCATCGTGCAAACAGGATTGATTACCGAATGTCCCCTTCACGAGATTACTTTCTCTATATTTGCCCGTTGAACACGGTGCGCTGGCATTTGTGAGTGTGTCCATATTTGAGAGGACGACGACACGAGGAGATTATCGGGATTGGAAACATCCCAAGTCATTACGTCAGTATTCTCTTTCCTCTTCCCATCCTCGACGGCATTTGTAGCACTTCTCTTTTGCTTTGCTGATATTAGCCCTTCAAAGAGGCAGAGTCTGTTTATGTAGCTCTCTAAGAGAACTTGGTTGGTGCTTCCTCTACCCGTTCCCCGGCCCAAAGGAGACTGGCAAAAATGACGCCATAAAATATTCACGCTCCTCTTCCTCACCTTATCCTATGAACTCCCTGGAACAGGCTGTAGCTGCCATTAGGTATACGATATCCTGTGCGCTTGTTTTACTTCCCTCGCACGTAACTGACCTAAATTCCCTATTGTAGTTACTGGGTACACGTGCGAAACGTATACATGGTCTAGCTGGTACGTACGACACACGTACTGTACCAGCTTATGTTCAGGACGGAGCAACAATTGTGTTTTTCAATGCTACTTAAAGGAAGTACCGGGGTGAAGGAGCGAAAATCGTCTGTGTGCACACTTACTGGCACTCAATGAGACGCTCATCCGCTATCGTTCGGACGCCGGTGTCACAGTAAAGGTTGTAACACTTTACCGAAGAAAACAGCGCCCAGAAGAATGTGCGTGCTGTAAAATTACCACCTCTTTCCGTGACGACGGTGTATTATGTAAATGCAAGCAAACCAAGGAATGTCCTGCGTACAATGGCGCACTCTGTACTGTGTTGTAAGGGGGAGGACTTGCTAAACAACGTTCTGCCGGAGGCAGTCGGCGAGTTACTGCAGGGGTGCTGCTGCTCACTTAGGAATACTTATCCCTGCTACGCTCTCATTTCAAAGTGACAGATGATGCGCACAACGACCAGGGTCTTCGTCGCCACTCTGGGCTGCATCGTTTGCGTACGTACTCCTAGAGTGCTGCAAGTAACCCCCTCTACGGAGTGAGTAAAAGCCCTCATCAGCATGGCGTAACGCATCTGGTAGTGAAAAGTGGCTACCCCATGGCAACACGTGTGATAGATAAGTCACTGGCGAAGTCATCGCATGAATATAGGGAATGATGCGGATAAATTCTGCTGCGGCAACTGTTCATACCTTGTCTTGACTCACGCCTGCAGCAGATATTCAGTCTACACATCGTACACTGGCACTGATACACGACAATGTAGGCAAGTACACGGGATAAGCATGAGCCCAGCGGGCAAAAATACTGCACATGTGTGTTCGCCAGACGAGGAGATTTTCCTCATTTTGTCTCTACTTTTAATTCCAGTCGCGCAAAAAAGAGAATGAAAGAAAAAGAGCTTAAGGAGAGGCTTCTCCCTGGCACGTACGCTCGAACTTTTCCCCAGTCAGAGCATGGGGAAAGTGTCCAAATGACAGGAGAATGAGGAAAGTGACGGTCGAAACATACCCACTCATACTCACACGCACACACCGGCCTTCTTCTCTTTCTCTGATTGGAGGGGGCAACTTTTCTTCAGATTTTCTCCTGTTGTCCTCCAGGGCCCATGATCGAGATTGTTCGCGACCAGGTCGTTTACAACGCGGGAAGCCATCTCGACGTTGCATGCGTGTATCGCAACAGCACCCCTTCGACCCGCAGGAGGGGCCAAGCCCCCTCTGCCGTCTCCTCCGAGGTGCACAGGCTCCTCCAGGCCATGGACTTGGACCGCGCTGTCCCCAAGGACACCATCGTATGGCTGCACAATGGAAGAAGATTCTCGCATAGAAATCGCAGGAGGTACGTAACTTCTGACGTCATGTACTCGTGGTGCATGTCAGGTACGTTGTACATTTAGGTTGTACCTTTAACTATGCCAAACGATTTGTTAGAAGAAAAGAAGAGAAAGCAAAATGACGCTTGCGAGTCTTTCATTTCTTCTGACTTTTGGTGAGAGTTGCATGCCGCACAATAAAAGCAGACGGTATACTGTAGATTTCTATTACCGAGAAGGTGATATCGTCCAGATTTGTACGCTATAATAACAGCAGGCATTGACATATCCCATTTCTTTCTGTCCCGTGCATGTGCGTATATCTTTGGCTTTCAAGTTCAAAAAAGGGTTCTTCTTTTGATTCCCCACTTGTAAATTTAACGTTAGTTGCCAGCGCATTCAGAAGTTCTCTGAAAGCATTTTGCTTCCGTAAGTGAGAATGGAACATAGGAACCACTCTGTTGTTATTTTTACGCCATATTCGTATATGCGTGCGTATATGTAGTTCATATGTCTATTCTGTGCAGACATGTTCGCGTTGTGCGTGTACTTGTAATAGCGAGCTTGTAAATGCTGTAATAGTGCAGTTGCACTCTTACAGCAAGTGGTACATTTTTATCCAACAAACTCCCTAAGGGTTTCTGGAAAAAACACAGCCGAACTACAGAAAGTGCTGAGAATCGACAGTGGAGAAACTTCCTTCCGTTTGACAGACGCAAACCCCACGACCACTTTCAGCTTTTTTCTTTGGCTGCAAAAAAGCATCCTTTGTCACTCTCTCTTGGCATTTTTCTCATGGAGAGACCAGGCCAAGAGAAGAACATTGAGGCAAAATGAACTCTCAGTGGGCACACAAACTTCGGCGAATAACTTTATCAGGAAAGTAAAGTTTCCTCTCTTTGTATGACCACTGGGTATCCTGACAGATGTCTCCTCCTTTCAATAAGTCTGGAGTGCTTGCAGCATTATATGACTGAGAAATTATCTGCATTGACTGATCGTCTCTGAGCTGAAGGTACTTTTAAGGTGCTTTTTGCTCGTGCCACTGGGGTGACTCAAGTTAATGAAACTGTTGTGGCAATAAAAAGAAAACAAAGGCAAGGAGCATTTTTTGTCGGAAAACACGAAGAAACACTTTCAGGAACAGCTCATTTTTTAGGTTGCTCGTTGCACGTAGGGAGACATCTACAATGGTGGGCCCAAAATAATGTTGAGTGCCTTCCACCGACTGATGTGGCAGTTCCTTCTCTTTGTTCTGATGCACTATGTATTGACATGCACGCATGGAACAGTCATCCGTGCTTACGTAGACGTAGACACAGCCCACAGTAAATGCACTCACACTTCTTTGATATAAACGGACGTATGCATACATCCTCTTCGTGTGCATACGGGTGAAGGCCAAGCTCACGGTGGGCAGACGAGAGTTCCATTTGCATCACTTTCAGTATATATCCGTTACTCACCGTGTACAGCAGTCGTGAGCAGGAATACCATGCGTACGTACAACGAACCCCCTAGTTCCCTTGTTCCTGAATAAATGATGATGCTATGGTGGCCATATTTGTTTCTTTTCCAGAGTGAAGACTGTGCGGAAGCTAGACCATATTCTCAGCGTGCTCTCTATCAAGAGCGCCATTTTAGAGGACTCTGGTAACTACTCTTGTTTGCTCGGGGCCACCAACCATTCAGACACCGTTCGAATAACAGTTGTAAACGGTATGAACCAATTTTTATTCCTGCGCCTAACAAAAATGGTTAATATATTTATCGCCCCAGACGAGCAAAACCTTTCTTATGTACAGAAAGTGCCACGTTCGTCTCCCTTCTCTCAGGCCAGTTTGTCAAGTTTGAAAACTTTGCCACAAAATTAACTTGTCTTCTGTACAGTGTGTGTAGCTCAGTGTAAAAGCTTTCTAAAAAAAAGGTCGACCTGATGCTGCGTAGGTCTGACCTCAACATTGCGTGGAGCCACAAAGTGATTTTCTGCTTATGGACTAGTTAGGTACGCCATAAATGAGGACTGAATTCCATCCATTTCCTTCTAGGGGAGCATTCAGCGGCCATTTACAAGAACAGTGATCTTTCTCCTGCCACCAGTGGTGTCTTCTCCTCGGCTCCAACCTTGATCTCCCTGAACCGGATAGTATTCTCTGCCTCTCTCCTCCAAACTGTCCTGCTAACATCGGAAGCTCGGTGGCCTCAATAACTCTCTGACAATGATTGCGTATACGTTGTATAATAATATTTCTGAAGACTACTGTTCAGTTATAGACTGTCTGTGCGGATGAGTTATTGGAGGAAAGAGAAGGAGGATTGATTTCCGGCTGTAGGGAGATTGAGGTGTATCATAAGTATGTAAGCTACCTAGGATGACTTCGTGTGTAACACGATAGTCAACTGCAGCGACTACAAATGCTGAAATACATCTACTCAAGTACATTCTGTTTAGCACTGCTCATGTCTTATGGCGTTTTTTCATCCAGCAAGGGATTCGGCTAGAATAGACTGTCCAATTTAAGAGTTTATTTCACTCAAATTTAAAGCATTTCTGCTGGGAGTCGAGATTTTCTGAACAAAACTCGCATGGAAAGTAGGAAAAGACGAATTTCACTCTCAGGGGGGCAGTGAAATAAATACGGCTCTCTTTCTTCTTCCTTCAAACAGACTAGTTGGTTCTCTCCTTCTTAGGCAGCGGCGGCGAGGGCGGCCAAATGCTCCTTGCGGGCGGCGGCGACGGCGGGCTCATCGACGGGGACGACAGCGCCGTTGGGGTAGGCCACGAGACCGGGGGCGTAGGCGGGGGCGTAGCCAGCGTATGGGGCGTAGGCGGCATAGGCATTAGCCAGGGGCAGACCCTTGGCGGCAAGGTGCTCAGCCCTTGCGGCCTGAACTGCGGGCTCATCGACGGGGGTCACGGCGCCGTTGGGGTAGGAGACCAGACCACCGTAGTAGGGGTAGGGGTTGTAGGCATAGTTGTTGAGATAGGGGAGGGCGGCACCAGCGGCGTAGGGAAGAGCAGCACCGGCATAGGGAAGGGCAGGGGCATAGGGGAGGCCAGCAGCGTAAGGGAGGGCGGGAGCATAGGCGTTGAGAGCATAAGGCAGAGCGTATCCCTTGGCGGCAAGGTGGGCAGCCCTAGCCGCGGCGACCGCGGGGGTCTCGGCGGGGGTGATGGCACCACCGGGGTGCTCAACCAGCCCGGCGGCGGCGCAAGCCACGACGGAAAGGAGAACCTGCAAAGAGGATTGGTAATCACTCTCTTTTGCAGCACTCTTATACACAATGTACTCACCAAGAACTTCATGTTTGAGGATTGGTAGCGCTAGTGTTCAGAAACTAACTGCAGACTGAAGGCGTCGAAACGTTTTTATACCCCCACGACCAAGTCGTGCCTCCCGCTCCAGACGCCTTGGAAGAGAAGGGCGGCATCGCCAGGATAACCAAGCCGTACGTAGCAAAAGTCGCCGAGCACATGTGAGAACCTGCGAGTGCGCGCTTGGAGTTCCTCCTGTCTTAGAAACAGCCGTGGGCTAACGCCAAGCGCCTAAGGGTCAAACGGGACAACGCTCGCGTAGAGATCTCAACGAGCGGTCTGTTTCTGCTGCTCTTGCGTAACTCTCGAGTAATTAGACGGCACAATGAAGAACCCTATCAACATGTCGAAAAGCGTCTGTGTTGGCCTCGCCGGGGCCTTCTTCCCACCCTCCAGCTTCACCGCCATCATCAACCCAGAGAATCATGTTGAATGGACTTCAGCGCAGTTAATCGCTACACGCTCACACGTGTAAGAGTCCACAAAAGCCAGTGGCATTATCAACTTGGCAGGAGGCTGGGACAATGAGAGTCTGCGCATCTGTGATACGTAATTCGTTTGGTTTGGGTCTGCAGTCACGAGCTACGGTCTGCATCCCATTCAAAATTATGCCAAGAACATGAAGGTTAAAAAATTTACAGCGGGGTGATAAGAAGGGGGTTTGCGCTACCAACGTTCTTTTATGTGTTTACGTATAGGTAGGCGTCGGTTGTTATACTACCGTATGAAATGCATACTGACTGTTTGTACTGTGCTGTTGCTGCCTGTAATAATGTGCGTGCAGTGGTCGCGGGAGACAATAGGCCTGGCCACTGGCCAAGCCAAGAGTTGCCTGCGAGCAGGCAATAACATTCATATGTACTAGGATGTAACGTTACGCTCTATCTTCAGCCCATTGACCTCATGGACAAGCTTAAAATGCCAAACTCATTTAGTGCAGCGTCAGCTCAGACGCCGACGCTCTGACAACGGAGTAGGCAGATAGATAGCAGACAAAGTAGCCAGGCCACGTGGTGACAACGCCGTGGACAAGACTCACTTGCACAAGTCTTGTGCACGTAGATACACGTGGTCGTAGGATGACTCGGAGCTTGGCTTCGTTTAAATTCAACTATACCCTGTAACAGCTACAGTTAAAGCGTTGTTGCTGCAGCAAGGATATAACTCCGACCAACGAAGCCGGAAAAGTGCCCGAAGCAACAGGGTGGTGCTGTTGCAACCCCATGACATTCTCGACTTCCTCGCTGCCAACCTCCATCTTTTCTTTTGACATTTCAGTGCACCTCAAGAACACTTGAAGGATAATCCACCCCTGACTTTTCATGACTTCCTGAGGCAACCGACCAAATTGTACGTCACACTATAAGGCCAATCTGCCAATTCCTTTCTTTTTTGCAGGGTAAATCAAGAGGGGAAGATCATTAGCAGTCACAATCACACCCCACTGTCGCTGGAGGCATCGTGACTTCACCTTGTGTCAGATTGAGATTGCTTCTTTTGTTGGCAAGATTTATCACTGGCGCGTATGCATGCACACACGCAGCAAATTTTGGCGGGCGCAGACTACGGACGTACTACAAGGGTATGGAAGGCTGTGTATGGAATCGGTACGTTCGCCGGGCTGAACATTTCAACATGCATTACGTAAGTACGACTGCACGTGTACTACGTATACGCTAACTATACAAAGAACCTTTACCTTCACGCATCTTTCAACGATCAATTGCCGACCGACGTGTCTTTCTTTGTGGGCGTACCCACTGCATATAGGGTGCAACCGATAAAAGGCTGTCTTGCTTCAGTCATAAATAAAGCTAACACTCGAACAGATATTGTCATGATGCTTCAGGGCCAGCCAGCAGGCTTCATCCCTTACTGCTTTCTGTGCCAAATTTCAAGACTATGACTAAAAAGTGACTAACTGACTAAGTCAGACCCAGACTAAGTGATTTCTTACAATGACAGAGGACACCAAGGACCGCTTTTGATCCAACCGAGCGTTTTCTTTAATTTATTGCGGTCCCTCCCATCTAAGCCACGTTTCAATGTCGCATCTTTCTGAACGGGTGTTCAGCAGAGATTCAAAAAGAATGTCAAAAATATAGTAGTGTTTTATTGGCCGCACCCTGTGCTTTTTCTAGATCCCTTTTGCCTTGTGGAGCGATCGATTGGTCAAACGAAGAATAAACCTTTTACAGTGTGACGGGGGACCAAAAACCAGTTTGCGATTAACTGCATGCGCAGGGTGGAGCATACAGGGTGAGGCCAAGTAAGCTTGCCTCAGAAAATGAAATGTAGTTCCGGTGTTGGACCATCATGTAAATTTGTACATGCATATAGTGATGCGTGTGACCTGATGAAAGCCTCCAGCCTCATGAGATTGTTATGGAGGATTTACAGCAAGCCTCATTTTCCAACTTCCATTTCAAGGAGTAATCACGAGGGTGAGGGCCCGATCCGCCCAAAAATGAGGAACCTTTTTAGCTACATGGTCCTGAAGGTCTTGGACTTGTGCACGGCTTCATTCACAGCCACCTCATACCTCCAGGGAACCTGAAGGCTCTATCAGGTTTGAAGCCTCAAAGTAAAGTCATGCGTAGGTGTAGTGTGTCTGCTAATCATGGTGCGGCCGCGTGGAAAAAAAACCCTTTATGTCACAGGCAGACACATAATTGAAAGTTGCCGCAAATACTTTTTACTAAATATTAGGCTAGGTCGAAAAGGGGTCAATTTTGGAATTTGCCTAAGCGCACTTGGGGTTTCTTACGTGACGTCAAATAGCTTTGGAAAAAAATGCATTTAGCTTTGCCTCTCCCAAGATGAAGTTTTACTACATAAGTTCAGTACATAAAGAGGTGTTGAGATTTTAAAGGCTGTGGGACAATGCTGCAAACACTTTGTTTTCCATTTTATTGTTTGAGACCACTTCAGTACAGCCTGAACAGTAGAACCTAACTAAACAGGTTCACCTCAAATTTAAAATGTTGACCTAACATCCTTATGTACTGAGTCTAAAAATCTTTAAATGATTTGAGGCAAAGGTAAAACACATTTTTTTTCATTTTCATTTGACTATGAAGTCTAAGTTTGTCATGTAGTAAATAATTAGACATGTCCACATTCAAATTTTCGACCTAGCCTACTACATATACAGTCCTTGGCGTAAA
>JAAUXU010056370.1_pt1 | contig 52473 bp, 50 predicted proteins | sample 7278151 | NCBI WGS metagenome assembly JAAUXU01 (sample SAMN14350113, study PRJNA611818) | marine sediment metagenome | isolation source: surface marine sediment (1.8m) | place: French Polynesia: Moorea | collected 2018-08
AAAAATATAAGGGCGCCTGCCAGCGCCAGCAGGTTCTTTAAAAAATGCGCCATCTCGTTTCCCCTGACCATTGGGTCTTCCACGGTCCAGAAGTTGTGTATGATCAGCGTTACCGGCACCAAAAAAATCCAGATCAACAATACCCCGATTTTGATGCGGTAATTCGCCAGGATGCTGAGACCACCTGAAATAAGGATGGCTGACGCAATGGCAACACTCAGCGTGGGTAAGGGCATCCCCTTCATTTTTGTGAGTTCGGCCATCATTTTTAGGTGCAAGAAATTACTGATGCCGGCATATACCATAAGGCCACCATACAGTACCCGGCCTACAACGACGAGTGCATTCATACCACCTCCTGCTTTCGATGGGGTTCAGAGATATACTTTACACAAAGGCCTGTTTGACCATCGCATTCGACTCCTAACAGGACTTGCAATGCCCCATTAGGAGCGGGGTGGGCACATCTTGGGCGTGATATCCATTAAATTCTCTTTTGAATGTTGTGCTAAATCTTAGAAAAGATCAGGATCTGTTTCAGCAGGAAGCGTCACATCAGGTTGGCGGATAGAATAAACGCCAGGAAATTTTCCCGTTCTGGAGAGCTATTCACGAGTCGTTATATGCCACATTGTGGTATATACTGTCAAGTAATTTCTCGTCGCATAAATTTGGATTAACCTATCACTTTGACCATAAGGTGTGATGATTTGAAAGAAAATTTATAGAAGAAGTTTAAGTACCGAATTGTGCGCTGCCGGATGACTTCAAAACCCAGGCGTCGATAAAGCGCTTCGGCTCTTGGGTTCGTATCAATGACTTCAAGAGATATTTTTCGGATCTCATCCCTTATGGCCATCCTTTCCAGCATCTTCAATAGATGTGAGCCAATCCCGCTGCCTTGCATATCGTCTACAACTGCAATTCCGTCAATGTAAACCTCATCAGGAGCCGTAGTGTAATCCAGCAAAGCCAATCCGAGCATCCGGTAAATCCCGCTCGACCATCCGTATGCTCTGATCATTGTTTTCAGCGTTGGGTTCGCAAAGCTGCCGTTATTATGTTTTATCGCTAAGATGCCGGCAAGTCTCTGATCACGGACGGCAGCCAAGCAGTGGGTTGCATCTAAGTTCTTTTTAAGCACCTCCTGAGCGCGACTGTCATTACCTAAAATCGGATATAGTTTATCTTGAAAGGCATGCAGATAAAGATCGACTGCAGAATTCTTGAAAGGGTCCGGCAGTTGCTCATAATAATTTATTTTCATTGTATGCGCTCAATCTTCCTGTTTGCTGGCGGCATCATCGTTGCTCTATAAGATTCGCTATAAAAAGATACAATTCTTTGTCAATTAAAAATACGTTATTAAATTTATTTATTAAAAGGGGTTTTTTATAATCAATTGATATAATGGTGAAAAATTGTATTTAATGCGCTATAAATTTGCCCTCCCGGTGTAAATTATATATAATATAAAAGGGTTGATTTTAGACCGAAGGTGACAGGAAATTTTACTCAATTGCGTTCCCGTGGTTTGGAATTAACGAGGTGGACCATGAGTGACGACCATAAAGAATGTCAGGATTGCGGCTGGCGGGGGAAGACCGCTGAACTGGATCTGACCGATGATGTGGCAGGCAGTCCGACCCATATTTTTTGTCCGGATTGCGGTGGTGAGGACATCAAAGATCTGGATTCGGACGAAGAAGCTGCCTCCGAATCCTAGTCTGAAGGTACCATAGAAAACGCCGGAAATTAAAAATTTCCAGCGTTTTATTTTCTAACTGTCGCCATCGTTCCGGCAGCTTATGATTTCATTTTCTATAGCTAAAGAGCCCGATAGCTTTTCTGCCGCTCTCTTTTCTTTCCATTCCAGCTGCGCTTAACATTCTCTTTAATTTCCCTGCTTTTGGAATTGATGACCGTATAGCCGTATTTGAGATTTTTCTCAACCAGGTCCGGGTAATTTTTGATGTTATTGCGCAGCTTTACACCATTTGACGTTACCTTGCGGATCAGGTCGATTTCCTTTCCCACCACGTTTGTTTTGCCTTTTCTGATGGCATCGAGGAATGCTTTGCGGTTGCGCCGGCAGCGGGCGTAGGTGACCACTCTTCCCATTTGGGCCACACGATGGCCGTCACTGCCACCGGTGATGCCTTTGTTCAGATTAAAACCCAGCACCGCACTGCGCAAGTTGGATATTTTCATGTTTTCAGAATTAATAACCTCGACGCCATCTACCATAGAAAAAATACGTTGGCGCCGATCTTCTGAAAAATACGAGTTCTGGATACCGGTATATACCCCGCAGTAAGGGTGGGGAAAGATAATCACGGTTTTGAAATTGCGGGCCCGCTTGATAATGTCTTCCATCGGAAGCGTGGTGGAACTCATGATATCATTGCCCATATTGGGGATCACGTTGTGGTTGTAGAAGGTTTCAAGGTGATCCAGGTGATAAAAATAGATCAGAACGTGGGTCCCCTCCAAGGATGTCATCTCAATGCCCGGGATGCTAAAGATATCCCGCTGCTGGGCAATCTCAACGGCACCGCGGATTTCGTTGTGATCGGTTATGGCGATGCCGATACCCAGTTCGCGGGCTTTTTGGGCAATGGTCTCGACCGAATTATATCCGTCTGAATAGTGGGAATGAAAATGTGGATCCACTACAGTATGTTTTTCTGTTAGTTTGGTTAAATCAGGTCGTTCGAACTGAATTCGATGATGATCAATCATTTTTCCCCTTCTCTGCTCAATTGTCTCGTGTCGATTCGCTCAACGGTTTCAGGCGCACGATGTCAATATTCTCAGGAGAATCCAACTGAGATGGGAGCAACTGGTTTCACAAATTTTTAGGATATTGTAAAAACGGAGAATGGTTATGAATGGCAGGCAATCTTATCGGGAGGTGCAGATCGCTCAGCTCTATTTAGCTCCATTACCGCTCAAAGATTCTCAATGATAATGTCAATATAACAAAACAAACGTCATTAATCAAATTCCAAATAACGCCATATTGTGTCCGTTAGCGGAGTTGCTTTTCTATTATATCGGCGCATAGCGTGTCAAACTTAACGCCGAAATTTTGCACAAAAAAAACGAACGCCTAACATAAGGGGCCGAATCATTAAGTCAAGGGGGAAGCGGGGCAGGGTAGGATCTATGCATAATCAATATAGAGCACCCCATTGAGATGATCGATTTCGTGTTCCAAAAGTGCCGCATAACTGTTCTGGGCGCCGATAATTTTTTCAGTATTTTCAAGGGTTTTATACTTGACCTGCACGTATTGGGAGCGTGTGATCAATTTATGACCATGTTGCGGCAGCGACAAACAAGATTCGCTGTTGGTATAAGCACCTTTCTTTTCGACTATTTCTGGATTGATCAGAATTTTGATTTCGCCGCGAAGACCGCATACAATCAATCGTTTTTGGATGCCGATCTGGGGGGCTGCCAGCCCTCTATAAAGGGAGCCCTCCAGTAAAAATGCGAAGGGCGCGTTGTATTGTAAAATGGCGATCATCGATTTTGCGAGGGTGTCGACGCTGTCATCGATAACATCTATCGGTTGCGAAGGGCTACGCAAAACTGGGTGCGGAAATTCAACGATATCAATAATATCGTGTTTTTGTTTATAATGTTTTACAAATGAAAATGTTCCCGTGGTGCCGATCAATCCTGCTAAACCGAATTTTAGCCATTGCCTTCTAGTCCACATATTTTATTCTCACGGTTAGTTTCTGCCTTTACCGGCTTCACGGCGATACCAGCGGGCCAGTCGTTCAGGCGATATCCCCAGATAGTAGGCGATAATGATCATCTGATTGACCAGCCATGTTTTCAGAATTCCAAAATGTTGCCAGCGGCGGGGTGAAGTGGTGACGGCAGTGGGCAAGATGATGATTTTGCCCTTACGCCGCAAGCGGCGAACCAAAATGAAATCCTCCATGATCGGCAGGTCGGCAAAACCGCCGATGGTTTCAAAGACTGCCTTGTTCATGAAAAGGGCCTGATCGCCATAGGGCAGCTGAAAAAAGCGTGAGCGCAAATCAGCCGCGCGTTCAATGAAGCGAATACCCGCAGCGGGTGAGTCAATGGCCAGTCGGAAGGCGCCGGCCACCACCCCTTTTTGAGCGAGGGCCGCGACGATTTGATGATTAAAGCCTGCGGGCATGCGGGTGTCGGCGTGTAAAAAGATCAGCACCTCTCCGGTTGCCGCAGCAGCCCCGCTGTTCATCTGGTTGGCTTTGCCCGGCTGGGTTTTGATCACGTTGGCACCCTGTAATCTGGCCAGGTCAGCGGTCTTATCATTGCTGCCGCCGTCAACGACAATCACTTCCAGGTTATTGATTTCTTTGAGTTGGGAAAGGGTGCGCTCGATGGTATCGGCCTCATTTAGTGTCGGGATGATGATCGACAGTTTTGTCGACCGCGCCGCAGTCTTTTGGGTCTGATGCCAGACAGACAGATCTGCAGGTCGATCCACATCTGGCAAACGTTCCAGTTGAGTTAACGTCAGTCTCAAGCCGCTGGCAATCTGCAGGGTCTGAGCCAAAACCCTGTCGCTGCCCCAGTCAATTCCTTCAAACAGTTGACCATAGGCAATCGTCGCCAGAGAGTGGCTAAGGCCCACCAGATAATAGCCCCCATCCGAGGCCGGGCCTATGACCAGGTCATTTTGGTGCAACGCTTCAAAGGCCTGCCGAATAATTTGAGTTGAAATCCCTGGTATGTCACTGCCGACAATAACCACTGCCGCCGTATTTTCCTCGAAGGCCGAGGTGAAAGCCTCTTGCATGCGCTGGCCCAAGTGCCCCTTGCCCTGCGGACGGTAAACCAGATTCGACCCCAACCAATCTTGCATCAAAGCCGCATCGCCACCTTCATGGCGGACTTCGATGCTTAGCCCATTTTGACCCTTTAGCGCTATTGCGGTAGTGATGATGCGCTCGGTCATCTGACGCTGCAGACGAGCGGCCCCCCGTGCGCCCAGGGCTGGGATTAAACGGGTTTTGGTTTTTCCGGGCTCGGGAAACCGAGTGAAGACAATCAAGCGTTCAGGCCGCGCTGCGGACATGGGGTTTCTCCTACCTGAACTCAGGTGGTGATGGTGCCGCCTCATGTAAAGCCCGAGCCGGCTGCACATGTGTAGCAATGATCAGCAGTAAAAATGGGGGTGCCCACTTCAGGCGGCCCTGCCATTTCGGAAACATGGATTTTCTTGCCGCGCGTAAAAAGGCCCCGTGCCAGGTTGAAGTCGCAGTCATACAAATAGCCATCCCAGGAAACCGAGACCTGACTGCGGCACATCAGTCCTTCGATCGCACAGGGATTAAATTGGGCAACCAGCTTGTTGAGGTAAGCATCATAGTTGCCTGTTTGGATCAACCACTGTTTGAACCGCCCCAGGGGGACATTGGCGAAATTAAACAGGTGGTTAAACCTCAACCCCCATTTTCGTTCCAGGATCTGATGATACCGTTTTTCGATTTGCTCCTGGCCGGGCGGCATATAAGCGCCGGTGGGATTGGAGACCAGGTTTAACTCCAGACCGGATGCAGCACGTCCGTAGCCCAAAGCGTTGAGCGCTTTCAGTACGGCAATGCTTTTTTCGAAAATGCCTTCTCCGCGCTGGGCATCTGTCTGGGACAGATTTAACGATGGAAAGGATGCCACGATGACGACCCGGTGCGCGATCAGCACCTTCAACAGGCGATTCATCTGTTCACTGAGGGCCGATAGATTAGAGCGCAGCATGATTCGCGGCGTTAAAGGTGACAGTTGTCGAATTAAATCTGGCAGCAACGGATTGAGTTCCGGCGCCCCACCGGTGATATCAATGGCTTCAAATCGGCATCGCCGCGCGTATGCGACGATCGCTTTTAGCGTCTGCGCGTCCATATTTTCTGTGCGGCCCGGCCCGGCATTCAGATGACAGTGACGGCAGAGCTGGTTGCACACCAGCCCCACATTGATCTGTAATGCTGCGGTCGTCCGGCGCACCAGCCTAAGATCGTGCCGGGCCAGTGTGGCCTTAAAGGGCACGATATCCGCAGCAGTGACCTGCGAGGATGCGTCGATGTCTTCTATGTGGGCTTTATCGAGCATTGGGCCTCTGCTACATTGATAATTTGTCTGCAATATTGCGCATCTGAACACCATGTACCAGGGAAGCGCCACCCCGGATCGCGGTGACGACATGGACCGCTTCGGTCATCTCAGCCAGATTAGATCCTTTCTCAAGGCAGGCCCGGGTGTAGGCATCGATGCAATAGGGGCACTGGACGGTATGGGCGACGGCCAGGGCAATCAGCGCTTTTTCGCGTTCGGTTAGCTCTCCATCAGCGAAAACAGCGTTGTAATAGTCAAAAAATTTGCGCGCCAACTCAGGCGCTTCTTTGCCGATGTCTTCAAACTTGGGAAGATCTTCCGGCTTGTAATAGGTGTCCATCTAATATGTCTCCTCTGTTTATTCTTCAATCGACTCCTCTATGTCGTCAATAGGTGGTGATTCTTACATATCAGGTGTCAGGTGTTCCGCCGAAGGCGGATTCAGGTGTCAAGGAACAAAGGACTAAAAATCAGAATTAAAAAATCAAGCGACCTTTGCAGGATTTGATTAACAAGGACCCAAAACCTACCACCGAAGGCCTGACACCTGACACCCGAAACCTGAAACCAGGGTTATCCCATGTGTGAAATGATTGCCTGACCGAACTCGGAGCATTTTAGTTGTTGGGCATCTTTGATCTGACGGGCCAGATCATAGGTAACCGTTTTGGCTTCAATGGTATCCTGCAGGGCATCGCGAACCAGGCGGGCAGCCTCGCGCCATCCCATATGAACCAGCATCATGACGCCTGAAAGGATTAAAGAGCTGGGGTTGACTTTATCCTGTCCCGCATATTTTGGAGCGGTGCCATGGGTGGCTTCAAAAACCGCGCAAAGATCGCCGATATTGGCGCCCGGTGCCATCCCCAATCCCCCTACCTGGGCAGCCAGGGCATCTGAAAGATAGTCACCGTTTAAGTTGGGTGTGGCAATAACGCCGAATTCATTGGGTCGCAGCAGAACCTGTTGAAAAAGCATGTCGGCGATTCTATCTTTGATTACCACTTTACCGTGCGGTTGCTTGCCCTGATAATCATCCCACAGCTCTTGTTCCGTGATCGTCAGGTCTTTGAATTTTTCGGCAGCGACCTCATAACCCCAATGGGCGAAAGCGCCTTCGGTAAATTTCATGATATTGCCTTTGTGCATCAGGGTTACACTGGTAAAGCCGTTGTCGAGGGCATACGCAATGGCTCTGGCCACCAGTCGTTTGGTGTTGGTCGCACTGATGGGCTTGATGCCAATGCCTGCATCGGTGGGCAAGGTGGTGCCCATTTGTTCGTTTAAAAACTGCCGTACTTTATCCGCATCCGGGCTGCCGGATTGATACTCGATACCCGCATACAGGTCTTCGGTATTTTCCCGAAAAATGACCATGTTAACGCTTTGCGGATCTTTGACCGGGCTGGGAACCGACTTTATATATTTCACCGGGCGCACACAGGCATAAAGATCGAGCGCCTGGCGGATCGTCACATTCAAGCTGCGAATGCCTTTGCCCACCGGGGTCGTCATGGGGCCTTTGATGGCCACCGCATATTTTTCAATATCGGCAAGGGTTTCGTCCGGCAGCCAGTTGCCGGTTTCCTTAAATGCTTTTTCACCCGCCAAAACCTCCAGCCATATAATTTTTTTGTTGCCATCATACACTTTTTCTACAGCCGCATCGATAACCAGACGCGTAGCCTGCCAGATTTCCGGCCCAATGCCGTCGCCTTCGATAAACGGAATTTGGGGTGTATCCGGAACATTCAGTGTGCCGTCCGGGTTTATGGCAATCCGATTTTCAGTTCCCATGTTTCAGCCTTTCTTCTTTTGGAACAGGGCGGCTCAGAGCCTGATTGTTTTTACAGAAGACTTTTACCACCCTTGCTGTGTCTATTGGGTTTACTCTATTAACCCAAAGAGTATATTTAAGGGCGAGTGATTGCCGAGGTTGCCGCAGCTACAAGGAAAATGTCGTTCCGCTATAGTTAAACTATGCGGGACGGCATTTGACACAGTAGATGCGGTGAGATCGGCAAGCCCCTTGGGGTTTCAAATTTAAAAAATATAAATTGATAATATTCATTTAATATAAGTACTCATAATATCTTTTTAAATTTGAAACACTCGCTTTACTCGGATAGTATTTTGCGTAGTACATACGGCAAGATACCACCGTGTTTAAAATATGCCACATCGATATCGGTGTTCAATCGGGCGGTTACATTAAACTCAATTTTGCTACCATCCGGTTTAACCGCCTGAACGCCAAGGGTTTTAAGAGGCGCGATGTCTTCAATGCCGGTGATGGTGTAGGTCTCCGAGCCGTCGAGCCCCAGACTTTGCCAGCTGTCGCCATCATTGAAAGTCAATGGCAGCACGCCCATCCCCACCAGGTTGCTGCGGTGAATTCGTTCATATGATTCGGCAATGACCGCTTTGATGCCCAGCAGCTGGGATCCTTTAGCCGCCCAGTCCCGTGATGAGCCGGTGCCATACTCTTTACCGCCCAAAACCAGCTGAGGTTTATGTTCAGCCATGTATTGCATGGCAGCGTCATACACATACATCTCCTCGCTCTGCGGAAATTTTAACGTGAAACTGCCTTCTTTGGGATCCACCAATTTGTTTTTAATACGGATGTTGCCAAAGGTGCCGCGCATCATGACCTCGTGATTGCCCCGGCGGGATCCGTAGGAATTAAAATCTGCCGGTGCGACCTTTTTTTCAATTAAGTATTTGCCGGCTGGATATTCCGGCGGAATGGCACCGGCCGGAGAAATATGATCTGTGGTCAGCGAATCGCCTAAAATCAGCAAAATGCCCGCATTTTGAACATCCGCCGGTTGGGTGATATCCAGTGCAAACTCCTGAAAATAAGGCGGCTTGCGGATATAGGTGGATTGTTCCTGCCACTCAAAGGTGGTGCCTTCCGCAACCGGAAGCTGGCGCCAAAAATCATCGCCGTCAAATATGCAAGCGTATTCCTCTTTGAAATACTGCAGTTTAACATGTTTGTGGATAAGACTCTCGATTTCTTCAGCGGTCGGCCAGATATCTTTCAAATACACCGGTTGGCCATCAGCATCCTGGCCCAGCGGCTCGCTGGTCAGATCAATATCGATGCTGCCGGCGATAGCAAAAGCGACAACAAGCATCGGGGATGCCAGAAAATTGCCGCGTACCTGTTGATGAATGCGGGCTTCAAAATTGCGGTTGCCCGACAGCACTGCCGCTACAGTCAGGTCCTTGTCCTGGACAGCCTTGTCAATTTCAGGCGGTAGCGGCCCGCTGTTGCCGATACAGGTGGTGCAACCGAAACCGGCCAGGTAAAATCCCAGCTGTTCCAGGTAAGACAGCAACTGGGCGTCCTTTAAGTAATCGATGACAACTTTTGAGCCCGGCGCTAGTGAGGTCTTCACATAGGCAGGCACGCGCAACCCTCTTTCAACGGCCTTTTTGGCCACCAGTCCGGCGCCCAGCATGACAAACGGATTGGAGGTATTGGTACAGGATGTAATGGCTGCGATGACAATGTCGCCGTCGCAAAGCTCGATGGGCTCACCATTGACCACGATTTGGCAGGCCTTCTTCTTAGGCTTGCAGTCTTCTGGGCGCTTGGTCTTTGAGCCGGATTCATCGTGGTATTTGGATATATGTTCAACATCGGCGTCACGCTCATATGTGCAGCCGAGCTGGGTGGCAAAACTCTGTTTTAAATCGCTGATGTTGATGCGATCCTGGGGTCGGGCTGGTCCGGCAACACAGGGCACCACCGTGGCCAGATTGAGTTCGACAATTTCGGAATATTCGGGCTCGTTGGCATCCGTGTAGAAAAGTCCCTGTTTTTTGGCGTAGGTTTCGACGATCTCGGCCCGGTCGGCCCGGTTGGTCATCTTCAGATAATCAATGGTTTTTTCATCGATGGGGAAAAAGCCCAAGGTGGCGCCGTATTCCGGGGTCATGTTGGCCAGTGTGGCGCGATCGGTAACGGTCAGATTTTTCATGCCGGAGCCGAAAAATTCAACGAATTTTTCAACCACGTTGTGCTGGCGAAGCAATTCGGTGACGGTCAATACCAGATCGGTTGCCGTCGTGCCGGCTGGTAATTCTCCGACCAGCTTGACCCCAACGACTTGCGGAATGGACATGTAGTACGGCTGCCCTAGCGTAACGGCTTCGGCCTCGATGCCGCCCACACCCCAGCCCATGACCCCGATGGCATTGATCATCGGGGTGTGTGAATCGGTGCCCACCAGGGTGTCCGGATAGGCCACCGTGCGGGTACCGGCTTTTTCGGTCATGACCACCCGCCCCAGATATTCCAGATTCACCTGGTGACAGATGCCTGAATTTGGCGGGACGACGTTGAAATTATCAAAGCTTTTCTGGGCCCACTTCAGCAGCGCGTAGCGTTCGGCATTGCGCTCATATTCTTTGGCGACATTCTGGGTAATGGCATCGGGGTTGCCGAAATAATCGACCTGCACCGAATGATCGACAATCAGATCCACTGGAACCAGCGGGTTGATCTTTTGCGGATTGCCGCCCAAATCTTTTACGGCATCACGCATAGCCGCCAGATCAACCACCGCTGGAACACCCGTAAAATCCTGCATCAGTACCCGCGCGGGATGATACGGAATTTCCACCGGTGTTTCATAGCTTTTTTGCCAGCCGGCGATATTTTTTAAATCTTGTTCCAGCACGACGTGGCCATCCAGCTTGCGCAACAGGTTTTCCACCAGGATTTTGATCGAATAGGGCAGGCGTTGAATATCGGCGATACCGTTTTTTTCCAGTCGCATAATGTCAAAAAAGTCGATCGACCCCGTTTTTGTCTCTAAATTTGCGCGATAATCGGTGTTGTCCATCAATGGCTCCTTTTCTTCAAAATTCATGGAGTACTGGAGTGTTGGAGTACTGGAGTACCGGAAAAGCAGAAATCAAGAAAGATCAGTAGATGAAAGTAATCATCACTCCATCACTCCAGTTTTTTGATTGCTTCAATCTTATATACATACTTGACCCAATCATCCCCGTAGTAATCTTCAGCCACGATGCGCAGGGGAAATCCGTGCTTAATCGGCAATTTTTCACCGTTTACTTGATAGGCCAAAAACACTTTATCCGATCCGACATCCTCAATCGGAAAGCGCTCTACTTTCTCATTGGGGCCTTCTGGCCCGCAAACGGTGATATGCGTCGTATCCTCCTGCATCTGGGCTAGATTTAATACCGTCATCAGAGATATCCCCTTCCATCTGCCATGGTTGACAAAGACACCGGGACAAATCAGCAAAACATTGCGTTCAATCGAGGGAAGCTTGATGATTTCCGAATAGGGAAGTCGGGTTGGTACGGCGACATTGCCGTCTATGATCAGGCGCCATGAAGGTAGGTGCACGGCATGGTTTTTCAACCCCATGGTTTCAAACGCTTCCAATGGAAGAACTTCCAGTTGGCTGGTATCCAGCGTAGCCGGATTTTTATTGCGCAATGTCGACAAGTCCGTATCGCGTGGAACGATAAACCGTTTGGTTTGAGCCCAAGCTCTTTGTAAAAAGGCCTTAATGGAGGTGGCCAACAGACCGAGGCCTGTTAGCACCTTGAGGGCCCATGTGATGAATTGGCGACGTGTTTTCATTTGCGTTTGTGTTGCAAATGCCGGATGTCATCTTCAGCTGCAACAATGACCTCGCTGGCTAAACCCAGGAATAGCCCATGTTCGACAATGCCAGCGCGTTCATTTAATTTGGCTGACAAAGCAGCAGGATCCGACATTTTACCAAAATTCGCATCGAGTATAAAGTTTTCTTGATCGGTTGTGTAAGGTTGCCCGTTTTCATCGCTACGCAGGCTGACTGTTGCTCCCAGCGATTGCAGAAAGTTGGATTCGGTCTGGGCGGCAAAGGGAATCACTTCTACCGGCAGAGCCCAATGGGTGCCCAGACATTCAGACAGTTTACTTTCATCGATGATGATAATATTTTTGCGGCTGGCCTGGGCAACCACTTTTTCACGCAGCAGCGCCCCGCCGCCGCCCTTGATCAAATTCAACTCCGGGTCGACCTCATCGGCCCCATCAATGGTGACATCGATCTCAGGCTGCTCGTCCAGGGTGGTTAAAGGGATATTGCGGTCCCGGGCCAGCTTTTCGGTACGGATGGAGGTGGGAATACCGACAATGTCTTTTAGAACACCGGATTTGATACGCTCTGCGATTCGAATCACGGCAAATGATGTCGTGCTGCCGGTACCCAGTCCCACGATCATGCCGGATTCTATTGATTCTACGGCGCGATGGGCGGCCTTTTGTTTTAGTTCGTCTTGTTTTTTTATAGCCATAGGCTAAATCCTTTGATCAAATCAAAGTTCGCTGGCTTTACCGTACATTAATGCCATGAAATACTGGAAGGCTGGAATATTGGGCTTGGCGGAACAGGATCTATTTTCATGGTCGCCTTGAAAAGTGACATCAGTGCAGCATCTGTTTTCCCTACCCAATGTTTCATTTTTCCATTATTCCAACTATGCCGCTTTCAGTTGCTTGCATTTTTCGGCAATGCTTTCCAACAGTTTGGCAAAGGGTTTGGCAAACGCCACGACACCGTCGTTCTGCAATTTCTGGGTGACGGCATCCAGATCGATACCCAGATCGGCCAACTGAGCTACCTGGCTTTGAGCCTCTGCAAGTCCCTGGGTGAGTGTTTCTGCGACCTGGCCATGGTCCATAAAACTGTCTAATGTAGCGGGCGGAAGGGTGTTGACCGTATCCGGCCCGATAAGCTCATCCACATAGAGATTGTCCGGATAGGCTGGATTTTTCGTGCTGGTGCTCGCCCACAGAACGCGTTGCATTTGCGCGCCTTTAGCGGCCAATTGCTGCCAGCGGGATTGCTGGATAATATGTTTGTATTCGGCGTAAGCCATCTTGGAGTTGGCCACTGCAATCTTGCCCTGTAGCGCTGAGTTGCCAATTTGCTCTAATGCCCTATCCACGGCCGTATCCACACGGCTGACAAAAAAAGAAGCCACCGAGGCCACCCGATCAACCGTATGCCCCCCTTTAACACTGGGGCCGGCGGCGGCCAGCTGCTCGAGACCGGCTTGGTATGCTTCGGCAACCCCCTTATAATTTTGCAGGCTAAAGATTAGGGTGACATTGACATTGACGCCGCAACCGATCAATTCAGTAATTGCCGGCAATCCTTCTTTTGTGGCCGGCACTTTGATCATCACATTGGGCCGGTTGACGGTTTCATAAAGCCGTTTGGCCTCGGCAACGGTTTTATCTGTTTCGTAGGCCAGCTCAGGGCTGACTTCCAGACTGACATAGCCGTCTTTGCCGTTGGTAACATCATACACACCGCGCAGCGTATCGGTGGCCAGGGTTATATCCTTTATCGCCAGGGCTTCATAAATTTGTTCGATTGAGCCATCGGTTTGGATCAGCTGCTTTAAATCATCATCATAGTCATTGCTGCCGGCAATGGCCTTTTCAAAAATCGCCGGATTGGAAGTCACCCCCCGCAAACCGGTATCGACCAGCCGCTTAAGCTTGCCGGAAGTTAACATCGAGCGTTGGATGTAGTCCAGCCATATGGATTGGCCCATTTTCTCAAGTTCGATCAGTTTTGACATACCGTTCTCCTTATCATCAGATTTTTGATCCAATCGAATCTATCTTTAAACGCATTCCAGCGCTTTTTCAACCACCCGATCGGCTGTCAGCCCGAATTTTTCAAACAATGTCTGCGCCGGTGCTGAGGCACCGAAATGGTCAAGGGCAACAATCCGTCCGGCGTCACCCACGTAGCGATGCCAGCCCTGGGGGCTGCCGGCTTCAATGGCAACCCTGGCTTTGACGGTCTGGGGCAACACCTGGTCGCAATACTCTGTTGATTGGACCTCAAACAATTCCCAGGACGGCATACTGACCACCCGGGTGGCCGGTCCTTTGGCATCTATCATTTCGGCAGCTTTGAGGGCTATATGCACTTCCGAGCCACTGGCGATCAAAATCACCTCCGGTTGTCCGTTTGCCGCCTCGCGCAACACATAACCTCCCCTGTGCAGACCCTCGGCGGACGCATATTGTCCATTGCGATCAAGGGTGGGAAGATTTTGGCGCGTCAGCGCCAGGGCTACCGGGCCATCACTGTGCTGAATGGCGGCCCGCCAAGCCTGGGTGGTTTCATTGGCATCACAGGGCCGGATTAGCATCAAGTTCGGTATGGCCCTTAATGCCGCCAGCTGCTCAATCGGCTGATGGGTGGGGCCGTCTTCTCCCAAACCGATGCTGTCATGGGTAAACACATAAATCACCTGTTGTTCTGTGAGGGCGGCCAGACGAATGGAAGGACGCATGTAGTCGGAAAAAATGAGAAAAGTGGCGCCATAAGGAATAAGGCCGCCATGCAGGGCCATGCCGTTTAAAATGCCGCCCATCCCATGTTCGCGCACACCAAAACGCAAGTTACGGCCGCCATAATTGTCGGCCTGAAAATCATCTTCCCCGTCAATTAAGGTTTTTGTGGATGGCGCCAGATCCGCCGAACCCCCAACAAGGTTAGCGATGGTGGGTGCAATGGCATTGAGCACCTTGCCGGAAGCGACCCGGGTCGCCATTCCTTTCTCATCGGGCTCAAACAGCGGAAGATCTTCTTCCCATCCTTTCGGAAGCTGGCCGTCTATCCAGCGCCGCAATTCAGCGGCGTCTTCTTTAAATTCGCTTTGATAAGCTTCAAAGGCATTTTGCCATCGGGATTCCAGCTTCTGACCGACTTCGATGGCCCGCCGGAAATGCGTCAAGGCGTCATCGGGAATCAAAAAACCTGGCTCCGGTGGCCAATCCAGATTTTTTTTGGTGCGCTGAACTTCCTCAGGTCCCAATGGCTCCCCATGGGCGCTGGCTGTATCCTGTTTGTTGGGGCTTCCATAGCCGATGTTTGTTCGCACTGAGATCAATGATGGCCGATCAGTTTCATTCTGGGCCTCGACAAGCGCCTGCTCCAATGCCGACAGATCGTTGCCGTCAGCCACGTATTGAACATGCCAGTCATAGGATTCGAAACGGCCGCTGCGATTCTCCGTAAAAGCAATATCGGTATGGCCTTCAATGGAGATTTGGTTGTCATCGTAGAAATAGATTAATTTGCCCAGACCCAAATGGCCAGCGAGCGAGGCAGCTTCATGCGAAATGCCTTCCATTAGATCACCGTCGCTGACGATGCCGTATGTAAAATGGTCGATAATTTGATGACCGGGTTCGTTAAAGCGCGCCGCTAGATACCGTTCGGCCAGAGCCATACCCACACCGTTGGCAAATCCCTGGCCTAAGGGGCCGGTGGTGGTCTCCACACCCGGTGTGATACCGTATTCCGGATGCCCGGGAGTTTTGCTGCCCCATTGGCGAAAATTCTGAATCTCTTCCAGCGGCAGGTCATAACCGCTCAGGTGCAGCAGACTGTAGATCAGCATCGAGCCATGACCGGCTGAGAGCACAAAGCGGTCCCGATTGGGCCAGGTGGGATCTTTTGGATTGTGGCGCAAAAAGCGCGTCCAGAGAACATAGGCCATGGCAGCCGCGCCCATGGGCATCCCGGGATGCCCGGAATTGGCTTTTTGCACCCCATCGACTGAAAGCATTCGAATTGTGTTGATACAGAGCTGGTCAAGTTCGCTCGACATTATCCCCCCTTTTCTTCCTATTCAAACGTCAACTGTTGTGGTTTTGCGCCTTCAAATCTTTAAGCATCTGATAAATTCGAATATCGAAGCACACCTGATTTTATTAAAATGGCCGAAACAAATACAAATTTTTCAAATTCCAGAATCAAAACCATGAAAATAATGTTTGTTAACGGCCGGAAGCGTTTTAAACATTTGAAATTAGGATTTAAAATTTATTTCGAGTTTCGGATGTCGAGTTTCAGCTCGTTTGACATATCAAGATGACTTTTCTGAGAGAGATTTTACTAGGTTTGCTTTAATTACTGTCCTAACTCTCTTCTTTTTTGATTTTTTTTAAGATTTTGGGGATAAAAAACGAAAATATAAACAAGCCGATGGAGAAAAACACCTTAAACGAAATCAGCTCCCCCCAGTTGCCCGAGGTCCAGACATCTTTTAGCGTACCGATGAAAAATGTGAAAATGAAAGTACCGACAATGATACCCAATCCGGTCCCCGCAACGTAATCCCAAAAGTGCACCTTGGTCAAGCCCATCCCGAAATTCATGGGCGTAAATGGAAAGTATACCAGCCGCAAGTATAACACGGTGGCAAAGCCGTTGCGTTCAATGCCGTCGTCATATTTTTTGAGTTTATCGCCAATCAGGGATGCTGCAAATTCTCTACCCAATGTCCGCCCGATAATAAAGGCCGCGGTGGCGCCGATCATGGCACCGATCCATACCCACACAAATCCCCAGTAGGCGCCAAAAATGGCCGCGCCCAGTCCGGTCAGTAAGGTGCCGGGTAAAAACAGGCAGATCCCGACAGCGTAGATAATGATAAATATGATCGGCCCCCAAAACCCGGTCATGTCCAGGTACTGACCCAACGCATCAGGAGTCAGATATTGTTTGATCGGCGTTAGGCGCACCATCAAAATGGCGCCGACAATAAATGCCACTAGTATCAGCGCTTTTACAAGCGCTTTTTTGCGGCTGTTAACCGTTGGTTGCATAACCTGTTCCATATCGAACTCTCCTCAGATGTCAAGATCAGTATCTCTGTTGCCAAATTTGTCATCAGTTTCTATTTGAGACTTTCAGTCTCATAGTGGTTTCAGTTATAACTAAAAAGTAGGTGTCAGGTGTCAGGAAACATAAGACTAAAATCTGAAAACAAAGAAAAAAAAGCGATCGCCATTGCTACTGGCTTACAAAGTTTTCAAACTGATTATCGAAGGCCTGAAACCTGACACCCGACACCTGAAACCTTCCTATGTAATGTGCTCGATCGCCTTCGGCCCCCTGGTTCCGGCCTCATAGAAGTGAAGCAGGTCGGCCTGATCATCACAGACCTCGCAGCGATCTAAGATGGGTGTCAAAAACTTCCAGCACAGCTCAACACCGTCCTGGCGCCAGAACAGCATCTGGTCACCAAGCATGCAATCGATCAGTGCTCTTGCATAGGCGTCCAGAACAGGACCGCTGGCGCTTTGTTGATAATTAAAGTCCATTGTAACGGTGCGCAGACAAACAGTGGCACCGGGGTTTTTAGTCTGAAACGTCAGGGTAATTTTTTCCTCAGGATAAATACCCAGAATAAGCCGGTTGGCTGCAATGGTTTCGCCCAAAGTATGGCGGAACATTGAATGCGGGACGCTTTTAAATTGAATGGCAATCTCGGTTAATTTTTGGTCCAGACGTTTACCTGAAGTCAGGTAAAAAGGTACTCCCTGCCAGCGCCAGTTATCCAGATGAACTTTCATCAGAGCAAAGGTCGGTGTTAACGAGTCGGCCGCTACGCCCGGCTCTTCGCGATAGGCGCGTACCGCCTGGCTGTCAACCGTACCGGCTAAATATTGACCGAGCACCAGGTTGTCCGTCAGACGATCGACTTGGAAGGGGCGCAAGGAGCGGAATACTTTAACTTTTTCATCTCTGACATGATCGGCTTCGAATCGGGAGGGCGGCTCCATGGCGGTCAACGCCAGCAGTTGCATCATATGGTTCTGAAACATGTCTCTTAAAACCCCGGATTGTTCATAATATCCGGCGCGATGCTCGACACCCAGCTCTTCAATGGCGGTGATGGCAATATAATCCACATAGCGTCGATTCCATATGGGCTCAAACAAGGAGTTTGCAAAGCGCAACATCAATACATTTTGTACGGTTTCTTTGGCCAGGTAATGGTCGATTCTAAAAATCTGGTGTTCGGCAAAATCGCGGCTCAGGCTCTGATCCAAATCGACAGCGGTTTCCAGATCGGTACCAAAGGGTTTTTCCACCACGATCCGTGACCAGCCGTTGCCGATTTGATGCTCATCTGCCAGGCCGACCTTACCGATCAAATGGGCAGCCGATTTGTAGACCGACGGTGGCAGCGCCATATAAAAAATGCGGTTGCCGCGCGTGTTAAACTGTTGGTCCAGCTCCCTTAAAGCCTGGGCCATTTGGGTGAACGATTCCAGATGCGCGAAATCAGCGTAGCGATAATGGAGCGCCCGGGCAAAATCTGACCAGCGGGTTTCATCATAAACACCGGCTTTTTTCAAAGCCGCTTGCATGCTGTCTTTGAATTCCGCTTCGGCAATATCGATATGGCTGGTGCCCACAATTAAAAAGGGCTCCGGCAGGCCGGCATTCAAATACAAATTGAATAGCTGGGGCATCAGCTTGCGCGCGGTTAAATCGCCGGTGGCCCCCATTATGATGATGGTACAGGGTTCGCTGGGCTCCGGCATGACGCATTCCTGCGGCGCCAGGCCCAGATCCGGCGCGCTTACCGTTGCCATGGTTTTTTCGACACTATCGGTATCAGCGGTCTTAGTGTCCATATTAATCTCTCCTAAATTAACCCTTAATTTACATTGTCGTCCAATTCAGAATCAAAAGAATTCGATACTTACCATTCAACCTGAGCTTATTCTTTTTTGGAAACCACCGCATGTCCACCAAACTCCCGCCGCAGGGCTGCCAAGACGCGCTCGGTAAAAGGATCCTGCTGTCGTGAGCGGAAGCGTCGCATCAGTGAAAGGGTAATCACTTCTGCCGGGACTGCGGTATCAATTGCCTGCTGCACCGTCCAGCGCCCTTCGCCGGAGTCCTGGACATAGCCGGTGATGTCGGTCAATTCGGCGTTTTTATTGAAGGCATCTTCGGCCAGCTCAAGCAGCCAGGAGCGAATCACGCTGCCCTGGTTCCACAGATGGGCAATTTGGGCGTAATCAAAGGATTCGGCAAACTCGGAGGCATCCAGAATTTCAAATCCTTCGCCATAGGCCTGCATTAAACCGTATTCGATTCCATTGTGGACCATTTTGACAAAATGGCCCGCCCCGCTTTTACCGCAATACAGATAACCGTCTTTGGGGGCCAGGGTTTCAAAGATGGGCTCAAGAAGGTGAAAAATAGCTTCATCACCGCCCATCATCATGCAGTAGCCCGCCTCCAAACCCCAGATGCCGCCGCTGACACCGACATCCATATAGTGAATGCCCGCTTCCTGAAGCATATCGTAGCGGCGCCGATCATCCTTATAATAGGAGTTGCCGCCGTCAATGATGATGTCTTTTGGGCTCAGCAATTCTTTTAAGCCGTTGATGGTCTCTTCTACCGGCTTGCCGGCCGGCAGCATGATCCAGACAATGCGGGGTCCTGAAAGCATTTCGACAACCTGCTGCAGCGAATTTGCCCCGCTGGCGCCTTCAGCGCTGATTTGTTGAACCGCCTCCTCGGACAAATCATAGGCGACGATCTCATGATGACCCTGCATCAGTCGTTTGGCCATATTCATCCCCATTTTCCCCAAGCCGATCATTGCGAGTTTCATGCTTCTGCCCCCCTTTCTTTTTCAACCAAAAGCGTTTTGGCCCCCAGTAGGGCAGCTCCGGCCACCACAGTTAACCCACCGGCGCCACCGCCGATGATCCCAATATCACACTCAAAAGTTGGCATTTCGTTCCCTCAATCTTTCCCTTGCCAAATCGTGCAAACAAAGCAAGATGGACTCAACTGGTAATTTTGCTGGAGTATTGGAGTTATGGGATTGATTTGGTGAAATTTGTAAGTATTTTATCACACTCCAATACTCCAGTGTGTTTCACCACTCCAATACTCCATTACTCCGAGTTTTTAACCCTCGACATCATTCAGCGACCAATCATAGTGCATGTATTTCACCTGAATGTTGTCTTTTTGGCGGGTTAATTTTTCTTTTAAATCACCTTCGGCATATTGTAGGTAAAATCCCAGAGCGTCTTCATTAAAGTCTTCCGAAAACCACTTGAAAATCCGGCTGACATACAGGGTATTGCCCTCCAGTCGATGGCTGTTGGCGTCATTAATAAATGAACGGGTTGAATCGTCTAATTGCTGATCAAGGATATCAGCCAGATAGGGTTCCGGTCTGAGCGGCGGGCAGCTGACAGCCGAACAATTAATGGCAAAATGGACACGGGGATCCTTATAGCGCGGTCTGAGGATATCATGCTCAACATGATCAAGCGTAATGACATTACCGTTGACGCGCACCCATTTCTTTTGCCAAGGGCTTTGAAAAATTGAACCAAAGTCTTTAATTGACTCGACTCCCGGATAGCCACTTAAAATCAGCTTTATCGTCCAGGCATTGTATGCATTAATGTAGTAGGCATACTGTTCTCTGCGGGGTAGCTTTTCCGGATCCGTGTTTTCAAGCATTTTTAAATACTGATCCAAGCGCTCTTCTTCTTTCTTAAAACCGGCATAGTCCACACCACCTGGCTTGACGTACTTGCCAAGCAGTTTGGCCCAAATTTCATGATTCACGGTCGAAGCTTGGCCCGGTGTGGCTGACCCAAGCGTTCCGACTACAAGCGATAGATTTATTATGAGAGCAAGCCCCAAATAGCGCTGATTCATTTTAAAAATCCTTTCCAGTCAATTCAATTTTATTAAATGCCCGATTTTATCATCGAGGCTACCATTCAAAGTCTGCTCTTGGTCGAACGACAGTCTTGAAACTTACAAATTACAATAAGGGTTGAACCACCTTAGTCAAGAAACTGCCGGACACTGTAAAGTCCTTCGTATTATGATGTAAAAACCATCTCTTAAGCGTGTTGATTTCATTTGAAAAAGTCTTATGTTTGGGCAACTCAAAACATTCTGCAATTCACAAAAACACATCTCACATCGAAAGGAGATTAAAATGGAGGAACGTAGCGCAGCCGTTACCCTGCATGGTAACCCGCTCACACTGATTGGAACGGTGCTCAACGTGGGAGATGCGGCTCCCGATTTAGAAGTTCTGGATAACGATTTAAATGCAGTTAAACTTTCGTCATTTAAAGGTAAGATATGTGTCATCTCGGCAGTGCCGTCCTTGGACACGCCGACATGTGATATGGAAACCCGCCGTTTTAACGAAACAGCCGGTCAACTGGGTGATGATGTCGTTATTTTAACGGTCAGCACGGATCTTCCTTTTGCCCAGAAGCGCTGGTGTGGTTCCGCCGGTGTCGATAAGGTCATCACCCTCTCAGATCACCGCGATGCTGTCTTTGGCAGCGCTTTCGGCGTGTTGATCAAAGAACTGCGCCTGCTGGCAAGGTCAATTTTCGTTGTGGACCGCGATGGCATCATTCAGTATATCCAGCATGTTAAGGAGCTCTCCGAAGAGCCGGATTATGATGCGGTCATCGAGGCCGTCAAAAAAATCGGCTAAATGTTGGGATAAAAGCCGCAAAAATACATTTGAAATGATGCTTTTGCCGCTGAAAAGTCACCGTTTATGAGCACCATAATCTAATCGACTATTTGGTGTTTCCTCGGTGAAATCCATGAAGAACGGTCATTGCAACCCGTTTAATTTGCTGATATAGTCATCCAAAACCCATTATGTCTCAACAGCATTTGTTCAAGCGGCTTCAACGCCTTTTACCTGGTTATTCCGTTATCAACACGCAAAAGAAAGCGGTAGGCAATGTTGTTTGTGACATTTGCAGCGATTTTAATGTGTCTTTTGTTGTTACTGATACCCATTTCAATCAATTTAACGATAAGAAAGAAGGGCACATTCGATTCCAATCGGGAAATGGCCAAAAGGCATTATCCAAGCTTATTTCATGGCGATCGAGCGGATAACATTTCGTAGACAATCGTTTTGGATGTAGAATTATTGGAAGCTTTTTGCGGTTTACACTTGTCTCCTTCTTTTATCTTCATCATAAAGCTATGAGCCATCGGAAATCTGAACCCGCCAGTATCGATAATCCTGAATCATGGGTCGATAGTTACGGCGATTTCCTTTATCGTTTTGCACTCTCGAGGGTTAAAGATCCCTCCGTTGCGGAGGATCTGGTTCAAGAGACTTTCCTGGCGGCCCTGCGTGCCCGAGAAAACTTCAAGGGTGAGTCCGCCGGCAGAACCTGGCTGATTGCCATACTTAAGCATAAAATTGTCGATCATATCCGCAAAAAAATTCGGGAACCGTCTACAGATAAGATCGAAGCCCTGACAGACAAGTCTGACCCGGACTTCGACGAGCGCGGGCACTGGCAGATACTGCCAGGCAAGTGGGCGGTGAATCCGGGAAAGCTATATGAACAAAAAGAATTTATAGATGTTCTTTATCATTGTTTGGCGGAACTGCCAGAACGTTTGGCCGATGCGTTTATCAAGCGTGAGATGGATGGCCTCAGTACAGATGATATTTGTAAGGAGCTGGGAATAACTGCGACGAATAGCTGGGTTATGCTATATCGTGCCCGTATGTCTCTGCGGCGCTGCCTCGAAGAAAAGTGGCTCAACCCTGGGTCTTAAAGGAGTAAATCTGTGCGCTGGATGTATAACTGCAAGGAAGTTTCTGAAATGATTTCAGAATCCATGGATCGGGCTTTGCCTATTTATCAGCGTGTGCTGATGCGCATGCACCTTCTGATGTGCAAATACTGTGCTAGGTGCAGAGAGCATTTTAAAACGCTCAGGGCTGCCAGTCGTTATGAGGAACTGCACGGAAAAGAACTAGATGATTCCCGTGCACTTTCCAGTGATGGCAAAGAAAGGCTTAAAGAATTTTTAAAGAACCATTTAACCGGTACCCAGTAATATGGCTTGGACCATTAAACTACTTCGATGATCAACTATCGCTTGACAAAAGAAACGTTGCCTGTAAATTGTAAAATTAGGTTCAGGAAAAAACCTCAAAATATTAAACCCTTAAAGTCGCCCGCCACCTGCGGGACGACAAATCGATTCATTGACAAAGGCTTTACAAAGTGGTCGATAAAGTAGATGCCCGTACAATCAAAGATCGAGGCGGAAGGCGCTCACTGCCGGATCGCCGTCAATTTACTTCTTCCGAACATTTCCCCGAGAGGCGCTTTTTGCGCCATCGTCGCAGTGGCTCAGATCGAAGAAGCTTGCAGAGTCTCAAGCTGCGCAAAAAAAGAGAGCGTCGTAAGGCGTTTAGAGAAAAGTATTCTAACTAGAAGCAATCTCAAAAATGCATCTAATCCGCCGAAGGCGGAACCTTGGCCGATATCTGCTATTTTTGAAATTGCTTCTAGATGGCGTTTCTTTGATAGATTTTCGACAATGCAAAGCCCATGGCGTTAACCTCACACGATTAGCGGCATGGGCTTTGTGGTGTGGTGTTATCAGTGTTTCTGTTTGACCCCATCTTGTAGCGATTCGGGTAAATTCCCGTTTCCGCCAATGATCCGTTCAATTTCACTGGTAATGCTTAGACGATGAACCAATTTTTCAAGGGCTTCGGCGGTCTTTTGCAATCGGCTGTTGGTGTGTGTCATCTCCAAAAACCGCTGTTTTTCACGGTAACTGAAACCATCGCAGGCCGCGGCCAGAAAGGATACTGATTTCGTATCCAGCTGATCGCTGAACTCACCATCGGTGTATTGACCGGTCATGGCGTTAATTTGTCTGAGCAGCTGAATACAGGTGTGGGCCATTTTTTGCGCTGATTCTGAATGTTGCTGCGGCTGATCATCAAAGAATTCAACGCTTGCCTCTAAATATGGCTTTTTGTCATACAATTCTTTGATGCTGAAACGGTTCTCACCTCTGGTAATAATGTCTAAACGGCCATCATCATAGCGTTTCAGTATTTTGATGATGCGCGCGGTACACCCCTTGGTTTCGAATTGTTTGCCGCTAAAATACACAATACCAAAAGCCCTATTGCTTGCCAGGCATTCTTTGGTCATCTGCTTATAACGATCCTCAAAAATGTGCAGGGGTAAAGACATCTGGGGCAACAACACCAGGCCCAGCGGGAATATGGGTATAACGGTTTCTGTTTGCATACGCATAAGCTCCAACAATACTTAATAGCACGGCCCCCTCTTCGAACAGTTCAACAGGCAAGCCTTACGTGAAATTGTCAATGATTTAAAGTTAGGGTCTAAGATTCAACAGTCAACATCGAGCCGGGCAAAGTATTCTACTGGCATCGGTAACACATTGAATTTTTTTGGGGGGGTGGTATCAAATGATCGGCAATGTTGCTCAAATGCTGGGCGCTTCCATAAAAAATTAAGGCAGAGCCTCTAAAGGCTCTGCCTTACGTGGGTCAGGGGCACACCTTTTTTGTTAAGGTGTGAGAAGGTCAGGGATATCGCTCTGGTCGTTGCCGCCTTGAATAAGACGCAGTCTTCCGATGGCTGCACTGCGGTTTATTTTGCGGTCAAATTCAATACCAATTCCGTAATCATATAAAACCACCGCATCGAATATTTCTTTGCACCACCTTACTGCTGCATAATAACTATCGGCGGCCAGACTGTGTTGAGCTCTTTCGATGTCGACTCGAACACAGGTGCCAGGCTTAAACACTGCATCGGACTCAAAGTAAATGCCGCCGCGGCTGTAGTTGTACATTCTACCGTATGCATAGGTTCCATTATCGCAATCTTTAATGATCAAAGGGGCCTCATGCTCAAAGCGCTTACTGAATCTTTGGTCTGCGGCCGATGGATGCCCTTTGGATGTTTGCGGGTTGTTGGTGATAAATATTATTTTTTCAATGGCCATAGTATCCCATATATTGTGCTGGTTTGGGTCACTTCTTTTGATGTCTTCGCTATTTTCGAAAAATATCGCGGCGCTCGATGCAGGTCCCGTCCCAGCAGCTGTTTTCGCTTCTGCGACTCGGGATTCTGCGTCTTGCCAGTCCGCTTCTGCGGTCAAAGCCTTTTCTGCGGTCACGGCCGGACCTTCTTTCCACACCCCGATAGGGTTGATGCTTCTGCCGCCTGTCATTGCCTGATCGCGTCCCGCCTCTATCTTTTATTTTTACCTCTCCCCCTTTTATACCCAATGCTCTTTACCCTCGTTTTTCTATCCGCAGCCGCTAAAATGCGAATCGATAAAATATTTGCGACGCTCAAGGCGTGTTGGTTATCGATTTGGTGCAGCCCGCAGTAGCGTTCGGGTTTTATAAAAGCCTGGTATGCCTCCAACGCCTATCTTTAGATAGCAAGCTTTATGCCAAGGGATATGCAAACGGGAAGGCAGGTATCATGGGAGTTTGGCGTAAGAACGTTTAAAGTTGGTGCTTTTACGTAATAGATCTTATGAAACGGATTCCTGATTTGTGTGAATTTTATTTCACATTTCTTCAAATTGAGAGGCGGTACATAGCGGGTTTGAACGCGGCTTTATAAGGATAATGTCTGATTTTAATTTTTCAGGCAACGGGCTAACCCACCAAAGGCGGACAAGCGGGCAACGGGCTTAACCTGGTGTGATATGACCTATAAGATGGGTGATACCACTAAATCCAGGATAATGCTCCTGAGGTCCATCATAGCTGATATTAAAGGTTTCTTTCCTTCTTAATCTGCCGATGCAGCTGCTCAAAGTCCCTTGGTCCCTGATGTGCGATGCGACGGCTGATGGATATCACATTTGCCGGGCACTGAATGGCACACACGCCACATCCAATGCACCAATCCGGGTCCACCAGGGGTTTGTCATCAACCATTTGGACCGCATCCACCGGGCAAATCTCAGCGCAGGCACCGCAGCCAATACATTCATCGAGTTCGGTTTCACGTATAAAATAGACGGCCATTAACTGGTCGCGCGGTATTTTACGCCGCCGAAGAATACCGACATTCCAACAATAGTGGCCACAGCAATTGCAGGTATGTTTTATCTGCCCCTGGGTATTGTCCACCATATGCACCAGCCCTTCTTTTTCACTGTTTGCCATTATCTGATGGGCTTCATCTTTTGAAATTTCGCGGGCCAGACCTTTATCGATAACAAATTCCGCCATCTCATCATACTTGACGCACACTTCGAGACTATGGGGGCAATCCGTGCGACCCAGAATTTTGGCCGACATACGGCAAGGACAATGGGCGACGGCTATTTTGGTGGCGGCCTCAACGATGGGGCCGATCTGTTCATTCGGCATCACGCCCTGCATCGGTATCTCGATGCTGCTGTTGGCTGGACTGTATTTAAACGATTTGGTGCGGACGCCACCATAAATTTTGTGTGTGGTCGGTACGGTAAAATATTTGAGTACCAGCTTGGCCATTTTTTTGGTCGTCTCATCCTGTATGCCTTTCCAGAAAAATGTCTGGGGCAACCCGTAACCGACTTGCAGCAGTGCATATCCAATGGGGCCGTCAGCGGTGGGTGCCGTATAGAGCATATTGCGTCCGGCCATGGAGTCCAAGGCTTTCGCTACCTCTGGTACGGGAAGATCCGCACGCTCGGCGATCTTTTCCAGACTCACCACCTGCAGCGGCTCCAGGTCATTGGGGATGGCCAGGGCGACCTGGGCTTCTGCCGGGCTAAACATCTCCTTTAGCAAATCAAGGAGCTCTTCGGTGTACGGGTAACCCATAATCAGGCTTTCCAGGTGTTTGGCCAGACGAATGTAGAGATCATCCATGCGGGGGGCTCCTTTTCGCAAATACAGCTATTTTTCCTTTTCTCGGTGGTCAAGATTATTTTCAGAACGCTAACATATAGATTCAGCGCCTGCCACAATGTTACATTTGGCAGGAAATCCAAAGCTTGTCAAGCGAACAGCCAGACCATCGTAACTATTGCTGAACAATAAATTGATTTTTATTATTGAGAGCATGGACCACCAGAAACGTATGCCATTCCGGTTGATCAGTGCTCCAGGCCCCGTCCGGTCGCTGTAAATGAACCAAATATTGAAAGGCACGCTCGAGTTGCGAGTCCACCTGTGGCATCTCAAGATGGGCCAGCGCATTGACCACCTGAAAAAACGGCAAGTGCGGTCCCCAATCGCCCGCTGCCGTCTGTAGACTTTCAAGCCGCTTAACAGCCGCATGCACGGCACTTTCAGTTGCATAAACCGGATGAACCACAAATGCCCTGAACAGATTGTTAAAGCATGCCGGGTCACTCCAAAAAAGCTGATTTTTTTCGGCATCATCATTGAGCGATTGATAAAGCGAAAGGATTTGCGCATGATTTTGGCGGTGGAAGATGCTCGCTAAAAACAAAGTGGCTCCCAGTAAAAAACCATCCCGGCGACCGGCCACAAATGGCAGCTGATCGAGCACTTTGATGTGCACTGATTCTTTGGTTTGACTGGTGTTCGGGTGGAGCTGGCGCTCAGCCTGCTGCAAAAGCCAATCCAGGGCATTGTTTATCTGCAGTGTGGGTTGACGGATGGTTAAATGCAGCCCAAACAGCTGCCGGGTCGTCAGGGTCGCCGAAGCGCCCCACGACCCATTATTGTCTTGGCCTTCTGTCAACTGCGCCGTGGTCATCTCGAAATCGCTCTGCCATCGAAGCGTCTGCTCTTCGTTAAGCCACTTTTGCCGGGCGTATAAACCGGCGGGTGTCGTACTGGCCTTAAAAACATTTAGGGGATTATAGCGAAGCGTCATTTTTTCAATGCCTCTGTGCAACGGTGTTTGCAGAGCAGATCTTTTCTTAATTTCAAAACCGCCAGTTCTTTGGCCTTGGCTTCAACTTCAACGGTCATGCGCAAATCCAACCAATTTTTAGGAAAATCTCTGATGTTGATGTAGTCATGGTGTGGCCGGGGATTATTGGTTTTCCAGCCGCCCAACGGGCTTGAAATATGAAACAGCGGTTCTCGATCCCAGGTTTCCAGCGCTTGCTCGGTGGCCGATTCTACATCCATCCCATCGGGCAGGCAACGGTGATGATGCACGTCATAGACGAATGGAATGCCGGTCTCTTTGCAAAACGGCAATAAATCAGCGGGAGTAAATATGCGATCATCATTTTCCAGTGTTAAACGGGTTTTGACATTTTCTGGCAGTTTTTCAATGCGGCGGGCCAGGCGACGCAGGGTTTGGGGCTTATCGCCGTAAGCTCCTCCGGCATGAATGTTGAGCACATCTGCTTGTATCCAAGAAGCCACTTCTGCCTGGTATGTTAAATCGGCAACAGACCGTTGGGTAACGCCTGAATCCGGCGATGATAGCAAGATAAACTGATCCGGGTGAAAGGTGACACGCAGGTTGTGCTTGCGGCTAAACGCACCACATTTTCGAAACTGCCTTAAGATTTGCTGATAATCGGGCAGCACTTGCAGGTCGTATCGGTGGTCAGGGTGGGTTTTCAGCGGCAAAATTTGACTGTTGACACGAAAGCCGCCGATCCTATTTTGTTGACAAAATTGCAAAGCGTTCATCAGCGCATTTGCATTGTGCAGGCATATTTCTGACAGATATGCTTTTTGTTGCTGACGGGATTTTGTTGCCAGGTATTTGGCGGTTGTCCGTCTGAATTTAATGGGTGCTTCACGAAAAAGACAGCACAATCCCAAACGCAGCATGCGCGGTTTCCTTTTTAAAGTGTTGTAAATTTAATTTAACAAGGAGGCGACAAAACCGGCTATCTGATCGGCCCCGTTGGGCTTTTTATTTCGGGCGCGCGGTATCCGTAAAAGCTCCGCCAGATCCTTGGTAAAAGCACCATTGTGAAAATCAGATTCTTTGATAGGCATACCGCCTAAATGGTTTTCGATAAAACCAACCAGGGATTTCATTTCACGGTTTTCAGGCCGGGCAACGTATCCGAACGGAACCCCTGTCTGATATATTTCCGCGATGGTGCTGTAACCGACCTTGCCAACCACCGCATCAACCGCATTGATCAAATCAGGGTGAAAATAATCTGAATTTTCCGGCAGCAGAACCAGATTTTTTTTTATGATCTCTGTAGCGGCCGCACCGGGCACAATAAATTGGATGTCGGGCGCCGATGATAGCTTGTCGATAAAACCATAGTCTTTGGTCACTCCTCCGGCGGTGATCATGACGACCCTGTCGTTTGGTGATATTCCCAGCTTGCGGCGGATGCTGACGCCAGACATCTGAATTTTTCGACTGACCGGAGCGGCCTCCAATTGGGCTGCAGCGACATTGCAGACGGGCTGGGTTTGAATATGGACATCGGCTTCAGCAAAAATGGATTTCAAATATCGATTAAATTCATTTAGCCCTTTATCGTCATATCCCTGATAGAGCCAGTCCCAGGTAAAATTTTCAACCAGGATCGAGGGCACCCCCGCCTTTTGGGCCACCCGGATGCCCATGGCCGCGATATCACAGATCACCACGGCGCAATTTAGCCGGCGCAGCTGTTTGGCCAGAGTCTTGATCTGGACCGGGTCAAAAGGCATGAGCTGTCTCAATTGTTGAACGGTAGCCGGCAAATCAGCCTGAAAGGGTGTTTTCTGAATCAGGCCAATATCCGCCAGCAGATCATGATAGGTGAATGCAAAAGAATTGCTTTGCGCAAAAAACCATGGTGGCACGGTGGTAAAAATATCAAACTGAATTGAAGGCGCGATGGCCGTCAACGCCTCCATGATAGCGGCTGCGCGTGCGGCATGTCCGAAACCGTGCGGTGTTATGAAAACAGCTATGCGTTTGGCAGGACCTGCCCGCCGAGATCGAACCGTCATAAGTGTGTCGGCAGTAAGATAGACGGGATGGGGGTCTTATCCGTTTCGAATGATATTGAGAAAAGCGGTGGACCTGGTAAAAGATTTGTTTTCGCAGGCACCGGCAAACCTTACTTGATCACAAAATGAGCGCGCCTGTTTTTGGCCCAAGCGTCTTCTGTTGAACCTGCAGCAATCGGCTGCTCTTCGCCATAACTGATTGTGGTTAAGCGCGAGTCTTCAATGCCCAGGTCTGTCAGGAAGGCCTTGGAGCTGTATGCGCGCCTGTCGCCCAATGCCAGGTTATATTCATTGGTACCGCGTTCATCGCAGTGGCCTTCGATGATTACCCGCGCACTCGGGTTGTCTCTGAGCCATTCCGCTTTTTCACGCAAAATTTCCTGAGCTTCCGCTGTCAAGCTGGCGCTGTCAAATTCAAAAAGAACGTCCTCGTTTTCGAATCTTTCCCTCGCGGTTTGGATTCTTTCGCCTTCGGCACGGAAGGCCTCTTCTTTAAGGGCCTCTTCTTTTATGGCCGCCTGACGCTCCTGTTCCCGTCTTCTAGCCTCCTCTTCTGCTTGCCTGCGGGCTTCTTCCTCAGACATCGTGGGTTCAGTTTTTAATTCTTTTTTAGCACACGAAGGCGCTAAAAAGGCCACGAAAATGACCAGCAAGAAGACCAGAAGTGCCCACCTTTTGTGATTCATTCTTTCCTCCTTTTATAAAGGGTTCACGGCATAACGGGACTTTTTTTACAACCCATACATATCTCAAAGCGGTCGAATTGTCAAAATAAGCCCATTGGCATTCGTATGTCTCAGCGGCTGGTTGGACGATCCACATCATGATGCCAGGCAGGGCGAACAGAAGGCGAAGGCACAAAAAAATGGCGACTCATGGGGATATGAGTCGCCAGATGAGGAGGACATAGAGGTATGCATTAGAAGCATAGATCTGTGGGGTAGGTTATTTATAGACTACTACATTGTGGCATGTCAAGCTTTTTTTTCATTTTTTTATGGTACCGGATTGCGGCAAAATAAGGCAAAAAGCTTTACTATTCGCAGTTTATAGCTTTGAGCTTGCTAAATATTGAAATATACTCCCTAAATTTGACGAAATGGTGTATATTCGCAGGCAACTATCGATTTAACTTGAGAATCGCAGCAAGAAGCGCTTTAATCCATGGTGGCAACTTATTGCTGATGTGATCCAATTTGGCCCGCATGACACGGCTTGCAGCTAGATCCTGTTTGGGTGCCAGGATGATTATTAGACAGTGCCTCCTTAGTGATTATCTTTATATTTAAAAATGAAAACACTTCATAAAGAAAGAACACCGCTTTACGTATCTGACGCCAAGACCTGTGCGCGCCAGATGGTTAGGGAATCGCTGGAACAAATCCTGGCGGGCACCTATGAAATCCCTTCTTACGATGAAATGATCTCGGTTTTAGACCGTGACTTTGAACATTCTTTCGATGAGTTTATGACCCGTCGCAAAATTATGAAATCCCATCTCACTTGGAGTAAAGAGCAGGTTGATGATGAAGTCGAACGGCAAAAGAGACGCTATGAAAATGAGCTGCGCGTCAATTTGAGAGTCGCTGCCTTGAACACCATCGAAGAAATCGAAAATCTGGTCAAAAGCCTAAACGAAGCCATTACCAAGTGGAAAATCGAAAATCTCTAAGCGCTTAATCTTTTAAAATCCCGTCTTTGTTATTAATCCAGCCCGCTTTACGACCCATCAATTTTTTCAGAATGATTTTTCTGTCGGCCCTGGAAATTGTTAAATTTTAATGTGTTTGCTAACAAAATTCTAACAATAACTATTATTATTTTCCAGGTCCAGAAATTAGGTAAAAACCGAAAATAGTTCTGGACATCTTTAGCATTCTTGAATTTTTGATCGTTTATCCTGCCTGTTCAAATGTTGGGGCATAGATCAGGGGATCTTACCAAATACCGGACACCGAAGTGATCATTTTCCAGAGGAGGAACATGATGATCTACAGCATTTGCATTTATCAATAGAATTCATATACTCTAGTTGAATAAACGATATAATTCGCAGATGGAGAAATATGGAAATAGAACGGAAATTTTTAGTCACAGAACTTCCGCCCGAATTGGATTCGGTTGTTGGGATCTCGATTCGACAAGGGTATGTTGCAATTGAAGACAGCGACTTTGAGTTGCGGTTCCGGCAGAAAGACGGTTCTTTTTATCAAACCATCAAACAGGGCTCCGGTCTGGTTCGGCAGGAATATGAAATTGAGTTGACACGCGACCAATTTAAATCGTTGTGGCCACTGACTGAAAGCCGCCGAATCCAGAAGGTTCGGTATAAATTGCCCCTCGGTGATCTCATCTGTGAGGTCGATATCTTTGGCGAACCGTTAAAAGGACTGCAGTTGGTTGAAGTTGAATTTGATAGCGTTGAACAAAGCAATACCTTCATGCCGCCAGATTGGTTTGGAAATGAGGTGACCGAAGACAGGCACTATAAAAATCGGCAACTGGCGCTTCACGGTTTGCCGAAAGCAACCAAAGCATGAGCAACGTGTCAGGCCGTTTTTGATTACATCGCTGCATGAATCATCATTCCGCCGAAGGCGGATGTAAACGCATGCCTAAAATTTTCCGCTTTTCACGCCGCCTTCGCAGGACATTGACATGAGCATTGAAGCTGTTGATCCATCCATGCATTATCCCCAATCCGGTGTCATCCCGTTTCGATTGACAAACGGAGAGATTGAGATTTTGCTGATTACCACCAACAGCCGCAAGCACTGGACCATACCCAAGGGCCTCATTGAAGATGGGATGTCAGCGGCGGAATCGGCTGTTCAGGAAGCTTACGAGGAAGCTGGCATTGAGGGTGAGCTGCATGGAATCAGTGTGGGTCGCTATCAATATCATAAATGGGGGGGAACCTGCGAGGTGGAAGTTTTTCTAATGGCGGTCACCCACTTATTGGACCACTGGCCGGAAGAATATTTTCGCGAAAGGGTGTGGCGCAGCATCGATGATGCCCGTGCAACGGTCAAACACAAGGGCCTTGGCGATATTTTAGGTGAGATGGAATTTGTCATACCGAAAATCAGCTCCCACCCCGCCAACGGCCAAAGCAGTGCGCCAGAATGAAATGTTTTAACAGCAGGCCCATCGGTTGACACATCAGTTACCGTTGATCATCCTGCTGTGAATGGCGCTTGCCCATCAAGCCTCAATATACATCAGGAACAAAGCTGTGCTGGGCAATAGAGGCCTGATCGTCGTACTTTCCTTTATTGCTGCGTTTGCCGAGATCAACCTTCTTGCGGGATAATTTCTTGTACGGAATCAGGCTCAGCAAATGCGTAATGCAGTTGAGCCGGGCACGTCTTTTGTTATCTGCGCGCACGATATGCCACGGTGCCCAGCCTGTGTCTGTGGCGGCCAGCATATTGTCACGCGCACGCGAATAATCATACCAGCGCTTGAATGACTCCACATCCATGGGGCTGAGCTTCCAAACCTTTCGTGGATCTTCGATACGGGCGCGGAAACGGCGCTCCTGCTCCTCTTTGCTGATGTCAAACCAGTATTTGATCAGCTGAATGCCGGATTCAACCATCCAGCGTTCAAAGATCGGTGCCTTCTCTAGAAAATCTTCATACTCATCTTTGGTGCAAAAATTCATGACACGCTCGACACCGGCGCGGTTATACCAGCTGCGGTCAAACAGCACGATTTCGCCGGCGGCTGGAAAACGGCTGATATAGCGCTGGACATACATCTGGGTTTTCTCGCGATCGGTGGGGGCTGGCAGGGCCTCCACCCGGAACACGCGGGGGCTGACTCTTTCAGTAATCCGTTTGATCACGCCCCCTTTGCCGGCAGCGTCGCGCCCCTCAAAGACGACAATGATCTTAAGCCCCTTCTCTTTGACGTACAATTGCAGCTTGACCAGCTCGGCATGCAGCTTGGCAAGTTCCTTTTCATACGCCTTCCTTGAAAGCTTGCCTTCAGACTTATCAGGCTTATTTTTCGGCTTATTTTTGGATTTGGATTTTTTCTTGGCCATGCTTCTCCCCCCTTCTAAATCGTAAGCGTGCGTATGCAGCTCAGAGGTCACACCAGTGATTTGCCAAATTTTTTACGCTGTTCTTTCATCAGTTTAAATTCTTTGTCACCGGGGATAACAATCTTTGGATCCGGGCTAAAATTCAGCTTTCGTTTCCTGCCTCTGTAGCGCACCGCATTGAGAATAACCTTCATGGATTCGCGTCGGGCAAGATGCTTATCATCGGATCGAATAACATGCCAGGGCGACTCTTTAGTATGTGTCCTTTTTAAAAGCATGAATTTTTTTTCTGTAAATTCATCCCACAGTTCCTGGGCCTGCAAGTCCACTTCCGACAGCTTCCATTGTCTTAAGGGATCATTTTTGCGACGCTCAAAGCGTCGCGCTTGCTCTTCTTTGCTGACTGAAAAATAAAGTTTTACCAGTATGGTTCGGCCTTCATCTTCTAAAAAATTTTGTTCGTAGGTGTTCACTTTTTTTAAAAAACGCTTATATTGCTTATCCGTGCAAAACCCCATCACCGGCTCAACCAGGGCGCGATTGTACCAGCTTCTGTCAAACAATACGACTTCTCCGGCATGCGGGAAATGCTCGATATAGCGTTTGATATGCAATTCTGTTTTTTGATATTCATTGGGTTTACCCAGCGCCACCGCATGATATCTTTTCTCATTCATGTAGCGGGTCACGCGGCGAATGGTGCCGCCTTTGCCGGAGGCATCCCGGCCATCAAAAAGGATCACCATTTTCTTTCCGGTTCTCTCCAGATGGCGCTGCATTTTGATCAATTCCGCCTGGTAGGGTTTTAACTCCTCTGCGTTATAATATTTTACCAATACGGCCTCGAGAATTTCATTTTTTTCTTTTTTTTTGAGAACTTTCAAGATTTTCCGAAGTCGTTTGTCAATTGTCGCTGAGCAGGCATCCAATTCAATCTCTTTCACTATCTCCTTGATCTGAGTTTTAGAATCCGTCATTTTATGCCCTGAACCTTTTTGCTTGCTTTGCATGGCTTATTTGTCTCCCATATCAGCACCCAAATCAGATGTATTGTTTAGGCTTTGAATTGCTTATTTCACTTCTAGGTTGATGCCTTGGCAGAGAACTGCTGCATCACTATCAGGTTGCGATGCTTTATACCGATTGTAGAGAATGCGAACGATACCATCGGCCAGACCGACCTGAGGAACATAGATGACGTCGATTCCGGCCCACTTCATAATTTTAAGGTAGATATCCAAGGCGGGAATGATGACGTCGGCGCGATCCGGCCGCAAAGCCAACTCCTTAATGCGTTCCTTAACCGTAAAATGTTTCAGAAAGCGGCGGACTTTCATCATTTTTTTGATTGTCAGCGGTCTGCCGTTTTTACAGTTTGCCAGACGAAATACCTTGTTAATATTTCCGCCGCTGCCGATTGCCGCCATGGTTGTGAAGGGTGCAGAGTAGTTTTTGAGCCATTGTTTCATCTTTTTCCAATAGGCCTTTGACACCAGACCCTCCATAAGCCGTATGGTTCCGATGTTAAATGACCTGGAAGCAATGTTCCGCCCCCGGGAAAATAGGGTAATATCGGTGCTGCCGCCGCCGATGTCCACGTATAAATAAGCATCGTTTTGACCGAACAGATCGGCGCTTTTATTCTCAAAAATAAACTCGGCCTCTCTTTTGCCGTCGATAATATCAATTTTAATGTTCGCCTCGGCCAAAATTCGATTGCAGATCTCTGGCCCGTTTTCAGCCTCACGCATTGCCGAGGTGGCGCAAGCCATATAATCCAGCGGCTCAAAGGCTTCCATCAGGTGTTTGAATCCGATCATGCTCTTGACAAGCTCTGCGACCTTGCGTTCTGAGATGAGTTTTTGGGTAAAGGCATCATCACCCAGGCGAATGGGCATACGAATAAGTGACATTTTTCTGAAGGTCGCTGTATACCCTTCTTCGAAAACACCGGACAACAGGAGTCGCACGCCATTTGAGCCAATATCAATTGCCGCGAACTTTAATATCGATTCCATTATGTATATGCTCTATATGAAGATTTAATGGAGTTAATGAAGGGTCGCCTTGCCTTTGATGCATCCTAAGCAAACCTTCTCCCGGCAGGAATTTATCAATCGATTTCCTTAGATATATTGAAACAGCTTTACCAGAAAGTCAAACCCTGTACAGCTTCTTTTTTTCATCAAAAGACTTACAGTATGTCGGTTAATCTTTTATTATCCCCTCGAACACAACCGTTGCAGGCTCTAAATGGTTTAAAATTAGGATGTTATCAGCGTGCTCTGTTTATTCAGGTTGACATTGCCTTGCAATGTCATCTATAAGAAATAGATTCGGGGGAAATAATTAATTCAATGAATTGCGGCAATTCTGTATTGGATTCACAATCCGTTTTTCCGTCTCGCCATCTCATCCAGTGCGCATTACTGCCAACTCGATCTGTTCTGCCTTGTTAAATCATAGTCTATGCGCACCGGCAACCTTAGCGGGAGGTATGAAAGCCAACATCATGAGCCCTCAAGTACAGCAACAAAAAGATCCCATACAGGCTAAAGACGATCGGGTGCAAGAAATTGCAACTGACAAGAGTGGTGTTAAAGAAAAAGACAAGGCGAGTTCAAAAAAGCCCGAGAAAATCGACATCGACTCCCCGAGTGCCCTGATCAACCGTGAGTTAAGCTGGTTGAGTTTTGCCCGCCGGGTGCTTGCACTGACTGAAGATCCGAATGTGCCATTACTTGAGCGTGTCAAATTCGCCGGCATTATGGGTATGCTGTATGATGAGTTTGCAATGAAGCGCATGGGGGGACTTAAACGCAAGATAGAGAAAAGAAAACACAAAAAGAAAACCAAACGCTCCCCCGACGGTCTTACTGCCCAAGAGGAACTGCAGGCGTGCCGGGAAGAATTGGTTAAACAGGCGTGTCTGGTTTCCCGTCTGGTGACCGATAAGATTCGACCCGATTTGGCCACAGCCGGCATCCCCATTCTGGAATATTCCGAGTTAAGTGACAAACAGCAAAAAAAGATGCAGCGCTATTTCCTTGAATCGGTGGAGCCTATTTTGACACCGCTGGCTGTGGATGTGTCTCACCCTTTTCCTTTTATCAGCACCCTAGGGCTCAACCTTGCAGTAGAGGTTAAGGAAACCAAAAAAAAACGCAATCGCTTTGTGCGCATCAAAGTGCCGGCCAACCGCCCGCGCTGGGTACCGTTGCCTGATGCACCCGGATTTGTACCTTTAGAGCAGGTGATTGCCGCCAGTCTGACACTGCTTTTTCCCAAAGCCGCCGATCTTAAGTGTTATTATTTCCGTGTCACCCGGGCCGCTAAGGATGACCCATGGGAAGGGAATATTCTGGAGGACCCTGACGCGGATTTGGCTCCGGGACAGCTGATCGGCATGGTCACAAAAGAACTCACCGCCCGCAAATTTGCCGGTGTAACACGCTTAGAGGTGAGTGCCGATATGCCCAAAAAAATGCAACGCTGGCTTTGTGAGCAACTCGAAGCGGAACCCGATGAACTGGAAACTGTAGAGGGTTTGATGAGTCTGGCCGATTTGATGAAGTTTCAAGTGGAGGGATATCCGGAGCTGCGCGATCGGCCCCATCATCCGATCACCCACCCGCGTTTGCGGCACATCGATTTTAGCCAATCGGCAGACATATTTACCGAGATTTGCAAAGGGGATATTTTGCTGCACCACCCCTATCACAGCTTTGATAGCTCCATCTTACATTTTTTAAGAAGTGCGGCAGTTGATCCGCAAGTGTTGGCCATCAAGCTAACAATCTATCGCACCAGCAGTGATTCGCCCATCATTCAGGCGCTGATGGAAGCCGCACAGCAGGGCAAGCAGGTCGCGGTATTGGTGGAGATCACTGCCCGTTTCGATGAAGCCCCCAACATTGCCTGGGGTAGTCAACTGGAGCGGGAGGGCGCGCACGTGGCCTATGGCGTGGAACGGCTTAAAACCCACGTCAAATTGGCTCTGGTCGTCCGCGAAGAGCAGGACGGTATTCGCCGCTATGTCCACGTGGGAACCGGCAACTACCATACCGTTACGGCCCGTATTTATGAAGACATGGGCATTCTGAGCTGTGACCCGGAGCTGGGCGCCAATGTCGCAGCCCTTTTCAATGAGTTGACCAGTGCCATGCCGTCTCAGGATTATGGCAAACTGATGGTGGCGCCCTATAATTTGCGTGAAAGGTTTACTGAGCTGATTCAACGTGAAGCACAGAACAGCCTTGCCGGGCTCCCTTCAGGTATCTGGGCAAAAATGAATCAGCTCCAGGACGCACGTTTGATTCGCGAGCTTTATCGTGCCGGGCAGGCCGGCGTGCCGATTTCCCTCAACATTCGCGGTTTGTGCTGTCTGCGTGCGGGTGTCTCCGGATTATCGGAAAACATACGGGTTTTCAGTACTCTGGGCCGCTTTTTAGAACACTCACGGGTCTATCGCTTTGAGAATGCCGGTGATCCTGAATTTTTCATCGGCTCGGCCGACTGGATGCAGCGCAATTTAGATCGCCGCGTGGAAACCATCGTGCCGGTTACCGACCCGGAGCTCAAACTGGAGTTAGAGCAGACTCTGCAGGTTTACGAAAGCGATAACAGCTCTGCCTGGGATATGCAGCCGGATGACAGTTATGTAAAACGGCGCCCGCATAAAAACCAGAGGCCCCACGCCGCTCAAGAAGTCTTTATCGATCTCATTGGTAAAAAAACAGGTATTTAAAAAATCCGATCATGATCAAAAACCTGAAATTCCATTTGCCGGACGACCATGATGAAAAACAATTGATGCGTCAGCTGGCCGATCTGTATCCCATTCAGCCAATACCCACAGCAACTGAAAAGTTTGCGATATACGATACGTTTGACTGGCGCTTGTTTAAAAAGTCCCTTGTTTTGTACTCATCCGGCAACCGGTTTTATTTGCGCAAACTGTCAAAAAGCGGCATCCTGGAAAGCGTCGATTTCAGCCGGCCGCCGGTGTTTATTTGGGATTTTCCCGACGGTGAATTAAAACAAATGCTGGCGCCGATCATCAAAATGCGCGCCCTGTTGAAGCTTTTTGATGCTGCTTGCCGATCAACCTCCTATCGAATCCTGGGCCCGGCTGAAAAAACAGTGGCCTACCTGGTGTTCGAAGAATTTCGCCGCCCGCGAAAAAGAAGTGGAGCGGCCTTAGCCCAGCATTTGTTGTTGAGACCCGTCAAGGGATATCCCAAGTATGCGCGTCATCTGGCCAAAAACCTGAAAAAAGCCGGCCTAACCAGCGGCAGCGAAAAGGAATTTTATTTTAATGCGCTGGCATCCGTTAACCGAAAACCGGGCAGCTACTCTGCCAAAGTTAACGTTGAACTTGATCCGGCGATGCGCTCGGATGAGGCCACTAAAGAGGTATTGCGCTTTTTGTTGGCTGTTATGCGCGCCAATGAGGCCATTTTTGCAAAAGATTTGGACACCGAAGTTCTGCATGATTTCAGGGTGGCAATTCGCCGAACGCGCTCGGCCCTGGCTCAGGTCAAAGGCGTGTTTCCCGCAAGAACCACCAATCGATTTAAGAAAGGCTTTGCTTATGTGGGGAAACTCTCCAACGTTTTAAGGGACCTTGACGTCTATCTGCTGGCTCGGGATGATTATAAGGCAATGCTTTCTGCTGAATTGCGTGATGACATCGATCCGCTGTTCAGCTATTTGCATAAAAAGCGGGAAAGCGCATTTCAGCATGTCCTGCGGGGCCTGAAGACCCAAAAATATGCCAGGATTATGAATGACTGGGAGGCATTTTTAAAGCAGCCATCGCCGGATAAGCCGACGGCTCCAAATGCAAAAATTGCGGTCATTGACTTGGCGCGTCGCAGAATTTTTAAAAAATACAAGGGGATTGTTAAAGCGGGTAATCAGATCCTGGCCAACACCGAAGATGAGCTGCTGCATGCCCTCAGAATTGAGTGTAAGAAATTGCGCTACCTGTTGGAATTCTTCGCCGGTCTGTTCCAGCGCAGGAAGATGAATGCCCTGATCGGTCAACTCAAAAAATTACAGGACAATCTCGGTGATTTCAACGATCTATGTGTTCAGCAGGACTATTTGCTGAATATCAGCGCGGAGATGCCGGACGGTCAACAAGAAGTCAAAAAGACGCTGGTCGCCATCGGCAGCCTGATTCAATCACTGAGCCACAGAAAACAGGCTGTTAAAGAAGCATTTGCCACGACCTTCAAGGACTTTGCAGCGCCTGCAAATCAGAAGCTGTTTAAAGAACTTTTCAGCCCCAAATCCAGAAAGAACACTTCATGACAACCTTGGCAATTTTCAGCAATAAAGGTGGGGTGGGCAAAACCGCCACAGCCGTAAACTTGTCTTACCTGGCTGCCCAAACGGGGGCCAAAACCTTGATATGCGATTTAGATCCACAGGGCTCAGCTTCCTATTACTTCCGGGTAAAGCCCAAGCTCAAGTCCGGCCCCAAAGGTTATGTCAAAGGCGCCAAAGGAGTTTATAAAAGCGTTAAAGGCACCGATTTTGAAAACCTGGATATTCTCCCGGCGGATTTTTCACTCCGCAAGTTAGACGTGTTGTACAATAAGTTCGGCAACTCTAAAAAACGCCTTAAGATAATGCTTTACCCGTTTGCGTGCGAATATAAGTACATCCTCCTGGATTGTCCGGTGACCATCGGCATTTTAGCTGAAAACATTCTCAACGCTGCTGACCACGTCCTTGTGCCCATGATTCCCACGACACTTTCGGTGCGAACCTACCGCCAATTGCTGGCGTTCGCCAATAAGAAACGATATGACACCAGCAAAATGTACCCTTTTTTTTCAATGGTCGATCGGCACAAAAAAATGCACCGTGAATTGATGCTCAGCGTGTCAAGGGGTTTTAAAGGCGTTTTGCAAAGCTTTGTGCCTTATTTGGCGCAAGTGGAAAAAATGGGGATTCACCGGGCGCCGGTGTCGGCCTTCGCACCCAAATCAGTGGCTTCCAAATCATACCAAAATTTATGGGACAAAGTTGAGAGCACCATCTTCGCTGCGCGTTAGTGGCTGCGCTTACCGTCCTGGGACCCGTTCCCTTTTTTGATGAAATAAATCAAAGAATTTTCATTTACAAGTGATGGGATCGTAATTAGATTTTTTGATAATTCAAGAAAATCAATCCAATTAAAATGACCGTTACCTATCTTGGACTGTCTTAAAAATTAGGAGTTAAACAATGGGTAAAAAGGCAAAAAAGCTGTGTTCTTGGAAGAAGAAAGATGTTTCCGCAGATTTTGGAAAATTCAAAGGTATTGTCAGAAAACCGAAATACGCATGTAAAAAATGCGGCTGGGTTTCGAATAAAAAAACCTACCTGCATAAACCAACTGCATTGAAGTATTAAACGAATAGCACCATGTCATATCAGGCAACTTCATGCGCTAAACAGATACGGCATATGACGTTTACCTGCAAATGGTAGGAATAGATGAAAACGCTTTACCTGGCCCGGCACGCCAAATCAAGCTGGAAATATCCAAAACTGGATGATTTTGAAAGACCCTTGAACAAACGCGGTCGCAAAAATGTGCCACTGATGGGCATTGTTCTGGCCAAGCTAAAGGTGGCACCGGACCTGATCATATCCAGCCCGGCCAACCGGGCCGCCATGACCGCCCGGGTTCTTGCGGCAGCCATAGATTACCCGCTTGAAAACATCCAGTACAGCGAGGCGATTTATGAGTTCAGTGAATTTGCGCTGATCGAGGTGATCCAGCAAATCGACGATGAACTGAAAGCCGTTATGCTTTTCGGCCACAACCCGGGCATCACCGGGCTGGCCAATTATGTCGGTGATCAGTCGATCAGCAACATCCCCACCTGTGGCGTCTTCTGTGCGGAGCTCAACATATCATCCTGGGCTGACATAAGCGAGCAATGCGGCAAAATGATCTTCTTTGAATTTCCAAAAAAGCATGTCATCTGATCAATTCCTCTAAGCCGTCAGTCAGCAAACCACCTACTGCAAATAGCAGCGCTCCACTTACGACGCACTGCTTTTGTTAGTGGTCTTTGTTGTCAACGGTTAACAGCATCCCTATGCCAGGGGTATAGGCGCCATAAAGGCGCAGGCCGATTAAGTTAAGGATTTCGTTTCGTCACGGGCTGCATCGGCGTCGGTATCCAATTATTCAATTCCAATTTAGTTCATTGTCAAATTTTTGACCTACCCAGCGCGCTCACCGGGAAATTCTTCCCCCACCTAATTTTATATGCGTCTGATATTATGGTGACTAATTTTTTTAAAGCGTGGCATAAGCTTTGCTTTTCGAATCCAGCGGTGCGCTGATAAAAAAGCACGTATTCATTTTATCATTGCGAGCACCGCCGCGGGGAACGCTTACTTTTCAATTAACCTGAAATTAGGACACCTTGTATGGCATTTGAACAGGACGCCAATGGCCGAACCACCGGCCAACCGTTAAGTGCATTTGACAACAGTTCGGGAAAATTGACGACCGAAAAAAGCCGTCATCGAAAGCTGACGCTTCCGATAGCAAAAAGAAAAAAAGACAATTTTTGCTATTGGCGGATCTAAAGGCGGGGTCGGTAAATCTGCCATTGCGGCCAACCTGGCTGTTGGCCTTTCCCTTTTGGGCCGGAAGGTGGTGCTGGCAGATCTCGACTTAGGGGCGCGGATGTGCATCTGTATGTGGGCGTCAAATCACTGCTAAAACCTTGAATGACTTTTTAGACAAAAAAGTCTCCTCTATAAAGGAAATTTTGACCCCCACGCCTTTTGACGGTTTGTCATTGATTGGCGGCGACTCCTCCAAACTGGGCAGTGAAAACCTCCCTTATCACCAAAAACAAAAGATTTTGCGACACCTGCGAGATTTGGATGGTGACTTTCTGATTCTCGATCTGGGGGGCAATTCATCCTATAATGTGCTGGATTTTTTTCTTTTTGCCGATCACAAGATCGTGGTCAGCGGATCTGAGCCGGCGTCAATTTTGGACAGCTACAGTTTTGTAAAAGTGACTTTCTATCGCTTTTTGGAGCGGTTTTTTTCAGAATACAAATCGCTCAAAGACCTGGGCCTGCAAATTAAAGATGGCTCACTGGAAGATGCGAAAAATTTTTCACTGGATACTATTTATGAACGAGTCCGCCAGAGAGATTCAAGGGCCTACATGGAATTAAAGCAGCGCTATGAACAATTCGGCGTCTCGTTGGTGGTCAACATGGCCGACAATCGCAAGGATTTTACTATTGCCAAGTCGATGCAGCAGCTTTTGAAAGAAAAATGCTTTCTGAATGTCGGTGTTTTGGGAACGATTCCATATGATAAACTTGTCCGCAAAGCAGCCCGCAGCTTTACGCCAATTATCGTTGACAATCCGCGATCCAAGCCCAGCAAGGTCATTCATCAGATGCTGGCAGCCATTCTGTTGGACCGCGAAAACGGCGCCAATGGTGCTGAGCTCCAGCAAAAAGCTAAATGGATCCGAAGTGAGGCTAAAGATCGAATCTGCCCAGACGAAATGACTCTGGATGGGTTAACGGTTCGCCAGACCAACGCTATATATGACCAGTCACCGAAACTGCGTCAAAGTTTTCGGAGGATTTTAGATATCATGACGACCGAAGTACCATATATAAGATAAGGAGAGCCCATGCTAAAAAAAGACAGAAAAATTAAAAACGACCGTTCGTCTGATGCCGATAAATTTCTCGACTTAAAAAGCTTCACAAAGGATTCAAGCCAGATGAAAAGAAATGAAAAATCAATTATCAGTGAAAATATTGCTATTGAGGGCGACATTCGTGGTTACGGCAATCTGGTGATTGAGGTTTCGGTGAAGGGCAACATCGAGCTGGAAGATTAAAATTTTGCCATTGGCCCCACCGGAAGCGTTGAAGGTAAGATCCACGCCAGGATACCAGCATCAGTGGTCAAATGGTTGGCAATGTAGAGGCCCAAAGAAATGTTGACATCAGCCACAGTGCCAATTTTCAGGGCGAGATTCATGCCAGCGGCATCGCAGTGGAGAATGGCGCGGATTTTAACGGCACGGTGGAACTCAGCCGGGGAAGCCATAAGAAAGCCGCAGCCAAGATGAGCAAATCTGAACCACAGTAGCAGCCCGCACCCCGCTCCAACCAAGCCGGTTAAAAATGCCGACAAGTGATGATGACAAATTCATCACCGCAAGCCGTCGTTTTGAAGATACACAAGGGTTCATTCGATTAGAATGACCCCTTGTGATATTTAAGGGCCCCCGTTAAAGTGATTTTCCGGTGCTTCCTGTTAAGTGACGCCAACCACAGCAGCACTTCCGGCAGCAATGCCTATTTCGCAATTTTGGCGGAACCCAATGATTTGTTAGATTTGCGGGATGACTCTAGCGCTTCTGCGGATTCATCTGCAATGGTTGACAGCTTCGGCTCTGCTTGCGAGAGGCTATCATCTTTGGGTTTGATGGTGCAATTGCCTTCAAAAATAACTCCTTCATGAATGACGACGACAGGCGCGGTGAGATCTCCGTACATGCGCGCCGGGGGGTTGAGTTCGATGCGCTCTGTGGCGCGAACCGTCCCATTTACTTCACCGTTAACAGTGGCGGTTCGAACAAAAATATCGGCATGAATCACGGCATCTTCGCCGATAACAACCGATCCGGCACGGCTTTCAATTCCGCCTTTGACGTGACCGTTCATAAACAGCGTTCCTTCAAATACAAGGTTTCCTTCCAGAACCGCCTGCGGTCCCAGCATTTGAATATCCTTGTCCAATTTTTTCATATGTTTTTTCCTCTCTTTGCGATCAACCCTAAGCTGCTAATTTTTTTGGGAGAGAATAGCTGCAAAACGTGCCAGCGGTTGTTTGAATTTGACCTTTGGGTTGTAGACTGTCTCTGGGTAAAAAAATCGTGTGGACATGTGCTGTATGCTCTGGGCGGCCTTTACACGGGGAGCGGTAAGAAGTAGAGGCTTCTTTTTTATCTCTGCCGTTCGCACTGCGGTTCTCTCATATGGGATAGCCCCCAGATACTCGGGTTTGATGCGAAACCTGCCTTCATGTGAATTGAGCTTCTTATCGGCTGATTTTGTGAGGGTATCAAAAAGCTTGAATCCCTGGCGCAGATGACTGACCTGATTGATCAGCAGGATCGGCGCAAATATCCACTGGGGCCTGTAATTGGAATGCTTGGACTCCAGTCTTTCTTCGATCTCAATAAACCGGGAAAATGCGGCCTTTGTGCAGGCGTAACCACTGATGAAGTCCTGGGGCGTGGTGACAATAATCGTGTGATCAGCCGCCAATGCGAAATCCATCACCATGCGGGATATGCCGGCGCCCAGGTCAAAGATCGCAAATTCATATCGTTGACTGATTTTTTTAAAGTGGTTGATAAATTTTATCTTCTGGACATAGTACAAATTCGCCAGTTTAAATTCTCCGTAGGAACTGGCGATCAGGTCAAAACCGTATGCTGTACGAAAAAGAAGTTCATCCAGTTTTTTATTTTTTTCCAGAAAATCGATCAGGTGGCTTTTGGGAAACAGTCCCAGTTTGTTTGAGACATCTGCATTGCCCAGATCCGCATCAATTAGCAGCACCCTGGCGCCTTTTTTAGCCAGGCTGTAGGCCAGGTTGATGGAAATATGGGTTTTGCCGACCCCCCCCTTGTTTGAGATCACTGAGATGGTGGTTGCGGCGCTTGCATCTTTTTGGTTTTTTGCAGAAATCGGTTTTTGAACTGTCTTTGCGGGGCGATTTTTCACAGATAGCGCTGCAGCGTATCCGTTGCCATAATACTTTTTTAGTGCGATCGAGAGGGAATTTTTAGGCGCCACCGCCGGACGAATCTTAAACCCGGTGAGCAATTCCAGGCTTTTAACGGCGACGGGTTCCTCCGGTGTCATCATGGCGACCAGCAGGACATTATCCACCACGCGGATGGGCAAGGCCTGTCGTTTGACGGCCATTTCCGGTTCAAGAAGGCTAAGCGCAGACGGTTCGATGGCAGCCCGCAGCGGATCGACAAAAGGTATTTTTAAGGTTTGCGCCTTTTTCTTTGCTATTTTCGTATCGTTTTCTAATTGCGCGGGCATTGAATAAACTTTTGATGTTTGCTTGGAAAGCGCCATGCGGGATATTTACCCTGATGACTCCCCTGGGTATTGGCACTCTCAGTTCGCATCCATGGACATATCATTTCTTATGGGAAGGTTGCGTGTTTACCCCTACAGGACAAATCCAGGGTGCGTGGATGTGTCCATTTAGAGATCGTTAAAATTGTTTTACGCAATGTTTAGAGCAAGTTACAAAACATTTTGGGGGCAGTCTTGTTGAAGAACCTGGATAACAACTTGCTTTTATTGGATATAATAAAGCAGAAGGCTATTGTTTGTCAATAAATTATCGCCACAACATATTGTGTTAACTGAAAAGGACGCTCCGAACCACCCACGAAAAAAGCGCTTCATTTCGAAGCGCTGTTTTTCTGTGGTGATCCCAGGGGGATTCGAACCCCCGTTACCGGAGTTTGAGGCACATGACGCTGATTTTGATAATGGTTTGAAAATGAGCAACCTTTCGAATTTAGAGCAATGGTGAAAAAAAGATGGGGTAAGATTAGGGGTATTTTTTACTGAATTTGTCTATCTTTGCAGAAAGAAATACCCCAGAGGATACCCCAATTAAAATAGGTCCTGACGAATGAAGCGGGGGGATAGGGGCCATTGCTATTTGGCATTAATATGTCAAGACTGCCAGTGTGTTAAATTTACAAAAGGGTTTTTTAAACATCCAAAATAAATTAATTAAGACAAGTCGATTTTAAAAAATAATACCACTTTATGAACAATGACCAGGATTCAATTTTTCATTTTAAAATTAAGGTACAATCTAATCTGACAAAAAGCTGAAATACAATACGTTTACATAATCTGTAATTTTTTTGTGCGTAATATTTTCAGATATGCATAGCAAATCCACAATAAAAGGGAATTGGTGGTTCAGGCACGTAGTCCACTCGCGCCAAGATAAGCCCAGATCGTTGGGATTGGAGTCAGCTCCATGAAATACGATGATATTACCCAGTGGGTGATTGCACACCGTGAGAGCCCCACCTGGCCAAAGCTTAGCCAGCAGGCCAGTAGTGAAATCCGCGGGCAAGCCCGGCAACGGGAGTCCGAAGCCGGATTGAGCAAGGCTGCAGGCTGTGTGACTGAACCCCGAAATCGTGCTCATGGTGGTCTTAGGATAGCTTTTGGGAGACTGGGAGCAAAAGCCGACGTTGTGTGGACAGCGGAAGGCAGCAGTTCTGAATGCGTTATGGCAAGCAATCAGGACACCACCGGGGTCTGCGAGCAGGGCATGCAGTCAAAGGGGTAATCTGGGAACTTGGGAGATCCGGATGTCTCCTTGTACAACACGGTTGGGGGTAACCGGCCTCTGGGTAAAACTCCTGGCTCTGAGAAAGAGTGCTCCAGCTTCTCAGAGAGTCCGCAGGGAACTACCAACAAAGAAGGGGCAATACAAGGTATCAGGTGAGGACAGCGAACAGCGAACAAACCTGAGATGGACATTCGGAAGTCTTAGCCGACCATATTACCGAGGGTCAGATTGTTCTGATCGATAAGGTGGGGAACCGAAGCCCAAGGGACCCACTGCAGGGAAGGGGAGGCCGGGCATAACGTTTTTCTGGGAGGAAAGATGGGAGATACTTCGAGATCACAAACTGTCTCAACGAAACTCCAGAAAATTGCAGAGCAGGCTAGAAGCTATCCAGAGATGGTATTTTCCACGCTGACGCATCTGATTGATGTGGCGTTTTTGCACGAAGCCTTTCGCCGAACGCGCAAGAATGCATCCCCGGGCGTCGACGGGGTGACGGCAGCAGAGTATGCCGCCAACCTTGAAGAAAACCTGTGGGATCTGCATGAGCGTATGCGCAGTGGCCGCTACATAGCCCCACCGGTCAAGCGCAGTTGGCTGGACAAGGACGGTAGCGGCAAAAGGCCGATCGGTGAGCCGACCTTTGAGGATAAGATTGCCCAGCGGTCGGTGGTGATGGTTTTGGGAGCAATTTATGAGCAAGATTTTCATAACGTCTCCCATGGCTTTCGTGAAAGCCACAGTCAGCATCAAGCGCTACAACAGCTGTGGCAGCAGTGCACACGCATGAATATCAACTGGATAATAGACGCGGATGTGAGTGGATTTTTTGACAACTTGGATCACAGTTGGTTACGAAAAATCATCAAGCAACGCGTCAATGATGGGGGAATCTTGCGGCTGATCGGCAAATGGCTGAAGGCCGGAGTGCTTGAAGAGCAAGGGGTAACGTACCCTGAGAAAGGAACTCCTCAAGGGGCAGTTATCTCGCCACTTTTAAGCAATATATTCCTGCATCATGTACTGGATGATTGGTTTGTACGGGAAGTTCAGCCACGGTTAAAGGGGCGTTGTTTTCTGATTAGGTTTGCCGATGACTTTGTCATTGGCTGTGAGTTTGAACAAGACGCCCGCCGGGTGATGAATGTTTTACCCAAGCGCTTTGGTCGTTTTGGACTGACCATTCATCCTGAAAAGACGGTGCTGACCCGGTTTAGCAAGCCCGGAGGGAAAGGAAAATCAGCAAATGGTACATTCGATTTTCTGGGATTTACCCACTACTGGGCCAAATCACGCCGGGGGTCTTGGGTGATTAAGCGCAAGACGAGAAAGAAGAGTCTGCGACGGTTTTTGAAAGCTTTGTGGGTGTGGCTTAGACGCAACCGCCATCTGCCATTGGAAGAACAACACAAAATGCTGAGCATTAAACTCCGTGGTCACTATCAGTACTACGGCATTATTGGTAACATCCGGATGCTTAGCAAAGCTGTTCATCAGGCGAAGCGTTACTGGCGGTACTGGTTGAGTCGACGATCCCACAAAGGCTACATAAACTGGGCAAAGTATGTGGACTCTATTCTTAACAAATTTGCGCTCCCTGAACCCAGAATCTACCACCACAGCTAAGCTAGTCTGCAGGGTAGCAAAGTTATGCGCCAAGTGGGCCATCGCCTGCTTGGCTTCTAATCTGGACAAAAGCATTAGAACCGAGGAACCGGATGAGGTAGTCCCTCACGTCCGGATCTGTGGGGAGTGCGCCGGGTAACCGGTGCATTTACCCGGAAATTTTCAACAGACGGGTTTTTGTTGTATTTGTTTTGCAAATCACAATGTGAAAAGTCTTGTGATATTTCTTTCACATCTGTAATATTTCAAATTAGATGACATTATGAATTTTTTTGAGAAAATTCTTAATGAATATACCATTCCAAGACTAACTATTTTTTATTATAAGCTTATTTATGCCAAAATCAGAACAGAAATCAGATTCAAAGGATAATGGTGGCTCCCGCCTAAGGGTTGAAAGGCGACAAGTAGATGAGTCTAAACGGAATCCAGACAGAAGAACCGGCAGGGATCGGCGTAAAGGCTATGATCGCAGAAGCGGATTGGGACGTCGGCGGTACCTGGATGACGGAGCTGTTGAACGGAGAGATGTATTTAGAAATCAAAATAGAAATAAATTATATTGGGGAAAGACTATCTAAGGTTGCATTTAGTGCTCTAACTATTAGTTGACGGAGGTAAGCGACATGCCGGATGACGTCTCCACAAACAATCTTGAAGAAAGAAGGTCTGAAAACAGAATTACACTAGCTGAACTCTATAGTGTGGAAATTGACCTGGGTCGCCCATTACCCATTTATCAATTAAAATTACGAGATATATCTGGGCACGGAAGATGTATTTTGGTTCATGAAGATTCTTCGATAATAGATTATTTAAAGGTCGGTCAAGAACTAAAAATGAAGTACTGGACAGATAACAGGTCTGAACCTAGTGGTTTTTTCAAAGCTCAGGTAAAGCATATATCAAAGCAAGATGAGGGGCGATTTAAAAATCATTTTTTAATTGGAATACTGATTAAAGAGAAACATGATTTTGAATTAGATAGGTCCAAATCCGGATTAACTAATACAGATCGCGACAAAAGAGGTGCAGTCGACAGACGGCAAGCAAGTGATAGGCGTAAAATATTAAAGTCAGGCTATGTTGAAGAAAGAAGATCCGGCCAGGACCGCAGAAGTGGGATAGATCGCAGAAGTGGAGTGGACCGCAGGAGCGGAGTGGATCGAAGAAGTGATAGGAAGTTATAGAGAAGTCATCCCTGCATCTGGGTCACTTTGCGTTCTAACCTGTAAGAAAATTCATGACTTAGGTTTTTAAAGTTTAAAGATTTGGAAGCGTTGGAGCCCAAATTGAGCAATTTGCTTATTGATAGAAACGTAATTCCACATTTTCAACCCATCGTAAAATTTTCAAATATGGAGGTAATCGGTTACGAGATTCTTGGGAGGATTTCTGACGAGTACCTGCCATCGAATCCTTCTGAGCTATTAGAGCTAGCTCAGAAGTTTGGGTATGACTCTGAACTTAGCGCCTTGTTCCGTGAAGTGGGAGTTGAAGTTGGGAGATACTTGCTGGGATCTCCCGTTTTATTTGTCAACACTACACAAATGGAAATTTACAAGACAGATGATCTCTTGGGGTCGTTCAAGAAAATCCATGATATGGCTCCCTCGAACAGAATCGTAGTCGAAATTAATGAAAAGGCTGTTACCACCAAAAATGAAATGTCGAGGCTTCGCAATGGTTTGGAAAAACTAAACATAGGACTGGCATTTGATGACTTTGGCGCTGGGCAAACCCGGCTGGTGGAGCTTGCCAAGGCTCCTCCAGATTATCTTAAGTACCAATGATATCTAAAATTATTTTTTCTCTGTGGGAGACAATTATTTGTCAATGCTCAAAAATTTCAGGCCAAATCCTTCGTCATTCGTCCAAACAATTTTTCCTTTGGCTTTGATTTGTTTGCCCTTTTTTAGTGGCAGTACCAGCGTAAGGATTTGTCCCACTTCGAAGGCCTTTTCAGCCATGATAAAAACACCAGAAGGACTGATGTTTTTTATTGAGCCTTCAAAGACTCCGCTTTGAGACGTAAACAGAGTGAATTGATTATATTGTCTTCTTGGATGCTTCCTTGGCCCTTTTGTTTTTTTTGTTTCTTTCCTTTCGTTCCATTTCAAATCTTGTTGATTGGCAACAGATTCCAATTTAACGCCATAACCAAATCGAAAAAATGATTTTTTCAATTTCTTTCGCCACATTAGTTCTCCTCGGTGATATTCCAAAACATCAGGAATTGAGGCGTAGGGTGAATTTTGAATACCAATATAGATTTGCATGCCCGGATTCAAGACACTGTCAGACTCAAAATAGAACCCCTCTTTGCTATAATTGAACATCTTGGCTTTGTGAATTTTTCCCGACTCTATATCTTGAACCTGAATAGATGACCTGTGATGCAATCGAGCACTATCCCTATTTTCAATATTTTCAAACTTTTGTTCAGCTTTTCGTTTCATAATTTGTCCGAACCTTTTTTGTGAAAATCAGCGTACACCATTTGCCTTTCAAGCAGATTTAATTGTTATATAATATATGCTTAGTATTCAAACTCGATATCAGGAAGTTCGTTATCCAATGCATCATCAATTTCTTGAGGTTCTATTTTTTCAAGACTGTTATCAAATTCTGATAAAATGCGAACGTCCTTATCAGACAATGCGATAGCGTTATTCTCGCCATTATTGATTAAAATTGACAGGGGAATACGCACTTCAAAATCAAGCTTATAAGCGACCTGATTATTATCGATGATGATATCGCCATTAATACATTCACAGGACTCGATTGATTCGATGCCATATTGTTCGCGGCAAATCATCTCTATGTCAGATTGATTAATTTTCGATTTTAACTGATTAATCAATTCACGCTTTGCCTCTTTAACTGTATTTTTATCTATAGAAAAATTTATCATTGATTACCCCCCTTTAATTATAAAATATCTTGATTTTACACTTAATCTTATCGGCAATAATGAAACTGAACTTTAAACTTTAGTAAGATCGGAAGATCCTCCTAAAGACTAACAGCGAAGGATCAGATTCTATTAACCAGTTGAAAATTCTGAAATGCACTTGATTTCTTGATCAATGTAATATGATGAAACAGAGGTAGAAAAGAATTGACGGGGTAAGGGATTCGAATTGGGGAGCCTGGAACAGACCAAAAATCAATATTTTTTCTGGATTTAAATATCTTTTAGGTGCAGTAACTATGATGCAAAGTAGACTGTCTTTTGTAGGGTATTGGAATATTTAACAATTTGTCAACCACAACCTACAGGAGGCATTTATGAAAAGTATCAATAAGCAGATTCAGGGCGAAAAATTATTTGTCGGCATCGATCTGCATAAACGCAGATGGCATGTCACCGTTAGAACCTTTGATGTTGAAATCTTCAGCAGCAGTATTGCCGGAAGATGGGAGGACCTGCGCAGGATATTGAGTCGGTATAAGGGTTGTCGGATAAATGCCGTATATGAAGCGGGTTATCTTGGATTTTGGTTGTTTGATCTTTTAATCCATTATGGTGTTGACTGTATCGTAACCCCGCCGAGCCTGATTCCTCAACAGTATGGCAATCGGGTAAAAACCGATCGTCTTGATAGCCGCAAACTGGCCCAGCTGTTAGCTAAGGGGCTGTTAAAGCGTGTGTGGGTTC
>JAAUXU010143976.1_pt1 | contig 52418 bp, 42 predicted proteins | sample 7278151 | NCBI WGS metagenome assembly JAAUXU01 (sample SAMN14350113, study PRJNA611818) | marine sediment metagenome | isolation source: surface marine sediment (1.8m) | place: French Polynesia: Moorea | collected 2018-08
ACATCACAACTCCAGACCAGAATCACCAGTCGTGGCTGTTGGACATCACAACTCCAGACCAGAATCACCAGTCGTGGCTGTTGGACATCACAACTCCAGACCAGAATCACCGGTCGTGGCTGTTGAACATCACAACTCCAGACCAGAGTCACCAACCAAGGGAGGAAATGCGCGCCCAGAAGGTACGACGGCCAAAGCCTTGCCACAAGGTTCTCAGCCAAAGCAGGAGTCCAAAAAGCAAGGGGAAAAGATGGAGGAAGTTGAGGTGCCTAATGAAAAAAGCGCCTTGGTCACAAATGTGCACGTGGCAAAGGATCTTAACGTTTCTGGGAGCCAGACTTTGGCTAAAGATGTGGAGTTGTGCTCGGCAGAGTCGCCCGAGCACGTGGAATACACGGAAGTCCCCTCCCCCAATAAGCAAGGGAGAAAGGTTGAAAGAACTGAGAGTGAAATGACCCAAATTGAATTGTCACAGAAAACATTTTCTGCCCAGGGACCACCAGAGCTGGCTGAAAAAGTGGAACTTATGTCCGCTGTCAATGAAGTGGAGGACAATCTTGATGTCGGAAGTTCGAACAGTCGAATGCAAAAAGGGAAGAACGAAGCTGAAGAGCATATTGATGATCAGGTCAAACAAGCAGCCAACGTTTCAACCGAAGAGTTGCCAGGGGTTGCTCAAGCAAAAGGTATGCCACAAACAATGGATCAAAAAGTTGTCGAAGAGCTGAGTGTAGATGCTACCACAGCAGAAATTAAGCTCCTTGATCAGCATAGTCTTGAGACCGCGCAGGCTCCTGAAATAAAAAAGGATGGAAGCAAACTTGAAGACGTCCAGAGTGCACAAAAGCCCGCTCAGCTGGATCAAGAAGACGGCATTATTAAAGAAACCATGGTTCACACGAGCGAGGGTCTCGTGGAAGAAATCTCTGCTGAACATCAACTTTTGCCAGAAGACGCCGTAAAAAACGAGCATGACAAGGACGTCTCAGAGTCAGCAAAAATGTCTGCTTTGGAATCGTCCGTTGAAAAAGGCAATGACAACCTCATTCAGGAACCTCCGCTAGCCCATCACGAAGTAAAAGACGACAAGATTAAAGCTGTTCAACCCTTGCAAGATGAGGCTAATGATCAACAGAGTCATGAAGATACAATGGGATTAGCAGAAGTACCTGCATTGGAAGCACCCCTAAGCAATGCCAATGAAGTGATGAAGGAAGAGAAGCTACAATTTGGCCAATCAGCTGCTCTCACAATCCCCGCTTTGCCTCCTACCAGCGAAGCAGAATGCAGCAGCGAGAGTCTTGGCCAAGTTGTACTTGTGGATCATGACAAAAAGTCGACTGGACCATTGGTCGATGAACAAGTGATAGCAACTGAAGATGTAACTAAGTCCCCCGACAAGGTAGCAAGCACTAATGACCATTTGGACGGAAGAGCAGAGTCAATCAATGCCGAAATCGTTCAAAAGCCTTCCGACGCAACGACCGCATGTGACGGTGAAGAAATCTTAGTGACTCAGATTCCTCCACCTTCCAAGTCAGAGACACTTGAAGATGTGTCCGAGGGTCGTGATCAAGTCAGCTCTAGACTTGTGGAAGGGACAGAAGTTGACCGACTCACAGTTACAGGCAAGGAACAAGCCTCGACTGCCGGAGAATCACAAGAAGTAAAAAGCGTGACAGTCCAAAAGTCAGGAGTGGACGAATTTGACCTTGCTCCTCCCAATAATACAGATGTGGCTACGACTGCTCAGCCGACCATTACAATAAAAGAAAAAGGAGTGGCAGCGGTCGAGCCAGACAAAACATCCGAGAACGCTCAGGTCCAAAAAGATCTTGAAGTGGCCATGCTCAAGGTTGATGATCTAACGGATTCAGAACCAAAGAGCCAAGGGCCAAGAGCGATAGCAATTGAGGCTAAAACCGAGATCGCAAAAGAGACTTTTGTGAAAACAACGGCAAAGATCAATGATGTTGTCAAGGAGGAAATTGCTCCATCAGTTCAATCTGCTAGTTCCACCTCAACAGCACCAGGCTCGGGTGAACAAGAAGGAAGCACCGAAGTTGTTGCTGCAGCGGAGACGAGTGATGTTATTATGGCGAAAGGTCTTTTTCCTGATCAAACGGAAGTTCTCGATGAACAACCTTCTTCGTCGGACGCTTTGCAATTCAAAGACGATTCGAACCAACCTTCCTTATCGACCGCCGATGAACCCCCAAACATCCCCGAACTGATTAAGGAAACCCTTTTCATAGAGGAGAAAAGCACTGGACCTTCTGCAGACTCATGCTATCATGAAAAGGTTGTAGCAGAGACATCCCAAAGCGTCCTGATTGACAGCGAAGACTTGCGCCATGGTAAACTTCCTCGAGAAGAAAGGATACAGAGACAAAGCGATGAGGAAGCATCAGACAAGAAAAGGGGCTTGCAGTTCTCCCAGGATACCGTGGAAGAACTGGTGCTACCTTCCGTCAAAGAGTGTATTGACACTACCAATGTCCCAAACAGAGACGCACAAACTCTAGCAGAGTTCAGTCCTGCTCAAGAGGTTGCAGTCGCCAACATCGAAGACCAGGAGAGCATTGAGCACGACCCCGTTACCCACACTCATTCTTCACTCAGTGCCGAAACGGTAGCTAAAGAAATAACCCTAGACGACGAACAAGTCTCTCCTGAGGAGGTCAAACCAATCCAAGCAAAGGGAGAAAGCATGCCGATGAAAAAGGCCAAGGAAAGTATAGAGATGTCTGGAAGGTCAAAGGCCATCGAGATTTCTGATGGAACAGAGGTCATTGGTCACTCCGAGGCAGTGATAAAGAAACGAGTGTCAGAACAACCGACGAGAAGATCTATGACGGATCTCAGAGCGGTGTCCACAGAGGCGTCTGAGAAAGCGGAAGACGCAGAGGTAAAAAGGCCAACAAGGAGGAAACATTCTAGACAGGAGAAAGTGGCGCAGACCAGAGATTCCAGTGTGAACGGCTCAAATGAGGCCAGGAATGACGAAGGTGAGCATGTCAAGACTGCCAAAGCGAACCTCAAGCCGGTAGTTCCAAAGAGAGAAAAGTCTCCGAGGCAACAGCAACTTGATCCTGCGAAGCAAAAAAAGGAAGATCCAGCAGAAGATGCACCAATGGCGGCTCCCAGAAAACCGCGAGACCGAGGTCACCAGGAAGAAGTTCAAGACAAGCCTCAGCCCAAACCTAGAAAGCAGAAGCAAGTTTTGGGAGAGGAGAGCACCGAACCAGTGGTCATCATAGAGGAGCCGAAGAAAACTGAGCTTACCAGAGAAGAGCGGAACCGCAAGTTCCAATCGGATATGGTTGAAAGGCGACGGCGGAGAGAAGAGCTGCTGCTCTCTGTGGAGAAACCAACGACTTCGACTTCAGCGTCTTCGTCCGCAGACATCTCGGCCAAGTTATCTGCTATAGACGACGGCCTTGGCAGGTACCGCCGTCGGAAGTTCGTAGGGAGGGAGGAAGAGGAGACCGAACCGGCGTCTGTGCAGCCAAAGCCCGTTTCGAAGACGGAGTCGACCAGCTCGACGAAAGCAGTCAAGTCTCTCACTGGACCAGAGCTGACTGGCAACGGTGAGTGACCTTCTGCACATTTGCAAAGAGAATCACTTTAATGCTGGGCTTACATACTTTACGTCCCTACTAAGAAGCAAGTGTGAAACGCCGAGTGTTCACGAACGTATTTAATACGCGACGTGACTCAGCACTCATGACCTTTCGTGTTAGTCCGACCATAAGGTTATTGTGCGTTTATTAACTACTGTTCATATCGCCCTTGCAGATGCAGTAATAACGGCCAAGGAGGTAGGCCACGACTGGGTCTCGCTGGTGTGGCAAAAGCCAGAGAAGTCGACATCTCAAATCATCACCTACAAGGTCGAGGCATGGCTGTGCGGAGAGGGTGCATATTGGGTGGAGGCAAGTTCTCTTCTAATGCCTGCTATAGGCATGTTCGCGCCTTGTGACACCTTGATGCTTGATGACACGTAGCAATGTGTACTTACCCACTGTTCGAATATGCGCACACAACGCGTACGTATGTACGTAGTTAAGAACTTTTCTGCTGTAGGTTGGTCGAAGCCCAATTCCTCAGTTCGACGTATTTAACTTGAAGCCCGACCGCGAATATTACTTCCGCGTCACGGCCAAGAGTCGCAAAGGCAATGAGTTCGAACTGATGACCAAGGGCAGGGTGGACTTATGTAAAGCCACGCACGCCCCGGAGTTTATCAAAGAAGTACCCGGCTATCTCAGGTTGCTGGAGGGACAAAGCCTCAGATTGGAGTGTGAGGTACGGCAGACAAAACGCTTTATTAGCGCTGGTTCTTGGTGCAACTTCGTCTCCTATGCAGTTCAAGGGCGTTCCACAGCCCAAAGTGAGATGGACGCACACCAAGCTGCACCCGAAGGCTCTGGAGGCCACTACAGCCGAGAAAGACTCAAAGCACTCGAAAGAAGTCTCTTCAAAGATTGCTGTCGACTCCGTCTGCGATGCACACTACGGAAAATACACCTGCGAGATCAGCAACGCTGCCGGCAGGACCACCAGCTCCTGCTTCGTCGAGGTCGCCTCCAGCCAGAGAGTTTTCCAGTCCTATGAGAGAGCGAAGAAGTCGGTGTTTTTTTAATGCTGCAATTATTCGTTTCCGTTAGCCTTGTTTTTTTAGAATACTTGATGGTCAACATTCCCTATGTGAGGAGGACACGTTCCCCTGCTTCGTGGTGACTCCTCGCGATCGGCGAGTGGAGTTTGGCTGCGTCGTCCAGTTCATGTGCAAGCCCATAGGGTCTCCACAGCCGAGGGTGCAATGGTACAAGCAAGGAGAAGAGCTGCAGGACTGTGGTGAGCTCAAAGAGACATGTTGAACTGTCCTAATGCTCATATTGAGGTAGTCGCCAAAGGGATGCTGCTGCAGCCTTTTCATTCATTCCAGACAATGTTAAACAGTTTCATATATTTATTCCTGTACTGCAGATAACGTGCACGTATCCAGTTCCAACGGGTTCTTCTACCTGTCCCTGGACAGTGTGGACGAGTCTGACGTGGGCGAGTACGAAGCTATAGCGTCCAACAGAGTGGGTCAAGTCACTGCGAGGTTCTTACTCGTCGTAGACGATGGCCCGGAGGAACATTTTGCGCCCAGGTAGACGAAAAAATCCCTTAAAATGTAAAAAAAGCACGTAGAAATGTAATTCTGCTGATACTGGTACATAATGCTGTACACATGTGAATAACTTTTCACATATCGTAGGTTCATGTCTCGTCTGACTGGTCAAACTATGGGCTGTAAAGGGAGGAGAAGCTTGCTGTTGCACACCAAGATCTCGGCCAGCCCTTGCGTTGCCATTCATTGGTAAGCAAAGACATGTGTGACAGAATGCAACTAGTCAGTTTTACAATTGAGATGTCTTTCAACAGGTACCGCAATGGGTGCAGGATCCGCCCTTCCTCCAACCTGCACAAGTACTTTGACCGCGACGGCAACGCCAGCCTTGCACTAGCGACTAACGACAGTGACGACGACCTTGCCGGTCATTACACCTGCACAGCTTCCAACGAAGGAGGCGAGAACACCATCAACGTCACGGTAGAAGCCCAGCAGGGAGAGGAAGAAAAGTAAGTCCTTGCAACTTGTCCGTGATGCATCTCCGATATTTCTCATATTTCCTTACAGTGACGTGGGCAACAAGATTTTCTCGGTGCTGCCCACAGTGGAGCAGTACCCTGATGACGACAAGCTGGTCGTCAAGTGCAAACTGGCCCACGCAGGAGAGGTCTACCTGTCAAGGATACCTAAATTGGTACGTAGGCTACAATTTGTCAACGTTAATCTCATGCCCATACGACCGTGTATTGTGCATACGTAAATATTTGGTTTTTGTCCACCGCAGGATGCCAAGCAGAAGCCCTTTAAGCGGTTACCAAATCATGAGTACAGACTGGAGTTGACCGAGAAGGACCGCGACTTCATGGGCAGGGTGGTGTACGTGATCGCCAGATGTGGCGTACAGGGGATCCTTTGCCCCGTCAAGACGGATGTGGAGGCAAAAGGTTAAAACTTACAAATTAATCTGATGAACGCAAAGTTTTGCAGTGAGTCAGGACGTTTTGGAACTGTGACATATTGTGCAAAAACATGCTCAAGTGCCATTTCATATGGAGGTACATGAACATACGTAAACTGTACATAAACAAACATAAACTGTACCTGCTAGTTGAGGGCAGATGACACGTATGAGGTGCTTTTCTAACGGACTTGACTATTAAATTACCTGCTTTTATATAAGCTCTGGCTGTGGGGAAGTGGTCGCGAAGCGAAAGATTTCCTTTTATAAAAATGAACCTTAATATGATCAAATTGTGCTGATTTACACACAAACACTTGCGTATACGAACATGGGTGTACACTCGAATGCATCTGCCACCTTTGCAATGTCGACCTTGTTTCAGTGAAACGCTTCACGCTCTCCTCACTCTCTACGGTTGGTCCGCCGGATGAAGAAAAGACACCTTCGAAGGACACAGGGACGACCCCGCTGGAGGCGTTTTGTCGACCCGGGGACCGAATGTCCTTAGGTCTGGGGCAGCTGCGTCAAGGAAGGGCAGAACCGGGCCAAACGGTCATCACGCTCACAAAAAAGGACGGGGTAGTGTGTGGTAGCGATCACGCCCGTCGCAGACGTGTTACAGATCATGTTCTTGTGTCAGGACAAATCAGCGACTCGTCCCTCGTTCGTGCTCAATCGGGAGGAGTTCGAGGTGCTATTCAGGAACGTCCAGAAAGAAGACGAGGGAGTCTACGAGGTGGAAGTCACCGAGGCCGACGGAAAAGTCAACAAGTTTAACTACGTTTTGGTCGTCTTAGGTAATGCTACATACATCTGTATAAGGGAGCGGCAAATCTGCACTGACACTACGTAATCTGCGCTTGACACTGTTCTGCTTCTTCAGAATGACAAAAAAGATATTGCCCAAGTGTCAATGTTCTGGTTCAAAACATGATCCCAGGACCAAAAAGTCGCTGAAGAAACATCTAGAGGAAATTCTGGGATTCTGAAATCCGTTCATCAATCGATGTTGTGCGAAGAAGTCAAAAGTTGCTGCAAATTTTGATCATTTTTTGTAGTTGTGGTATTGACTGAAGCAAATGTTTACAGAAAGTCCGATTTCCTAGCTTTTCTCGAGTTCGGACAGATTTCCACACATTTTGATTGGTCAACCGATTGAAAACTTTATGTTTTCACGAAGATTTGTTACTCTTTAGTGCTAATAACATGGTCTTAACTTTAGATAAAAGTGACCAGGACGTCTCGCACCTGTTGGACACAGCCGACCATGACCCCTCGTCCACGCCTTACTTGGCAACGCGTCTTCGCACCCCTTGCTTCTCCACGCCTCGCTGCACTCCATTTACTTCTCCTAGGAGTACACCGGCACACACCCCGGGCCACACACCTAGACATACCCCGGCCAGGTCACTCACGCCCATGGAGGAGGGATACAACAGTAGGGGCACCACCCCTGCTAGGTCCATCATTGGGTAGTGGCTCGTTTCGAAGGAAAGGCGTTGAGAAGTCTCAATGTGACATTTTAATTTGAACAGGGCTCAGATCCACCCGAGGCTCTTGTCAGGACTGACTGATGTGAACGTGACGCCAGGCCAGAGCAGTGAGATCAAGTGCTATCTTCTTACTACTCCAGGTACTTTTTTTTTCTTTTTACACCATACTTGCAGACATGTGGGAATCATGCTCAACACGAGCAATAAACAAAATGACATTTGCAGAGTTGGAGACTCGATGGGAGAAGGACGGTGTGGAACTGCACGAGTCTTCTCACGTCTTCCCTTTCGAGTCTCGTGGAGTCAGAGGACTCAGTCTCAGAAACCTGAGGGAAGAGGACTCGGGGACTTACGTCCTAAGAGTTCTGGGGCCATCCACGAACCTTTACTCGTCCTGTAAAGTCACTGTCGCAAGTAGGTCGTCCCTGTTCAGTTATGGTTTTGGTATGCATTCGTTTTTATTGATAGGTCGAACCAGCACGCCTTTGACCCTCAGGCGCTCCTTGAATCGCTCAGGGGTCGACTACGTCTCGCCCTACAGGATGAGGTCAAGATATACGCGATCAGTCTGGTGAAGAAAAAACGTTGTTGTCAGTTGGGAAACGTGCTTGTTACCGTTGTAGTGCTTGAGAGATCTACCTAAAGTCGTTGTTATGCACTGTGGTTCGTTGCTACCAATAAAGTAATCAACATTGCAACTATGCAGAATTTATTCTCCTTCATAAAAACATGAAGAGATCCCTGACTAGTTCCGAAGAACATATCTTAGTCCAGTGAAGTCTAGGATATCATCATCATACATATACACATTTAAGATACCTAAAGAACCTAACTTGCAGGAGACGTCCATACAATTGTCGAGGGGGAGGTATATTTATCGCCATAGCCTAATAAAAGTATTACAACACTAATATAGGGTTAAGAAAAGGAGAAAAGGCACGTCGTTTTTAGCTTTACAAGGTGTACATCGTGAATAGCAGCCATTGCAGGAAGAGGAGAGCACGAAATTGTTTCATTAGCACAGCCAATCCATTGTTTGAAGTGAAATGAAGTCTTTCCCCCAGGTTCATCGTAAGATACTGCTGTACTGTCAAACCTGGATCATTCTCATGCTTTTAACAAATGTTTTTCAGTTGAGACAGAGTGATTTTGTAAATTGCGCTCTCCTCTGAGCTCTCTGCGACCTGATAATCTGATAAATCATGTCTTTGCAATCAACACACACGTTGACGTTCTTGCCCCCGCTGACGTTCCTGCTCATGATCTCGCTGGGTCTCTTGCCGCCAGCGGTCGTGTTGGCACGTCGCAGCTTCACCCTAAAAGTAACAGAAACGCAGATAGAGGTAAGAGGTTCTTCCTTCTTCGTCTAGGTATTATTTCCTCATACCTTGACTCTGACTTTGAAGCTGTTGAGGGCTGCAGACTCCTGAGGAAGCCTGCAGCTGCGGAGGCCGCCCTTCTCTCGCCCTCCTCAATCTCCTCTTCTTCAGTTTCAGAAGAAGAAGAATAAGGAGAATGAGACGTGGCCTCCGCGAGGTCCATACGACGACTGATGGTGCCCACAAAGGACCTCCTCCGCTGGGTCTTTTGATGACGCTCAATGGAGGAGTCCGAGTTCTTTCTGACCTTGGTCGTAGACGTGGGCGAGAGGGCAAACACGGGAATGTTGGAGAAATGCTCCGCAGGGATTCTCATCTGAAATTTAGGAGAGAATGCTTATTCATGTCACACAATGGGCTACACAGACGTCTTACCTTCGTGAGACATCCGGAGCATACTGCGTGCTGACACAACTGACAAGTGTAGCTCCAGTTGAAGATCCCGAATTTGACCTTCATGCAGAGGAAGCAGACCTTGGCCCTTTCCAAGTCCTCTCTCAAGCCCGCGTCGATGGTCAAGCCTTCTAGCTCCGCCTTGGTCAGTACCGTTCGGATGTGAACAACCTCAGCAAGGGTCAAATCAAGCGTGTGGAGGCTGGAAGCCCATTGCTCCTGAAGATAGGGAAAAAATAAATTATGTTGGGGCTGGCGACACACTTTCTTGTGCAGACTCAAGTCCTGGGACATAGTGCACAAGTGCGACTTGCGGCTACATGTACACATACAGACGTTCGAACAGAGGATACCATAAGTAGTGCATACACCACACGTTGTTCTATGAGGTCCACGGCACACCAGGTCTCGTCCTCGTTTTGGTTTTTCATCTCGTTCACAAGGCCGCTGGCTTAGATCTGAATGAGTTTTATGTGGGGGTGGGAGCCACATGCGGGTCAAGTGGTGTAGTATCTTTCATTCTATAAGTCACCCGCTTCTCCACTTTATGGGCTACTCATATATGGTATCCTCTGTCTGGACAGTACGTATACAGTATAAGCAGTATCCACACGTAAGTACTAAAGTGTGTACAGTGAGCTCCATCTTACAGGAAAAGGAGATCCTAGGTGATTGGAAGAAGCATAGTACCATGTTGCTCACTACGTCACCTCTGGCCTCACTTCTGCTTATGTCCATACCAGTACAGTACGTAACTAGGTAAAGTGCGACGACGACGTATGATGTTTCGAATCAGGGGGTTCACATGTGCGCGTCTACAGTATGTACAAAAGACTGTGGACGCACAAAGACATTAGAAGAAAGCTCATATGAGGCATGCCAAGCCAAGAAGTCACACATCTGCGCTGTCAGATAGTCCACGGCAAAGTAAACAACGTGTGTGCAAGTCGAAAATTTACGTGCGATTATTGTGTCTGTTATGATTACTCACAAACTTGTCAGTCCTAGCATTCTCGGGCACTGCTGGAAGTTGTCTCTTAGACGAGGAGGCGACTTTTGGACCGTTTGACATCTTTCTGGCGGCCTTTGCCAGTAGGCCTCCTCGTTCTTGTTGGGTCTTTCCATGGGACTGATACTTTGGGATCATCCTCTCGCTGTAGTTATCTTGGTTGAGTACGTAGACGCTGCTGCTACGTCCTCGCTGATTGTTAGAAAATGATGTTGTAGCACTGTGGTATGGCATGCTCTGGTAGTTAGAAGAATAGTTCGCGGAAGAGTGATAGTAATGACGGGGATGAGGAAGCTGACAGTATGAAGAAGAAAGGTTCTGGTAAGGGGATGAGTGACAGATAGGAGAGGGGACTGACGATGAAAGTCCTCCCGGATAGAAGGTGTTACAGCTGTCCGAGGAGGAGGCGTCGCGGACGAACAGTCGATGGCGGTGTTGCTGTTGCCCGCTGCTGTTCGCCGACGGGGTTAGGATGACTGCGGATTTGGGTCTGGGGGCACTTACGCTCTTCAGTCTGCTGTTGTGCCGGATTTCGTCGATGGAAGCGAAGGAAGGGTTGGGGTAGGAATTGGGGGCAAAGTTGTCTTTTGAGGAAGAATTGCGTCGTTGTCTCCAAGAGCCGTCGATGAACTGGACGGAGGAGCGCCTCGTCTTCTCTTCGCCAGCATCATCTTTCTTGGAGAGCTGTCCTGAGCGACTCCTGTCCACTATGACGACGTCCCGGTTGTTGCTCCTCAGAACGACGGGAGAGTTGTTGCCGCTGCCGCCGCTGCTGTTGGAAGAGCTGTCGTCATTTCCAAAGTGAACGGACCGTCGGGGACAACTTGGGAGTCCGCCGTTGACTGCTATGACGGTGGTCCCGCAATTCTCGGCGACCGAGTTCTCGGCGCCGTTCTCCGTTGAAAAAACTTCTTCGTCTTTGGTTTTGTCGTCGCTGTCGTCGTCAGGGTCGAAGTTGATAAAGGAGGGATCAGGCCGGATGATCTTCTTTATGGACGGACTTGAGGAAGCGAGGAGAAGGTTCCCGCTGGATTTGCTCCTGTTCGTCACGCTGATGACGTTGTTGTTGGAGTTGGCATTGGCGCAGCCAGGCACTTCAATGATGGTGCTACAGGAAAGCGTGCGCGTCGGACACACTGCAAAAAAGTGAAAAAAAGTAAAAAAAAAGTTAATGAGAATGTAAGCATCGCACGTATGGCCACAATTTAAGTGTAGTACTCTCTAAGGTTATGACTGGATATCGTTATTTGCATAGTCATTCTCACGGAAAGTCTTCCTGAACAATACAACATAGCACTCAGCATCTATGCAAACACCTCATGTTATCTGTGCGGGTGCACGTGCGAAAGTCAATGCATATGGTTCATTTCTGCTATGTTCAGTAAGCAGAGGTGAAAGCGGTGTAAACATCTCTCAAGGGCTTTAAATTGCTGTTGACTTTGAATTCTGTCGTGTATTTGGACTGAGGATGTATAAAAGTCAAAGTCCCCGGTCCACTATTTATCACTCCCACCATGAAGATCTTCGTTCAAGCAGCTCTTCTTTTCCTGGCGATCAATCAGGCCAACGCCTGGGGGAAGTGGTATATACCAAAACAGCCAGATCCAATGGAGCTTGTGGCAGAGAACCTGGAGCCCTTTCTTGAGGCCATGAACGACAGCTCGCCCATATGTCAGGAGACCAAGATGAGCTTCTGCTTTGCAGGTAATGCGAGCACTTCTCTAGTACGAGTGTAAAGTACGTGGTACTTGTGCATAAGTGCAAAACGTATGACTACAATTTGCTGTCCAAATTCAAATGTTTAGTATGCGTCCAGACCTTGGACCCATTCGTGCTAGAACAAGCGTATGCAATGTACAAATTTTGATGTGAAGTGTCTTTTACAGGCTCTGAGCTCGGAGATCTTTATCACGAGCTATCAATGGCGTGCTTGGAGCAGGAGGACGAGGTGGAGAAACACGTGTGCATGATCAAGGAGGCCGGGTGGATCACGAGTGACGGATCTCCAGACGGGTACAGCGAACATATTAACGCTGCCGACTGAGTGAGTGCATGAGTCGACTAAACTCACACTATGCCTGTCACATTCAGGGAAGCCGTCCGCTCGGATCTGGAAAAGGCTGAGTGCGAGTGGCTTTCCGCGAAGCTGCTTGAGGCCGAGGAGAAGTGCGGCAGCCTGATGGACGAAGAAGAAGAAGTCACCATGAACTGCATCCTCAACGGCGATTGCGAGGAAATGATCGAGCTTGTAAACACGGAGGAAATGATGTCGCTGAGACATAGACGGAGAGGCAAGGGCAGAGGCAAGGGTAGAGGCAAAGGTGCCTGGAGCGGTCCCAAATGGAGTGAATCGGACAGCTACGAGCACGACTGGTGGAAGTCCTCCGAAGAGGAGGAGGAAGTGCCTCAGATTGTGCTGACGAGGTAGATCTTTTCATGAAAAGCATGTGTGATATCCATTAGGCTTCTTCGCTTCTCCATGAAATAGCGAACAGCGGAACAGTGCAAAGAGTAAGGTTTACTTCGCGTGCCTCATGCACGAGATTGACGAGGTGTGCACGCACAAGGCCACAGCTAACCTGGCCGGTCAGGCTGGATGGGCCATGTCCGGCGTGGTCCCGGACCGGGTTGCCGCGCCACCACCGCCCCTCATGGTCTCCACGCCGTCCGTGTCAAATATTTGGCCGGGTCAGGTTGTCAACACTTCAGATGTGAGTGCGATAAGAAGGCACCATTAGCAAGTTTCTGGTACCTTAGCCCGAGTAGACAGCGTCGTCTTGTGTCTAACGTACAGTGCCGTTCAGAAGTGACGGCCCCCCTGATACAGAATGCAGAAAATGATATTTTTGAAGAATTTTTATGCAGTGACATTGCCAATTTTTTAGCTAAGTGGGTGGCCTTGCCTCGTCCATACACCCCTCACCAGTGGATCCACCCCCTCGTCCCCTACTAGGGGCAAGCCTCCAGACCACCGTTTCTTCCTGTTCAAAAGTCATGCCCCCCCTCAAATTAAAACATTCCATACATGAGTAAAGGACCATGTACATGCAGCAGATGATTTTTGCTTTAACGACGTTTTCTATTAGATCATGGAACGCCCTGAGCTGCACTGGAACTGCGACGAGGAAAAGCTGTACACGGTGCTCCTCATGGACAATGACGGTATCCCAGAGGGTAACGAGTACTTCAACTGGGTGGTCCACGACATCCCCGGCTGCAATGTTGCCGACGGCAAGGAAGCTCTTGGCTACCTCCCGCCCTTCAGGGTAACTGCTAATGAGGACAGGACTGCTGTCGACAAGGAGAACCCCGAGACCACCCCGTTCATCCTGCTCGTCTATGAGCAGTCCGGGCCCATCGAGTTCCCCAAGGAGCAAAAGGGCTGCAACAAGGATCTCTTTGGGCCTAACAGAGCCTGGGTACGTGTGTAAATTGTTCCTTTGGAGCTTGAAGTCTTCAAGTCCCTGTTTCTACGCACTCAGACTAATCCCGACAAGTTAAAAGTGGAGCTCGACCTGACGGGACCCGTGGCAGGTACCGTCTTCTTAACTCCCTACTTGGACGATCCGGGTTCAAACTACATGATCTGCGCCTTCACCAAATGCACCGAATTCCAGTTCCCGGGGTTCGTCATTGAGGGGGTGAATGACGAGACCTGCCAGTCCAGCGACATAACCATTAACAACGAATAAGACTTGTGCGAATTTCTCACATGAAGTCTTTGGTGCAATGAAATTAAAATTGTCACCATCAATGGTTACATAGAACATACAGAAGCGCGTTCTCGAAGTAAGACGTTAAGAAATACAGGCAAAAGCAACACTTAACTGAGCAAAAACAGTTCTACTTACTTATGTAGAACCCCCCCCCCATATGTACACTACCAGTGCAGGGGTGAGACACACTCACAGCATTTAGAGGCCATCACGAATGCCATGTAGATGCCTAAGATGCCCATTTTCTAAAAAATCTTCTTTTCAAGATACATTTTTCTGACCTACTTGACGAAATTATGAGAAAAATCAGATGGGTGCTTTGTACGCACAAGTAGGAGCTCCAAGAAAGTAGAGTTGGTCAAGCTGGCGTAGAAACCCCCTCAGAAGATGCGAGTCATTTCTCCGTGAAGATTACTTAGTCCAATTTACGCGTTCCTGCATGAAATCTCGATTCCAACTCGTGTCACAGTGCCGAAAAAAGAGCCTGAGTTAATGATGTTTCGATGGCGGTGAAAGCGCGAGAGCGAATAAGGATTATTTTATTGAGGTGCCAGAGGCGAGAAATCCAAACGAGAAATTAACGGTCTTGATCAGCACCGCGAAATTCTCTCCCATTCATTCTTACCCCTGAGGAGAAGAGAGCGAGAGCTGGGAGTCACTTTCGGATGCTCAAAAGATGAGTCTTGCGTAGTGAGAGAGAAAGAACAGTTAAATTGCGCTCATTGTAGGGTAAAGACTTTTAAAATGGGCATGTTTGCTCCTCTCAGGCATGAATGCACAGGGTGCAGAAAACGAAATGGGACTTTGACTTTTCAGCCCTTTTATAGCCTCAGAACAATCTTAAATGGTCTGGCGACCATCCAAAGTGGATTTTCGATATGACGATATTGCTGGGCAGTAAATAAGCTCTTCACGTGCTGCTGACAGAAGTGCTGTTTATGTTCTGTCTGTACTCGCTATAACGATGATTCTCCATATAAGGATGGATTTTCCATATGCTTATGTCGAAAATCCTCTCTACTGGAGTCTGTGAGGCTTTATAAATGATTATGTACCACGCAAACAGCCTCTTCAATTCAAGAAAGATCTGTTGGTTGATGATTGACCTTCAAGTTCCAGCCCGAGCACCGTGACAACAACTGGAAGTCAACATATCGAGCTGGAGAAACATACACACGCACTATGTTCCACGACAATAGCAGACGTACACACCTATGTCTGAGAACATGCATATGTCTGACTGTTGTGCAACCATATTGATCAGCAGAGACGTCAATAAGGCAGCTGTACCCTGCACTATGCTTTCTGCTACACAACACAGAGCGATCGAGATATGCTAGTACTCACTGAGATGGTTCTTTGGCTCAGGCATTCCTCCGGGGGTCTTCTTCAGCGAGTACCGACCCTTCTTGCTCCGAATGTCCTGCATTAACAGCTCTTGAGGGGTCGAGTACTTGCGGGCAGGGGCCAACTGACGGCGAGACACCTGAGAAATGATTGTAAGAAGAGTTGTCGTGCTGAAACAGACGGCGCGACAAACTTGATGAAAAAACCAACCGGTTTCAACGGTGGCCTCGACCGAATGAACTCGAGAATGATGTCGTGGGCGTCCCTCTTGATCCTTGGCGGCAGCTCGCCGTCCACCATCACCTTGTTCAGCTTGTAGCGCCTCGATCTGATGTCGTCCATGAGGATCTCATAGGGTGTGAGTTCATACTCGATAGGAGTCTTGGTGTAGTTGGTCTTCTTCAGCTTGACACCTTGCCTGAGCTCGTACATAGTCTGAATCCATAGATGCGCCTGAACAAAGGAAAAAATGTCATTTTACTTTACTCAGTGCTGCAATGGGTCAATATTGATCATGCTTTGCTCACTTACCCAGTCCTTGAGCGCCAGATCTCGGAGCTCTTCGCTGTGTTGGGAGTCATGGCTCTTGGCCTTCTCCAGGAACGTTGAGAGCTCGAGTGCTTCAGACACGAGCGCCCTGCAGACCGCCCTGAAGTGGTTGTCGGCCTCGCTGTGCACGGACAGATGGTTGGCGCACAGGGACAACACGCGGGAGATCGACTCGCCGGGAGGTCGACACCTGCAAGATTGACTTCAGTCCGTTACAAACGTGCTACCGTGGAGAGTGTTGGGAAACCAACGTCAAAACGTGCCTAGGCACTCAGTGCTCGACCCTTTAAATCAGGGGTTCCCAAACTTTTTCTATTGACGTTCCACTTCATCACTTTCCACATCCCTCCCGTAACACCATACATTTCAGTCCACGGAATTACAAAAGTACACAGAATTTTAGACCGGAACTGTCACAGGGTGAAAAAGTCTTTCCTTTTTGTGGTGACATCTGTCTTGTGACATTTTCGCATACCACCAAAACCCCTGTCATCTACTTCTGTATCTCATTTTCTGAAGAACTTAAAGGCATAAGTAAAAAATTTACATGTTGAAAATTATTTTTCCCTTTGGGAAAGACAGGAAATAGAATACAAAGGTTTAATGATAAGGGGTCCTTACTTTTTCTCGATATTTGGTGGACAATTCAGTGCTGGAGATGCATTTAATGGAGATCTGTCTGGCCCATGCACCAAAGCAAGGGCAGAACAATGTTCATGATCGCCATAGTCACCATGGTGAAGATCACAGAGCTCAGCATGAACATGAGAGAGGCCATTGTCACTCAGAAAGACCGTGGGCAAAGGCTGTGAGACCATCTCAAAGACCAATTGGGTTCCCGTCTCAACAGTCGGAGACATCTTGAAGAAGGTCAAGGCTCCCCCAGTGGGGCTAACCACAAGGGCAGGAGCAGAAAGCTGAAGATCTTCCTGCAGCTAGAGCACAAGCTCATGCACCATGTCCACAACAGCTCCAGGGCCATGTTTACGGTCAAAGCTCTTCAAGTGTTAAAAGGCAAGGTTAGAAAGACACCGTGAAAAGAACTCAAGGAGGACTCTTTTCCTCAAGCACTGAAAACGTGACATGAATGCCTTGATAGATGAAATGGACTCCAGCACACCATAAAAGAGCGAATCATCCAGAAATACTTCACCATACTTTTTAATTTCAAAGTTAAGCCCCAAAATTAGTGACTTATTGGCCTGGTTGGCCAACAACCATGAAGATTGTTCTTTTCATGAGCTCTTTGGCTCACTGACCATGACACAACTGTATCCGACTCACCCAAGTCATGGACACAAACCTGTCAAACAAATGGGAGTCTTTTTTTAAAAGTTATTGCATTGCTTTCATCATTTCAACTCAAACTCAAGAAAAAAACTGGCAACAAATTGCCTCAATTTCAGAAAGACCGTTAAACTTGCGTAGCTGCATGCCTAAAGCTTTCATTAACAACAAAGAGTACACAGATTTCATAAGAAGTGGCTGAGTTTTACATAGTCATTTCAAGATATCCACACCTGCGAAACAGGTTTCCCAAAATATGTTTAAATTTTTAAACGGGCTATTGTGTCAAAAGGAACAGGTTTAAGTTTCAGGCACAGGTAGCTTTTGGAAATGAGAGGTATCCAATTATCCTTTCTTATGGTCATCTTTCTCTCCCGATCTGGCCTCTATTACCCAACGAGCAGATAACTAAGTGGGAAACCTTGTGTTCAATTTTGTCGAGTCAGCAAAATGTCTGAACGTCACAACGCTGTTCACTACAGGCTGTACCAAAAGGAGTGCACACACCAATGTGGACTTTGCACTGCACACTGTATGGGTTCAAAACGTTCATTAGATTGTACTGGGGGCACGCGAGCATCTGCACTGGCCAAAGCCGAAACCTAGGATACTGGATTCCAGCTTGGTGAGCTCTGATGCCTGGATTATTACTTCAGGTCTGACTGAACGTACCACGACTACGCACTAGACGTACCTCTTGCTCTTCGGCGGCACCGCCCTCTCTTCCTCCTCGTGGTCCTTCTCGATGCCCTCGTCGTCGGTGTCACCATTGCTGCTGGCGCTGTGACCACCTCGATGACCAGCAGATGTCGCCAGGTGCTTCTCGGACAAATTCAAAGCCATGGGAACCTCCTGTTCCTCTTCCTCCTCGTCAGAGTCATCTACGATCATGAAAACTCCATTAAAGTTTTCCCATCATGACGATGGAGACAATATCTGCTCACAGAGTGAAGCTGTTTCTTTCATTCTTTTTTTTTTTGAAACTGTACTGTATAAATTCTAGCTGTATCATTGGGCCTGTTCCATCTCTCCTAGCATTTACTGTGTCTTGATTTGCGGGAATTCGCAGCAAATCTTGACTCGAAGTCTTAAGAAAACGTTCTAAGCAAGTGCTAACGTCTCTCAAACATTCCAGAGCACTTGCGAATGACACGCGAACACCCACGTTTCGTTCCCCAACCTTTTTTTTTCTTCTTCCTCTCTCTGTTTTCGTGTCTGCATCATTTTGCAATCAGAAAGACTTGCGAAAATCGCGATTTTCTATGCGTGTCTTTTTTTTTCTTTCTTGCTTTCTTCAGTTGAAGATGGATGCAAGTGTTTTCTTTGTGCGTGCGCGTGCACCAACGTCGGCGAATTTCAAAAGGAGCAATTATCGACTTTTTTCCATCCTATCTTACCCTATCCCAACCTTTTTCCGAGGAATGAATGAAAGTTCTTTGGAGGAAAAAAGTTTGTTAGCCTCTTTTCCCAGAAGTCAAACTTTCAAAGTCCCACAAAAAAAAACGTGACATGAGAAGATGAGAAGCAGAAGCATCAGAAAGACACGATGACATTTCAGCAAAATTGAGGGCTTTTAAGCGCGAAATTAACCCTCTTTTACTGTGAACGATGTCACAGCTGCGTGACCCAGATTTATTTTGGAAGTGTCGTCGTCGTCGTCGTCATGACACAGACATGGATGAATGAATGACAAATAAACTGTTTACCTAGAGAAGTCATGAGATCAAGCAGGTTTTCCAGCCCCGGCGTCAACTTCCGCTCCTCATTCTCCTTCAGCCCAAAGTCCAGGGCCGAGTAGATCACCAGGCCCAACGAAGTTATGATCTGGAAGAAGAAGTGGAACAGAAATTTATTGTCTTCAAAGAAACAACCTTGAACAAAAGAAGACTGTCTTTTTGAGGCTTCAAAACTCTCGCACTGATTACGCAACAGCAACAGCTCATGTTTATAGTCCCTATTTGCATGCGAATCCGATTACGGATGGAGATTTCCTTGTCAGAGGAGCGCATAATAAAAGAAGCTCCTTGTTTTGTCACCGTCGTCACTCTGCAGAGATCACATTTCCAGCAAGGAAAACCCTCATCAAGGTCAGGCAAATGACGAGGATATTTTCACCAACAGTCAGTTACTCGGACAAGGCCAATATCTGTCTGCCTCGTGTTCGTGCGCTTGTCCAGTTATGCAAATTTCTGCGCGCTCTAATTAACCCCTCTCAGATCCCCCCCCCCTTGCTGCGCAGTACTCGTCAAGTGGCATTTTACGGTCTAAACGTGTCTTAAGGGGGCGCTTTGACTGACGAGAAATGTCGAGCGTTCTCTCCAGAGTCTGCAGAGTCCGACTTTTCTGCGGGGTCAACCAGGCCTTAAGAAATGTGAAAATAGATCACTGGAGAAGAAAGGAGGAGGAAGAGGCATTTTTTTCCGCGCCGTCGCTTCCTGTCCGGTGTTAGGGCCGGGGAAAAGAAAGAGAGAAAGAAAAGGGTTGAAGAAGAAATTGCCGGGCTGGTGTGAGAGGCCTTCATAGGCCTGGAAAATTTAGGCCACATTCCTTTCAATTAAATTCCTTGGAGAGACCAACAGCACCGGCAGAAGTTGTTTTTTGCTCCTTATAACGGTCATACCAGGAGGGGTCGCTCTGTCTGTGGCTGACATCCTTTGAAGTTTATCGCGCGATATCCTGGCAATTTTTTTGGCGATGACGCCAAATTGCTGCACATTTGACTGAGCGTGCTGAAAAAGAGCCGCTGTCGCGCTTTGCCGACCAAGGAGGGGCACACCAATAAATTGACCACGGAGGAGTCGTGGAAAATCGCGCCAAACAAGTTCTGCGAAGCCGCAAAATACCACAAAGTCAGTCTGGATCTCGTTGGGACATCTAAGTGAGCCTGGGCAGAGGAGAGAAAAAACAAAAACATCCTGTCTGAAAGGAACAGAAGGGTTGGCGACGTCGCCGGTCTGAGAAGCCCCCTCCACAGGTCCGTCCGCGCTGTCTGCGGAGACAAATATCTGTGTGGGAAAGATGACCAAGGCCGATAAAGTCAATTATTACACCGCAAAGAAGATGATTCTGATCTACCTTAACGAGAGCAATTTTTTTTGCAACAACAGTAAATGATGGACCCAAATCAAGGTGTTCGCACAGTTTTTGAAAGCCGGGCTTAAGGGGCCTGCCTGATCGGAATTTTAATGCATTTTTTTCACCCTCTCACCCAATGCAACCGACAGAGGCTGTTTTGAAGCATGTGCACTTGTGCAGCCGTCGCAAACCATCGTGCTGCAGTGCAGAGAGCGGAGAAAATCTGCGGAAATTGTCAAATGCTGCGCGTTCGACAGGAGACAGAGAGACGTTTTCTCGTCAGAGGCAGGAAATCCTCTCTTTTTCTCTTGCTCTGCGTGTAAGACACACACAGAAAGAGAGAGAGAGGAAGTTGAAGACACGCCAAGTAAATTTTCGGCCGCAGAATTCTGTTTTTAAGGAACAAACTGTGCTTAACTTATGGATGCTGCGAAGAATCTGCAGAAGCAGAAGAGCGAGAGGATGAATCTTTTATTTAATAAGAAAAAAGTCCATGAAACCTCCCTTTTGTGAAGTCAAAAGACAAAGGAATGCCCCTCAAGCCTTTGCCGCCCATGTTGAGGCCTCCATTATCCATCAAAATTCTTTGCAAGGAAGAATTTTTTATCTCTTCCATTCATTAATTTTTGGGGAAATCCGAGGGCCGCCGCAGCCGCAGCGGCCGCAGCGGCCGCAGCAGCCGCCGCTCCGTTTGATTGAGGCCCACACATGCGGAGCATGGATGTAAAAAGGGCTTCGGACTCAGCAGAAGTCCTGGAATGCCTGCCAAAACACCTACATAGCAGAGAAATCTCCGTCCCAACCTCACTCTCTCCCTCTCTCTCTCTCCCCCAGATATGATGAGTCCTTGAGTACGAAGCTTCTCCATCAGATACTGAGTGTAGGGGCTACTTTGGCGCCATCAAGGCTCGCTCGTACTTGTACTTATGTATGGACAACTTAAGTAGGTCACGATCAACTCGACCAGGAACATATTTTATGGCTTTGAGATTTCCCCCGTAATCAAAGGGGGGTCCCTCCACCCCACCCCCCACCCCATCGAATCCCGCCAATAATGAGGACCCCCCCGCAACCAGTTTTGATTCGCAGCTCTATTAAAGTTTGCGTCCGTACGCACCTTATTACGTCACTCCAAGACGCCGGGCCGGGCCAACCCGTTGGAATGTGACTCGGTTGAGCTGAATATGGCCGACAGCAAAGTGCAGTTTTACATTTCATCAACTGTAAAAATCTTGACTGGGATGTCAGATCGTTCTACGCAGTCATTCGTAGCAAGTGAGAGAAGATGTTCCACTCCGAATTTGCGTTGCGTCTGGGATATTCAGGCCAGCGAAATTTTGCGCAGCATCAGCTTCAAGCTGATAAATCATGATAAAAGCTCCTTTGGCCTCAAGTATTCTCTCTCTTTCTCTCACTCTCTCCATTTTTTACAAGTTGTTTGACTCTTCCTTTAAAAGGAAGCCTTCACTCATTAGCGAATATCCAGAAGATGCAAAGTGCTGCTTAAGGCTCGCTTAACCGCGGAGAAATTTCATTCTGACAGCTGTTTCTTTGAGGCGGAAAAACTTTGGCATACGCACCGAGAGGAATGCGAACGCACGCAGGGTTTTTTTGACGCAACTTCAGGACGAGATTTTGACGCACAAACCCGTTTTTTCTATCAAAAGGCCTCCTTTGGCACGGCCTGAGGCAAAAAATAAAATCTTTTTGTTTTCTTCCTGCTTTTATACCTCCACCAATGGCTTCAGACTCACCTTTTTCTTCCAGGGAGTTCTGTTGATGCTGCAGGCATCCATTAATCTTAAAAATCCACCTCTGCACACACGTTTGGGGCTCTCACACACATTTGTATGTTGATTCTGGCTGTCGTATAACTAAATAAACAAATAAATGATCTCCTCCTCCGCCATTTTGCTACCCCTTCCTTTGTTGTCATTACGGTAAAGCTGGCGTGAGTTTGTACAGAAAAGCCAATGACTGCGCAAAGTTTTTCTGCATCTTTTTTTTTTTTGCATATGGAGCCGCACAAGAAGAGGTGTGCTCGTGTGGTCGAGAAAGCTTTTTGGATGAATCTTTTATTCCAGCCGCATGAAAATATAAATCAAAACTTGGTGGGAAAAACGCAGTCGACGTCTCAATGTCAAAGACATGTGTCATAATCCCCCACCTGGTTTGTTTTTCTTCTTCTTCAGCCATTAGATGATGTCACGACAGCGTTTTTTGGGGGCGTAGATCGATGGCAGGCACGCACATTGGGGCGACCCAAAATTTTCTCCATAACAGATCTCAGTAGAGCTTGAATGCTTTACCTTAATATATTTAGCTTTCGACTGTCCTCTATCTGTGTGTCTCAACGCACACATGTTCTGTATGTTCATATAGTTTATATATGAATCTCGGCAGAGAATTTCGAGACATTTTAAAAACCAATGGTAACAAAATTGCCACGAAGGACGAAAAAAGAGGAGAGAAAATCGGAAATACAATTTCAGTCACCTCAACTAGCTAGAGTTCTTACCCCAAAGTTCCCATGTGACTTTACTTCCTCTGCTATACAGCACATTAGACAGACATTACGCAGTGTGACAGAGCAGACAAGGTCATGATCTCCGAATCACTGTGGATCACGCTGAATCGGGCAACATTGGCAACGTCCCGGTGCCAAACGTATCAAGTCAAGTGCGACTTCCAGCGCGCACGATTAAGCGAGTGCCACTGTAGTGCAGGACTTGAGTCTGCATCATGGGTTGAGTGAGGGGGACGCTCTCTGCCACCAGACGACACCGGACGACTTCAGGTACGCGTCTGTCCAAGTGTTGCCACAATGGACGACCCGATAAATTATGAACCATAAACAAGGTACGTGGGCAAGTGCACATTTGCTTGCTGCTACACACGGTGTACACGTGACGGCTGCGCCAAAGACTCGATTAACGCAACATTCGGCCCAGTGACGGAGGCAACTTGAGGAGGAAGAGAGAGAATAAAAAAAACACCTTCTGGCAACTCATGGAGGCTCCTCCAGGGGATCTCCGGATCTTGTTCCTCCTCCTGCCAGCCCTTGGCCAGCAAAAGTTATCAGGCGGGAGAGAAAAATGTCTCTAATTTCACTTCATAGATTTATTGGCACCGCTCACAACTCACGGGCTGCCTAAGCCAGCCACGCCCGCTATTCAGGGATAGGATAGGAAATGAGTTAGGTTCTTTTCCCCCTCTTCTTCCCCTCGTGCTTCAACAGTTGCACCTGTGCAAGAGTTTTTTTTGCGCAAACTTCTTCTTTAGCTGTTCTGGACAGAGTTGAAGACACAAGAGAAGCAACGACGACAAATGGGAGCCTTTTTTCCCCCTCACCGCCACTTATCCGACGACCCCAGACAGACAGATGGCTTTTGGCATATCTGAGACAAGGCCGTGAAGCCACTTGCTCGTTGTCGCACCATTTAGCAACTCTGGAGCTTGGACTAAGCGACAGCATTTGTCTTTGAGACACACTGTTGGACGATCCGGGTGAAACCTGGCGTGACGACTGATGTCAGACGAGTGTGGTGTGGTAAACATGCAAAGTGCTGAGAAGAAACTAAACAGGGGGTTGCTGATGCAGGGTCAACGGATAGTGCGGTCACCCAATCTTTCTTCAGAAACATCTTGTCTGTCAGAGTTGACCAAATTGCAGGAAAAAAACCGCAATTACTATCAAAAACGGTAATTATTTGCCGCAAAATACAATTTTGTGTCTAAGCAGCCCAACTATGCTGTTGTCTGCATTTTACTCATGCAGAAGAATCCGGATATAACCAATTTTTGCCTCCTTGTACCGGTTTTGTACGACAATAAAAACCATTAGGGCAGAGGCAATTAAGTCAATGAGCAGCTGCGGAAAGGAGCAATTTCGGACATATTTCTGGAAAATATCGGTGCACCTACAGCGGACTTTATGCAGTTGGCGCCATCTACAACGAAGGGACAAAGCGAACGTGCTCATCAACGCACATTCCTTATGGGACGTGGACCAAGTGTGGCTGCTACAAAGTTGAAACTTCAGGCCCGATGTGATTTTCAATTTTTGACGAGCTCATGATTTGGTAAAAGAACTGTTGTTTAGGCTGGTGGGGGTCACAGAAAGAAAGTAAACTTATGAAGTGAGTGGGGTTGGTCTTCTCCTCCCACCCACATTCATGAAGTATGTGAATGACAAATACACAACATAACTTACAAACATGTTACAAGAGAACTGGAAGGACGTTTTGACAGAGGGAGGAGGGGTCATGGGACCTGTAATCATCAGACCTCGGAATTTAAGGGGTGAAGTTCAAACATAAGTTGAAAATGTAAAGAGTCCTTTTGGGGGTCAAAAATTTAATAGTATTAGAAAATGAAAAAAAAACCCCAGTGCAAATGGGGAGAAGTTTTTGAGCAATGTTGCAATGGACGATGAAAATGCAAGAGAAGCTTAAAATGCTGCAATTCTTCACCTGGAATTTCGAGGTCTAATAGTAACTGACGTCGGTGCCACGAAGAATGACGCCAGTCATGAAACGACATCAGGATTGTCAACTCCTGTAATGGTGTTTTCAGCGCCACGTGACAGCAGCCAAAGAGTGAGAACATATTTTACTCTTAAGTTGTTTTCTCGTGCCGGGACGATCAGTACAAATTGTGCACTTGATATGCTGCAAAAACACTAGCATGTTCAGTGTGTGACGGCGAACATGTGCGACCTCACTCATATTTGGCCAAGGAGATGCTTGTCAAGAAGAATCTTCCAATTAGCCTACTGTTTGCTTGCTTATCACGGAATCGCGCCTGGCCTTGCAGTCATTTTATGCACTTTTTGCGCAAAAAAGGCTGTCGCCAATACTGTGGACTTTTTCGCGGATTGCACAGCGCCCTCTTGCATGCACCCGGCGAATTTGCACTTACCTGCTGTCCACAACACGCAGTAATGAGAGAATGAGTGAGTGAGTTGGCCAAATAACATGAAATGAAATGTTTTTGCACATATTTTCTGTCTCCGTCCAACGTTTTTTCCTTCTTCTTCTTCTCTTTAAAATGGAAGAAGTTTTTTGCCTAAGAAACGAGTTGCGGAAATTTTTAAATCAAGGTCATATGTTTTCGTCGAAAGAAAGATCAAATTACAGTCAAAAATTTGACATGGAACGAAAAATTGTGTTTCAAGTAAAACTTTATGCACGCATTCATCTATGCTGTATATTCACATATGTATGCATGTGTGTGTGTGTGCATGTCACGGGGTTGCCCCCCTTGAACCGATCGCCCCCCCCCCCAACTTAGTAAGCAGACACCGTGGTGAAAAACTTGAACAAAACGGATCGGGGCGCGGAGCGCGAGGACGGCGCCGAGCAGCAGACAGACAGACGGACGGACACAGGTCTGTTTTTAGGTTGGTCTTAGAGTAGCCCGAGGCACCTTGGCTAGTCTGTTTGAAAACAAAGAAAAATTCAAGGGATGTCCCTAGTTCAGAACTGCATTCGCGCTCTTGCCCCACCCCGTGCGCACGTATGTGCTGTATGTACTTGTGACATGTGTCGTACTTCTTCTTGCTCTCTCTCTCTCTCTTGTGTACGTTCCTCACATGTTTGAGAAGCTCCTACTGGAAAAACTCGTTCCATTCATCCTCGGATATCACGGATTTCAATCGGAGAAAAAAAAGGAATTTGTTGCTTCTTCTCCCTCCTCGATACGAGCGCAATCGCTCAAACAAACACAGCACACACACACAAACACGCAGAGACGAAGACAAAGCAACTTTCTTCTTCTTCGCACAGATGTTGCGGCAAAACTGCACTTTGTTGTTGTCAAGAAGCGCCGAGAGAGAGCATCAAAAGAGGCTAAATCCGCGTTTGCACTGGCGAATCTTCTCACACACATGAGATGCTGACCCTTGATGCACTGCAGCAATTCGTGCCAGCGGGTGCAAGAGCCGAAGAAAAGCTCGATGTGTAAACGCTGCCTCACGCACATCTGACAGATTGACGGCTCCGAATCGGGCTCTGCCACATGTAGGTCTTCACGTTCTGCGCGTATGGTATGTAGTAGATGAAGAGAGCAGAGACAAAAAAGGAGTAGGATCTAAGAGCAAAAGTCGGTGAAAAGATCGAGACCATCACAGACCTCCCTTCCCCTTGGCGCAGCCGCTAATAACTAGTCTTCGGAATTTTAGGTTAAAGTCTAAAGCGCTTCTGTTGGAGCCAAACACTTAATACAGCAATGAAAAAACAGTCAGAGTTCAAAAGAAAATGGTTCAACAGCAAGCGAAATTTTGACAGATCTTGAAAAAAAAGGGGCGGATGGAAATTACAATGAAAAAAAAAAAAGGCCAGATGCCAACGGAGAATCTTCACCTAAAACTCCGAGGCCTACAAGTATAACTAATAGCAAACACAAACAGGAGGAAGTAATTGTGGGTGAAATCGAGACCGCGAGCTAGAAAAGCCTTTTCTTCTTCAGCTGCAACCTGGGTGTGGTGTGGGTGAGGAAGAAGCCATGAAGACAAGACCTCCCAGCATAATTTTCCGCCCCGTACCCGCCAATTTGGGTGAAACCTTTGGGGGGGAAATGCTGGAAATTCCACCTCTGGGTCAGGCAGGACCGGTGTCTGCATGCGTTTGTTCTCCAGAGGCAATTTCTTGATGGATCCTTTGACACAACCTTCTTCTCGATCTGATCAGGGCCGTAGAAAATGAGAGGGATCGCGTGACTCTGGACACGCCAGAGAGGACAAAGGCCACAAAAAAGGGGGAATGACTGTGACCCACACACACGTTCATTGGTGAGAGGAGCGTGACACAATCACAGCTGGCAGACGAACTGAAACGCCCTGTAAGCAATTAAGGTGCGCGTTTGTCTGTCTGTCCCTCATATGTGAATCCGGTTGAATGAGACCACACACACGTGTGTGCATACGCGGAGGAGTAGAAGAAAGAGCTGCTGGTTACATGGGCAATTATTTGGCCTAGAAAACTTTTTGTGCTCTCTCTCTCTCTCTCTCCTTCTCTCTGATGTTCCATTATCATTTGTTCCTGTTCACCCTTGCCTTCATCCATTTATCATGGGCAAAATATCTGGGAATTCGCCGTCGGAAAAGAGGAAGAAGGAAGAAACTCTGTCATCAAAAGGATTCTCCTCCTCCGACACCCCGCAGTCGGAACGAACGCAGACTCCTGAAGGCCTGGAAGAACTCAGCAGCTCCGAATCTGTCGCAGCCGTTCACGCGGGACAGGTGATGTGTGGGGAATTCGGCCACGTGACAGTCGGCAAAAAGAAACAGACGTCACAACGCAGACGCATCGTGTGCGTCAAGAGCCCGAAAACGCTCTCGTGGCACCGGTGTTCAGTCTGAAGAAACGTTCGAGATCTCTTAGACACTTGTCATTTGCTCCCCCTCCCTCGGATGCCTCCTCCTCCATCCTCCCACACACGTTGCTGCTAACAACCCCTTTTGTTACTTGCAGGCGAGGTTTTTGCTTAGGGGCCACCAGTAGTTACCCACATTTTTGGGGAGAAATCGATGAAGACAGCGGGGGAAAGCAAGAAGACCCCGAGGAAACCTCGCGATACTTTGAAGAAGTATCAAAAGAGTAAATAAAGTCTGTCTGGGGTCCGACCGAGGACTCACAGACCAGGCATGGTCAGAGGGGGAGGGGAGGATTATAGGGGATCAGACATACACACCCTCGCACGAACAATGGGTAGAGTCCCCAAAATAGGGGTCCTTGTCAGTAAAAATTTATATACTCTGCCGCTCCTTGAGCTGCAACGGTCACCTCGGGGTCAACCCTCCGGGCCCCAAGGAAGCCCATTTTTTTCAGTCGGACCCCTGGGATCCATCCCAATGGAGGAGGGAGTTGCGCCGCAGGCGGGGGTCAACACCTGGAGGATTGATCCGGAGGGAGAGGATTAATTGTGGGCGCTGCCACAGGGGGTGAGGTTCATGCCTGTTCGCAACATCAGCTCTCTTGTTTGCTTTTGAGTCTTCACCCCTCCCTTTACAAATGGTGGGCCCATGTACGTGCCAGGGGTCAAGAAAGCTTGCCTCATAACAGCAAATAAAATGTCATAAACTCAAAGACTTTATCAATGTAACATCGACCACAAATTGAACCAAATTCTCTCTCTGCCCTGAAGAGATGATGATGATAGATCAAGGCGGAAGGGTTCGAATGCCCCAAAATCTCCCCGAGGGGGACCCAATGGAGGCCCCGAACCCGTCTCAATAGGTTGGGGCCACCGATAAACTTGGGATTGATGGAGGGGGGAAAAAATGAATTTCGCCGATCAGTGAGCGAGAGGAATCAACATGATTGAAGAGGCAGAGATGAGGATTCAGCAGCCTTTTTTATTCTTTAAGTTCCCCCCCCTCCAGAAACTTTTATTTCTCCTCACGTGGTGTGGAAAGCCTCATTTTGACCCGGGGAAAGTCTTTTGGATGACACCAAAATCTTTGCCCAGAATGAAGTTTCAGTCAACGAACGCAAGGCGCAGAACCGACGGGATGTGAAACAGCAATCAAAAACCGTGCAGATGCCACAGAGTCAGCTAAAGGCCACTTATGCGTAGTGCCCAGAACAAAGAAGTATTTGTAGGAATCGTGCGCTGGAGTGTGACTGACCCAGAAAGACGCATTCGTATGAAGAGGAAAACACGCAATTCTGTCATCGTGATCACTCTTTTTTTCTGCATTTTCCCGTGGCCATTTTGCTCTGCATGGAGCTTAATGGAAAGACAAAACCACAACGGGGGTAGGACGAGGGGAGGGGGTAGAGATGAATAATTGATGGCCCCTACAGAAACCTTGGACTTCTTCATCCCAGTCAGAAGTCACTCCTCATCTGCCAAAGTTGTTGAAAAGACACAGTTTTTATGCCGCGAATTCACAGATTTCTTAATCCTTTTAGACATGGGAGGTTAAGGTGACAAGAGGCCTCCCCTCCTTTTTTTCTGCACACTCATTGAGGGAGAGCAAGTTTTTTACGCTTTCTACCATGATCAAACTTTCATTTTGATAGGGCCCTTCAGGGGTAAAAAGAACGGTTACTCGAGCGTGGATCGTCGTACATGCATGGAAAAAATAGAAATGCACTTCAATCGAGAAGTTTTAATTCCCTTTTCACTGCACAGTGATGGCCCTGGCCTCAAGAGGCCTTCGTGTGCATGTGTGTGTGTGTGTGTGAAGACCACGTGTGTTATATATGTGCAAGCGGTACATATGTAAATAGCCGTGGAGATGAATGACGCCATGCCAAATTGCATTCTTGTTGCTCTATGAAGGTTTTAACCCTGCGTGTGCACGTGCCTGCACGTGTGTGCACGTGTGTGCGTGCAGCTGCGACAGCCACCGCATCGGCAGCGTGGAAAGCTTTAGTCACACGCACAAACTCACACACACATTATCTCAATGTGTGCACCTCCAGCTACTATAAAGCATTTCAGGAATGTGTGGGTGGTTTTTTCTTCCCCCCCCCCTCCCGCAGTATACAGAGAGAACTGCTGTGGAATGTCTTCAGATCGGCTGAGTCTAAAAGAAAACGCATGTTCAACGTGAGTTGCAAAGAAAGAATTGCTCTTGCACTGTCTCAAGTGGTAGACAGACGTGTCTGCCAATTCTGAAGACACTTTGTGCCTCCGTTCTTATTTACTTCTCATTACGATACCGTCATGTGTCAAATGTTGGTCGTTGAAATCTCCTCTTCTATTGGTAGACGCACGTATAGAACAGATGATCTGGACCATGTTCCTAAGGGCACTTCTATTGACTTCTTTCATGACGTACGAAGACTTTTGAAGCCGGCACTCGCCCCATTTTTGAACCTCAGCTACCGAGGCTGAGCAAACTTGGTTAGCTGTAATATATAATTATGCTGTTCTTGACAAACAGTGACTCATTTCTATTACCAATGCCATTGAAGCAGGTCATTAGGGCCAACTGTTAGCAATGTCGACACGTCACTTTTCCTCCGAGTCATAAGAAGACTCTTGACCCCAACTGTACACGTCCACTATGATGGGAAGGAATCTCCCCACTCCCTTATTATAAAGAAACTTTCTTTTCAGTGTGTCACAGCACTAAATGCGTTAACTGTTGCACGATGTGAACTGCGGCCATAAAGCCCGTGCAAAATCGCATGAAGCAGGTAGTAAAGGCTCGCATAAGTGTGAGGAAAAAGTGCGGGAGATTTCCACAGAAGAGACAAGAAATCTGCCCAATAAAACTGGTGACACGCGATCCTTCGGCGGATCTACTTTTTATTGGATCCCCCCTCTCCCCTCCAGGCTTCCACGGGGGTCTAGACCCCCCCAGACTTCTTTGGTCGCTGCCTTGCAACTCTCCTCAACTGCACACAATAACATTCACAAAGAAAATTGCTAAAGTGTCATCAAATCTGCAATTTCTTTTTTTTTGGGGGGGGAGGGGAAGGGGTTGGATGAATTTTCTCTCGCACGCGATCGGACGTACACACGTGCACGCACGCACGGAGAGAGAGAGAGGAACAAAATCTTATTTTTTTGCCTCCCTTTCCTCCTTTCTCCGCTTTATGATTAATGGGGGGTGGCTTTTACAATGGGCGAAGAAGGCTCAAGATTTATCGCCGTGAATAAATGATAAAGGCTTCACACGATATTGCAGCAGCAGCGATAAAGACGCATCGTTCCCTCGCTCGCTCGCGCACTCGCATGCATAGATGCTAAATGTAAAGCAAAGGACCGCGCATTATTATGACGTAAGCAGAGACAAAAAATGCAGCCCAGTGTGGAGTGTGCAAAAATCGATGGGGGCCAATTTATAAGCGGCCAATCTCACGCGCACACACACAGAGCAGAAGGAACAAAAACGAGAAAAAAGTAACTGCCTCACGCTGACTTTAATTGCCATTTATTCCCCTTGTCACAAGGCCAGGATTAATCATTTTCCAGCATTTGTCCCACACACAAACAAACTTGTTCGTGTTCGTCGTCGCGAGTGCGCGCGCACGCGCGCACCAACAAGTGAAGCAGCCACTAATTAAAGTTTAGATGATGGCATTAAAGGGGAGGAAGCATTGGTGACTTCTTCTCCAGATCGTAACTCCTCAAGGAAGAGATTGCACTCTCTGCCTCAGAAAGATAAAACAAGAGGCTTGTTTGCTTTCAAGCTCGCTTTATAGCTTCTTTCCAGAGAGATGTCCACATAGATTAGGCTCCTTTAGTACTCAGAAGATTGTTACTTTAGTGCCTGTTTCTTTTAAGTTTTATTCCGTGCTAGAAAAGGAGTGTACAGATTGACTCACATTAGCCAGAAATTGGTGGAAAACGCGGCTACGCCGAGAAAAACACTTATTGCGGGTTCTCTTCGGGGCCAAGTCCCAGATCTTGTGGTCCATCTCAGGTTAGGCACGTGCTGAGATCTAGTTTTGAACGGACCAAAGAAAGAAACCCAAGCATGTGCGCGAGAAGCTCCACGCGTCCTCGTATTATGTCTGTACTGTGTGTGGAATCTCTTTTTAAAAGCCAAGCACGTATCTTTTCTCGCTCAAGAACGTGACCGCGCCTCTAAAGGTGTACGCGTGCGCGCAATATGATTGAGATTTGAGCGAGCGAGCGCGTGCGCACGCATATTTGCGGCAAATTTGAGCATGCTCATGGTCCGAGGTCACATGTGCGAAGAGAGAGAGAGAGAGAGACATGAGTTCTCATTAGCTTTCCTACACTACACTACGTACACGACGCCATATATTACCATTCCGCTTTAGCTCCCTCGTGTGCTGCAAGATTTATCGCTGGCAGCCTCAGCTTAGCTAATTTTTTTCTCTCTATCTCCCTTTCTCTCATACCGAGGGTGGAGCAAAAAAATGCGGGCAAAAAACGCCGAGGAGGGTGAGGGAAGGAGGGAGGGAAGGGCCCAGGACAGGCCCACAGAAGGGCCCCAGAAGGGGCCCATCAAGACTTCACTTCTTCGCCAATTCGTCCTCGACTGTGATGAGCCTCCTGGCATTGAAAAGTCTCACGCGTGCGTGTGCAAGATCAAAAAAAGTCACAGTATGCGGACTGCAGGACGTACGGACCAGTCTTCGTCCATACTTTGACCCTTCTCTGTTCCCATGCAATTATTCGAGGTGAGGCAAAAAATGGGATCTGCTTGCATTCTTCCTATTCTCTCTCTGCCCGCTTCATGCTCGTCCGCATGTACTTTACTCTTCGAATACGCTGCTGAATTCCCTGGGTTTTTGGCTTCACTTGCAAACAGAGAGATTTGTGTGGTTGTAAAGCAATTCGCGCAAAACAGAGAGAAGAAGACACCCAAGGGGTTCTCTTGGCAAAGACTCCTCTGGGTTGTCTCTCCCGCTGATTCGTCGATTTGCATGTAAAAATATTTCTGGCCACCCAAGAGTTTGGAGAACAGGTGATTTTACGATTTATTCTTATTTACTTTTTGCCTTTTCTTTTTGGTTGTTGGCAGTGGAGAAATTTGATGCTTGATTTTCTGCCCACGCTACTTGGCAAACACGACCAGGGCGTGCGCGCTCGCCCTCACCCCGCCCGCACGCACGCACCGGCGGACACACATGCACGCGGAGACGAGATAGAGAGTGTAAGTGAGGAGGACGAACAGGGAAGACCTGTAAACACAAGGTTGTTTCTCTCTCTCATGTAAATTACACGCGCTGTACGGACACGGACACACACACGCACACACAGAAAGAGAGAGAGAGAGAGAGAGAGAGAGAAGGAACGAATCCACTACAGAAGATATTCAGTCTCGCACCTCTGTGCATGTCGATCATGTCAATATAAAAGAGCCCTGAAGTTGGACGTTAGGACCTATAACGACCTCTTAAACTTCCAAAGCGTGACCGATTGCGGCAGCTTCGGCGCCGGCAGCAGCAACAGCAGCTTCTCCACGTGCATACCGACAGGGTGGAGAAAACTAAATGGGATTTTCTATTACTGTTATCTTAATCGATCAATACGAAAATTTATGGAACTTCTTTAAAACTTATAAGCCAATGTAGCAAAACATACTAAGGGGGTCCGCATCCGCATTATACACTGAAGCGTTATTTTCGATGCACACGCCACGGTTGTGAGGAGGCTTTGGATGATTTTAAGTGTTGCCATTGCTAGTTGAAACATTTAACTTTCAATCTGTTTGTTACTTTTGGCGTCGACTTGGTCTGATTTCTGTACCGATTCCTGGTCTGAGTGTACAACTTGATGTGGACCCCCCAGTATCACAGTCTGGCTCCTCACTCGATGTGTTGACTGTTGGACTCAGTCGTGTCGGCAGTTAAAACTTGTGCACGGAGGAGGTCACTGACGCATTGTCAGATAACGGACATTTGGACTTGTGGAGATTGTTTGCTTATGCATCGTGCGGACTTGATCATTTATGAATCCTATTACACAGTCTAGTAATGGGTTGCTTCTAAGTTACAATTTATGCTTATATACAAACTTTACTATTTTATAAAAAAGGAAAATCCAGTTCCTACTGACACCCTTTCCGTCGTTTTGAGACATGCAGGTCTTCTACTAATTTCCGCCATGTCACAAGTCACGGCCTTCACGGTCTCATTGTCCAGCTTCTCAGTGCTAATGAAGGCCGAAAACAGTGGTGCCACATTGTTCCAGCAAACGATGTCTTTTCTAAATAATACTCTATACCTTGCTTGTTGTCAACTAAGTCACACTTTTCACAAAGTCTCACTCGCCTCGGCTTGCGACACTCGGATGTAAGGTTAATTTTTTAATCCCCTAGATGTAGCTGCAACCGTGGATGTGATCACGAGATCATCTGACAACGCGATAAGGCTAAAGAAGGACTTTAACCCCACATGGCTTTTTCGCAACCTGTACGTAAGTAGTGGAGATCTGCACCGGTATCTGCACTGTAGGTACGCGTGTACTACGAGCCCCTGAACCCGACGTAGAAGAAGGGTTCTCCCTCCGTACGCCAGTATAATAATGGGCCCGAAAGGAATGAGTTATTGGTGGAGCCCCAAATTATTTATCACCTTCTTTTCCGCTTCATTACCTCTGACCTACTAAAAAAAAAAGTAGCCAATTTTCACAGCGAGAAAGAAGCTTTCACTCCCCTGTGTGTATGACCAGGCTATATGCGAGATGTCGTTGATAGATGATGATCTTAAGAAGAGATGTTTGAGGCGCGGTTGCACAGGCAAAAAGCCCGGGTCTTTTCACTCTAGACGCTTATTTCTTTCTCTTTCTCCGCAGAGTGAAAACCCAATCCCTGAACCCCATTTTCTAATGAGCCACCTGAGGCAAGAGAAACAAAAATCTGGCAGACTCCGGTCATTCTCTCTACCCCTCTGTGATTCACAAGTTAAATCTGATAATCGGGAGATTCCCCCGGAGAAAGAGAGGGTGGACGACGAAACAAAAGCTGCTGCTGCGGTCAAACTTTCAGCTCTGAGGCATCTTTGTTCAGGCACCTTAAAAAAGGACCAATGGAGCGCCCGTGTGAAATCCGGAGGCTCCAAAATGAGCAATTAAGGCAGTTGCGAGGAGCAGAAAAAAGGGTAAGCTCCTAAATCATGTACCATTAGGACGCAGTAGGACAAGGCTCTGGAGGGAGAAATTTCGCCTGGAAAAACATTTTTACGTGAACAGAGAGGAAATTTAAAGAGTTGCGGCTCCGACCGACTGACAGGACACAGTGAGATTAGCCGAAACGACTACTTTTAGGGTGCTTCGCCACGGGGCTTACTTAACCCCCTTTGACACCCCTTTCTTCCTCCTTCCTTTATCCATGCATCCCAGCAGGGTCTGTGCCCTTAATTACCCCCAGAGAAAGTAACTACACACATGTCTGTCTGTGCTGTCCACTCTCGAGAAAGTTTGCCATGATGATTATGAGGATCACGAACACAAGCCAGTCATTAGGCCATCAAGAAACCAATAGTGCCTGGAGGCCTAATTTTTCTCTCACCCGATAATGGAAATCGAGTCATTTAGACAACGATGGAGAGGGGGGGGGGCAGCTGGCGTAAGTGATCGTGCTCTGAGCAATTGATAGAAATGAGAGTGGATCTGATAGATTTTTTTATATGGGGGGGAGAACTTATCTCACGACTGAGGTCAATACGCTCACGAGCGTAGCAGATTTGGGTGATTTTTCTCGTAGAATTTGGTCATTTGGCTCTGGTGGTCACGATGCGTATTTAAATATTCAGCTCCACCGTAAGATAACGGATTTCTTCCTTTATTCACCTTGTAGCACCAGATAAGGAAAAGGCTCAATCTCCTACAACGTGCACTGCAATGGAGGTGTTTTTAATTCAAGCAAGCTGCTTTAATCTGTGATCGGCTTGAAGTTTCCTCTCCTCGATGAAGGGGGGAGGGTCAGGCAATGACTGCTTAGGAGCGGATGAGAGATGTTCAAGAATGTGAGCAATCTTTTTCGGATGTCTTCATGTGAAGATGTGAATGTTTCTCCTCTCTATCAACCAAAATGTCGGCCCCTTCCAGCAATAATCAGTACCCTAGGGGTTGAGACTTTAATGGGACCCCATTCATTTTATTCTAGCCACAACAAGAAGACCGAAAATTGGTCCCCAATTATCGTGAGGCTCTCCCGAGATCCATTTGTTACGTAGAGAGACCCAATTTTTGTAATGTCTGCCCGGAATCAGAGCGATTTTTCAACCGGGGAGAGCAAAAAAGGGGGGTCCTCTTCACACACACGAACGCGCGCACATTCTACACGTAAGAAGAGATGCTCAACTGCAGAGGAGTTTTTACCCACTGAAGAATCTTCCTTGCAGGGGCAAGAAAAAAAAAGGCAATAGCTTTGATAGAGCCAAATTCGTATTGCATAAAAGCTCATTGAATTTTCTTTTGCACACATTGTACAGTGTGGCTCCAAGCGCGCTTGACACACTGTCTTCACACCTGCTCTCAGGTGCAGAGAGAACGTTTGGAGTCACACTGTACTGTGTGTGTGTCTAAGAGAGAAATCGGTTCCTCTTCTGTCTACGTGCAAAAATGTTAAGATCACATCATTTGTCGTAAAAACGGGGACCGATAGTAAAAAAGAAGAAAAAAAAACATGAAGAGACAGACAAAGATGGGCATGTGGATGGAGGAGAGAGAGGAGAAGTCCCTTAAAGGCAAGCACACAGACCGACCGACCGGGAGAGACGGACAGACAGACAGACAGACAGACATGTAGATCCAAGTATTTGCTGTGGCATATTTTTACGATTCGCCCATCCATTCCCAATCAGTAGGGGTGGGTGTTTATGCCCCAACAGGCGCAGGTGGTGGCCTTCATGAATACACCACACACACAGGGTGCGGCAGAATTGGTGTCACTCTCTGTCTGTTATGGTAAGAAGGACATGGTACTAGTACAGGTTGTGTTGTTCCAGCATGACCAAGGAATTTTAGGTGACGAGTCTCAGCAGCTTGATTTTTTTCACTTTTGGGGCAATGGATTTCTTTTAAAATTTCGACGTTCTCCTTGGTTTTTCAAGTTTTTCTGCATTTCTGTCATGAAATTCTGGACCCAGAAGGGGCAATGTAGGTTGCCAACCTATCTCTCGTTGCTTTTACCTAGAATTTCGAGGTCCAGTCAGATCCGGGGATACCAACAGCAACAGCACCTCCGATCATTTCGTCGACAGCAAGAGGAACAGCGCCTCGGCCAGAACCACCAAGCATCTCTCTGGCCAGCCTGCTCATGCAATGTCGTCATCCCTTAATCGACTTTGCTACAGGTTTAACATGTGTTCGTCGGACTGCAATCTACAATTTCTATTGACCTTGTTGAAGTGTTTGAGGGGATTCTCGTCTAACCACCGACTTTTCACATGAGCGACACCAATTCTGACGCACCCTGTACAGTACATAGAGATAATATACGGCCCTGCGCGTACAGGTATAGGGTGTTCCGTGTCGTATTTATGGGAGGTGTAGAAACTTTTGCGATTTTTTCCGTCTACAAAAAAGCTTAACTCTATCCCTCCGAGGATGTTCGTGTGTGCTTTAACCTAAAGTTTTGGGCTGGAACTCTTGTTGGCTCCTATACTACGTAGAGGAGTTAGGAAAAAGTTGTGCTACTTTGTTCAGTTTAGATATACTACCCAACTGTTTTCTCTCAGTGTGTGCTCATGTGCCCACGTACGAGCAGCGCATATATGTCAAACATATGTATCACACACACAGGGCGCTGCTCAGGTTCAAGAATAAACTAAAATATAATGACTGTTTGACATCCCTATGACACTGTGTACCGTAGAGGCCGCCCCAAGTTTGTTCAGTGGTTGTAGATTTCATCGCATTCAGGCTTTACGAAGTAAGTCCATTTTTCCCTTTGCATACGAGATGCGAGATGCTATATATGCTTCTGCGTGCTATATTGGTTACAAGACTTTGATTTCACTTTAGTCAAAAGCAAAAACTGATCAGTTTTGGGGTCCCCTCTCTTTACTACTAAAGCCCTTCTTTAGCAATACGATTATGCAGTAAATAGAAACTATCATAGGAGAGATGGGCAAAAAGATTATTTTAAAAAAATGACGATTCGGCATTAGGTAACTGCACTCAGGTTAGAAAAAAATGTCCGTTTTTTGGTCTAGCCTAATATATATATAATTATATGTGTATACTTAGATCGGGGAGATATGCAAGTCCCCCTGACTGAAAAAATTCATCACCAGTCAATGGTTTTCCCCGGATTTTTTCCATGCTGGAGAGAAAGAGAGAGAGAGAAGGGTCAGCAGCAGCTCTGACTGAGCTGTCAGCGCCTGATTAATGGTGGCGGAGTAATTTTTCCTTGAGTGCCTTATGAGAAAACATCTTGGTTATGTGGAAAAATCATTTTCTCCGGAGTCCAGCGGAATGTTCTCCCTCCTCTACCTCGACGAAGCCGCTCAGGTGGACGACGTGGACGACGAGGCCGACGACGACGAGGCCGACGACGACGAGGCCGAGGACGACGTCGTCACACTCTGGTTGTTGTCTATGAAGACCTCTCGTTTCAGGCCAGAAAGTAAACTCAAAAGGGGCTTAATTGAAAATGAAGCTTGCTTCCTTCCCCCTTTTTCTGCTCCAGTGACGCACGCGCGCGTACGCGCGCGTACGCACACGTGCGCGCACACGCACGCAGAGGCCGCGTCTGCACATGAGTCCAATCAGAGACAAAATGCTCGGTTTCCAACCCATTTAACACTCACTCCAGAGCAGCAGATTATTTTTTTTCCTCTAACAAAAATGGCCTTTTGCAACGGGCCCGGGGAGAGAGAGGACGGCAAATAATTGCCACAAATGCCTTTTTCAACCTTACTTCCTGCAATCGCGAACCAAGTTGAAAAGAAGCCGTGGAAAATCGCCGGACGTCGACAAACCTTTTTTCGGTTTAAATTTGTAGGGCCTTTGACAGCGTCGCGCTGTCCCTCTCTTACCTGCAATGGCGAAAAAGATGGGTACATGACAACAGCGAAATGTCATTGGCGCGAAAACAAGTCCTGATCTCCTCCCACTTGTTCGAGGTTAAAAAGAAACTTCTTGAGCCGAATAAGAGGCTTTTTTTCCCTCCTTTCAACACTCCCAAGTGTGTCTAATGGAGTGTTTTGACTCCTCCACCTCTTCCCACCTACACCACTTGTTGCCACTCAAGCACAAGAGGTGGGCAATCGAAGGGTTGGGAGCTGCGAAAACATCCCTGAGGGAGGATGCAAAAATTCTCCACGCCTTTCCTTGTTCCGCAAATGCAGAGACTCGGGTGCAAATTGCGACGCTGTCAATTCGTGAGGGAAGGAGCTCACTCACTTTTTTTTTCCCGGGCCTTAACAGCATAGATTCGTATCTAGGAAAGTTCCTCCTCAAGCGGAGAGATTAGATGAACATTCTCATAGCTGGGAGAGGAAAGTTTTTGTCCGTTCAACCCCGGCCGGCGTTGAAAAATGACGCTCCCGTGTGCAATTATTCCGGGACGCCAGGGTGATGCCGGTGCTGCGAAATTGGGATCACGCATGCAAGAGGGGTCGTCGGACAACCGCGCCACGGCGAAGAAGAACCACTTCTGCACCGTCAAGTGATCAGGTCCTCAATGACCGTCAGCTGCGACAAAGTCGACAACTGTTGGGAGAAGAGCAGAGCAGAGAATATAGTCAGTCAGTTATCGTGGATGGAAAAAGTCATCTTAGACTGCATTAGCGGGGTATCAACTTTCCCCCCAGCTCTGTTTTAGCATAGTATTTTGGTTCTCATCCTCTGTCTGGAAGGCCAAATGAGGCATCAACTTTCATTCTCCACAGATGGGGCCAAAAATGGACTTCAACTCGAGTTTAAATCTTCCATATTTTCGTCGTATCTCATATATCTCGAATGAGCTTCTGCTCCATCCCCATCCCAGCGAGGGTCTCGTTCCGGGCCAAGTTGACCAAATCAGCTGTATAAATTCAGTCCAAGCTCTGGTTCATTTGCCTCGGAGGCAGCTGAGAAGTCACCGTCAAAAAAGACCCGACGACAACGTCACCAAGATCGGTCAGAGAGTAAGATGTCGATCTGAATTCTTTTTTCCCCGGAAGCATCAACATTGGCATTCTTTCGTAAAAAAAAAGTGCGGGCGTGGGCAATAAAGATATGGGAAAGGAGACGCAGGCAGGTTATTAATTTCCCAGCGAGAGAGAGAAAGTCCAGTGAGGTCGGAGGAGTTTGACACACAAGGAATTCCGAGTACCTTTTGTTTGTTTTCAGGCCCAGTTTGGCACGCATCTCAGTGTCATCATCAGATGTGGCTAATTCCCCCCCTCCTTCCCTCGGGGGTCACTAATCTCGTGTCTCCCACATTATTAAACACCTCCTGTGGCTCTGCCCAGCAGGAGGAGATTGCTAATTATCTCTCTCTGCAAAGCCGCTCAACTAAGATAGAAATCACTGGAAGGCCCTGGGGAGGCCTACGGAGGCCTGCAGAGGCCTAGACAAATGACACAAGAATTTGGGACGAGAACGTGAAGGTGGTGGAGAGAAGAAGAAAAATCTAAATTGCATCTTCTTTTCTGCAAGCCCATAAAACTCTGGGGATGATATGTAATCACCTCCCTCTCACCCAGAGAACTGACGGACAGACAGACACACAGACAGACAGAGACACAAAAAGACAGACAGACACGGGCGGAAACGAATGAAGAAAGAAAGTTGATGATGAAGCCATTGTTTTGCACGGAAATTGCGCGGGAGAACAAAGATAATTCTGGAGGAAATGAATGCTGAACTCTGTACGTTATTGCTCATGCACTCTGTGCAGTCTGTCTGGCCGTGTGCGTGAGCGCCAAGATCATAGCAAGTACTGCTTAAATAAAAAAAAAGTGCTGTGTACACGTTCGCCTTTTGTCTCCCTCTGCCACATGTGCTTGCATACTGATAACAATCAATTCCAGCCCAATACTGCTCACTTTCATGGCATAATAAACGTTGGACGAGGAAAAAAAAACATGCAAAAGTATTCATGGAAGAGGAGACCTTGACGATTTCTCCCAGCGAAATTCCGGGAAATCGCATGCAGATCACAATTTTTGAGCGATCGGCATTGAGCAAGAAGAAGCGAGGAAGAAGGGGGGGGGGAAGATGCGTGCAAACTTTGAAAAATGTGCGTGCAACTTTTGTACCTGACGCACCAGGTACGCACTGCGTGTGCGGCGCTGAGATCCATCTCCGCCGCTCTGCACGTGCACAAGAGCTGGCCAAGCCAGACCTGTTCTCCTGTGAATGACAGATTAATTGCAGCCTTTGCCACATTTTCATCCGAGCTAATTTACTGTGCGTGGACAGGCGAGGCCTCGATAGGGCCATCCCCGTTGTCATTGCTAAGCCCTGGGGCAGAATAAATATGTGTGCAGGAGGTACATATTATACATGCGTACATATATATACGTGTTTCCAGCCGGCGGGGAAAGGAACAAAGCCAGGTAAATGTGCGAGCCAAAGTAGAAATGAGGTCGGTTTATTTTCGGATTACGTGGAGGAAGATTGATTTACAGCGCGTTGTACCAACCAAAGCGGCAGCGGCACAAACAGGGTGAGTCATCAAAAAAGGATTGCACAAAAGCTTCAGGGGAGTGTTTTTTCACCCCCCCCCCCTTTTTTTGCTTCACACGTCGCGTTTTTCAGCAGGAAGCTCTGCTTAAAAGCATGCGCACGTGCACGCAGTAGTAAGTGGGCACACACACCGACGGACGGACGGACGGACTGACGGACAGACAGACAGACACACACACACACAGACAGACACAGGTACCAGCGAATTTTCAAGCATCACGCCACAAAACTTGCCCAATTTGGTCTGCAAAAACAGACCAGACGTCGATATTCTCTAAACACGTACGCAACTCGTACGTACACGGATTCAGACATGCGCGGACGCACAAATATGGAGCATGAATAGCAGATAACGATGTGCGTGTGTGCGTGCGTGCGGGTGCGTCAGCGTCGTGAGCTGACAACCGCAGCTTTGTACATCACTCCAGGGGCACGCTTGAAATAGTCATTCTGGGGCCTCAGGTTGACGGGTTTTTCCTCGAGCAAAGTCTTAGGGCGCGTTTAGACGGACGCCCAGTACATGTGAAGTTGCACAGTTGTGACTGAAGCAACGCCGGGATGTTCCTTCCAGGGCTGAATAACGTTGAACAAAGTTCTGCACACCCCTGACGTCAGACAGCACGACACGAAATTGTTGTTTACACTACTTCACTAGCTACATGATCCACGCACCAACCGTATTTCTTTCTATTGTTTGCTATCCAATGGGATTAGATAAGACCTGAGTTAAAATTCGCCACAAACGTGTTTCTACTCTTTGGTTCTGCCGGTGCTAATTTCAGGGGGGGGGGGGGACAAAGCTCTATTGTATGAGCTCTTCAGTGAGGTAAAATGACGCAGAATCAAGCGTACGCAAACGTTTGACCTCAAGTGCGCTACGTGTCAGGTGGCGATCTCGGAGCGCTGAGAATCTGCGTACATATGGGGCTTCACACGTCAGGTGGGGGTTGGCAAGGGGTCAGACTGCTCCCACTTCATAGTACGCACATATTGTGGCGTTCTGGCACGTATTCAAGCCTATTAAGTACGTCTATGGATGGAGCTTCACCACTCACAACCCGGCAATTGTGGCAAACTTCCGTCAGTGCTCAGACTACACTACAAGTGGCGGACTTTGGGCGTAAGTCAGTGAAAGCAAATGCGTGTTTGCCTGACAAGAAAAAAAGCACCTGTGCAAATTGGGCCTTAGGTGCAAAAAGCAACGTCCTCGTCGAGTTATCCATATGCATAGAATGACTTTCATGCACGCGCCCCCATCCACGCTACTGGGGGCCCCCAAAGTGAAGCCTCTTCTGCCCAATCTTGCCCGAGGAATTTCGGGCGGTGCCCAAACAGCTATTAGGGCCCACAAGACTGACTCAGGGCTCCTTCCTACGTATGGTTTTCAAGGCTACGACAGCCGTGGCGGCAGCAAAAGTCAGCGTTGTACGGACCATTTGTGACTAGGCTTGTAGAAAATTATAATTCTCTCATGGCAGGTGCAAGTCAATGTACGAGAGAATTTTAATATGAAAAGCGTGATATTAAGTAGTGATGATGGTTGGAGAGAAGTAGAGGTAACTTCAGTCAGTTGACGCAGAACAGAGAGGCAAAGAAGTTTTTTTTATTATAAAAGGGGGCTTATTCTTGGCAACAAATAAAAAGAAGAAGCAGAGAAGACTTAACGTCAGCCCCACAAAGGGGGAGGAAACGTATTTTGAGCTGCCCATTCTTAAGTGCTCTTGAAAGAACTTCTGTCATATTTGAGTGAGGCAAACAGCGCTTTTTATCATATGAATATGCACAAAACACTCACATAAGAGGGCAGGAAAGTTGTGACGGATATACAAAGACCTACACACAAACTAACACAGAATACGAACGTAAACTTGTACAAATGATCACTCAGGCCAGTTTTTCTCCCTCGTGCAGAGTACGTCTGAACGATAACTTTGTGTGTGTGTGCGTGTGTGTGTGTATGTGGGTGGGTGGGTGCGTGGCGCGCGCGGGCTCTTCTAGACTGATGCAAAAGCCATTCACAGACTCTTATTTACACAAGCAGACAAGTATGGAAAAGGCCCCGTAGGGTAGGCCTAACCCATCATAAATATGCACCGTCAAAAGGTGGAGAGAGAGGAGGGGGGGAACCTGTTTTTGGGGTGAGTGCGCTTGCGCGTACACGCACGAGTACGTACGTGTGTGCGAGTGCGCCCTGCGTGGGGGTTGAGTAGATGACAAAGCTGTTGTGGCAATGCAATAAGATCGATGGGCCCTATATGGGCCTCCTCCTCCGTGCCCCTCTGAAGAAAAGACGAGACTTTCGGGGAATTCTCGGTTACAACAGAACAAAAGGCGACGATTTTATCTCGCCGAGGAATCAATCGGGGTGGAGGAGAAATGGAGCAAAAACGCAAGAGCCAAAAAAAAAAAAGTCGACGGGTAGAAGAAGTGACAAGACGAGGTCAGAAATCGTTAGGACGACAAATTCTGAGAAGGTCAAGGAGATAAACGAAAGTCGGCCGACTCCATTAGAGATGAGGCTGAGGGCGAGGACGGAACACGTCCAGACTCGACTGGCCAACGTGGTGCAGATGTGGGACTTCGGCAAGCAGATGCAGGGTGGCCAGAGCCGCCTCCAGTGCTGTCGTACATCTCTTCGACCACCTTTGGAGTCGCAAATGTGATGCTTTTTTCCATGGCACAGAAAAAAAAGCAGACAGTAGTTGGATCCACTGGGTCTTTGCAAAGCTCTTTCACCGGGGTCAAGATGAGTTCACTGGCGGGAAATTGGTCGAGGTCTCACTGCTCACCACTACACGGCGTAATTTTAGGTAGGAATCAGAAATGCTTTTTTCGGGGGGGGGAGGCAAAAATTTGATGATGAAATTGCATCAAAAAATTGAAATATGAAGAAAAAAGGGCAAGGGGCAGTGAAATTTAAAAAAAAAATACAATAATGAAATTGCAACCAAAGATGAGAAACCTCAAATGCAACTGAGTTGCTCAAAATCTTCACCTAGAATTCCGAGGCCTTCTAATCAGACGTCCACGACTTAATTTCTTCTCATTTATTTCCCATCTACGAGATGGAGAAGGATAGATGGAGGTCGTGGACTCGGACCCTACCTAGTAAATCACCGATGATTTAAAGCTACTGAACAGAGGGTCTAGTCCAAAATCACTACCCGCTGCCAGCTGCCGCGGCCCATTTTGCCCCAAATGTTTCATACATAAAGGCCAGCGTTATTAATCATCCGTCCTTGATCTGCCCAGGCTGAGAGAGAGAGATTTCACGCACGCGCAGGGAGGGGGGAGAGTTGAGGCTTCCCTCACTGTGAGTCAAAAATATTGCAAATCGTCTCCCTTCCCCTCGTACGGTGCAATCTGACTTGGATGACTTTTGTGTGAGACACACGGTGGAGGCCTCATATGTCACTATTGCTCATCTCAACAGCCCATTAAAGAGCGATTTCGCAACCTTGCCCTCAACCCCAGCGTGCGCAGGGACCACAAAGAGGAGAAAATGGGGGCCCCCGCGGGCGGCGGCGATGGCGGCCGCGGCCACAACCTCTGCTACTACTCAGTCAGTAGCCACGAACCGTCATAGTTGAGGAAAACCGCCACGTTGTCGTTGGAGTTCACAGAAGAAGTTCTCATTAGGGGCAGCGTTCGTGGGAAAGGAAGACAACGATTCTCTGCCTCTTTGAGTCATTTCTTTTGTCTAAACAGTCCTTTAACCGGTTGCTGCTGCTCCATTTCTTATTCTCCTGCCTAAGCAGTCCTTCAAACAGCTGCTGTAGCTGCTTGATTTCTACTCTACCTTGTCTAAACAGTCCTTTAAACAGCTGCAGCTGCTCCAATTTTTCTCCAGTACTCCTCCAACTTCTGGGAAATCCAGCTCAGACAAACAGGTGGGAAGTTGATCAAATTACACACACACACACAACTCAGCACGCGGAAGTTTTGTTGATAGTTGTTGACTGTGGATATTTCTGCCAACCAAGTCTTGAGGACTCCTCATGCGTTATCACAAGGGGAAGGGAGGGGAGGGGGGGGGCGGTCAGGAAGGCCCACACAAATGCAACTTAGGAGGTGTTTGAGCAAGGAATTTTCTCGCCGACGACGCACGCATAATATTTGCTGAGAAAGTGTGGGCGTGTTCATAAGGAAGAAATGCGGTTTTTCTCTCCTTCACTTGCGCGTGAAGCAAAGGACATCGCAACATCTCGGTGTAGGGTGCAATTGAATGGAAATACACTTAAGGACAAAATTCTAACTGAAATTTGGAGACCTTTTTTTTTGGCTTGACATTCATCATTTGCAATCTTTCCTTGACAGGCGTGCCATTATCAAGAGTAATCATTGGCCGACCAAGGGCAGAAGTTTTCAACTTGTGCGCTGAGAATTTGTCAGGGGAAAAAACAGCCCGAAAAAAAAATCGTGAGCAAAGTTACCGTATCTTCAGACTTCAAGAAGAAAAGGAAGGAATAAAAAAATTGGTTGGTTTTTCGTACACAGATTTTTTTGCCAGTATTTTTTTTCTACCATGAGACGGCGGTAGCTTAATTGTCCCGTCATGGCTGGCGCGTGGCCTGATTGATCCGGGATTAATTCAGTTTCTCGTACCTGCCAGGCAAATTCAACGATCCAGGCTGAATCAGGACCTTTATGGATCAAGCACGAAGGGGCCGTAAAAGGCATCTATGCTTAAATTGGGGAGGGGGGGGGAGATCCAGGTCGGCAATGAAGGAATTAGGAAGAATTCTCAGGAAAAGAGCAGAAGTTCCAGTAGAAGGAACAAAGGCAAGATTCAAAGTCATGACTTCCAGACATTCTGCCGGAGCAACAACTGTGCTCTGACCACGCTGAGCTTTTGTGACCCCAGCCAAAGTTGTGCAAGACCAACCATGATTACTGACTGGTGACCTTAAGTGTTCCTTGACACGTGTCATTGTAAGGTGTTCCTTTATGCTGAGAACCTGATGAATGCCGCAGTATTGAGCCCAAGTAGAACGACGCGCGCACCCTTGAAATGGGGTGAGAGGTATGGTGGAAATGGACTTGTGTCGAGTCCTTGACAAAGCCTTGCCAAATTCAGCCCCCAGGACAACTGGAAGTCCTGGTTTTGTCCGAATCTTGACTATAATTAATATTTGGGCTGAAGCAATACAATAAGTCTCTTTTTTGTATCCATCTAACGATTTTCGGCCGATTTTTGGTTGAAGCAAAAAAAGGAAGAAAGATGTGATGGTTGCACAGAGGCAGATGATAGAAAGACGCAAAAAAGAGGCGCCCAATTAAAGAGATTCCACTTTTTTATTAAAAAAAAGGAACACCCCCTAAATTAAAAAAAAAATGGTGCACAAGCAGGCCTAGGAGAGGCTTTGACGCTGGGCCAAAAAGTGGACAAGACCAGCAGTAAACGATGGCGAAGTCAAGAATGTGGGTTTTCGTCCTCTTTCTGTCCTCTTGAAGACGCAGTTCCACTGGCACAATTTCCAGCAAGCGACGCGTAAAGAGCCAAAAAAAAGCCACCAAGAACAAACACAGCTGTTGATGTCCAGTGAACCAGACACTCAACCAGCCCTGACATTTTGCACAGCCCAGCACTGAAGAAGGCTGGCATGTGGCAGCTGTGAAGCAAAACGTTCCTTATCCTGCTGCCCAAATAGAGTTATCAATCTCGTTGTCAAGGCCAGACGCACACATACGCGATGCAGCAAACTCACACATGGGGGAAGAAGGGGTAGATCTTGATGCACTTCTTCTTCGCGTTGCTCGACCTAAGAGCTTTGGACAAGCAGAGCAGAGTCGAGAGAGAGAGAAAAAGGATCAAAATGCATCACAGATTTTTACACTTCCTCCTGTACTCAGCACCGTTAGTTAGCACGCATTAAAAATCGCAGGTGTGCAATCTCGTGTTTCACGCATAGGTGTTAAGGAGGGAGAGAGAGAAAAAAAACAATAGGCCCTAAATGCGTTTCCGTGAACAACGTTAGAGGCTTTTGGCTGGGAAATGACGTGCGTGGAAAGAACGAAGAGATCAAACATTGCACAACTGATGCTGCTGCTGCTGCTGCCGCCGTCGCCGCTGCAGCTCCTGCAGTGAGTTTCAGTGCAGTTGGATGAGAAAAGAACCACTTTTGAGGGGAGAGACAAGATCGCTCCATGTCTGGCCGAGTTATGGAAGCTGCTTGGTATTCAACAGACTTTAGTGGGCCAAAGAAAGCTAATTTGCGTTTCTTGCACGCACGAAGCAGCAGCAGCAGCAGCAGCAGCAGCAGCCGGCGTTGTTGCCCTTTTAAGTTTTTGCACGTAGACCTTTTCCCAATCAACGCACGCAGGTAATACGTAGGGTATTTATTCAGCAAACAAGTAGTGATGAGTCGAGTCGAGCCCGAGCTTGCGTGGTGATGGAGGTGAGAATCCCAAGACAACTGGGACTTCGGGCTAAGAGGCTCTTCAAGACAGACAGACAAGCAGCCAAGGAAACTTCCGCAAATTTTGCAAACTTGAGCGGTATCAATCCATCCAGATCTTTATGTAGGCATCATGCCTACTGCTTGGCCTATCTCTCGAGGCTTGATCCACCAGAGCTTGTTGCTGAGCTCGATCAGTGTGGGCTCCATCACTACCAAACACCTCAGGCATTCGAAAAAGAGGTCTAGGCCCATTTTAGGGATACATTCAGGGTTGCGACTGAAGCGTTTCTAAATGAGGTGCGTGCGTGCGTGCGTGTGTATTTTTTTTCTCTTTTGCTCTCTCTCTCTCTCTCTGTCTGTCTGTAACTTGGTCAACATGAAGGCAATGTTTCTTCTGAATAATTATTAGCTCTAACTCTCTCCATCTATCCGCGAAACTAATGGTGTTCCATCTCCTATTTCTAGAGAAGATGACTCGTGTTTTCCCGCCTACGAATTTTCATCCGGAGGGGGAAGTAAAAAAAAGCTGAACCGAGACAGGCCTTCCTTCCAGGCCTTCCTTCCAGGCCTTCCTTCAATGGGCCCCCGATGTGTGGCCTCTCGGCTTAGGGACGGCTCAAGCTGGCCCGAAATGTGGCGAGTGTGAGCCGGCCTCCAGTGTAGAAAGCGCGTGTGTCGAATGGGCAGTAAATTTGCAGCACCGAGAATGGATTGATGGACTCAACTCTCTCCTTCTCTCCCCATTTATTATTAATTAATGGGTCTCTTGGAAAATTGGTTCCGTTAAATTAGGTCTGATTCTTCCACCAGCGCCCAAGACGAGCAGAAGGTCCATTTCTCCTCTCTCCGCACGTTTTTTGTGTTGTCACTGATTTTTCAGGGAGAATTTTCTCTTTTATTCTCTTCCGGGGCAAGGTTAATGAGTCGTCGGAGAGAGAGTTTTGTCATGCTGTTGCAGGCAAAAGATGGAAAAGACAGGGGGAAAAAGAATTCCCTTAGCTCCTTTTTGTCTCTCTCACACCCAGCGAGAGAACAACGGTTCTCCTTCACCAGCAGCAGGGTTAATTGCAGCCCTCAGTGCAACAGCCAATTCTTGTCAATCTCTGCCAGGCCAGGAAGTACACACAGCGATGCTTTGCAGCGATGCTTTGCAGCGATGCTTTGCAGCGATGCTTTGCAGCGATGCACAAAGCACTGTGGACAGTGCTGCACACAGTCTGACTGACAGTGTGTCTCTTAGGGCTCTGCACACTGTGTCAGTCACATCATCACGTGCAGCGCTGCACACAGGACCACGCAGTCAAAAGTGAGGTAATGACGAAGAACAGACTTTGGGCATGGGATTTGTGTGAAGCCTTGTGAAGGGTCTGTCTGATCACCCGATTTCTTCGCTGCACGCGAGCACGCACGCAACCCAATAAAAAGGACCTTTTTTTCAGCCGATTGCGTGATCCCTCATTTTCCAGATGTCACTTTTATAGCAGGCAGGATGTAAAAACCAACGCATAAGGATGTATTTTTTTATTATCTTAAATTTTCGTAGCTGTTGTGCAAGTTTTTGATTGACAAACTTCCTGCCCGCCAGCAAATGACAGCCTGAACCAGACTGAACCTCTCCGGAATGCATTATTCTTGGCTCAAGTCAGAGCTCTCCCTCCCTCTGAAGTTACAGCAGCCTCCCCCTCCCTCCTCGACGATCCACAGATATTTTAAGGAATTTTCCCGCGTTTCTTTGAGGCGAGGGCAGATTTTTTTCTTCATAAATCAGCAAAAGAGGGGGAGGGGGGAGGAATGGAACGACAACAGCAGCAACCTGCTTTGCCCCCACCCCACCCCACCCCACGTTCGAACACCTGCAAATAAAGGCCAACCACTTTTTAAGACAAAACGATCGGAGCTTCTGAGTTATGGGGGAAGCAGAAGCACTTGTTTCATCCCAGAGATTCCCGGAGTCCAAAGATGGGGTCTGGAGCCCGAGATCCCACAGTTTGGCATGTTTGGATCACCTTGACAAACACATTTTGGCATGACGAAGCCAACTCTGGCATTAATGAAGCCATTGCATTTGTGTCAGGTGCATCCGAACTGCTGCACGTCCAGGTACCGTACACTATGTACAGTTGTCCACGGTACATACACAGGCATTTTGCGAAGAGGACAAAACGTGGCTATTTTGCTGCAGTGCGAGCGCACGTTCAAGCTGAAAAAGCAGACTCTAATTGAGACCTTGGAATGAGGAGTGGAAAACACTTCTTCAGCAGCCACGTGATGACAACGAGAGCAATGACGGAGTTCTCACATCCCTAATCGAGTCTGTCAGCGTTCGAAAAATATGTCCGCATAATTTCCCGTCTGCAGTCCAGACCATAGATTCTGGCTGAAATGACATAATTTTCCACACTAGTCAAAAAATGCTTAAAAATCATGTAATGGCGACGTAATTTTGGCCGAGAAATCACACAGTTTCCGCTCTCTAGTCAGCGCAGCCAATGATCCCGGTCGCCTAACGACAGATCCGTGAGTGCACGCTGGTGTCGGTGGTGCCGGAGTCGTCCTTCCCCACCCGGTGGCGCTCGCTCTGTTCTGCTCTGGCCTGGCCAAGTGCAAGCACCATGACCTCACTTGTACATGAACAATGCATGGACTTCGATTGTGTGCAAGTCTCACAACTTGCACCTGTACAAGCACGTCTGCTGTGCCCAATGCGCACAGGACGTGCGCGGACGCGCCCGACCATTCTTCTTCACTGCTTCGCCTGCAAGTATGAGAGTCGACAAAGCAACTTTTCGCCAATTTGCAAATAAGAACGATGCAATTTGATGCTTTTTACGACGTATTTCTAGTTTTTGCCACAAGCGGAGAGCAGTGGTGGAGTCGAGGAGTCCGGAAATTCCTCCTCTCCCGCTTCCTTTTTCCATTAGCGGCACAGCAGCAATCAATTTGCCACATAAAAAAGTCGGGGATTTGGTTTTTTTTTTTTTTTGTTTTTTGTTTTTCAGTTCTTTTCTTTTTTGGGAAAAACATTACTGCTATTCCTGTGCTGTCTGCACTGCCCGCGCGACGAAAGCTGCTTCTATTAGTACTGACCTCACTTCTACTGTGCTCCTTCGAAGTGTTACTAACTTTCTATTGGTACTACTTCTACTTTTAGTGCTACTTCTTCAGCACTACTTGCACTGCTAACATTAGGACTACATGTGCTGTACCATTATGACAGCATTACTTGCGCAGTGCTACTTCTTCCTTCACAGTATTACTTCCATTGTTACTACGACTTCGATTACTACTTTCGCCATGATCAACAATAATAGTACTGCACTGTACTGTACTGTGAGAGGTTTGGTTATTAGGCCGTCATAGGTTCTCCCGGATGGATCACAATTGTGCGGTCTTTTGACGGCGCCTCCTAAACAAAGTTCCTTCTACAAAAATGACCAATTTATCACATTGTTCGGTTACCAAAGCTTCCACAGAGTTGGCAACTAAAAAAAAAAAGGGCTCAGCTTACGAAAACCAAATTCTGCACTGTGAAAAATCGCTTCCGCGTCAAGTGTTAAAGAAGCGTTTGCAGTGCACAAAAGTCTTCCACGGCGGAAAAAAAGTCCAGTTTTCGTCCCGAACTCTGTGACTTTGATCCAATAAATGTATTATGGAAAGATGACTTTTTCATGGAGTCTTAGTCAAGTGGAGCAAAAGAGGTTGCGGTCTGATAGAGACGCCTTTGATCAAGGCTCTTTGATTAAGCAATGAAAGCAACACCAAGGTTTTCATCCACCTGTTGCTCGGCCAGACGTTCCAGCTGTCCTTGACCGATGACTTTTGGCCAAAAAAAGGGGAAAGGGTTGAAACAAACGACATCACAAAAAAGACATTTTTTATCAGAAACTCTTGTGGGGTCTCCAGATGGTACCGAGACAGATGTCGACACCTTTGTCACAGGTAGAGGACTGTGTTAAGCGCAGGACTTTATGTCGGAAAACTTGGCGGCGAATGAAAGCTCAGCATTGTCGTCCTCAAGCATATGATTCCGTGCATCTTTTCCTGTGTCACAGAAGGAAAGGATTTATGCTCGTTGCTGTCGTTGCTGCCACCAGATTTGCATCCTTTTGCTTCTTCTCCTTCTGCTTGCATCAGGTGCAAGATGAAGCAAATTCTTCTCCTCCGCCGAGAATGCATCCAAAATTAGACGACGCCCCGGAAAATTGAGACCTCCTTTAGGTCTCCTTGAGGGAAGGGTTGGGCCTCACATGGTGAAAGAATGGGTTGGGCCCCCCCTATTTTGTAGTTGGAAAGTGAAACAAAGGAAAATCTTCCGGAAAAAAGCTTCCTCGTGCCAAACAAACGGTTGTAAAACTCTTCGGTACACGAATTTCTTCTTCTCTTCCCCATCTCCAAAAAAGCTAAGGCTCAGACTTTTTTTTTTTTACAGTAGAATCCCAGAAGTCTCCGTCAATAGAGATCAGTCGAATTTGTTGCGCTTGTGGTGTGGAGAATCTTTTGAGCGGTGTGAAATGATGTCCCATAGGGAAAAAAAAGTTAAACTCTTTTTTCCCCCGGCTGTTGTGACCAGGGGGGATCTCTCGGAGGGGGGGGGGAGGAGGGTGAAAAGTGTGGATGGTCCAAAAT
>JAAUXU010108374.1_pt1 | contig 52366 bp, 62 predicted proteins | sample 7278151 | NCBI WGS metagenome assembly JAAUXU01 (sample SAMN14350113, study PRJNA611818) | marine sediment metagenome | isolation source: surface marine sediment (1.8m) | place: French Polynesia: Moorea | collected 2018-08
AAACAGCATATGCCTGCCTCAATGATGACGTCATGACAAAATGACTGCTGTTGGTTCGGCCCGCAGCCTGCCGCATCAGCTTATGCTCCCACCTTGTATATAGCCTCCTTGCATACAGGACAGCAGGAGGAAGACAACAAATCAGTCCAGACAAAAACATTGCAGTGGTGGATTGATTGAGACATCCACCATGGCGTTAACAGCCGGTATCCTTCACTTCGGAGTCCTCTTAAGGAGCCAGAGCTGCTGCCAATCCACTAGGCTGAGGACTAAAGGGCTGTGCGGCTTTCACACCTCTCAATGGCACAGGGGACGCCGTAAGATGCCGAGGAACTTGACTTACTTCGCCCAGGAATTGGCAGACAATGAGAAGCAGCAGTGTGACACGGTCAGTACCGCTGAGTCAGGGAAGGAAGCTAACGAATCCTTATTCAGACTCCCCTCCGTCAGGTCACCAACGTGCATCTGAATCCCGCTCTGCACTGGACTGCTATGCACTCACAAGATCAAGATGTCAGGCCTGTGGGTTCTTCACTGAAGGCACTCAGGGTCTGCGTGCTGGGGGTGCCGAACTCTGGCAAGAGCACTCTGGTCAACACCCTGTGTGGATTCACCGCATGTCCGTACTCTTCGAAAGTAAACTACTCAAGAAGGTTACATGTTATTGACAACATTAGTGTCACCTAAAACTACCTTCTTTAGGTTCATACAACTCGTCGAACATCCAAGGCCATCTTATCTGAAGGTGATACTCAGCTAGTCTTCTCTGACACGCCGGGGGTAATAAGTCGGCAGGAGGCAGACAGTTTCAAAGTAGAAGAGACGCTCCTGACACATCCTGGTAAGGGATGACATTGTACCACAAGGACATAGTGACTAAGTTTTCATTTCTATGTCATCCTCCAGAGGGAGGATGCCAGGAGGCCGACCTGTTGCTCATAGTTCAAGACGTATCCAATCGCTACGTGCGAGAGGCCATTGACAAAAAGGTCCTGCGATTGTTGTGTCTCTTTAACCACGTGCCAGCAGTGCTGGTTCTGAACAAAATGGGTAGGTATTGTTAATGGACGTCTGGAGAGAGGAAAGTTGTATAGGAATACCTTTCAGACACCATACCGGAAAGTCGCCGAGTGTACGATCTTATCCGCAAGCTGACGTGCAACCATCTGGAGAACAAGGAATTGATGGTGCACAAGAAGAATCAAACGCATCTTCACCCCAAACACACCGTAAGCAGCTACTTCAGGGCCAAAGTGAGGAAGAGCGAGGCCAATGCGGACGAGGCTGTTTCTTCCCTGCGAAAAGCACAGTTGACCAATCAGGAATTTATGCAGGTGCTTAGAGAACGAAAGACTAACATCTCCAGGGAAGAGTTGAAGGACCTGCTGAACGGTAAGTGATGCAGCACATACTGTGAGAGAGTGAATTTGCTTCGATGCAAGCCTTCAACCCTTGTCCTAGGTGTCGTTGGGTGGCCAGGATTTAGTGAAGTGTTCAGTGTGTCTTCTTTGGATGGACGTGGTATCGATGAACTGAAGTATTTCTTGCTCTCACGTGCTCGCACTGTCAAACAGTGGGACTTCAGGTGATTCAAATTTTGCGAGTCGTCCTACATCAAACAGCAATGCCTCATACGTTCCCAGCCCTCGCCTGCAAACATCCGATGATCCACGTGACTTGGTGACCCGCATGATGAAGGCCAAGCTTCTCGACCACCTTCCCAATGACCTACCGTATAAACTGAACCCCAAGATCGAAACCTGGCGGGTGGACTCAGGAGTGCTCCGAGTTGGGATCATCTTGGAATCGCCTACGCCAAGACACACCCGCTATCTGCTCAGTGAGAGGAGGAGCGCCTTGTAGGCCTCGGCTGCTCCTTGAATTGACTTGTCTCATTTTATCATTTTAGGAGGGAAACCTGCTGGAGTGAGGCAGATAGCTCAGCTGACCGAGAAGGACTTGCAAAACTTCTTTCAATCCGAGGTCTTTGTCACCGTCAATGTGGAGTGCAAGCACAAGTCGAAGTATGAGCGACAGGAGCTGGGGGAATCGCCTACTTTGGACATGTTCCTCTGAATCTGATGTCGTTTTATAGCCAGAAGCATAAGAATGAAAGAATGTAAGGTCACGAGTGCTATCATGCTGCGCAAGATTCACCCCTGTCTGTCAGCATCGAAAAGAGAGTTGAACCGTAGGTTGCTCCAGTCCGGCACAGAGCAGTCCTCCTTCAGGTATGTTTCTCGGGTGAATGACCTGGAAAACATGTTGCAGCCAACTCACTGAGACAAATTGTTCGCGTAAATTACCTCGTGCTGATAGCATCTGTTGCACCAAAGATGGATGCCCCAGTCCAGCAGGTGTAGTTGGGCTTCGTGGGCGGCGTGTGTAGCTTCAGCTCGTCAAGCTTGAGGTTCTCGCAGTAGGGCTGCTCGTTGTCAAGTAAGTAACGAAGCTCTTCAAAGAAGCGAGCTTTGAAGCCGATCATCATGGTGGTGCCTCCAACGAAGATAAGGTTCCGGGCCAGTTCACGCCTACAGTGGTGAGAGTCAATGATGTACATCAGGGGTAAATGAACCGTGCAAGAAGACGAACCTTGCGTCGATGGGACAAGCCAAGATGGCGTCGAGTACCATAGTGGGGATTGAGGTATTGTCAATGTCCTGAAAGAAGAGATTCTTAGCTCTAGATTTCAGGTTCGGCAGTGTTGTTTACCTGCTCGAACATGACCTCACACACACTCTCTCGTGTGCTTCCGTCCACGTACAGCACTGAATCTCCGGCCAAAGGGTAGGTGGCTGTGGGGACGGAGCGCTTCAGGAAGGAGGACAACCCGGACACATCGCTAGCATCTTGGCGAATTTTCTGACAATTGATGAATCATTTGAGCTCAGTTTTTATCAACAGCAGCCAGTCCAACTCACCTGGATCTGTTTTCCACGTTTGAGACTTGTCACAAAGCACAGCCTAACTTTGATGTCCTCTATGATGTCGTCGGAGATGTCAATGGGTGACCCATCAATTTGCAATTGGCTCAGTTTGTACATCTCGTCACCCTTGGTTCTCACAGACGCTCTCGTTCTCAAGGCAGTGGCGATTTCCCCATGTAAGGCCTCGGAGGCGAGAGGACGGGCTTGCCACGCCTTAAGGATGGGCACACCCTCGTAGACAGGAATTACGACAGCCTGATCAAGGATCACATTATGTCCGAAATGATTTTAATCTGTCTCTTCCTGATTGATACCTCTGAGTAGCCAACGTCGACGACAAGTCCGGTCTGCGTCCCGAGGGTGAAGAGCGGCATAAGGTGTGATGGTGAATAGAGTATCGAGAGGACCTCAAAGTGCTTGAACAGCACTTCTGAGAGTGCCTCCTTTACGACAAAGGTGCCCAGCAGCGAGTCCAGAAGTACCACGCGGCGGTCCTTGGGATTCACGAGCAGGTGTTGGAAGTAAAGGCGGTGGATGAACGACACAAGTACCTCATACAGGTGCTCGCGAGAGAGATCCTGTAATAGTGGAAGTGTGACATGAGATTGAGTCCTGCGTTATTAGCGCTTTCAAGGTTCGAGGAGGCAGATCAATGGGGTTTTAACCCGGTCAGTGGCGAACACGGCTTGCGTTTCAGTGCATCCAAGACGCACAAAAGGTGTTTGAGCCGGACGGTTCAGAATCCCTCTCGATGATATGCCGACCTGCTGCTTTTGGCTCGCGAGCTCCTTCGGCGACGGCACGATGGCCCGAGGGGCGGCCTCGCCGGCGTAGCCCACCTTAGTCAGGGCGTGACCCACATCCAGCACCACCGCATTCTTCTCCGAGATGAGTCCGATGCCCTCGTAATACGGCATCACTGTGTTTTGGTACCGGCCACCACTGTGTCGCAGCTGCTGCTGTTGCAGCTGGGGCTGCCTTTGGCCGTAGTTGCAGGAGATGACTTCAAAGTAGTAGGTGCTTGAAGTGAATAGCTTCTCCAAGCTACTCACTCTACGACTTGAGGCAACTAGAATGCTCACCCAACCAAGTAATGTGAATGATGAAGTAGCTGCATTTAGTATGCATAGCATCAATAGAGCGCTGTGTGTCGAGCTTTTACCTTCTAGATCAAGTGATCGCCCCTAGTAAAGATATCAAGCGTTTCCAACAACTTTGTAGTCCTGCCTTTAGACGACAACTAGTTATAGTCACCCGCATGATTGAAGCTCCAGGTGAGCCTGAACCGGTCTGTGGCCAAGTAGGAGTCCTTAACTTCGTGTGGGAGCACAGTGGAATAGCGCTGTTCCCAGCTAAGGATCAATAACCAATCACTTACACTCGACTTCATCTTTCTATTGCGATGGGTAAAACTGCTCTTTAGGACGTGTCATTTCCACCTGGTGATTTGGTCGCAGGGTGAACGCTGGCAAAGGGTCAAGCTCCAGGAAGTCGATCTGCAAGACTGTCAGGATCATTGACAAGTTGATGGGGGGTAAAGTGTGTTACCACAGCTTTTACTACGAATCTTTGTCGGATATACATCTACTTGAGAGTCGTTTACTCACAAAGCACACTCACCAAGGGCCCCCATTATGCCTAGAGTGAGGTTCTCTCTGAATTCCGCTCCCTCGTCCTCGTCCATTATACATGTCCATAACAATTGTCAGAAAAGAATGGACTGCCTGCAATGGTGACACTCACCTGCACAAAGATGCGTGCACACGCTGTAGTGTTAGTACTTATGAACACACTAGTCATAAGTACTATAGTTCGTCCAGAACAGCTGAGAGCCTGATCAATAAAGCTCCTGTTCTGGTGCACGAAAGATGACAAAACCTTTTTGTACGTGACTGTTACTACAGGTACTTGGGTTCCCCTTAATGCTTGTGTATGCTTAACATTGCTTAATTGTCATATTTCTTTTTTAACATAAGAGACTCATGTCGCAATCTATTAATATTGTTACATGCATACAGCTTGTGGTATGCGTAAGATCCCATGCAACGTTGTAAATCCATTCACAATTCATCCATGTGTACAGTGCAGGAGTCATTTGACTAAGTTGAATAGTCCGTAAAAGCCACGTTATCGGGGGCTGTCCTCATACGCATCCAGGTGCACGCCGGCCACGGCCCTGCCAGAAGGGTCCCCCCCCACCTTGTCGCCCATCCACTTCAGAGCCGCCTCCGTGGAGCAGGCGACACTCTTGTCAGCAGCGGTGGACGGGGCGGTTCGTGCCGCCGCCGGCGAAGGAAAGTGGTTCTCAAAAAGCTGTCTGTACAGGTACGCCTCCTTGGTGGTCGGCGTAGGCACTGGCGCAGATTGTTGTACATGGCCACCGCCACCCTCTCCCATGGAGAACTTCTCGGCGGCAAAGCGCATCTGCACATCAGACACTTGAGACTCGGCGAAGGCTTTCAATGTATCGATCCTACATGCAAAACACTCATGTGTCTGCCATTGGACGCAATCAGGAACAATCCAAGTTTACTATGCAATTACCAGCTGTATCCCACACCGTCAGAGAATTGTTCTTTCTGTCGCCAAAGCACCTCTTGAGGCAGATAAGGGTCTTCTTTGACGTCAAAGGCTTGTCTCAGGATGTTCTTTTCGATCTTCTGACCTGGACACATCTTGAACTTGGGATCGATTGACATCGAATAGTCGAGAAATTGACGGTCCAGGAACGGCACCCTTGCCTCCACGCCCCACGCCATCATGGACTTATTGGCGCGGAGGCAGTCATACTTGTGGAGAGCTTTCACCTTCAACATAAGTTTAGATGGTGTCGAGTGCAAAATAGTACCTTATCCGAACAAATTTGCCTGCAAGTATCTACCTTCCTGACAGTTTCCTGGTAGAATTCTTCACTGTTGGGTGCCTTATGGAAGTAGAGGTATCCACCAAAGATCTCATCTGCTCCTTCTCCGCTCAACACCATCTTGCAACCAGTGGCTTTTACTCTGTCGTGGCGGTTATAATGTCGCTGCACATTTTATCATTTACATACTGTATACAGTTGTCAAATGTGTGTGGCTATAAGCAAAGTGAATCGTGCAGATCCATTACCTGCGAGCCATAAGGAACATCGGCGTAGAAGCTCGAACAGTAGTCACATCGAAAGTCTCCAGGTGATAGACCACATCGGAGAGAGCATCCAGACCTTTTAAGCCGTCATTGAGCTGCCATGAGCGATTGAGAACAACGTTATGTCAGATTACCTTGCTGCACTGTGAAGGTGAATGATGAGTGCAAGGTTCCGATGTGTTTGGCCACAGCCTCCGCCGCCTTTAAGTCTGGAGACCCTTCCAGGCCAATACAGAAGGACCTCAGCGGATCAAAGTGACCCAGCTTGCGAAATTCTCTGACGGCAATGGAGGCCACCAGCGACGAGTCGAGGCCACCAGAGAGAAGTAGGCCTGATCGAAGCAAGACTTGCTTATGCAGTAAGCACCATGCAGGTACGTGCAGACGTGATTGTGCCAGTCAATATTCCCTTCAAACCAAATTGTTCAACAGCGTCTTGTTGCTTGGATGAGTCAAGGTCATACTCTTATATGGCACAAACATTGAACATAGACTTGACATTACCGAATGGTACTTCTGAGAGAAGATGCCGTCGAACGGAGGCTGTGAATTGGGCTCGAAGTTCCTCCAGGTCAAGTCCTTCAGAAGGAAGATAACGCTGGAGAAAAGGACATGTTATTCCGTTTAAAGAACTGATCTCACGATAGATGTGTGAGAATGGTACGATACTGCAAGTGTGGTACCATGCACGTACAATGTCAATTTTCACTCTATGCTCGTACGCCACCATCGTGGCTACAGCTACCGCACCTGGTCTGTAAACCATCTAGAGTTGTAGAACCTCTTCATTTCTCCATGGATGGGACGCTCTGAAGCCTTTCCTACGTAGTAATGGGCAGGAGGAAAGGACTCGTAATGAAGGCAGTGTTGTTGGAGAGCTTTTAGCTCAGAAGCAACCCTACGAGTACGAGGGGAACAGTATCAGCATGAAGCAGCTACGACAAGCAGGCAATAGGACTGTTGCGCACGCGTACGTACAAGCAAGGTGTTGCTGAAGGCGTTCCTGAGGAACGAGGAACGGAAGGAGGAAGGTGAGGAACGGGAACGGGAACGACCTGTTCTTGGAGGTCGTTCCTGTGGCGTTCCAGCTGGAGTCCTACTGGTGTAGGGAGGAGGAGAGAGTGTGGACAAATTGCACTGAGTACTTAACTGAAGTGGTACTTGGAATAGAGATAGATCCCTGTTATGTCAGATGAATTATGTGGCTTTAGACCACACATTTCACCCGATAAATATGAAGGAAAGAAATCAATTGAGTGACCCCTAAGAAGAGGAACGGGACGACTATGGGCTCGGGGCTTGAGGAACGGAACGCATTCGTGATTCTGCCGAACGAGTCGATACCTTGCGGCACAGGGGACATTCACTTCAAGTGATTCTTACCACACACTTCCATCTGCGCCCCATCCCATATAGAGGGGTATGATACCCACCGGATCTCTGGCCACGACAAAGACATCAGTGCTCTCGTCGTAGATGATGAAGGCGAACATGCCGTTAATCATATGCTTGTCAAGGAAGTCGGGACCATCACGGTGAAATAAGTGCAAAAGTACCTATGCTCAATAAATGAGTGAGTCTTTACAGAGGTGCAGTCAGTCAACGACCAAATGACTTCTCTCACCTCACAGTCTGAGTTTGTGCCCATCAGGTCCTCCTTCTTCACGTACCGCTGCTGAAGGTCCTCGTAATTGTAGATCTCCCCGTTGACGGTCAGGGATGAGTGCTTGCCAGATTCGGGGTTCAACCTGGTAATGGGTTGCGCACCTGATGCTACACCGACGATCGAGAGTCGCTCATGCGCCAGGATGGCGTGGGCGCCACAGTGGAAACCGTTCCAATCTGGTCCGCGGTGGCGCAGGAGCTTGGCGAGCGATAGCACCGTAGGTCGTAGGGTGTCGGCTCCGCCGGACTGAAGACCCAAGATACCTAATATGCCGCACATGACTTCTTACTGTTCAGTAGTAGCGTGATTGATATCGAACACTTCGCCGGTATGACATCCAAGAGAGATGAGCTCATGCTACGGATTGAGCAAGTCTTTACAACTGGATGTATATTAAACTGATAGACATTAGAGAGTCTTCATACAAAGTCCACGGTAAGAAGCTTGATTTTCATCGCCCTCCATCTCAACTACTGCAGTTGCGACTTGTATGTGTGTTCAGTGCCTCATAAAGAAAAGTGTTTGTATATATTAAAGGTCGCCTCATGACACAGTCGTGGGGTCTGCAGAAGTCGGGGTACAAAGTTCCTTGCCCTTAAGGCATGATGACGTTGGCACGCAAGCTATGTGGCTATGTTCAGACTATGAGTGGTCCTTTCGGTACAGACTGATCCAGAAGCTCAGTCCCCAGCTGCTGCACCGACGTCACACCCGCTTCTTCTTCGTGAGCGTCGATCCACTCCCGTAACCTCTTCTTGACCACTTGGATGGTCAAGACGAGGTTTAGCCACGGGCTAAACTTGGCAGACATGGGCAGGACGTCGGTGCAAATGGATTCGGCTCCGAGGACGGAACTCTTCGGGCAGAGAGAGCCCGAAGCTTTCATGTAGATGGCAGAAACCTGCCGCGGCAAACGAAATGGCAGAAATCAGCCGCGAAATCAGCCGCCAGAGGGCAGAAACCAGCCGCGGAGAGACAGACAGACACACGTACACACGGGGCTGTCCTTTTGTATATATGTATATATATATATATATATATACAGATTTTGACCAAATGTGAGGTTAAATACTTAAACAACCGAGGCCTCGAGCTTTCCAATGCTGTGAGAAGGGGTCTACCTAACTGCAGCATGAAGAAAGTTAATTAATTAGTAGTTAAAGCACAAAAGACGAGATCTCGCTGAAAGGTTTCCTCTGTTCTTGAGTAAAGGGCTGCTGGGCAGTTTGAGACCTCTAACTCCATCTGAGGCTAACAGATCATCTCTGGGATGCAGCATCACGCCTCAGCTACGTCCAACGTGTGTCACTGTCGTCTAATGCAGTAAAAGTCATCGCAGTCCACGGACTAATGCACTGTCAAGGACCACTGAGGTGGTTCTTTGCAGCAAAATAACACAAGAAGCCTAATTCAGTACTCGTTGTTGACGAATCGTCTCTGGGCTGTCATGCCCAGGGACACGAGCCTGGTGTAGCATTATGAACGAGTTCATTCCGTCTTTAGTGTTCGAGTCGATTAACGGATTAATCGATTTTCAGTTGAGATTGTCACTGGACCAACTAATCGAACAAATTTGTTTTAATCGATTAAATTGTGCTGTCAGTACAGAACAGGGTACAGATGAGGTGAAGTCATGTCCACAGCTAATTCTTACACACCAAGGACTGTGTATTTACTGGTATCAAAATTTTTCTTGTCTGCTCCAGAATGAGGTTACTTAAAGGGATGACTAAAGTCATGTGTGATTTTCAGGCTTGTGGGCATTTCCCAAAATTTTGAGTGGCATCACTTCTGCACTCGTAGGGATATTTTGACATTAGACATTTGCAGGGATTAAAACACAAGTGTATGTTTGTTTGATGTTCATAAGGATGGTATTGGCTGCAATCAGACACACACACACGTACATGGGGCCAAAATACGAGCGTCTCATTTCAGTTGAAATTAATCGATCAATTGGTCAAAAAAGAGGTAAAATGATCAACTTTAGTTGGTCCTCCAGATTACTCGAACACTACTCTACTTACGACAGGTCCTTCTCGACTTCGTATCGACAGTCAATGAGTGTCACATATCTACAGTATTCCAAGGTCTGAGACCAGGTGTGATATGGCTCCAGACTCTTGGTCCTGGTCCGTGTGCACGAAGTTGCGACGCCTCGATCGTACACGTACCTGGCGTCTGTAAGAAGAAGTAGGTCTGAGAAGCAGTGAACCGGTCGCCGTTGGACCTGGGCGTCAACACCTGCCCCATGTCGAGGTACTTCCGCCTTTAAATTGAGCACCTGTGCTGACGCTGAGCACTCCTGAAGGCGTCCTCTTTTGTAGTCCCTGAAACTGGTCTTGTATGCTCATGTTACCGCATCCCCTGGAACAAGGTCAAAGTGGACTGATGTGCAGTCAACGGACTACTCCACTTGTGTGTCAGGGGGGCTGAACAAAAGATTAGCCAGCCATTCTTCTCCACCCTCATACCGAGGTCCTACGTCAAGAAGAGCTTCCCGAGCGAGAGCCAACCAGTCCCTGTACTCGCTCCAGCTGCGGCTACGAAAGCCTCTCTCACAGTTGGCATGATGAAGAAGAACCTGTTCATGAAAAGCTGCATGCTGTAAATCATAACAGAAGAGGAAATGTAGAAAAAGTGTATTCCTACTACTACTGATACATCGCTCAACACTCGACACAGAGAGAACTATACAGGGAAGGAATTCTTGGTTCAAGGACATCTCGAAAGACTTTCTATAAGTGGCATAGATATTTTCAGACTTTCGCATACTCCACAGCTTCAGCTAAGATTGTTTCTCTTTTGAAGAAGAAGCTCGGCGCGCTTGTTCAGCCTCACTCCCTTGATCTTCTTGACGTCGGCCCTAGTCTTGGAGGCCATCGTTTTCCTTTCTTCCTTCTTCTGCTCCCAAGTCTTCAGCTTACCCTTGTGTGGCTTGTAAGGCAACGGTTTGGCCAAGCTCGATTTGAGATCGAAGACCTTCTTGCTGGCGGAGCTGTCGAGAGCACTGTTGGTGATGTTCTGCAGGGCCTTTGGAGTCCCGGAGAATACAAACGGCTGATCGCTCTTGGCATGCTTTCCATTAGCGGTGCCGGCAAAGTCAAAGTTCTTCCCCTGCACTGTAAATGTGGTCGGAACGAACGGCTTGACCTCCATGTGTCTCGGCGATCTCCTGAGTCCGCTATTCTGTTGCTTTACGCGCTCCATGACTTCTTTGTGTCCCTCTGCCACGCGCCGAGTCCGCGCAAACTGCTTTTTGATGGAACGGGTGCGCTCCAGCTTTTTGTTGAGGTACACGTCTAGCGACTCCATCTTTTCAAAGTTTTGCGCGTGCATCTTCGCAAAGTTGGGCACTCGTCGACTCACGAACTTGGGGATGTGGCTGAGTTGCGTGTTCTTTGTCTTGGTGACTGAGGACGACGGAGTGGCCTTCAGCTTGAAGCGAAGGGCGTCAGCGGCCTTTGGAGTCTTTTGCTGCGTCGAGGGAGTTTTGAACTTCTTGGTCGGCGACTTTTGAGGACTCCTTGCAACCGACGTATCACGAGGTTGCTCCTTGTTCGCCTTTAGTTCCCGTTTCTGACGGTGAGCCGTCACGGTCTTCTTGATAGGTGATGTTGCTAGGGTCTTTTTGGCGGGTGATGTCGAAGTCTCCTTAACAGACAATTTGGTTGAAGTCCTCTTTGATGGCGATTTGGCGGCACTCTCCTTTACCGGTGATTTGGTCGAGGTCCTCTTGACGGGTGATTTGGTCGAGGTTCTCTTAACGGGTGATTTGGTCGAGGTTCTCTTGACGGGTGATTTCTCCGGGAATCTCTTGGTCGGTGATTGGGCCGGAATCTTTGCCGGACTCGCTGCAGTCGCATCCTCGTCACCTTCCACGAACTCCACAAATCGCGTAGAAGCGACCGCCGCTGCAGGAGCCGGCTTGTTCGCCTCCTGCTGCAGGAGCGCTTTAATCAGTTGCGCCTTCGGCAAGTTGGCCTTGACGCCCGCCTCCTTGGCCAACTTCTGGAGGTCGCGGTACCCGAGGTCCGACAGATGCTCCGCCCGGGTGCCCATGTTGATGACTCTGCTGGACCGAAGCTGGTGGTCTGGACAGGCCTTCGAGTCCGTCACGTCGCTCTTGGGCTCGGCTCTCCGCGCTGCTGCGCTCCTGGAGCTGCTTCCTTTCAAACTCACCCCGCTCTTTTTCGTTGGGAGTCACCGCGGTGAAAGGAGGACGGCCATGGGAAAGTCAATTTTTCCAGTGCTCTTCTGTCATCTCAGACTGTTCAAAAAGCGCCACTTTCTGGATGCTTCCCCGCCTCAGCTGCAGCGGCAGCCGAAGGTCCAACAACGGAAACGTCTTCCCGGACAAGTTTGTCGCCCTGAGGCGTATCGAGTGCACCGACTCTGCCCAAAACGTGTGACTTGTGCAGATCTTTAATAAACGGCTTCTTTATCAGCTTTATTTCCCTCCTCAGCTACCATAATGTCGTACTCTCATATACGTACAGTGTCGTGTAGAAGACATGAAAGTTAAAACATTTGCTGTGTTCGGTATCAAAATAGGTCTCACTGGTGATACACCAGGTACAAAAATGCTTCAGGCACCCTCAAAATTGGACCCAGTTCCCGCTGGAGGAGGCGGTCTGGCCAGTCGAGGCTGACGTGAAGTCCCCCCAGGGGTCGTCCGAAGATGATGGCGGTTGCTGGAGCAAATCGCCGAGCAAGTCCACGTTGCTCACGGTCTCGCAACCTATCACAGACTTGGGCTGCGGGTCCTCCGAAGAAGGCGACCGCATGGGAGTCAGGCTTGCGGCGCCCGGCGGCTGAGGCGGCTTCTTCACGCCACCGGGAGGGGGCGGCAAGAAGCCGCCGCCAGGGCCACCGCCTGCCGTCGCCCCAGGTCGAGCTTTGGCACCCGACACATCTTTATTCTTGGGAATGTTGATCCTGATTGTTTGGCCCTCCTTGAAGGCTAGGTCAAGGTTGACGGCGGGAGTCTCTGTGGCCAGTGCGGTTTCCTTTTTGACCCACTTGAAATGGTCTTGCAAGGCCACGTTTAGATCGAAAGAGTCGCTGCGATCGGCAAAGCCGATTCCGATGTACGCCTTCCGTCCCGAGTCCTGAACGCAGATAACGAAATACCTGGACGAATCAGTGACTGCCTCGACTGACGTCCCGGGATAGGACTCGACCGGACACGCGGCGAACAACTCGCCGCTGCCCTTGTCTTCCAGCTGGATCTCACACTTGTTCCCCTTAGAAGTGAGTCTTAGTCTGCCCGTCCAGTCCGGGGTGGCCAGATTCCAGTCGGCAGCCCGGTATCCGCGAGCGCTAGCTCGTGGCGGGATCTTGTAGACGAAGACCTCGGGTTTCACCAGCAGCGTCCGCGCGATCTCCTCGTCCATGGCCTGGCAAAGTGGAAGCCGTTAGAGATAAGGAACCATGTAATTGGCGTGCTGGAAGGGGGAGGAGGAGCTCGTTAGGACCTATCTGGGATTCTACAAAGGACACAGCACAGAATCTATTTGGCTGACATGTTATCACTAAACAGACTGAATCCTCCGGGCTCGGCGAACCGGACAGTGGGGGGGCAGTTCTGGTTTAGCAGCAAACTTTGTGTTTCCGCGACTGCTCCGGGCTGGTGACCCTGCGGCAGTTACTCTTGAGCAACATGAAAAAACAGACTAAACAAATACGATGCATTCTAGGCTATACAAATATACTTTAAAAAAGTGCTTTAGGCTCTCTTTTCAAGTGAATCTGGCTCCGCTCATTGCTTCTCATGGTCAGCGTTGCCTTGTCATTGCCCCAAGGCTGCAACGGAACCAACCAAGATGGCCCAGATGGCCGTGACTACAAGCATGACCTCTGCCTCCACCCTCCTGTTCGACCCGCCTCTCACCTGATTGTCGGAGGTGGCGACGTTGCCTAAGACCAAGAGTGAGTTCGTCCTGATCTCGACCTTGTAAACCGCGCTCACGCGGATGGATCCCGTTCACGGCTGGTTCCGCAGTCTGCTACTCAGCAGTTTCCTCTTGCTGCACTGAGCGTCAGCGCAATATCTCACATCTCATCACCAAACCTCCCCACGAGACTCGCGCCTTCTGCTACCTGCACTCGTCCAAAGCGTCGTCCAACGCCAGCGCCAACAGCTACGACTGCACCAAGCTACTCGAGACGAAGCCGAAGCCCATAGCATGACTTCATATTCATTTTTCCCCGATCGTATCATGATTTCCTCCTCGGACTCAAGGAGACACAAGTGGAAGAAAAGACATTTAACTGAAACGAGACAGAAACGTAATAAAGTGTGCAAAAAACAGGGAGAAGTTGGCTCTCCAAGCGACGACTGGATGTGATGCTGCTGTATAAAAATCGGTTCCTCATTTTCCACTCTGCTGTCTTCATAAGCTCACGAATGAATGTTGTAGGATAAATTCTGGCCTAGGGGTGATCGTTGTCGGGCATCCCATGCTTCTAGTCTCTAAGCGCGTCGAACTTGTTTCCCAGAGTCAGGCGGGGCGCGGCCGCGGAGGAGGCTGCGGCGTTGCTTCGACTGCTGCTATTGCGAACTTCTTCAAAGTCGTCCTTGCGCCTGGAACAAGAGATGGGTGAGTGAAGTGGTGATGTAGAAGGAGCGGAGGCTCTGCACTCACCCTCTTCCTCCTGACCTCTCCTCGCCAACTGTGCTGGATAGCGATGGGAAGAACACCTCGCTGGTGATGTCCGGCGCAGCACGACTGCGTCGTCCGCCGCCAGCGCCGAGGCGCATAGGAGCGAGTGCAGGTCCAGCAGCTGGCGGCCGGTCGGATCCCGCCGAGGGACGTCCACCCCCGCCGCGCAGGTGTGGCGGCAGGTACGAGGAACCGCTCGAAGCCGCCGGCGCTGTCGTTGGTGCCGCGGACGAAGATGCGTTGTGATCCTTGCCACCACTGCCGGATGAGCAGGAAGACTGAGTGTCATCGTCTCCGTCTGGAAGAGAGGAAAGCATCGCACCTTTAGACATGCATGTCCAACTCCTTTCTTTGCTTCTTCCCCCTCACCGTCTTTGTTGCTGCTGGTCGCGCCTCCCTTGTTCCATGGTCCGCCGTCATCCTTTCGTTTCACCCGCACTTTCTCCCCCTCCTCGTTTATGACTTCGCGATCTCCCTCTTCTCCATCTTCGCCGTCGTCTTTGCCATTGCCGTCATGGGATTTCTCACTAATCTTCAGGGCTTCAATCTTCAGACCGCTGTAGTCCTTCTTGTCATTCTCATAATCCAGCCATTCGTCATCGTTCTGCAACAACGAGAGCACAAAGTCATCCCACTTTCTGTCGGCATTGCAAGAGCTGCCGAAAGCTGTGCATGGTTTGTGCGGTGCCAAGATGGATTGCTTCATTCGCAACAACAATGAGAGGTACGTTTAGCAAATCAGGAGCGATAACGAAAGTACCAAAGAAATGCATAGCAATAACAAACAAACCAGTGTGAAGAAAACGTAGTGGACGCATGTACATGAGCGGATGACAGAGAGCTTCTTTCAACGAAGAAGCTGTCTGCCAATGGTGTGGACACATCCTAAGGACTATGAATAAAGAGTCTGACACACGTTCCACTGAACCCGAGAAAACCAAGATCACCCGCAATCATATACACGCAATGCACACAAAGTGTCCGGCACAAAGATTAGGTAGGCTTTTCTTTTAAAAGTGGTACGAGGCAGAGCTAATCTTTGTACCTGGGCTACGTAACAAAATGAAGAAGTTGACGTCGACTGCAGATACTGGGCGTTCCGCATCTGCTAGTCCGGACGTTCAGACACACAAAGTGAAAAGAACCAACGGAGAAGTCCACGAAGATGAATTGAAGACGTCCCTGAAGACGAAAATACCGACTAACCGTTTCGTCGTTAATGATGCCAAAGTATTTGTTGTTGCTAGAGGCCACGGAGATGGACCCGTCTCCGGAACTCGCTCCTCCTGTTCCTCCTTCACCCTGTCCTCCGTCTGGACTACTACTACTCACTTTGTTGACGACGCCGCTGCCGTTGCTCTGGTTAGAGTTGGACGCGTTGGTGGAAACTCCCGATACCGGATTGTCCTCGAATGCCAGCTTGGTCGCCTCAGTCGTGGCCAGTGGAGAGGCCTTCTCCTCCGCCTTCTGTTCGCGGCGCTCGTTTTCTTCCAGATTCTTCGCCAGCACCTCAGTGTTGGCCTTGCTGAAGCCACCCGCCCTTTTCTTTTTCTTGTCCTTCTTAGCGAAGAAATCGTCGAGGTCCGCCATGGTGGGAAGGAAATGGCAGAAAATCTGCTATGTACGAGGAGAAAACGTACTCGTCAATACCTCGGAACGTCGCGTTCACCGCCAATAACTACGTGCGATACTTGCCTCCCCCTAGAAGTCCCTACTCGTCCTTCGCAGGCAGCAGAAGCGGGTGATCGATGTCCTTTTCGACGTCCGTAGCTAGGCTCTAGCCGAAGGAGACCGCGGAGGCCAAGTTGGACTGGACCAACGAAGATTTTACCGAGGAACAAGGAAGAAAAAGTCCGTCTCCTCGTCCCACACGGCACGACTTTTGAAGGTAGCGCTGCCAAGCGAAGTTGCCGTCGCCACGACCTTGTCCAGTACGCTCTCCAGACGTCGCCACCGTGAACAGCTGGACGGTCTTTTCCTCCTCAGCAAGATCATGTGCCTGTGCTCGAGACAGCCTTCAAGTCCCGGTCGTCCTCTACTCCAAGAAGGGAACGTTTTTCACCGAGATCAAGATCTCCGCCTCAACGTTCTGGCAGCGCCAAAATCTCTTCGCCGTCACGTTTTCCCGCAAAACGTGTAAACGCCGGCGGACTTGGCCAAGAAAAAGGAGGACCTGAAGGGATCGTTTGTGTGCTCGTTATCAGTCAGCGTTGCCAAGGAGTTCCCTCTTTTCTAACCCTGCGGCGTATCAGAGACATCACCGGAATTTGTGTAACCTAATCTTTAATATTACATAGAGCCTGGTCAAGACGAGGGACCTGGAATAGAATCTAAGACTGTATGTGACTGACTGTCTCAGCTCGACTTTGTCAATTCGTGACACTCACGAAGTATTGTGGCAACTCTGCCTCACCCTCAGTGCTGCTGGGCCGGGTGAACTCATGCAGCGCTGAACGAATTGCACTGCATGTCCAGCGTCAGCTCCTCATACTTTTATTACGAGCCGCTACCGGTGATAATCAAGCCAGCCAAGATGACAGACGTGTTGGAGCTCGAAACGGCCGAGGAGATCGAGGGCATGGAGGAGGAGGCCGCGGCCGCGGACGAGGCCGTCTCCGCTCTCAAGGACAAGGCGAAACGCCGCAAGGGACGGGGATTTGAGGACTCTCGCAGGGGCAAGGGCGCAACTGGGGAGGACTTTGACCAAGTGGACGCCGAAGGCGCCGCCTCTGGTGCCGACGGACCGGGACCACAACGATCCGTAGAGGGTTGGATTCTGTTCGTGACGGGCATCCACGAGGAGGCCTCTGAGGACGTCATACACGACAAGTTCGCCGATTACGGCGAGATCAAGAATCTGCACCTGAACCTGGACCGCCGCACGGGCTTCCTGAAGGGATACGCCTTGGTCGAGTTCGAAACGTACAAAGAAGCCCTGGCGGCCAAGGAAGAGCTGGATGACACCGACTTACTAGGCCAGAACATTTCGGTCGATTGGGCTTTCGTCAAGGGACCTCGCAAGAGTGGGCGAAGCAGTAGAAGATAGAAGATATGGACAAAGAATGAGAATGCTGATGTCTGCACTGAACGTGTGTACAATAAAAAAGGAGCGCTGTATCCCAAATGTGAACGCTCCTTACACTTGTATGATGTATGCATCTTTTCCGTTTCAGGTATTCAGTGTTTCCTATATGCGATGTCTGGTAGTAGCAGCAGTCCCCTCGACCAACTCGAACAACAGTTGGAGCGGAGCATTGAGAACGTCAGGCAGATCAGAATAATCGTCAGTGATTTCCAACCTCAGGGTCAGCCTGGACTCAATCAGGTAAGAGCACCAAAGCCATCAACAGTTGTATACATATGAGTATCACTTTGGAGCGAGACGAAATGATCCTTAAAAGCGTCTGATCCTGTTATCAGTAATAATTAAATGGCGTGTGAAGTTGACGATGACAAAGTTTTGTACCGTTTAGATGTTTTCTAACGGTTTCGGCCATCTGCACACTTAAAAAAAGATGCACATGGCCGCAGTTGGTCCAATCGTGGGTGACAAAAAGTGTTATTCTTGGGTACGAGTTCTTGCGTGTCCTGTATATGTATGCATCCTTTCTAATGTTGTCGTCACAAATCATACTTTGCAGAAACTCCAGCAGGTGGTGAAAGATCTCCAAGAGGTAGACAAGCTCCGCCACAAGGTCCAGGACATTCAGGTGCCGTTAGAGGTCTTCGATTACATCGACGCTGGTCGAAATCCCCAGTTCTATACCAAGGACTGCATGGAAAAGGCCTTGGCTAAAAACGAGGAGGAGCGTGGCAAGATTGATGCATATCGCATGTTCAAGGCGAAGCTGCTTATTGAGCTCACCAGTGTCTTTCCCAAGCAGATGGCCAGCTACAGGGCCGTCAGGGGCGACGAGAGGGTTAACCCTTAAGTGAAAGTGATCCTAACAGAGTCTATGCTTGCACACACACACGCACACGTACATTTATACACACATGCAAAGAAGCATACCAGAACTGTGGAATTGAGACGTTGAGAAAGTGTTGTATCCTTCCAAAGTCTAGACTGTCAGCTATCATGAGTTCTTCCAAGCTGAAGATCGCGGTCGTTTGCTCGAGCAACATGAACCGCAGTATGGAGGCTCATGCCTTTCTCCAGAAAAAGGGCTTCCAGGTACATATGCTGTTACCTGCAGTGCGCATGCATCACAGTAGTTTTCATTACTGAGATTATGTTTTGGTCAGGTAAACTCATATGGCACTGGTGACAAAGTGAAGCTACCAGGCCCTGCCCTTGACAAACCCAATGTCTATGAATTTGGTGTCAGTTATGAGGACATTCATGCAGACCTGGTGAAAAAAGACAAGGTACTGTACAGTGCTGAAGGATTTTCATGTCTTCCAGCATAAAATTCCTCTACTTAACGTAGGCTCTTTACACACAAAATGGAATCTTGCACATGCTAGACCGCAATCGTCGAATCAAGAAGGGGCCGTCTAGACTGCAAGACACGCAGGAGAAGTATGACATCATCATCACTGCCGAAGAGCGAGTCTACGACCAAGTACGTAAAAACAGCAAAAAATGGATTGGAACAGCGAGCTTAGAATAAGTCCTTCTGCGTATCTCTCCTTCCAGGCTGTTGACTTCTTTGAGCAGAGCTGCGGCCAGAGTGGTCAGCCTGCTCATGTCATCAACATGGACATCCAGGACAATCACGAAGAGGCCACGATCGGCGCCTTTCTCCTGTGTGAGCTCGTGCAGCTGCTGGCAGAGTCACCGGACATGGACGATGAGATCGATGATCTATTGCAGGAGTTTGAGAAGAGGTGCAAGAGACCAATCCTCCACACAGTAGTCTTCTACTGAATTGTCTAGCAACATATGATGAAAACCAGTTGTGTCAGATAAATATACATGCGAAGTCATTGTACAGCTCTTAGTTTTAACCCATCATTCTTGAGTCTTGTACTTTCACTCGTGTCTGGTCATTGCCAGCATACGATAGCATATACAACGTAACTTCAGTTCATTATGCAATATACATTAGGTGAGACCAATAAACGAAAGGTTTGGAACTGAAATGAGTGCATCTTGGGTTTGTCACCTAATGCCCAACGGTGAAGAAAACTTAACCTCGTTTCCTGCGATCAAGTGTAACTATATTAATCGCTCAGTATTGGAAGAAAAGGCTAAAGACACAGTCTTCTCAATATCATTTGACCACAGTTTTGCATCTGTAAAGTAACAAAACAAGTCCAGTTTTTAGTAGGGGACCAAGACACTGAACTGTTCCTCAATCCGGAACTATTGGTCTCGCCTAATATACATGTACACGTAATACAGTGGACATCGCTCATAAGAACATCGCTGTGTCCACTGTTTTTGTTCTGCCATTTACCCCCTGGAGACGTTGATGCACACGACCCCCTCGAGGATAGTTCTGCCAGTGAACGCCAACAATAGCACCAGCACCACCAAACTTGAATGGCTGCTTCTGGTATCTTCCTCAGTCATCAGTAGCTTGAAAGGTTCTTGACCAACCACAAAAGATCTCATTCGTACTCAACTCAGTGGCTGCCAACAGCTTCCTTTGGGTGCTTTGTCTCTGTCGCGCCAAGGTAGTACAGGAGGCAACAGTTGTGACAGCGATGGTGACGTTGGCAGAGGGAGCCGCTCTCCGACAAGCCAGGTGATCATTTTTCGGCTCAGGGAAACAGTGACTGTGGGTAAGACATGACTAGGTAAATGCTGATACCGGTGAAGCAGGCTCAAAATCGTGCTCAAAGAGCTTGATTTTCCAGACAGAGGCAAACAGGAGGCGACAATGGAGAGTGGACGGGTCTTCAAGATTCACATCTTCTTCTTCGACACACGATTGGGGCTGGCACAGCGATGGCTGTCAAGACGCAGCTGCTCAGCAACATCTTAAACAGCGTCAGCAGCCTGCATAAGCAGCAATTTACCAAAGTCCCTGGGAAACAAGACCTGCTCCATTGAAATCCGCCCAAGACCATCTGTACAGACTGTCTCTATAGAGCCACTTCATTCATCTTGACTCGAAAAGCATGGGGCAGTTATTTAGGAAGGACGGACAGTTGTTTGCCAATGAAACCAAGCAGCTCTGTCTGCAGGATTTGCTTCTTTCCCCCGGTGATGGCCCTCATCTTGGCATCACAGTTGATGGCAGACCGCATCCGTGAGTCCTGCAGCTTGTGGCTCCTCACGTACTGCCAAACACGTTTCACTACCTCGGTGCGAGGCATCTGACTCTGGCCACCACAAAGTGCAGCTATTGCAGGGGTCAATTGCTTGTCTCGGTACTCCTTCTGCTTCTTTGGCTTCATCTCGACAACCTGCTTTTTCGCAGTGTTTTTGGATCTGCCAGGCTTTGTAGTAGCAGTCTTGGGATTGATCTCCACTGGCTTAGTGGGCGGGACATTCTTCGACTTGATGGAGCTGTTGACTGGCTTGGACTGCTCAACTTCCACCTTAACCTTTCTCTCATCTTCCTCCAAATCCTCATCTCCTTCTCCAGTCCTTTCAATAATGCCCATGCGGTGGAGGAAGAGTAGCGTTCTTTTTAACTTGGAGTGGATGGCGCTCACCTCCTCAGGTGGATCAAATCGATTGATCACATATAGTAGGATATTAAGGAGAGAGGCATCAGCAAGGGATGGAAGGGCCTGCAGGGCCTCCTGCACCATTGAAGCATATTCCAATGGCTGTTCAGTTGATCCCGTGGAAGAGACACCAGAGTCAGAGTCCCTCTCGCTATTGGCAGCCAAAAGTGGCTTGCACAATGAGCATGAGCACAACCTGTTGCAGACCCGGAGGCGATTGCTCTCTATCAGAACTGCCAAAGTGTGTCCCTCAGTTGTCCGGATGGTGCGCTTCCAGTTGTGACTAGATCCCTTGCCTGCCATATCCTCAAAGGCCGTGGGGGTGAGCCAGCGGCCTCGGAACCAGATACAGCGGCTCCTGCCGCCTGGACCAAAGCGGGAGGGGTCGAGAGATGCCCCAAGGTTCCCACACAGCACTTGGAAGCAGGACGTCGACGTCATGGTCCAGGAGACGGACGACGAAAGTGCCCTCCAACCTCTACCTCTTTCGTTTTCCTTTTCAATGCCTTCTGCAGCGACCACTTGTACATAGAGGAGCAAATAGACTCGCTTTGTTTACGATGGACTTACTCTGTGGGATGGATCCATGCACCATAGAGAAGGGATCCCAGTCGAATGATACAAACGCGTGAACGTTGTCAGCTGACGAGGTGGGGCTGCAGCTGCTGTCCACCTGACTGAGGATGGGGCCCGCTCGAGACCGGAACTCCGCAGACATGTCCTTACATTTGCTCCACTCGAGATTGCCTAAACACGACAGGCTCCGGAGTCACCCGTAACCTGACCGTTGTCACCTTCTGTTCTCAATGGTTCCGTCACATCATCGTCGATCCAAGTACTGTATCGTATTAGCGCTAAGTACTCGCCCTTCCTCCGCAACACAGGAGTAGAAAGGAAGTTATGCATTTCTCCAGGCTTCTGCAACAGCAACGTGATCCTCAACCTTGCCAATGTTTCCAGATCCCCGGCGACCAAGACGGTAAAATTCCATGTCAAAAGAGGCCATGTATGTTTCTACTGTAAAGACCTTGAAACAGCCTATCATTGCATTTGGAGTCAAAGATGTTAGCCACGTGTATATGAAAAGATAACTCGAAGAGTTTTATCCAAACTGCTTGAATGAGAGCTACTTGCCCTACCAAGATGTATGCAAGCATAATAGTATCAGATCAAGAGTTGACTTCTGTCAGACCCAGTGCATATGGTACTTGATGTACCAAGCTGCCTACCTTCCGCAGTGTGTGCACATGTACCCATGTACTTGTATGACTTGAAACTGCGCGATGCAAACTGCCTGGTGACCTACGAATTGAAGATATTGGTAAAGAGTGTAAGACTACCCAAGCTTCCATTCTTTCAACAGGTTCTTCTTCTCCATCTTCGTAGCAATCGAAGCTGCAGAAGACAATCTTGGTTCTTTTTATTCCCTGCAACGCGGCTATCTGAGCCTCCTGCTGTTCTCCACCATAAGAAACGTGGTATTCACTTCATAAACTATTTCAGTTCCCAACAAGTAGCGCTGGCTTCGAAGACTGAATGTATATTTCCAAAGATAAAATCTGATACAGTTACATCTTTTGTTAACTCTAACATAAAATGATTTCTTATATCTCGCGATGGTCAATAGGCAAATGTTGGATCATTACACTAAGTCAAGTGTAAAGTTCTACCAAGTGAATCTCCCATTCCACGACAACCTTATTGGCGATCTGGATCTTGGCCTTCATTTCCCGAGCACATCGTAGAGGATATCCTTGGAGTTCTGGGTTAGCCTCTCCGGAAACTGAATGTCGAACTTGACGATAAGGTCCCCTCGCCTGGATGGCGTCTTGGGGAAGGGGAGCCCGTGGCCCTTAAGCACCTTGGTGGTGGTCGGTTTGACGATCTCATCGGTACAATTAATGGCTTTTGAGATGCCGTCGAGCAGAACGGGCACTTGGACGATGGTGCCGCACAGTGCTTCTCTCAGCGGAACTTGGCACCTGTAGACAATGTTGGAGCCATCTCTCTCGAAGACCTTGTGTGGTTTGTCTCTGATAATAAAGGCTATATCCGCTGGAATCTTTCCGGGCACTTGATCGCCCTCGCGGGCGAAGGTGACTTTGGTCCCGGCCTTCCACCCTGGCTTGACATGCACCGTCAGCAACTTCTCCTCTATACGGGAATGGCCACTTTGATCAAACACTCTTCGACTGATTTTCATCTTTTTGTCACATCCCCGCGCGATGTCCTCGAGGGACACCAAGATATCCTTCTCAATTGTGGGATCCTGAACTCGGGCCTCTTTGGGGGCTCCGCCTCTCGACGTACTAAACGTCTGAGACCTGGACGGGACAGCGCCACCGAACCCGCCTCCAGGCCTGAAGCCACCGCTACCAAGAAGTTGCTCTATATCGATATCCATGCCTTCGACGCCGCCGGCGCCTGCACCTCCATTCACCCCGCTGAAGAAGCTCTCGAATGGGTTACCGGTGCCGAAAAACTGCGCGAACGTGGCTTTGGGGTCGCCGTGATAGGTGTACTGGAATCCTCCGGGCACCCCAGTGAAACCCGAGCTGGTCGTGCCACCAACACCCCCACCGCTGGGTCCGGCTCCCATTCCCCCCTTAAGTCCTTCTTCGCCGACTTGGTCGTAAATCTGTCTCTTCCTCTTGTCCGACAGGACGTCGTAGGCCTCCCCAATCTCTTTGAACTTCTCTTCAGCTTCCGGGGACTTGTTCTTGTCTGGGTGGTACTTGAGTGCCAACTTATAGTAGGCCTTCTTCAACTCGTCGTCGGTGGCGCTCCGAGACACCCCGAGGATCTTGTAGTAATCCTTGCCCATCTTTTGGCCGCTGCGGCTATTCCACTCAAAGTTTCAACGCTTGACAGCAAGTGCTCAATGCTCACGATCTCCAGAACTTGGTCTGGTCCTGATTTCCGTAGCTGACACAATGTACTGAGTTGTACAAGTTGTACCACAGTAAGAGACGAAACGAAACATCTCGAAGGTTATCGTTGTGACCACCAACGTTGGCGAAAAATCCGCCGAATCAACACGGAGGGTAGAACACTGTAATGCCGGATGCTTGACCTAGTCGAATTGATGCTTCTTTGACGAAGCAACGATTGCCAGAACTCCGACTGTAGCGATCTCATTTCGCCTTCATGGCAGCAGTCCTCAAGGTGAAGGAGGTGACCTCCGTAGTCACGGACCTGGTCACTCGTCTGGTACCTTTGGGAGGTGGCAAGACAAAAAAGAAAGAACTAGAATACCCGAGAGCAGAGACAGTAAATGAAGGAGGAGGAGACTTGAGAGGCCAGGCAAAGTCGACCCACAGCTGACAGTTCCTGTCGTATGAAGGCGTTCTGTGGAACAGAACAGCTGGAAAGTGGGCTCCTACTAAATCAGGCGTTCCATGGGACCGCTGGAGCTGGCCAGTCCTCTCTGTCAGGAGTGGTATACAAATGGTCTTCACCAAATTTGTGGCTACTTCAACCAAATTTGTGGCTAGAAATCAAATTTTGTTTAAGTGCTAAAAGCATGCATTTTATGTTTTTGACAACCTTTTTTAAAAAAGATTTTACCCTCTAAAAAAGCTACCTACCCTACTTTGTTGCGGAAAAAAATTAAAGCGCTGTGTCCGTCTGCCCGTCTGTCTGTCTGTCTGTCCGTCTGTCTGTCTGTCTGTCCGTCTGTCTGTCCGTCTGTCTGTCTGTCTGTCCGTCTGTCTCTGTGTCCGTCTGTCCGTGTGTTCATGTGTCCGTCTGTTTGTCTACTGCGCGAAAGATGGAAATCGGCTACGTGCGGACACACAAACACATACACAAATGTATGAATAAACCTTTCCAAAAATGTCACCATAAGCGGGTTCACTGTCACTATGTGCGGTGAGTTTAATGTTAAAAAAAATTTTGTCACTTGAAGCGGAATGTCACTATATATGGTGCTCGCTTCTCGCTCAGATGATTTTCAAGATTGAACCAGTACAAGGATGGTCATAACCCGTCCAGGTTGGACCTCGATTTCGGCCTCAAAACGGCCTCAGGCCTAAGGTGCGATACAATGGCAACCCAGCTTGTGATATGTAGCATCTGCTGACCAAGTTTGGTGACGACCGGTGAGGTGTCCATTCGGACTACATACGGAGCCTTTGCTTTATATTTAGAGATTTTGAGGACAAAGAAAAATTCGGGAAGTTGCACGAGTCACAAGCAACCATTCTTCGTGACGATGAACTCGCTTCAAAACTCCGAGAGAATCTTGGTCGACTTACTCTTCCGCCGTCACGATGAAGAGCGGCTATTCTTCAAAGACATCATCGAGGGACCGTTCAAGGATTTTCGGGGTGTCCTCAAGGAACGGTGCCTGAAGACGTACCTGACGAAAGCACTCGAAGCGAAATTTGGACAAGAGGTCGGGGGAACGGACAGGACCAGAAAAGTATTCTTCCGAGTGGCTCTCAAGTTCCACGTCTCCGAAGGCAGCTATATCGAGCCTGTGGACTACCAAGAGTTTGAATTCTACCTTGTCGCCATAGAGTTTCCGAACTGTGTGAATCAAAATCTGAAAGTGACGATTGTTTGATTGATTTGCAGCTTTTGGAGGAGGAGCCTTGACAACTAACACACAGTCCTTGGGGTAAAGATCACTCCCAGCGGGCCATCGGGCGCCATGCGCTACCACGCATCTATGTGTGGTAATGTCGTCTACCCATCGTCCGGGCCCAGGAACCATGGAGCGGGTGGACATACATGATGTGGGCTGGGAAATCTGACGAGGTGGATATGACGACGAGGACTATATTCGACTGGATCGTTCGGGACACCAATTGGGTGGAGGCCCAAGACGCGAACGTAGCGGACTCGTCAATCCGGCGCAGTAATCCCAGGTCAGTCCAGCAGGTGGTCGCCAGTTGCTCTATGTGTACCATTTATGTTAACTCAAAATTGGCCGAGTCAACAAAACAAAGATTGTGTGACTTCAGAAGTGTGACTGCGGGACTCATGAATGATGTTGTGTCCAAACGTTTAATATACTAACAAATGGTGCCTTATCCTTGTTACAAGAGCATTTTTTTTATCAAGAAAAAACATCACGGCTTCCACAACCGAAGCAAACCATCTTCGCTGAATGTACAGATGAGATTCTGGTGAGGGTGGTGGCAAATCCCGATGACCTCCTTCTCGTGGACCTGCAATACATTGTGTTGAAGCACTTCTCAGGACTCAACGAGTTTCTCCAACAGGTTCTTACAGTCAGGGTCCTCTCGAGCTTTCCCGAGGCTGCCGATAGACAGTAGAGGACAAAGTCTTCTCCAATGCAGTAAACCCATTCTCCTCGAGGAGAGATGTGGCAGGCAATGAAGTCTCCGCCTTCTCGCTTGCCAGAGGCGAAGGAGCGAATGATCTAGGGATGCAAATGATAGTGCACGGAGGAAGAACAAGGTCTCAACTTTCCAGTCGCACCTGTCCCGCCATGTTCATGATTGCGATCGTGTTGGTCCTGTTGCATACAACGATGTGGTCAGGGTTCTTTGGCAATAGGTGCACACTGTTGACGTGGATGTCACCACCGGCCGTGGAACTTCCCAGAGACTTGAATGTGTTGATGCATTCACTGGTCTTCGTGTTCCATATTTTTACGGTGCCATCAGAAGAACCTCTGCAAGCCAGAAGTGTTAGAGCTACAGGATATTATCTGTAGAATATCGTAGAGTACTCACGTGATAATGTTATGCCCGTCAAGATTGAAGATGGCACAATTGACGTAGGAGGTGTGCCCCCTCAACTCCTTCAGAGTCTTCCCGGACTTTAGCCCGTGCACCCTCGCAGTGGCATCAAAGGACGCACTCAGCACCTGGCTGTTGTCCTTGGAGAACGCTAGACTTGTGACACCTTTGCTGTGGGCCTTGTCGAATTTGCGCAGACACTGACCGGTGGAGATCTTCCATACACGAATTTGGCCTTCCTCGGACCCCGAGGCAATCATTTCAGAGTCCCGGGAGAACGCAAGCGCCAATACAGCACCTTCCATCATCATGAAGTTGTCCTATTGTAATGACATGGCAATGGCGCTGCTCTAAACTTCTACACGTACACATGACTTAGTACCTGTGCTTGGTACTTAAGATCCTTCCTGATTTTCCCAGTGGTGAAGTTCCACACTTCAATGAATCCGTCGACGGAACCGGTGACGAGGTACTGACCGTCAGGGGAGAAGACGGAGCACTCCACGTGCGACTTGGCGCCGAACTTTATCTGCTTGCTCAACTGGGTTGGGTATCGCTCTTCTTCCTGTTCGCGCATGGCCGCTTTGCCGCGGAACAAGTCAATCTGGGTGCCTAGAAGTGTCACGAACGATTCGTCAATGGCTTTCTTCTTGTGAAGAACATCTCATCTATCCACGGTGTCTACTTTATATCTGCTAAGCACGGTGCTATCTACAAGATGTGCCATGACTTACGGCACCCCTAAGGAAGAACCGATCCTACCTGGCGGAAGCAATCCTTGATGCTGTTGCCATTTGAGGGCTTGCCCGAGCAATGCCAGCAGTCTGGATGGAGGCACCACCGAGACCTCTCCCACCAGGGATTGCGCAATAGCCGCACGACGACGCTCCTTGCTACTGCCATCGGGGTACGCCTCGCGGGGGTCGAAGTACGAGCGAGCAAGGAGGTTTTCTGCAGATTGATAATTGCTTCAAAACTTGCCAGCCTGTCCGCATGCGTTGGACGACTGGAGTTGATCAGACGGCGCCCACATTTGCAGCGCTACACAATCAAGATCTCACCTAGATGTACATATCGCTCCGGCTCATTTTGCTTCATGACTATCATGGGGTCAGTCTGCCTGAGCAACGATCTAGCTGCCCCCAGCTCTCTCAGCTCAATAAGTTCTATGACGATCTGCTCATAGAGGTTGATGAGCTTTTTGTCCGGCAGTTTGAGGGTCTGGATCGCCTTGAGCACCGTGTCCCAATGGCCGTTGTTGATGTCGGCCACAAAGGCATCCTGAGAATCCACGGTGTTAAGGGAGATGGAGGTCTCCTCTTGCAGCACCTGGAGCGTTCTGTGGAGATTATTCTCCTTCAGGTACTGCTGAATCAAACGGACCACACTGAAACAAGGAAGGGATGAACTGTTACTTGACCACTCAGCAAGTATTAAGACTAAATTAGTGACATACACAGCGGCAATGCGACAAATATGTATAAAAGCTCAAGGGTGTTGGCAGGGATTGTGCGAGTAAGTACATATATTATACGTTTCATCTTTGGCATACAGTTGCATAAGAATGGTATTAAGAGACGTTCCTTGGGACTGTGACACTTTCGTGGTTATTACTTAGTACACAGCGACTACAGCGAGAAGCTGAGCATGGACCGCTCAGCCGCCAGCACCGTGTTGTGCAGAAGCCCTGCCACTGTGCATGGTCCAACGCCCCCAGGGACAGGAGTCATGGCACCCGCCACTTCCATCACGTCGGGATCGACGTCGCCCACCAGCTTGACTTTGCCTTCGGCATCTTCTTTTCTTGTGAGTCCAACATCAATAACGACGGCGCCAGGCTTCACCATGTCCGGTTTGACTAGACCAGGGATACCGACGGCGGACACGATGACGTCGGCATTTTGAGTGTGTTTCTCCAGATCGACAGTGCAGCGGTGACACACGGTGGTAGTGAGGTCGAACCCGCCCTTCTTCGCATCGGCGAGCAACAGCATCGCGATAGGCAACCCTACGTTGAGCGAGCGGCCCAATACGGCGGCTCGTTTGCTTGCCAGCGTCTCTGGCCGGTTGCCAGTATGCCAGAGAAGGAGTCGCATCACCGCCAGGGCCGTGCAGGGAATGAACGAGGTGGTGCTAAGCCTCGCCTGTAACGACTGTACCAACGAGCCTAGGTTGCGGGTGGTGAAACCGTCCACATCTTTGGTCGGATCGACGCTGTTACAGAGCATCAGCTCGCTGAGGTGCGGAGGCAGTGGCAGCTGCAAGATGATGCCGTGGACAGTGGCGTCGTTGTTTAGCTTCTGCAGAGTGGACAACACGACGTCGGTGGTCGCCTCCTCCGGCAGGCGCTCCATACGTATGTCAACTCCGACAGAGTGCGCCGCCTTCACCTTACGCTTGATGTACGCTTCAGAGCTTGGATCATTTCCCACCAGTACAGGCGCCAGGCAGGGACGCACGTGGAGGTCCTTGAGGCGCTGCACCTTTGCTTTCAGAGGCTCCAACATATCCTTGGCCACTTGCTTCCCGTCAATGACCGTGGCCCTGGCGCGAGCGCAGGACGGAGTGGGGAACTTTAGGGCGGTGCGACACAGAAACATGTCGACCACGAACGAGACGACCTGGAAGAAATACGCGACTTGTAGACTTACTCGGCGGACTCGATCTCAATGGACATGGCTGGGGCGCTGACGTCAAACGGCGGATAGTTGAGTACCTCCGAAAACACGACCGGCGTCCCACTCCGGTTCTCTCAAGTTGTTTGTTCAGGGGGCCACTCTTCAGTCCGTTTTGTGGTCCTTTCCAGGGTTGCCAGCTTTATATCATCATATCTGCTCCCAAGAAAAAGCTGAACAGTAAATCAGGTACATGAAGACCATTGCAAATCTGCAGCTTATTTAGCTGTGCGTGAAACTAAGCCCAATACTGAAATGCATTGAAAAAATCCAGAGCCCAAAAAGGTCGAAAAAGCCAAAATCTCAAGTCTGGCCTTAAAAGAAAAGTCAGATTGGCAACCCTAGTTTGTTCGACCCCGGCGCTTTGGCCCAGTTGCGAGCACAGAGCAGCGATTCAGGCGGAGCTGTGGTAGCATGAATTAGCGCCACCTAGCGTGGTGAAGCTCCACTCAGAAGTACAGTCTGAAGTTAATATAGTATATATCCCCTTAATATTGATATCATTTAGACCGATTGTGAGTACCGATTTTTTATTCTCTATATGACGGACCTCGTTTGCGACGTACAATTTCAATGACATTATGTTGTATCAGGGTTTGTCTAATGTTATTTTATAAGAATGTCAAAAATGTGGTGCTTTTGATCACAAAAGTTGTGCCATTTTGCTATTTGGCATAAAATTGTCAACCATATTAATACGTTTAACTTTGCAGAACATTCTCACAAGTTCTCTGTTTATTTTCCTCTTTTGTTTATATATTTACGTCCGTGCTCACATTGTATATTAGGTAAAACAATGAGCTTCACCACTCCAGGTGGCGCTAGTTCTGCCCACCGCTACAACGTGACCCAGAACAAGATGTAGCGCAGCAGCAAAAGGAGGGGACGCCGGCAGCAGAGGATACTCAGCAGCCGCGCCCGCCACGGCCGTCAGAGCAACTCGGCAAGAGCAGAGCAGAGCCCAACCCAACATTAAATCGAGGCTAACAGAGTTGTCCCTGCAACTTCGTGGAGTTCAAGGCATCGGGCGAGGCGGCCGTGACAGCGTTGGTCGTGGCAAGATGAGTCGCATGATGGTGCTGGGTTCCAACCGGGACCCCAAGCCCGACATGCTCCAGGACATGGTATGATTAAAAGTCTAGTAAGTTTCGGAGTCCGTCGCTGGAAATCGTGGTTTTCTCTCTTCCCCCCGCAGGACATTGACGAGCTGGTGGAGAGGCTGACTCCAGGAGAGATCCAGCGGCTGTTGGACGAGTGCGACCCGGACGACCCGCACATCCCGCCGTCCATGCGGACCAACTATCGCTGCGACAAGGCGCCCACGGGCCCGCTTGATAGGCAGAGGCTGATGGACTTTATTAATGAGCAGGCTCTGAACACTCCGGACAGGCCCGAGGCCGTCCCCTACGTCCCGGGTACCGTCAGGGGCAAGAAGTGGGTGGCGCCTCCCAAGCCGCAGCCGCAAAACAAATTGATGGAGGAGGAAGAGGAGGCCATCGAGCTTGACCTGGGTGAAGAGTACGAGATAGCCTTGGGGTCAGCGACCACCGAGGAGATCGTCGATTTGGCTGGCATATTGGGCCTGCACTCCATGATGAACCAGGTGAGTGAGGCCATAGACATGACACACGTTTTTTCTTTAAGACAGCAGCGCAAATTATGGGAAAGTTCATGCCACTTCAAACAAAAAGAAGTTCGTAAGCGTCCTTACAAAACTCTTCGATTCCATGGCTTCTCTGGCAAGCCCTTTCCGACGCAAGTACGCCGTGCAACTAAGCAACAGGATGAAGAACGCTGAGCACTTCGTACAAGAAGTACGCCAGGCAACGGTTCAGTGGTTCGGCACCTTCGACACAGTCCAGGCCAAAGCCAAAACTATTCCGAGAATCGACGGTTCGACTGTCACCATAAAGGTGAAGAAGCACGGGGACGAGGAAGAATCTGAAGTGCAGATGAGCGACGATATGATTGGAGATGATGCCTGGCAAAAGTTCCGCGACAAGTGGGACAGTCTCTGGGTTGCTCCCCTACGCTCGCTAACTCCTCCGTCAAGAAGTGTATCAAAGTTTGAAGGAGCTCAAAAACGTCGTGGTCGCAATTGATCCATTCACCCCAAAGAAGAGGAATCCCGTGACCAGGAGCCCCATGCCTAGGGTTGTCCGTAGGATGATGACCCTGGTTTGAACCCTGAACAGTGAAAAATGTCGCCTCCTTTTACCGTGTTACTTATCGAGCTTGCAACGACGTACAACACTTTTGAGTCAAGCACGATCAAGTCAATGTCACCGATTTCTTTCTCAGGACCAATTTCATTCAGCCCAGTCGGACAAATGGGCACCGAAAGCTGATCCCACCATTGGTTGGGACGGCATCACCAAAGCCACGCCTCTCAAACACTTCCCGCCGGAGGAGCCCAACAGGCACGTCAGAGATAAGAGTCACGTGATTTCAGCGCAAAGCATTAATTGCCAACGTCTTTAGGACTAACCCAGAGAAGGTGGTCTCCATGCTCAGGGACAACGACAAAGAAGGCGAAAAGGTCAACCTGAACAACGTTCCAGTGTCTGAACAGGTAGGCTATCCGAGTGTAGAAGTACTAGTCAGTGCGAAAGTTGCTCATACTTTAACCTTCGCAGATATTGCTGGAGATCTTTGATGCTCTGCGTGACAACGAGACGCTCTTGGAGTTTTCTCTCGCCAACTGCACGATGAGCGACCACGCGGCGGCAACCCTTGCCGCCGCCATCGAGGTCAACAAGACCATGGAGAAGTTGAACATCGAGTCCAACAACGTGTCTCCACAGACCCTGGTCAAGATCTTCGAGGTATGTAAATCGTCTGACAGATGACGAACAGCTCGAGGCTGAAACAATTCCCTTTGTAGGCTGCCAACGTTCAACAATCCCTAAAGGAGATCAAGGCGAGCAACCAGCAGGCGCAGTTCCTGGGCAATAAGGTCGAGATGGCCATCACAAAAGCGGTTGAGAACAACAAGGCCATTCTAAAGGTCGGATTGCACTTTGAATTTGGAGATTGCAGGTACAGCGCAACTTCTGGCTCTGACGCACAACCCCGCCCTACATTTGCTTTCACTCTTGCTTCCTGTCCTAGAAACCGAGTTGCTGTTCAGCTTCAGAAGAATCTCGACCGCATTCGCCTACAGCGTCTGGCTGAGAGACTCAGCGAGAAGGAGAAGGACAGCAACAATGCAGGGGACGGAGGCAACACTAGCAACAGGACAGGCGGATTCCTGGGCTCGCTGCCCGGCCAGCTGACCAGATTGCCTGCCAGACACAAGACTCCGGAGACTGAAGAGGACGACGAGGAATATGAGTACTACGAAGAAGATGGAGAAGGAGGCGGGGTGGAGGAGACCGGTTAAAAAAAGGGGGGGAGGGGGTTTGGTTAGTCTTACACTCGCACAGGTCAGGTCTTTACCAATATCTTTAACTTGTAGGTCATCAGGCAGTTTGTACCGCATAGTTTCAAGTCGTACAAGTACATGGGTACATGTACACGCTCCGGAAGGTAGGTAGCTTGGTACATCAAGTACCATATGTACTGGGTCTGACCGCAGTCAACTCTTTTGATCTGTTACTCTTATGCTTACATACACATTGGTAGGACACGTAGCTCTCATTTGAGCAGTTTGCATGAAACTCTTCGAGTTATCTCTTCGTATACACATGGGTAACTTCTTCGACTCCAAATGCAATGATAGGGCTGCGGTTCTGACGTCTCGTACTTTAATCTTTCCTCAATGATGTCTCCCCACACACAAGTACTGCCGTCTCTTCTGTCATTATGGTTCCTGTCCAGAGTAGCTTTTTTTCCATTGATACCATCAAGGTGTATATTGCAGTTCTATTAATGTCGTTTATGTTGAAGTAATTGCCGCGCATTCCTCCCATCTTCAGATGGAGCAGACGAGTCTCTGGACTGTCTCACAAGCATGTACGTGCATCTGTACGCGCGAACGAGATAATTATAATAATTATCATAGTCGTGTCTTCATATTGACTTTAAGGCTTCCATGTTCTGGTGACTGCGGCGTTCTGAATCCCGAGTTATACCTGCAGCGTAGCATTACACTCAAGTATGAATGCGCTGATCATTCCTGCTGTGGGAGTGGAGGCATTCATTGGTGGACTCCATAAGTTGGTTGGAGGTCTCACGCATCAAACTGACCCGTCAGATCATGCTTCGAGTTGGTAGTTGGTCTTGCCAACCACCAGCTGCATGGAAGCTTCTGTGACCTGACTGGGACATGTTCCTGGGCTGAGCGAGCTCCCTGAAGACCTAGACGAGAGGGGCCCAGATGTTCTGGCCACGTTTCGCTGCAATTCTTCCACCTGATCCATTCAGGGGTGGCCGAGCAGCAATGCAATGAAGCGATGTTCAGGTCGGTACTGGAAGACATTGAAACATACACCTTCTCCCAAGTGCCCTGCACGGTGCCGGTGCTCGCCTGGAACCTGGAGTGAGCCAGACACCCTGGGTGGGTCAAGGTGTGGCTTTGCGCGGTTGCGTAAAAGAAAAGGCATTTCTTGACACGTTGCATATCATTGTAGCATCATGAACTCCTTCTTGCATGTGTGTGGCAGGCAATTATGGTTCATTTTCAATCATGACATATTGTTAAGCTGCTACTGAACAAAGTCCAATATGTATAACGTTGTTGAAGGCACGCAAGGAGAGTGCAGAAGGTTATTGGTTGGTCTATCTGGATTGGCAGGCAAATCGAGCAGTCCCGTCTGAGGAGTACTTAGTGCATCCACCTCCAAGGATGAGGTCACCGTCGCAGTAATACCAGGTGAGGTCGGAGTTGTCTGTAACGTGGAGTGAGATATGCTTATGAAACTTCGGGGGGGAGGGGGAGTCCAAGGAGTGCTTGCCTGGACAGCTGTCCTCTGAAGCGTCCGAGCTCTCGATGTACGCGTGCATGCCGTTGCACGCGACAGTGTCCTCCGGGCGACAGTCAACCACCTGCCACAGGCCGTCGGTGTAGAGCTAGACGATAAGAGAATTCAATCACGGACTGCTGCTCAATCGGAGGCTTCAGGAATTGAAGTCTTTGGACCATGTCTCTAGTCCTTTACCAGCTGGTTGTCAAGTCCCTGGCAGTCTGCAATACACATGTAGAAAGGCTTCCCGTCGTACAACCCCATCATCTCCCAGACCCCGACGTACCTGAGGAAACATTACAGGGATGATCACTCCAAAAAAGGTCCCTACATGAAGTCATGTACCTGGGGTACAAGTCGGCTATTCCGCCTGTGGACTCCAGGCTGACGGACTGGCAACAATTTCCTGCTTCCTGACAGTGGCCAGTGGAGACAAAAACGGCAAGGACCAAGAGTAACAACGTCTTCATCCTGTTCCGTTTCTGTCACAGCGGTTTCTTCTGCATACGTCACAAAATTCAATGGGAGCAGGGACAGGAGATAAGATAGGTACTTCAATGTCTGAATTGGCTTTATCAGGCCCACAATAAGACACGAGTACACCGAGAAGACGACTGCGAAGATTGTTCAGGTGGTGTGGACGCACCCTCTCGAGATCTCATGGTGCAATCACTTGGGCTGTTGAAAAAAGTGCAGAGATATATACCAACAACCTCTTTCACTAAAGATCTGGCACTCGGGTTCCGTCACGAGCAGTTGCTCTTCTTGAACACTTTGTCTCTTACTTCCTAGAAGGTCCTGTTGCCTGCTCGAGCTTGTCCAGCAACCTCTTTACGTCCTTGAGTTGCTCTCCCATCTTGTACGCAGGTCCCATGGCCTTGTTGAGCTCTTCAACCTTGGCCATGAGCTGATACATGGCCTTGATGTTGGCGTCGACCTCGTCGCACGTCTTACAAACGCCATCACGATAGGTCTCTATGGCTTCGACGGTGAGAGCGGAGATGCTCTGGAGTACCCCGGACAAGCTCTCGACCAAGTTGTCCACCGATGTGGCAAGGTGATGGGCGTCGCTCTCCAGATCAAGCAGCAGCGAGGGATCCAGAGACGATAACTGCTGTCTAGTTGGACTCGGTGGTGGCGGGGAGGACGAGTCGTTCCGCTGCTGTTGCCACTTTACGGAGTCGTTCACCAGCTTGGACGTGAGGTAGTCTGTAGTTGTTTGACGCCCGTCGTCGCCCGGCAATCCCAGAGACATCTTCTCCATCGACGAGGGAAAAATATCGTTCTCCTCCTCTGCCTCCTCCCACTGCAGAGAAGCCTTGGCTCGTTCGGGGGGCATCTGAGCGTCAAAGATCTCGTGGTACGAATTGGACATGTCACTCGGAGCCGCGTCCGACTCCCGACGCCGACTGCCGTCCTTCGTCGTGTCGTCGCCTCCCTGGCCCTCACACGGCCTCTCTTCCTCGCCGTCGGATTCGTCCCAGGGGGACGTTCCTCCTCCGTCCTCACCATCCTCACTGCTGCTCGTCCTGTCAGATTCGACAGGAGGAAGACGCCGGCTTGTCGCGGTGGCGGCGTCAGACGTTGAGGAGAGCGAGAACGGCTTAGCCTCTAACGTTGGCGTGTCTTCCTCCAACGGGTCCATGAGGGCAGTGATCATGCAGTCGGCGCAGAATGCACAGGTGGGGTTTAACTTTGGCTAATTCATGTTTTCACACCGAGAGTACCAAAACAAAAATCAATTTGCAGAGCTGCCACAGCAGCAGACACAGTCTCATCAGCTGCGTGGCAACACTGGCGACTTTCACGATCAGCTTTTTAATATTTAAAGTACGGCAAGTGCAATATTACAGTTAGCTGTCGTACGCGCAAAGAAACGAGAAATGGCTTCCACGTTTTCCAGTAGAAAACTGAAGCTGCTGAGTTGCTCGTGTGAGCCAGCTTGAACTGTCGATCATTGGCACAACTCCTTCACTTTCTCGGACAGCCCCATCGATGACCCGAGCACCACCAGCCCCAACGACGGTTAGGTCAAGTTAGGTTAGGTTGTCTAACCTTGGAACCGACGCGAGTTGGGTCAAGTTAGGTTTTCCTATCCTAAAACAACTGCCACAAACACAGGCATGTGGCAACCGGGAATTAGTGAAGCAAGCCATTTGGCAACTCTTGAAAAACAGCTGAATGTTGTGTAGCTGATTCTTTTACATTTATTCTTCGCCAATGTATTTTGAGGCCTCTGAATAGTTTGATTCCTTCCACACTCCAGGGGGACTCCCCTGGACTCCCTAACCCAGGCGCCAAACTTGCCATAGAGTCTCGACCACATTTCTGGCGATTTGTGGCCTTTCTGACTTCACCATGCTTCGACTGTCGCTCTCTGTCCTCAATCGTCTTGGCCCTCGCTCATACTCAATGTGGCCGCCGCAGTTCGTGGACCCCGCTTCCAGCAGGTCGGAGCTGGCTGAGCTTCGTGAATCCGGCGAGTTCGAGCAGGTGAAGATGATGCCGGTTAAGGCGGCGCCCAAGGACGCACAGTGCTCGCTCTTCGGCGACCCACTGGTGCTGCGGATACGCAACACGCTTATGTGCATCTCCAACAAAGAGCGCGCGGACCTCATTATACGCGAGGCATTCAGGTGCATGAAGGCCACGCAGCTAGAAAAACGTCGGCGGGCGCCACCTGAGAGGAGGTCGCTCATCTCCATGGACGTGGTGCAGCTGACGAAGGACGCTGTCGCTAACGCGCGACCGCTCTTGCAGCTGAATGACGTTCGCGTCGGGGCCGTTGTCTACACCGTGCCCGGACCCATCACAGACTACAAGGCGACGTTCAGGGCTATCCGGTGGATCATAGACGAGGCCAGAGATCGTCCGAGGGAAGAAAAGCAAGATCAGAATAGGCTGTTTGCCCACAAGTTGGCAGAGGTGCTCCTCGATTCTGCGAATAACACGGGGAAGGTGGTGGCCAAGAAGCAGGAGTATCACCGGGTGGCCGAGCAAAACAGAGCCTATGCGCATTACAGAAAGATGAAGTGAACAGTAATAATATAACGGGTATACTTAATTGACTTATTCGTGATGTTTCCCGTCATTTTCCTCGTCACATTGAGAGCTTCGAGAGTTGTTTGTGACCAGCGCCATGATTACCTACGACGTGAGGAAGAAGAACAACTATCTTAAGGCTTCATGCAAAGATTCATGTCCGCTGCGACGGTGCTTGTGCTGGCGCACCCCTTCTTCTCCTATAGCCCGAGGAGCAAGTCTCACTTGATAGGTGTTATTCCGTAAATCCTGGTTCTTTTATACCGAAGAAGGTGGACAAAGCGGACTCAACATGAGTGTCGATACCAAAGTCAGTCTTTTATGTAATATCACAGTGAAGAATGTTGCACAGCACTTGAATCAACAGTGACCTCTGTTGGTGGGGATACTTGGGAGAAGCAGTAGAAGGCAATGGCGCCCACGTTATCCACTGAGAACAGCAAGGGAACTTTGTCTTGGAGCAGCTTGTTCAAGCTGTTGATGCTCTTCTGCATAGGGATCTCCTCTGATGACAATGCCACAATCCGATAGTTTGGCAATCTGGGTGCCGACTTGCAGAAGGTCACATGTGGCGCATGGACATCAAATGAGATGACGTAGCTGTCATGTGACTCATGGCGTGGCCTTGGTGCTTGGGGTAAGGTTATGGCCTTCATGGCAACCTCTGCGGACGTGGCTTGGGCCGGGTGCAGCAGTGGCTTGGTCCTCCCGGACCACAATGTCTTCAAGGGGCCCTCCTGACCTTTGGTGACACTGACATCAGCCACTTCGGTCAAGTCCTCCTCGTCGGACGACGGACGAGGCTTTCACAGCTTGGTACTTCCGATCCTGCTTCCTCTTCTGAACAGTCCTCTTGTCCTCCTTGTAGCGGTCCAACCCGATTTTGCCCTCGTGTGCGCTGAATCCTAGATGACCTTAGTGTCTGACCACTTTGAACCACAGTCTAGAGAGGTAAGAGTAGACACGGTACTGGACGGCTGAGCAGCAGCGACTCTGGGTCAACAGCCTTGTCAATGTGGCCCATGATTTCCCATGGTTTTTCAGCCTGGCCACCTTGGCAGATTCGTCCCACGCAGCCTCCGAGACCTGGTGGTAGTGACACAGTCTTGCCTCGGACAGAAGAGCACCCAATGGCCTCAGACGTTCTCGAACTAGGTCTTGCTCTTGTCCTTCTGAGTGAGGAAAGGAGAGTTTGGGACCAATTGCGGGCAGGCCAGGAAATTCGGCATCTGTCGTCCGGTTGACCATCTGGCTCGCTGACAGCATCTCGGGGTCTCTTGCCAGAGGAGGTCCGGAGGCACGCCCGGGAGAGGACGAAGACATGGCTAGTTGCGTGGTGTTCAAGAAGAAGCCTTGTTTCCTTTTGTTTAGCTAAAAATCACGGGGGTAAAGGTAGGTAGGTGCCGAAATCACCCAACCTAAACTCCAATCTACTGAAGCTATCCATGATTAGAACTACGTTCTTTGCATGTTGCTTGATCCTTCATAGGTGTCTGACATGTCCAACCTCGGCAGGTCCATTTGAGGTACTTTGTTCATGCAGATTCTTCTCTAGTGGGTCGTGTAACTCATCAGGGGCAGACAGTACACAATAACTTGCACCACCCCTTGTGATCCAGACTTTTTCTGCCTCTCCCTCTGCTCTGAATGCCCCAGAAGAGAATGCGTCATATTGCAGTCATCACCATGGAACACAGATCTGTGTACAGGGTGGTGAAGGCCAAGTGCCTCTCGTGAGCTTAGTGTCATTAATCCTTCCCACCCTGTAATGCACGCCAAGAGAAGAGGCCACAAGAGCCCACGCCCGGCTGGCCTGTTTTGTCCTTCCTTCTCACTGCTCCCACGCTCCGCAAGTGCGAAAACGTCAACAAAAGGAGAAACGAAGCCATACTGAGTGATGAGGTCAAGAAACCTTCGATGAGTTCATGATCGCCGAGATCATGCTTCCCAGTCTCTCTTGTCGATTTCTCTTAGGCAGGGGCCGGCGGCTCCTGTCGACGGCGGCGCCAGTCGCGTCCTCCCTTCCCGCCCGGGTGCCCGTCACGCTGATCCAAGGTGACGGCGTCTACCCTGAGATCATGGACTGCGTGCAATCGGTGCTGCAGGCCGCAGGAGCCCCCCTCGAATTTCGCTCCTTCTCCCTCAGCGACATCCACGGCTCCAGCAGCTCTGAACATTTCCAAGAGGTGGTGGCCTCTGTCGAGGATAATGGTGTGTGCCTCCGGGGAATCATGGGAGTCCCCGAACTATCGCGGACTGGAGGACTGGACTCGATAGACATGCGTTTCCGACGCGCCCTCGACCTCTTCGCCAACGTAGTCACCGTGAAGAGTCACCCTGGAATCCCCACCAGGCATCATAACATTGACATGGTCGTCATCAGAGAGCAGATCGAGGGAGAATGTGAGTGGAGCTTCTGCTCTGTTGACTGGATTCTTGAGCTCAACCCCTAATGTATTCCTGCTGTAGATTCTGCGCTTGAACACGAGTCTGTTCCGGGTGTTATCGAGTGTCTCAAGATTGTCACGGAGCAGCGGTCGCGACGAATCGCCAAGTTCGCATTTGACTACGCCACGAAGTACGAAAACGGCTCCTTAGGAGTTCGTCCCTTAGGATTAATCGTCTTCCGTACAAAATTGCAGGTTTGGTCGTCACAAGGTGACCGCTGTGCATAAAGCCAACATCATGAAGCTGGGCGACGGCCTCTTTCTCAAGAGCTGCCAAGAGATGGCCGAGCTCTACCCCAACATTGCCTTCGAAACCATGATAGTGGACAACTGCACCATGCAGCTCGTATCCAACCCCCATCAGGTGAGATTTGACATGACTGATGTGGTATCATCGCCTACGAGGGGGCTGCAACTGGGTTTATCTCCTTCAGTTCGACGTAACCGTGATGCCCAACCTATACGGAGACATTTTGATCAACCTTGCGTCTGGGTTGGTAGGCGGTGCCGGCGTCACCTCTGGCAAGAGCTACTCCGCCAGCATCGTTTCGTTCGAGCCAGCATGCAAGCACACGTACGCTGTGGCCGCGGGCAAGAACGTGGCCAACCCGACTGCCATGCTGAAGAGCGCCTCCGAGATGCTTCTGCATTTAAATCTACGACACCACTCAAAGTAAGTACTCGCAAGTCCATCAAACGTACATCCAGTGACTCAAGTATGATGCATATTCTCTTTTTATCTCTGATAGGTTGTTGAACGACGCTTTGGAGAAAGTCATCCGCGTGGGCAAGGTCAAGACCAAGGACATGGGAGGCCACTCCACCACGCGGCAGTTTGCCTCGGCCGTCATTGATAGCCTTCGAGTGTGACTGAGGAGGATCAAGAGCTCTTCGTCGACAAGTACATTAGAGGGCTGTTATGACGCAGTTGTTCTTACATTAAAGTACACATGACTCCATAGAGTGAGAGTTTCGTCATATGTATGATGCCAGCAGAACTGTTGCGCTCCTGTGAGTTTGTTGCTCTGATACCAAGAGAGAAAGCCACGTAACTAGTTACGTTCTATCAGGGTTCTTCTCATCGATCAGAGTAAGGAGGTCATCATTGACCAAACTAAGCCACTGTTTCCATCGATGCAGACCTTAACGGTGCCAAGGATCCTCATGGAGCCCATGATTAAGAGGGCAGTGTCTCGGTCCGTCCAGACCATTTGCAGGCAGTCCGAGACGCAGACAGATCCCTGTACTGTTCCTCAGCAAGGAGGCGATAAGGCGTAAGTGCTCTACTCGTTCGCCATCTGCAGCCTCTTCAGCCTCTTGCACTTTATCGGCAGGCCCCTGATGGCGGCGTTGGAGTGCATGGAGTACCGTGATGGCCTCCTGCCCGTGACCACGGTGGAGGATCTTAGGTGTGGTGGACGCCCATTTCAGAACAAGCATTCAATTCTCGTTGCTCTCAGAGCAAGTCCGTGAAAGCTGAGAGCAGACTGAAATTGGCGTCCCCCACATGATGTGATGGGACAGGCTCGTGGACGCGTTGACGCGTTTGTCCATAGACGAAGACCTGCTCGACAGAAATCAGGTCCTGTTGCAGGAGGCGAAGAAGAGGAAGAGACTGGCTAACTTGCAGCTGGCCTTGGACGAGTTTTCTCGCTCCTCTGACCGCATGAGGTGGGACAGAGAAGCCATCCTGAGGAGTCGTCTACAGGGAGGACCAAATGGATAACATTCCTTTCAGCCTTGAGAGCTCCAAGGCCTGGTCCGCTATAGTTCAGCACTAACACAAATGGCTCCAAGTAGTTAGCATAGTACGTACGAGGAGCAGCTCTTGCTGACATGGTTCGTTAGGAAGCCGTTAGAAGCATCGGCTTAAAGGAATGTTTTCTTATTGACAACAGAAGGAGAGGTCCGCCACCGTCGCCGTGACCACTAAGGAGTTCCGCAGGGAGAAGAAAGCTCTCCAGGTTCGTACTTGATCATTCTGACTAGTCCCGTGTTTAGTTTTTGATCTTTCAGGCTAGACGATACCCAGGTTACAAGGACCGCTCGCCCATTGCGATGAAGAAGAAGAACTTTATCGCCACCAGGCTGGCGTGGGATATCAAGAGGGACGACAAGAGGATGAAAAAGCTCAAGCAGCGGCACTTTTTCGCCCGACTCTCGACGCGATTGCAGGCAGAAACCTCTCGCTTGATGAAGAAGGCTGAGCGAGCCAAAGAGATGTCATCATCATTGCCGAGAAAGCTGCGATACGATCACCTCCTTGATCGAGTTTACGACGAGATCCAAGAGGGTAAAAAGAGAGCCGATGCCAAGAGGAAGAGTTCCACTACGGTAAGTTTGTTGAAGCGCACCGAGTAGGCTATGGTCCAACCCCTGTCCTCGTTGCAGTCCAAAGAGCTTTTGGAGACGTTGAGGCTGCTACCTGCTCGCGTTCCTCATCATAGCTTCATTGGGAAGCGCCAACCCAAAGTCACTCCTGCCTTTACTTCGACAGGAGTCGACGCCGCTGCAAAGCAAGTCTACGAGGACGTCGCCCTCGCCCCGAACGCTCTGTTGTTGGACAGCGAGCTGTTGTTCACCTCGGCAGACAACAAGTCCGTCGCCAAGGTCGGTGAAACCGAATTCTCCGTCGCTCTGGATGCCTTCATAGAGCAACTCTTGCAAGACGTAGGGGAGAAATCGCTAGTTGAAGGATGATCCAAGAGGAGACGGGGACAACTCTCACCATGTTTTTATTTGTGACTCATTTTGGCCGTGATCTGGTCTCCTTCGTTGTCTTTCCCTCCCCGCTGGACGTGTCCGGCACCAGTACTGCCGCCGTCATGTTCTCCATGATCTAGTTCATTGACAGGGACTAGGAGGTGGACAAAGTATGGGTGTGTCTCACCGACGAGGACCAGGAGTGAGTAGTTCGTGTGTTCCCAGGACCACGCGAGGCACTGCAACCGTCCTTTCTTCTCCCTCAAACTGAAATCCAAGTGACTGAGTAACTAAGTAAGCATAAGACTATTCCAGCATCTAAATCTGGTCACAAGTCCACTGTGCAACTAGCGTGTGTAACCCTTGTATTTCATGCATTGTTTCTACTACATTAAGTAACATATGAGATAGGTTGCAGAAACTCACCAAGAGTATGATAATATCATTGAACATGACCACATGAGAAGGGTGTTCAAGATGTGTTCCAACGAGCGAGTTGAAAAATGCATTTAGAAACTGGGAACTTTACTTTTACTAATATGCAATTTCTTCTGTGTTCTAAAAAGCAGGGTTGGCCAAACATAGTTTGGACTTTTCAGGGATAAGCATTGACATCTTTAAACCTGTAGTCTTAGCATTTGGTGAGATTGTCGAGAGTCTTCGCCGATGCTGACAAAGTACGGATTCAGCGGTCTGTCAACGCGGACTCCACGCTGCCTGAGCCTGCACAGGGACCTCTCAGTGACATCTCTGCACTCCATGACGCCCAGAACAGTCAGGTGGTGGCAATATTCAGCCACCAGACTCAGTCCGCGGTCAGTAATGCGCCAGCAACCGCGGATGTCGAGAGCACGCAGTCCACGGTTGAACGAGGCCAATGCACGCATGGTCTGATCAGTCAGCGAGTAAATGTTGGCCAAGGACACAAACTGCAGGCTGCAAAGAAATGGTCTTGAAATGGTTGAGAACAATGTCTTGCGTGAAAAAGGACCTACTTTGTGAACTTGGACAGCAGTTGGAACATGGTGGAGTCAACTAGCTCCCAGCAGCCAGTGAGATTGATGGTGCGCAGCCCATTCTGGTGGTGCGCGAGGTACTCCATAGACGAGCGCGTCACCCAGTGGCAGTTGGATAATATCAGCCTGAGCAAATAGAGTCAACTTCAGTTGAGTGCAGTAAGGCAGATGGACTTGAGTCGTCACGCTTGCCTTTCCAATTGTCTGCATTGTATCGTGAGCGTCTGGAGACACCCGGCAGTGAGGCTGTGACACTCAGAGAGGTCAACAGTGTGAAGGCGTCGATTGTTGGTGAGGATGGTCTTGACAACAGCGTCTGTGGCAGCTTTGCAACCTGTGAGGTTGAGCACGCGGAGGGAATGGCTGTTTTCTGTCAGAATCTGGAAGAGATTGAAGCCACTTTACGCGGCTGTTCCGCCATGAGAACAGTGACCAAACTTACGGAGAGCGTTTCCGGAGAACACTTCCTCTTGGCACTGAGATCCAGTCGTCTGGAGAGTCCAAAGTACGCTGTCACGAGCTGTAAAGCAACCGATATTGCCACGTAAAGCTTGGACGAGATCAACTTCACTGACCTGGTGCGCCCTGACGCTACTTGCCCTCAGCCTGAACAAGTCCTCCACGTTGAGCAGAGGCAAGACGTGGGGGAACAGCACGTCGTCCCAGTTCAAGTTCAGAAGGTTCAACTCCGACCTCTGGTCCATGACCGGCTATTTGTGGGCAATTTTCTTGTTTTCTGCACTCGTTCTTACGCTACTCTGCCAGTCAGTTACATCTACTAAAAAAGGAATGGTACGTACGCCTTATCTCAGCCCTTACGTCTCTTTGTACTCACTGGAACAACTGGAGATGAATGGACTTGGCCCTTTCGGCCTCCCCTAAGATGGTGTCGTCACCAACTGGCCTAAAGAGCTGGGTCTTAGACCAAAATAGCTTTACTGTGGCCTTGGGCTCGCCTGTTAGGTAACCAGTGCTGGGGGTCATCCAGACCAGCGTTGCCAGGGCCTGACGGGAAAATTTGCCAGATTGGCAATCTTACCAAGTACGCTGCTTTCTAATTTTGCCAGTCACTTACGAGGCACAAACGTTAATATAAGTGTATGTATGCCAAACAGTACTGCACAGGAGTCCCAAAACAATGTGCTACAGACTTTTGAAAGATGCCAGTGCCAACACTGTCTAAGATGTTGCATCCATCATCAGCTAGCTATCATCATGATATCGTTTGTATTCAGCAACTGGTCGTGGTTATGCCGTATCTGAGTGTTGCAGTCATATGCAGGGGCGCATATACGGCACTAATAACAGCTTTGTTAAATATATGTTGTACCAACGCCCAGGGTTTCGTCAGTGCATAGTTCACAGCCATAGGCTAGGATAACTATTATCATGTATTTAAACTCTGGATCAGTATCGTATGAAAATTATTACACAGCTGATGGAAAGCTTTAGATCCCTGGCTGACAACACGTTGCACGTGAGCGTGACACAACAGGGAGGCCTCCATAAGTAGCAAGATCAACTTTTAGCCTCCATAAGTAGCAAGATCAGGAGGCCTCCATAAGTAGCAAGATCAACTTTTAGCTCGTTTCTATATTGCGCAGGAGGTACTGAAGTAACCGATTTTTCTTAAATACAGCAGACACTAAATTTTTGCAACCTCAGTCAGTGCAAGAACGTGTATTTTTGCGAGATTTTGTTGCTGATTGAATTTTTACTGTAAGTTGTAAAGAACGGACTTTCAACTTCTTACCTTTCAAGACTGACTTTCCCACAGAGTCAGTCTATACGATCACCCACGGAAGTTCGAGTCTTCCCAGATTTTCCAGCTGAAAGGAACTACTTTTTTTGCAAAAGTGTATGATACGAACAATATCTTTACGTCATGCTTTACACTAATACTTTTGCACCAATATATCACACAAGAGGTTACACAACTTTGATCGTAACACTTGGAACTTGGAATAACAGTCTTTTGTGATTTGACCTTGTTCGTCCGAAATATCACTATGACAAATATATATTAACTTTCCGGACAACCAAAGGTTGGGGTTGTTCTTTTTTGGGAAACCGGCTGCTTAAACGGCTCTCTTAGCCCAACCTAGTAACTATTTATGACATTTTACTCATGCATTCTCATCACTTCTGCGCATAATACGTGAAAGTGAATAAAAGTTGCAGCTGAGCACTTTTCTTTCAGTTTGTTTGAGGCGCCTGATGCAATAGAAGTAAGATCATTTATTACACTTTTAAAACAGCGAAATGTTCGTGGGATTACTTGCCGTTCCGTGTGCTGGATTAAACATATTACTCCACAAACAGTAGTGCATTAGGTCCCGGTGCAATTATGCATGTGTGTTGCATCGCAGATATGTAGGGATTTATTCTCCGTGCTTTGATCCCAGCGAGGTTGGCGTGTCCGAGGCCTGAAAATTGGACCTCCAACCAGTGGGCTCTGGCCATGTCTGTCGAGGACAGCGTTCCACTTATTGTTAACATACGATAAGTACATACCAGTAATAGAGATGTATGCATGATGTCCGAGGAGCATCCACGGTAGCGAAGGCAAGCTCTCATCTTTGGTGGTCACACCGTGGGGCGCATGCGCAGATGTCGAGTTTTCTTTGTCATAGACATCTCAAATCGGCAGGAACAGGTTCTGCAAGAAGGACGCAGTCTGGTAGATGTAGAGAATGCATCTTGCCAAGCCGGAGAATCTTAGATGCTTGTTTTCCACAGTTCTACCCCTTATGCGTGCGGTGATGTTGTCCATGTTGTCCTTTCTCCACAGTCACATCGTCGTCACTTCCGCAGCTTCTATGTTCTTGATTCCCCCAGCAGAGTGATGAGCCAGAACTGATGCAGGCATAACAGGCCTCGGGTGCTGTCCTGTGGAGACCAGATCCTGCTAGCCAAAATTATGGCCCTAAGTTAAGTTTTTATCTTTGTAAAAACACAAGACACTTGTGAGTTCAGATGTTTTGGATATAAACTTCTCACTGCTCTGTTCTGTTGTTCTCATTGGTCTCAAAAAATTCATCTTTTGCCGGCCCGGCGAAAAAGGAGGCGCCGCCTGCACTTGCCTGGTTCAGCTGAACAGAGTCAGCTGTGTCGGGCAGGGTTATCATACAGTTGAAAATGAACTTCAGTAGAGGTTTGCCAAGAGTGAGTTTTTAGTCTTTAGGTGTTGTTAACGTTAGTTTCAGACAAGTTCGTGCCCTATAATTGCACGTATGCCAGATGAAGTCGCGCCAGCAGAGGTCGGCGTTCATCAGAACCAATATGAGGAAGCTGGAGGTGACCAGGAAGGTCACCTGCGGCTCAGTCCGTGGGCTTAGTCAGTCTCCTCTATCCTGCCGCAGTCAGTCACTGTGACCGTTGAGGTAACTCTGACCGTGCTGAGACAGTCAAAGAAAAAGATGTCTGACAGCGCGACCGCCTCGGAGCCCACCGCGGCGACCGACGCCCCAGAGGCTTCGGCCACCGCCTCAACGTCTTCTCCGTCGACTCCTTCCGCGAGCTCGCCTGCCCTCAGCCAGCAGCTGCGACTCCAAGCCAAGCAGACAGTCATTGACGTTTGGAACAACCAGGAGTTGTACTACCTCACCGAGGCCGTCGAGAGGTCCGGAGACCAGGTACGAGGGAGCCGCATTTTGTCGTATCTATGATCCCCGGGCAAAGTTCTTTCTTTCCTCTTTGCAGAACTGGGTCTCCGTGTCGCGCCAGATGAAGAGCTTCGAGCTGAACGTGCCGCGACCGGCGGACTGGTTCTCGCAGAAGAATTGCGCCCTGCAGTACAGGAAGATGTTGGAGGAAGTGGAGCAGCAGACGCCGGGAGGAGGCAGCAGCAGACGCAAGAGGGGAGCAGCAGACGCGGCATCTGCTGCGGCAGGAGCACCGGGCGGAGCTTCAGGGTCGGGATCTTCGGCGTCTGGAGTGACTGGATCGCCGACCCCGGCAATGTTGATCCGGGAGCAGAGAAAGCAAGCCTTGATAGAGGAATTAGTCTCAGGAATGAAGGTCGAAGAGGAGAGAATGTCCCTTCTACGGGTATAGTTGACTGATATCTAAAGATCAACTTGTGTTGAAACATCCTAGCACGTGCATATGACTTTGCAGAAAGACATGGAAACGCTTGGAACTCCTGATGAGAATGATGAAGGTGACGACTTTGATGAATTTGAAGACGATGACTTTGAAGACGCCGAGAATGATGAGGGTGACTGGCGCGAGGAGTTCAACGAAATAGCAGACCGCGAGAAGGCCGATACTGCTGCGGAGAAGGCTAAAGCTGTCGAAGCTGAGAGAGCGGCCAAGGAACGTGAAGAGAAACTGGCCGCTCTGCAGATGAGGCTGAAGCCGCCGCTCAGGGAGTTACGTGGCGCGGCCGCTCAAGCTGAAGCCAAGAAGGCGGCTGCCACGGCGGCTGCGATAGCCGCGGCTGCGGCTGCCGCCGCTGCCGCGGCTGGGGCCGCGGAGAACGAGGGCCAGTCTAAATCAGATAAGGAGGTGAGTGATGAGGTCTGAGAGCGCATGACGCAAAGTTGACATTGCACATTGCCATTTCCAGGGTCAGAAATCATCTCAGGGTGACGATCAGGCCTCCCCAGCAATCAAGTCCCCGTCCAAGTCTCCCCAGACGCCCCAGGTCCTCGTCAAGCCGTCCTCGGTGTCGACTCCGACGCCCAACTCGACGGAGGCGTCAGGAAGTACAGATGGCAATGAAGCAGAGAACAAAGACGCTTCGGGAGTGGTAAATATCAAGACGGAAGAAGAAGACGGCCCCGAGGCAGAGTCGGTGCCTGCCGCCGGCCAGACCGAGGAAGGCGTGGAAGATGGGAAAGGTGGTCATGAAAAGGACAGTGGTCAGGCAGATAAGAAGAGCGCAGAAAAGCGAGACCCCGGCAAGCGCGACGAAGAAGACTTGGACGTGGATGTGGAGAGAGACGCTTCTAAAGAGGAGGCAGAAATGGAGAGAGGTGTCAAGGAGGAAGAGGAGATGACAGATTTATCCAACATCAAGAAAGAGGACAGTTCTGCAGAGACAGCAGCAGAACCGCCCCGAGTTCAACCAGACACGCCATCGTCTGGTGTCAGACGTTCCAGCAGAGGTGCCTCCATGCGTCCTACCAGAGCCGCCATGTCGGCATCAGCAGCAGCCGCAGCCGCCGCTGCCGCCAAGAAGGAAGAGGAAAACAACGAGGAGGAAGACCAACAAGAGGGCGACAAGGACGATGGTGACAGCAAGAAGAAACAGCTCTCGCCGTTGCCACCTCCGCCTCCGAAGGATAAGCAACAACGTGGGAAGCGAAACAACAGCGAGAGGTCCGACGACTCCGAGTCTTTGGACGACGCAGTTGGCCGCCGCGGGACCAGGGGGACGGTGGCCGCTGCGAACAAGAAGGAGGACGACGATTCTGCGGTCCCAACGACGAGCGTGGAGAACAAGAGGCTAAACAGACTGATCAGAGAAGGCGGCCTGGGCAATGACGGCGGCCCCTCGCCGCGCGGGCGTCGTGGCAGCGGGGCTACTTCCCGCTCTAGCTCTCCTCCGACTGAGAGTGAAGAGGCTGCTGGCAGGGGTGAGGACAACAGCGGCCCTCCTACCAGAGCCTCGCGACTTCGGAGGCGGTCTGGAAAGAGCCAGCAGCAGCCGTTGATCGATGACTCGGCGCCCAATAGCCCTGCTTCGTCGGTCGGCGGCCAGGACGAGGGGTCGTCATCCTCCAATTTGGAAAATATCGAGCCGCGCATATGGAAGCGCCAGGGCTTGAGGTTGCTTGATGATATCAAGGAGCATCGATTTGCGCACATGTTCACTCAGGCCGTGAACCCTAACGATGCCCCAGGTGAGGAAAGAAGTCCCATATGTACCGGATGCGTGCCTACCTGGACAACGCCGGGTGTATGTCCGGGTCCAGGAGTGTGCGGATTCCTCTGCTAAAAATGGGATGATGAATCTGGTTTCGTTGTTCTTCAGATTACTATCAGGCCATCCTCCGTCCGGTGGACATGGTGACGCTCCGTCGCTCCGTCGAGAACCTGACATTGAGGAACGTGCACGAGTTGGAGAGAGACGTCCTACGCATGTTCTTCAACGCAGTTATGTACAACAGTTCTGACTCCGAGGTAAGCCAGTAAGCCAGAAGTGATGGTGCTGGATGCATGCACGTGCGTACAGTACGCAATCGCATACGTGTGTATCGCCTGAACATGAGCACGAATGTCTTTCCTTGCAGTACTACGCGCGCTCCCTGTCCATGGCTCGTGACGTCATAGCCGACTTCGCCAAGTACAAGAACGTCCGCCTGTTGACTTCATCCAGTAGCCAAGGTGGTCAGGCAAAAAGCAACAAGCGCAAGAGGGAGTCTGACGGCACGGCCAACAAGGGTAGCACGCCAAAGAGAGGGGACGAGGTTTCCACATCCGCCACGAAGAAGAGGAGAAAGTGAGAAGAGACACGTGCAAAGAAGTTGTACGGTGATGATGAGTAGCAGCCCAGGGGATACGTACATCTGTACCGTATACAGGAGGTGCAGTCCAGCAGCTCCAGGAGCTGGAGTTCGGCATTTTTGTTGTGTCTGATGGCGATAAAGAGAGCAACATTGGACAAGGAAAGGCTGTGGTCAGATCTCTTTTTGCATTGTACACATTGTACATTAAATGTTGCAGTCCTTGTAAATGCATGCGATATGCTACTGTACATGCTGAGGCAACCAAACCTCGACGCCGCCAGTGATGGCAACAGAACATCAAGTTATCTGGGTTCCTGATAGCTTCGTTGATCTCTCCCGGTCCGTCAGCTTCCAGCTCACCTAAGTGAGAGAGGCTTGTCGACGCTTTTCCACGTCTTCACGTACATCAGGGTACAGACGAAGTGTCTCCTCCAACTCGTCCATGTCTTCATGTCTCGGCCTAGACTGTGGCAAGTGATAGGTGCACAAGTCAGTGTGCTGGACGTGTACGACCGCACCACTGATGGCCATGGCGAGAATGTGGGCGACGACGGCGATGTTGGAAGGAGGGAAAGCAGAGTCGTGTCAGGTCGAAGTAGTGATGGAATCAAGCCGGTCTGGAAACAGTGGCATTTTTCACGGGCTCGAATTTTTTACTGAGAAGAGTCGAGTCGAGCTCACCCTCTCGATGCCTCAGAGAACAGGTGGATTGCCTTCGTCATGCATCAGTAGCGCTAGACCATCCGCCAGTGTCTGATCTGCTACCCTGTAATCGTTTTGCTCTTGACTGACGGCATCTCGATTCGACTAAAGCTTTTCACTCGGCTCGACAAAAGCCCAATTCCAATACTACCCAACCTGGCACCCGGACTGTCCACAGCATGAAGCATCCGGACAGCCTGTAGGACATAGATCTGCAGTTCCCGGTTATGAAGCATTTGAGAGTTGACCATTGTCACAAGCTTCTTTTCCTTCACCCCGTGCATGCATGATTTGTCCTTGGGCACCACGGACAAGTTGGCGCCCGTTCGGTCCATCAGACACGAGACGTTTGTCTGACGCTTTGTGGCAGAAGCAGCAAGTCCGAGGACGACACGCCCAATGTGTACGCACACGTTGAGGTCACGCAAGGAAGATTCCGGTGTGGGAGACGCCGCCGCGTACGCATTTTTGGCGTCCGTGCCAACAAAGAAACCGCCTGCGCTCGCTCGCTCGCTCGCGGACTCTGGCGCGCGTGTTTGTGTGGGTGTGGGTGTGCAGGAGAAGGTGTGTTGAGACCGCCAGGATTCTAATGGATGGAGGCAAATCGACGCATCCTCATTTTTGCGTCAAAATGCGTTTTATGTTGCTGCTTCCTTCTCGTCGATGCCCTCAGTCGCCGTCGAGCCGTCGTCGGGTGTGCACATCGAGTTGGCGGAGTTGCAGCTGGAGGAATAGCAAGACTTTCTTTCCTGGGCAGCTCCGGACAAGGAAAAAAAAGAGATAAATTTGAGGCAAGAGTGACTTGACAAAGCATTGGTCATTTGGAGCACCCGAAATTGTCGATGATGGCTCACCAAAGGATGATACTCGTGATTCAGGTATTATTTGCATACTCATCCAGTGTAACCTGTGTAACATCTGCACTGTGGAGACGATTAGAAATTTTACTAGATTAATCGGTTTTTCTGGGGCTTGCCCATTGTTGACGGGAGGGGGTGAGGAAAGAGGGGAGATCTGAGATCTCTGAAACTTCTCCGTCGACAGATTCTCCACTCCTTCATCTATCACTTCTACAGAGTGCTAACACCCTCCAGTCCTTGATTGTCTGTGTACATACATTGCTTAAGGGCTGTGTCGCTTGTAACTATGAATGGTGTGGAAGAATAGGCTGGCATTGTCAAAGGTCCTTCTTATCAATGTCTCTGCTGTTCAAATATCCGCCTGGTCCATAAGAAAACAATGTGTGTTCTTGTCCCCAGCGACCGATGCGTGCATTGTTTTGTCCTCCGGAGAGCAAAAAAAAGAATCCTCCCCACCCTGTATTACGCAACATCCCCTTGGCCCGACGTGGTTGTGTCGGACTCCGTCAGTGGCAGCCGCGCATTCACATCGAGCCGCAAGCTTGTTAAACGCCATCTCGGCGGCTGCCATGCATGACCACGATGCGGTGGCTGACGCCGTCCGGCCATGGAGAATTCACTTTTGCCGTAGACGCTGTTGTCGTTCCTCTTCTGGTCGTCCCTGCACTTGGGCGGCCTGTTGTGGGCCACCGTCTTGATCTGGTCGTACATGCAGTGCAGGATGGACACGGGGGGGGGGGGGGGGGGGGCGGGAAAAATTTAAAAAGCGGATTGTTTTGGTTTTTATTAACAGAAAATAAGCGGACCCACACACAAAGGTAAAAAAAAAAAAATGAACCC
>JAAUXU010119887.1_pt1 | contig 52272 bp, 26 predicted proteins | sample 7278151 | NCBI WGS metagenome assembly JAAUXU01 (sample SAMN14350113, study PRJNA611818) | marine sediment metagenome | isolation source: surface marine sediment (1.8m) | place: French Polynesia: Moorea | collected 2018-08
CAAAGGCAGACATTTTCCAGGGGGATTCATCCCCCAGGCCCTCTGGCATTATGAGCAAGCATGCAAAAACCCTGTGTCTGGGTCAAGAGGTTGCTAGGTTCGGTGAAGCAGCAAAAAGAGAGTGATGGGGTGACAATTTGACAGGTGAACAAAACTCATTGATGACACTTGGGACATCTCATGCCTATGATCTCACCTTGCTGCCACTCTGTAACCTGATGACACAGTACGGTATGTCTCATAATGGGCATCACACTTTTCAGTGCAAAATAGAGACAACATTTTAAGCAATAAATTAAATAATAATTTAACCCTTTATTACATACATTTACTCACAGGAACATTGCATACTACTTCTCAAAAATTTCACCCTCTGCAGCAATGCACCTCTCCAGGTGGGGCCTGAACTTGGCACATATGACCTTCAGCTTGGCTGCAGACATCTTGGCCCAGTGCTCCTCCACAGACTTCTCAAGGTTGGCCACACTGCTGTGGTGGTGAGCACAAGCCACCCTCTCCGCAGTGCTCCAGATGTGGAAGTCAAGTGGGTTCAGGTTTGGGAAGTTGGGGGGCCAGAGCACCTTGGACCAGAACCCACCTGACCCCACACACTGGAGGATGTAGGCCTGGGTCTTCTTGCTGGTTTGGCATGACGCACCATCTTGGATCCAGGTCCACCCCCCTGGTCCGTATGTGGCATCGAGGGTGGGGAAGACCTTGTGGGCCAGGACCCGCTTGTAGTTGGCTGTTCCCAGGGTGCCTTGGATTGGCACAGGTGGGAAGGCCTTTCCATCCGATCTGATGTACCCGAGCATCATGCATGAGGCTGGGTGCTTGGTCCTCCCCATGAACCTGACTGAAGGTGGGACATCTGTTGGCCTCTTGGCGATGTACCTGGTTGACCTCGAGTTGGAGACAGCATCCACGGTCCACTTCTTCTCATTGGAGAACACCAGGATCTTGTCCTTCCCATTCTTGAGCTTGTTGAGCAGGACCTTGCACCTCTCAAGCCTCTTCTCCCTCTGCTTGGCTGTCAAACCCTGAAACTTGGTTACTGGCCTTGACTTCATGCCCAGGTCCTTCCTCATGATCCTTGACATGGCACTCTTGTCCACCTTCAGGTCCTTGGCAATCTTGCAGATGTTCTCCTGAGGATTCTCCTCAATCTTGGACTTGACCTTGTCCACAAGGGCCATGGTGCAGGTTGATCCTGGCCTCCCTGTGCTAGGCCGCCAGTCAAAGCCTCCAGTCTCCCCATGGAGCTTCTTGACACGATAGACCATCCCCCTGAACACATCAAACCGACATGCAATGTCTGCTGGCCAGTTGCCAGCCACAATCCACACATGAACTTTTTCCCTCAGCTCTGACATCTTGTCACCGTTTTGTTGTTTGCTGACATACAGAGCTCTCCTTGGGAAGAAATGAAAGCTCTTCAATCACTGAACCTCTCCATGCAATTTGTTTTTTGATACAATTAATATTAAAGGAGTTATTAATATTTAAAAAAGTGTGACACCCATTATGAGACACACTGTACTGAGAGAAGGCAATTCAGATCTTGGTTGTTCTGATTGTCCTCGGACCTGATCACACTCAGTAGTAGTGAGAGAATGCAGTCCAGATCTTGGCCGTTCTGATCGTCATTGGCAAGAGCGAGATGGCAAAGGCAGACTTGATCACACTCAGTAGTAGTGAGAGAAGGCAGTCCAGATCATCCACATCGAGATGTCCCGAGTGTCATCGATGCATTTTGTTTACATGTCAAGTTGTCACCCTGTCTCTCTCTTTTTGCTGCTTCACCGAACCTAGCAACCTCTCGACCCAGACATGGGGTTTTTGCATGCTTGCTCATAGTGCCAGAGGGCCTGGGGGATGAATCCCCCCGGAAAATGTCTGCCTTTGGGTCCAGATTGTTCCATGAAAATTTCAACCAATTTCATCCTCTTTTACCCCCTCAAAAAGTCATCTTTTTGTTCTGTTTGGCATGGCCCCTCTCCAGGGGGCTTCCTTTTGAGCACTCTAGCTCCAAAAAGGGGCACCCTCGACATGTGTCATGCCCGATGCAGTTACTTACGGCCAGGACTGTAGTGTCATTAAAGTGTCTCCGATTCAGCTTAATTTTTGTATTTTCTAATACTAGGCATTCCCCACTACGACCTTGTAAAATGTCAGATCAATGAGAGACACTTTTATAGCATAGCATTTTTAGAGTTACAAATTCAGACAGCTTTATGCACTGTACTACTGTAGTAAAACTTCCAATTAAAAGTGCAGATAGTAAATGAGCTTTTAGGAAAAAACCACTTCTAGTAAAATCCTCTTAATTTGACCCTATGCCAAAAACCCAGAATGAAAAAAAGTGAATTTCCAGAAAAAGTACCTTTTCAAACTAGCCTAATATATATCGCATATAAAGCACAATGGCAGTATTTGTTTGTGTGTGCCACACAATGCCTGTCCGGCATGCGACGTTCTCTACTCTTTCCAGCACCAAAAGCTGACAAAAGAGTATATAGACGACGACAGTTTTAGCCACAAAACCAGTCATAACTTTCAGATACAAAAGCTATTTCAATTCTGTTTTTTGGTCAGTGATCTAAAACATGAACTGCAGTGATTAACAAAAGTTTCACACACCTGAGGGCATGATTTAGCTCTGTGAAGAAAAGTTTTAGGCCAAGTTTATGGGTTGGTTTTTTGTATAGGAGGGTCTTGAAATTCCAACTTCTTGAAACATTCTGCACATAGCTGCTGCTGCTTTGGCCTGGCACTGAGATGACCAAGAAGAATAGGCGGGTTCCAGTGCGATCAGCGCCGCCCAAGCGGCAAAAAATCACTGGCTCATGTCTTAGCTTGGTGCTACTGCTGCGGTGCTGCTGAGACATCGATGTCACACTGTGACCAGACTGTCTCATCGATGGCTCAGCAGCACTGCAGCAGCACCGAGCTAGAGAAGATATGAGCCTATGAGTGAACTACTCAAAGACGTTGCAAACCAGACGATCACTGCTGCACTGGGGAGGGACGCAACTGCTGCCCACGAGCACGCGAGAGAAGAAGTTTGTTGAGACGAACCATGCAGAACATACGACTCACAAAACGTTTACAGAGTACTACGTTCACATGAGAACGAAAGATAGGGCGTTTCGCTACTCTATGTCCATATCTGTGTCTCTGTGATTTGTCAACGCTGATGAGGAGAGAAATGAGGCATGAGTGAGGAATACCTTGAATATCCAGTTTGAAAAGACATAGGAATTTGAACAAAACAGATGAGGGCATGGAGCACTCGTCTGCTGCACGATGGAAGATAGACACACAGACATAGTGCTTCATGCACCTCAGCTCCGTCTCAGAACAACCCGCAATGCAGGGTACCTCAATTGCATGAAGTAATAACAGACTGTTAGATCCTCTCAAGGCGCATCAAAATGGATCATCACATCATTCGGGACCAAACTTGCAGTAGTTTTTTTTCAATAATATGCAAATATTCATTTACCTGGAGTTTGCTTTACTGAATGACGTTGGTGAGTTTTGGCCTGAAAATGTTTGTTGGCCTTCACTACATGAGTCATAGATGGCCATCGTGGTCTCGTGCCGAGTTCTGAGACGAACAGGGTGGCAAGTTCCATATTCCACTGGAAATAAATGCCTGGTCGAAGTGCGAGATACGTACATACTCGGCGTAAGTAATTTCCCCGGGAAGGAATTGAGTGCGTATGCTGCGTGGAGACATTTTTGAGTGAAATTTTCACTTGAATGTGTTGCCCAGACTGAGCTTGCCGAGATGCAGCACTGTGAACAACTGCATCATCCCACAATTTTTTGAGCTGCAGTGCTCAAGCTGTGGTGACCCTCAGATTAGCCCACTCCAGCCCAATGTTGTTTGCCACAATTTTTTTGAAAGTGACAAGTGCAGAGAGTGATCACAGGTGTGTACGAGAGCACTGGGGAAGAAGGGCAACTTAGCGAGATTGAGCGACATACAGACCTTGGTGTAAAGATTAGCCGTGGGCATGACTTCACCTCATACGCTACACTGGGACATTTTGAGTTGGAATTTTGAAGTGGAACACATAGACTTGATACATGAGCACAATATTGGGTACAGAGGTTCAATGTCGGGGCTGCCCATTTTGGTGCTAAAATGCTCAAAATGAGACTGGAGGGAGTGGCATGCCAAACAGGCTGAAAATTGGGTTTTACAGCTGGGCAGAATGACCATATTAACACATATGTCCATAAAAAACTCTACCATTTCCTAAAAGTAGACATCAAGAGCTTTCAAATGAGGTATGTCCCAAAATTCTGCTATTAAGGAAGTCCAAGAAAAGTTCAAAAATATACTATGCACTAGTTTCTTTAACCATCACAAATATTTTCTTCTGTGTCCGGCACTGATGCGAACAATTTGGAGGCTCAACATCTGTGTAGCCAACATTCAATTACTCATAGCATCTGGGGGAGGGTTAGAGGGAATTATTGCCTTGGCTTGGTATTTCATAACTGGCCCTGCAAAGGTTTGGAGAGGAGAAGAAAACTTAACCAGCAACCTTGTCATCCAAAGTGCAGGGTATTGGGAACTGGAATAGATCAGCAATTTTTCAGGTGAGATTCTATTGAGCAGTAAGCTCTCTAGAAATGCCCAATAGAAAGACTCATCAAGAGAACATTGCCTCTACTTGCAGCCTTGAGGTCCTGCCTGACCACCTGCAGCAGTTTGCCTGGTGTCTGCAAAGGTTTGACCAGGTCAGGGAAGCATGCTCCAGCATGCTCCAGGAAAGCATGAAGATTTCCCCAGATTATGAGATGAAAATTGCTGCCTTCAAAGAGTCATATCTAGATCTGGGAATTCCTGTGACACCTAAAGTGCATGCTGTGTTTGAGCATGTACTGCAATTCTGCCAAAAGCATGCTAAAGGTCTGGTTTTTTTTTCTCTCAGCAGGCCAGTGAATCAGCCTACTGCAACTTTTCTCAACACTGGGTGAAATACAGAGTTCCAGAGCAACATCTTCAGTTCTCAGAGAAGCTCTTGCAAGCAGTCATTTCTCACAGTAGTTTCAGAATTTAGAAAAGAATATGTTGCTGCACTTCATCTTTTAGAATCAAAACAGCTGGCAATAGTTTTAAGTTTTGTGTCGGAAGACTCAGAATAGTCCCAGCCTAGTCAGTTTTGCCAAGAAGTACCTTTTGGAATAAAAAAAACTTTAAAAAACCAGCCACAGAAAACACAAAACAGAAAAACAAAAATTAACACTGCCTTTGCCAGCTCACAAGCCCAGGATGCAAAAAGTAGAGTGGTTTTTGTAACTTAGATACGGCTCGAAAAAGTGATTTCTGGGCACTTTGGGTTAATACTCTCCTAAAGATTTTTTTGAACTTTTCTTGGCTTTCCTTAACAGCAGAATTTTGGTACGTACCACATTTGAAAGCTCTTGATGTCTACTTTCAGGAAATGGTGGAGTTTTTCATGGACCTTTTTTCTGTTGATATGGTCATTCCGCCCACCCATTGGTTTTTCAGGGGGCAAATGTTGATGAAATAGGCTGAAAATTTCATGGGACAATCCCAGCCCATTGGTCCATTATTTCCACCAGGTTTCAATGACCGTTTCATTCAGCGCCATGTGGTACCATGCAAAACCCTATCGCCGGGCCAAAGTTTGCTAGGTTCTGTGAGGGGGTGAAAAAAGCATGACAGAACGTGAGAGGGTGACTATTCGACATGTAAACAAAATGCATCAATGACAGGCGACAAATCTTATTTTTTTATCGTGTATTGAAATCAAGACTCAAGGACACAAGGTGTAAAGAGAATGCTCACCAGATCGTCTTCAGCAGTGGCAAGAGAATGCACACCTGATTGGACTCAGTAGTAGCAAGAGAAGGCAGTCCAGATCCCTGCAGTCCAGCTCATCCTCAGCAGTAGCGAGAGAAGGCAGTCCAGAGCTTTGCAGACCAGACTGTCGTCATCAAAAGTATCGAGAGGATGAGGTCGAGATTTGCAGACTGTCGTCGATGCATTTTGTTTACAATTTGCTTACAACTCAGCAGTCAACCCTCGATTTTTGCATCTCGTTCGTTGTCAGTGAGAGGTTGCACAAACTGAAATGTTGCAATAATTGAATTCTAAAATTCTAGTACACAAAGAAAGGATCACCATGAATGTGTTGCAGAAATTGAACTTCTTGCAAAAATTTAGAGCTGACTGCACTTAGTTGCCCGTGTGCCTTCTTCAAGTGACTGCTGCTCAGTTGAAAAAAATATGGATGAGTTTTTTGTGTGATTGAGTTTTCGTGATACCTCCCCTTTTTTAATCACTTGCCACAGAAAGTCCTGACGTACAGAAAACTTGGGTTCCACATGTGACGTGGGGGGTGACTCAAGATTTCGGTGGGCCAAGGGGGAGGGGAAGTAATCCACAAGAGCTACTGCAGTTTTCACTAAAAAATAGTGGCCCCAAGCTGCCAGCGTTGGTATCGGCTAATCTTTGTGTCACTACTGTTTGAGCGCTGCAATGTCACCACTCAAAACGGTGAACTCGTGTACTGAAAGTTGTGTCACTGTGTGAAGAACTCACTCCATGGCAAAGTTCCACTTAAAACTGTACATTACAGCCTATGGACTCAGTTTCTTCCCACAGAAATTTCTTGCGCCGAGGTATGCACATAGTGCGAGTGCGACCATATATTCCATGTCGCACTTCATGAATGGTCTCTCTGTACGTAGGATTTGAGCTGCTTCATTTTGTATCTGAGCTTTTTTTTGCACGAAACGTAATGAGAGGCGTCGTCGGATGCCTCACTGACATGCCCTTAGCCGCGTCAAATCCCACTGTACGCTTGCAGATCCAGGAGACATTGTCTATGCGATAGATTAAAGTTTTTTAATAAGAAGTTTTCAGTAACTACCAATGACAGAGCAAGACGTTTTCCATACTCTCTCGCAAAAAAGGCCTCTCCTTCCTGCATAATTTAAGGCATATATTTATTCGGAAAACTTGCAAAACCTACGGGTCACTGAAACAACACTGTACAGTGCAGTCTGTCTACACCAACACACATGGTAAAAGCGAAATCGCACGATAGGATTGGACAAATGTTTCAGAAGATAATAGGTCCAATACGCAGCGAATGGATCGGCCCCAGCAGCTAATTCTTGCGTGCATGTACACGTATTTCCGCACCGCTTGAACGTACCGCAAAGTGGGTGTCAGTACCCAGTCGTTGAGTGGACGTTGGAGAAGACGCTTCTAGAAGTCAGACCTGTCCCTAGAATAAATTGTGTACCGTCCCCGGTACTGCGTATATGTAAGTACCTACGCACATAGTAAAGTTCAAACAGTTCAAGTTGAACTACGAACACGTGTACGAGTGTATGTGTACGTGCGGTGGCTCGCTGCAAGGTCACGAATCCTTTGTCTACGTGCTTTGGGCGAAATGTAGCTGCCGGGCCTTCTTCAACACCAGGCATTTTTATAGAGCCCTTTGTGAATCGAAAAAAGGCAAGATTTGCACGGACAGACTGGATTTTAAGTCAAGATAGAGCACCTAGACATGACTAAGTGAAGTTGCGTGCGTTTGAAGGGGTATCACAGCATCACCCATGCAGTACGTAACATCATTCTGTCACAGAGTTTCAGTTCCTGCCGAGCATAAAATCAGTTCTAAAGTTTGGTCAACAACGGCAACGAAGCCGCACCAAGTTAGTATATAAAAGGTCATGATGCATTTTTCAATAAAGGGGAACAAGAAGAAACATTCTACTGAATACAAACTCAGGTCGCAACTTAGCAGAACAGGCTGCATTAGTTACGCTGGCCCATCAGAAACAGGTAGCACATGTGTCAGGCCTAAGTGAGCTCGCGTGAACTCACGCACCCTCCTGCGCTTCTCCTGAGTTTCACAGTGAACAGCGTCCTTCGACGACAGACAGAGGGAAATTACTGCAACCAGTTGTTTTTTCTGAGTTTTTCAGACCATGGCGTCTACAGAAAAAAGCATGGAAATGACTCCAGTGAAAGAGGACATCCACAGGGATCGCTTGACTGAAGTGATGGGCAAATTTGGGAGGTGGCAGTGTTTGCTGGTCATACCTTTCAGTTTGTCGATATCCAGTCACGCACTGCAAATGCTTAGTACCAAGTGGCTAACCCAGCCGGTTGACTTCTGGTGTGCCAAACCAGAGAACTTTCACACCGACCTGAGCACGGAAGAGTGGCGGAATCTGTCTGCTCCACTGGATGAGGATGGAAACTTTGATGCTTGCTGGATGTTCGACGTCGATTACACTGCAATAACAAACAGGCCAGCCGCTGACACACCGTTAAGAAAATGTAACTCCTGGGAGTTTGATGAAAGCACATTTCAGGTAACTATATCAATAAATGCGAAACACTCGCAGACGTAACAATTGGCACCATTTGGGCCATCACCCTAGTCAATACTTCTGTCACCAGTGCAAATTATCCTATTACCGAAGCATTCAAATTCTAATCTGACCCAGATCTAATTGAATCGAACTATCAGTTTAGTGACAAGTATTTAACCTGGTGATTGAAAGACATGTTTCCCATAGCAATTATCATTTCAGAACACCATACAGAAGAGATGGGACCTGGTGTGTGATAAGAGTTACGTACCTCGTGTAGTGCAGACTCTATTCTTCACGGGAAACCTAGTTGGAGTCTTGAGCAGTGGGGTGGTGGGAGACAAATACGGCAGAAAGTTCGCTTACTCGTCGTTCCTGACAGTGTGGATCCTCGCCGGTACCCTGGGCTCCGTCACAAAGCACCTCTACTTGTGGATGTGCCTCCGTTTCGTGGCTGGAGCCATGAGTCTAGGCTACAACAACGCATTCAGTGTCTACGTGGTGGAACTCACAAGTGGAGTGTGGAGATCACGGGTCGGTCACTACTTTGGAGAACTTCCGTGGAACATCGGAGTTATTTCAGTGGGGGTGTTGGCATTCTTCTGCCGAGACATGGCCCGCTTGGAATTGATCATTGGACTGTCGGCTGTCCCATATCTGACCAGTTGGCTGCTTCTTCCGGAGTCTCCACGTTGGTTGCTCGCCATGGGTAAGAAGGAAAAAGCAAGGAAAGTCATAACCAAAGCCTGCGGAGTGAACAGAATGCCACGAGATCCCATCGAACATTTCGTGGATACATACAAAGACGATGGCCTGCGAGGAAGCATTTCCGACTTGGTTCGGGAGCCGGCAGTGAGAAGAAACTTTTTGATCATGTGCTACTGCTGGTTCAGCTTCAGCATGGGCTACTTTGGTCTATACTACAATACTCCATCGTTCGACTGGAACCCTTTCTTGGTCTTTATCCTCCCAAGTCTCATGATGGTGCCTTTGATACCGCTCGTGCCAGCCTTGGAGAACATTCTGGGCAGAAAGTGCATGCTAACAATGCCCCTTCTGGCATCTGGAGTCATGCTGTTCTCAACCATGGCATTTCCCAAAGGCCACATTGGCATCATCATATGTGCGTGGATCGGCACAATAAACACATCTGTGGCGTTCGGGGCTGGCTACACCTTCACCAAGGAGCTCTTCCCCACGTACTTGAGGTCAACAGCCTTGGGAACAGCATCTGCTGCAGCTCGGGTGGGGTCTCTACTATCACCTATCGTAGGCAGCCTTGACTTTGTGAGTCCAATCTTGCCTCTGATAACATACGGGATCGTCTTATTTGGAGCTGGAGTCCTGAGTCTGTGGCTCTGGCCTGACACCAAGAGAACAAGACTATCGGATACTGTGGAAGAATGCGAGCTCTTGGCACAGTCTCGAAATTCTTGGGTTTCATTTCTGTTCTGCAGAGGCCACCAAGTGTCTCCATTAAGCAAGTAAACAGAAATTTCAGTATTGGAGAATGAACTTAAACATAAGTGTACCACTGTTGTAGAAAGTGGGGAAATGGCTTTTCTTTCCTTCTTAGAAGAAATTAACAGGAAGAAAGCAAATTGCTGGCATTTAAGGATAAAAAAATTAAAGAGAAATATTGCGATTGAGCAATTTTGTTTACTCAACTGGTAAATGGGCAGAAAGGGAAAAGAGGAAGAAGCTAAGCTCATCACAGTCCTAGGCGAAGCCCCTGTTTATGAAAAGAATTGCTTTTCAACCAGTTTAAATCACTCAGTTTGTGTCCAGTGTACTCACGTTGACAATTCAATGCAACGTTAGAAGCATCTAATGCATGTTCTGAGCTATTTGTGACACAGTAGTACTGGTACACATCATACGTCTATATTCTATAATCGACTGCTATTGTACTTTAATAGGCATACACAAATCGTATGTAACACGAAATACATGTGCACGGGATAACCATTCTCCAATTTCAGCCATTGTTGCCCCCGAGTTTACCGGCTCGTCAAAATAGAAGCAGGCTTAGGAAGTGGCAGCATGTTTGAAGCGTGTAAGTTACAAGTGACGACCACCGTGAACAACATTGTCCTCATCGTTGCCTAACCTAAGCTAGTTGGTTCTATCCCAACCCGTCGTAGCCGAGCCTATGAAGAAGAATTTGCCCCTTTTCTCCGCCTGGTCACGTATAGGGACACTCAGGGAGGCAAACGGATCACAAAACCTCGCGTGATTGGGTGATTTTCTCATCCTTTTGAAGAACTATGAGCTACGTATTTCAGTACATAGTACGGTAGCATTTTTCGTCCAAGGAGCTCGCCCGGTCCTGAAATTTGGAGTGGAAGTCATTTCTTGGAAGACCGACGTCATTCCTCGAAAACAGTCCTCAAACCAATGCAATGCTGTCTCTTGCGTCGCACTGCGAACTCTTAGCAGACCATACAGCACGGCAGAGAACATACTGTACAGCACTGAAAGCACTAGATATGGTACAGTCTGACGAATTGTAGCAGAATGCAGCCGAACCTCGAGGTTTCCAGATTCGTCTTCTTCCTGAGTGTCCCTTTTACTTACACTAGCGAGACGTTTAAATGGTACGCCGACGTGTACGTCCATTCTCACCTTTGAGGTATTAGACGTGTCGTGCCCGTACGTTCGAATCATACTGTGACGTTATCACGCAACCTCCATTTGTAACAAACTACTATATTGCAAGGCAGAAGAAACCCCAACGTTCCGCATGTTATGAATGAAAATCCTCGTCTCATTCCACCAGAAGAGTCATGAAAAACTTGGCGATGAGCATTGGGTTAATGAGGCATCGGTAGCTGTAAATATAGAATTTTGGTCTGTGGTCAACTGCAGCTGTAACAATCAACCTGTTCATTACCTGGACTCGCAATCCTCCCTGGCCTTCCCCTTCATAGCTGCAGCTTGCCATATGGATGCTGGCTCGCCCTCAGCGGTTCTCGTTCTGAAGTAGCGAATGACAATCAACACTGTTACGTGCGCGTCACATCAAGAAACACTGCCTGAATTTCACAAGTATCGTGCATGCGCATCACATAGCTACAGTAAGTAACGTAGTCATTCACTTTTGTGCTCCAGTCCACTGCAGACCACTGTCACTTTAGCTACGGAGTCCAATGAATGACATTGCCGAAGCATCAAGTTGCCTTACCCGGGGTAGAAGAGCACGAGGGGCAAGGCCATGATGCCGTAGTCGTCGTATCTGGCGTGGGAGTCACAGATGGCCATTTGCCAGCAACCATCCCAAGCCCCCGAAGCCCTCGGTGACGCTGGCCTCTGTTGCTCGTCAAAGAAGGAATCCCATTCTTGAGACGTGAGTCCAAGGCCCTGTTGCTTTGCATCCTCTTTTCCCCATACGAAATCCTCTTGGTTGCGCCCCAGGTAGAAGGGAAGAGTGACGAGGCCCGTGGCTACCAGCCCAAATCCGGCCAGAGTCAGGCCCATTTCGCTGTAGGGGAAGTCGCTGATGGCCGTTGTTGCCTTCTGCTCCTGAAGATTCTCTTTCTTGCTTTTAGCAACTCCTGCGTCTCCTCTCAAGACATCACCATAAACAATCGAGGCCTCCTGGCAGCAAGAAGGTGACAGCAAGACCACGATCGCCAGCCCAATTCTTAGACACAGGGGCATTTTTTGTCGCTTCTTCGTTGCTCGCTCTTAAGAAATATCCATTACTTTGGTCTCGGTTTCTTACGTCGCACAGCTGGAGAGCCTCGTTTACGCTTACTCCATATTCCTCACAGCGGTGACCTCCAGGAAAGACAAGAAGGCATCGTCAAACGGACATTAAGGAGAGAAATGGGTAGATCCAAGGAAAATCAATTCTTCATCTCCCGTCTGCTCTTTCAATTTTCGAGAAACCACATAACTCACGTGTACACAAGTCCCTCCTATGTAGTGGGGTATGTAGCAACAGCGCATACGTACGTACTACGTACATGCAGTTCAACGAATAAGGTGAGGAGAGATCAGGAGAGATGTTCTCTGTTCAAAATGGGATTCCGACTGAGGCCCCTCTGGAAAGAAAAATCTCTCTCCAACTGTGTTATAGCAGGAGCGGCAGCGAAGCATGTGAATGTGACCGAGAAAGGCAACTCAGCACAGTTGGCCTCCTACATTAGCAGTAGCAGGCTGGTTAGCAGCGAAATTTGGTAAAGAAAACCATGTTATCCGCACGCTCGTGTCGATACAGACACCTGCCTCAGGCCAATGGCACAGTACACACGTATCCAGGGTATGCACGTACCGTGCATAGGAGAAGGGAGGGAGACACACAAATGTACGTACGTGCTAGATGTAGGCTTCGAAGTTCACTTTCAAGTATCGAGCTCCTACCGAGTGTGGCCTTTACCTTCTCGAGTCAGCTCGGTGAAAACCAGAGGTTGACAGGTCCTTCCAATGCCGGCCCTGCCATGCATTTACACCTTTCGCTAAAGTGTTTTGAAAAGCATCGGCACATGTTCGACTTAGACCGAATGACAGGTTGCGGAGACCACAGAGTTGCCAGATGCGCAGTTTGGCGTACGGTCAACTTAGCCAATTTGGCTGTAGTCACAGTCATCTGGCACTAAGTGTTAGCTCTCACTGTCGCCGAGCTCACTCGGTAGTGCTGAAGTAACGTACAGAACTACTCGAACTTTGATAGAAATTGCAAAAGTCGTGAGTAACTCGATTCGACTGAAACTTGGACCCATCCCTAGCGCGTACTTTCAGTGAGGTTCTCCAGCGCTGCGCATACGGACAAAGCGCGTAAGCCAGTGCTGGCAGTGATTGCTGCTCCTCCACCTCATGAAGCTGGCGGCCGTGGTATTCCTGCAATCAAGGAATAAAAAGGAGAAATTTACGCGTGCGCTCGATTTTTCACTGAACACGCGCTGTGTGCGCGTGCGTGCGTGTTGGTCAATCGGGGGCGTATGCAGGTGCAGCAACAGAGATCGCCAAGTCGTGCGTATCTTTTTGGAAAGGAAACGCGTGGCGTTGCACAGTACGTACACACGCACCTGGTAGGCTTACACGCGTACATGTCTGGCTCATACGATGTCGAAGAGCAAAATGTCGTTCCAGGATAGATTGCTACCTTTTTCCTCGTAACGGTGCTACGATTACACCAGGTAGGCAAAAAAAACCAGACCAAACTCCACGCTCACTTGTTACGTGCAGTTTATTAAGCGGGACACCCGGAAATTTTCCCTGCCCTGAATGACACTTCAGTGTGACGTTGATGGTGTAGCTGTGGTGAGTACAGTATAACATAAAAGTAACGTTCCCTTGGAAATTTTGCTTTTTTTTTGGCAACACCCCAGGGTAAACAAAAATTCAATCAGTAGGGTTGGAGACATTTGGGGAAAGTCTATCTTGCTATCCCCTGAAGGCACCTTGCACTGCACAGATTTCTGCAAACGTATGTTGCTAGTCGGCAAAGCTACCATGCTAGCAGCACGGACGCGAGACTTTCACCTATTATCTAATCCCACCAAGCAGGAAACAAGCAGAAAAACAAGCGCAATAGGTAAGTGCAAACCTGTTACAATTATTAAAGCAGTGCCACAGTAGTCCAACAACGAGGACTTGTCACACGGTCCGGGGCAGCCTGTCCTAGACGCTAAGAGATCATCCTCCGCATGTACTTGGACAACAGCAACCAGAGGAAACTGCCTCTTTGACGGTCATTTCATCTCTTATCTACGATTTTTTTTCTTCTTCTTCCACAGACACGAAATGTGTTTGCGTTTCTTAACCCCTCGTTGGTCGGTCATTTGTGCTGGCGATGCCCAAGCTCCATCGGTCCTGGACATCTCGACGGCGATCACCGACTATTTTCCTGGAGCTTCGGAAGAAAGGGAAGGAGAAGAAATCTTGTTTGCATGCAGCTCACGGCAATAAAAGTGTGTGAGTGCGCACCACAGATGCCGGGGGTCATTCCAGCTTCGTGCCTTTATCACTCAATCCATCGCTGCGGAGAGCAAGAGAAGGTGCAATCGTCTTTGTCGTCTTTCTTCCCACCCTCCCATAATTTGCATGGATGCATTGGTGGGGCGGAAAAACTGCACTGGCGAGGGAAACAATAAAGCACCATGCAAAGATGCAAGCGCACGTATAAAGTGAAGCAGTAAAGCTATCGGTAAAAAGAGTCGGCTCGCTTCTTTACTCCCTCTCAGGACAAGAATTGCCTTGACCGGTAAAATGCACACCTCTAAAGAAGGAGAACAAAGCTACCGTACTTTGTTTTCTCCACGAGCAACTTCCCCAAAGGAAATGAAGACGTTTGTGCAGTCAACAAAACTGAGCGGAAGCGAATGTTTGTCGCAGCCGCTTCCCTGAGGAGGGAAGTGGACAATTAGCGGTTTAGGTATTGTTGCTCTTGCTTGCCCAGTAGCACTTTGTCTCTTTCTCGTAGGAGACTTGGACCTGTTGACAGAATACCGGGTGGCCCAGGTCAGATGGCTTCTGCACAATTCGTTGAAGTACGAGTGATGTCAACGAGTCAGACAGGGCTCGACTCGAATTCAGTTTCCAGACTCGACTAGACTGGAACTTGTCTTTGCACGAGAATTCCAACTAAGCAATACTTGGAATACATCTAACAGTCTATATACAAGTTTGTGTTTCGTTGTCACAGGTTCACGTCACAATGACAGGCCTGATTAAACTCGAACTTGACGTTGTCTATGACCCAGAACGTGTCCTACAATGAGATTCAAAGGTTATTTTTTCAATTACAAGCATCTAATTTTTTTTTCAGTCCTTTCAGCCAATTTTTGCCTGGGCTAGCAGTCACCTTTTTTTGCTAATGAATCATGTGTAATTAAATGTTCATGTAGGCAGTGAAAATGCATTTGCACTTTTTTCTCTTCTGTCGACTCGACACGACAGGTCGGGCTCGCAACTCGACTCGACTTGAAGTCAACTCTTGATTTCACTCACTTAACCTCTCTTGACAACACCCTGGAGACGGCGCTTCAAGTCCTTGACGTGTGCCTTCTTCCAAAGGATTTCGAGGCTGTGGTCGAGGCCGGAAGAGGTGGTCGTTTTGAGTGAATGAACGAGAAAATAATTATTCACTTGAATTGCTAAAAGGTTCAAATAAAATAGAATGGGAATATTGCTGGCTTTCCACCCAGCAAAGCGGTCAGCGCTTTTTTTGTGTGTGTGCGTGTCGGGGGCGTGTGCGTACAGGACCCTGTATATGTGCATTGCTTGTTAGTGTGTCTGTCCGCATCTTCCACCCCTGGACCGATCGTCCCCAAACTTGCCATCCACATGCTTACGATCGCCCTCGAGGTCGTCGCCACAACTGCTCTCCACGAGCTCAGCGCAGTCCACGTGATTCGGACTGTCGACACTGTTGTACCGTACATGTAGCTCTCGCAGATGTAGCTGCCACCGACGTCGCTTTCATAGACGAAGCTATCATCAACGTAGTTCTTGGAGATATGGATGAAGGTGCTGTCCAACGTGCTTCGCGCTCTTCGACCTCGAATTTGTTGCTCCAGTCGCCCTCGATGTTGCCCTCGAACTCCAAGTGCTATACGCAGTCCACGCGTTTCCTGCAGTCCGCTATATGTATTGGTGATATCGCTTACGTGGCCTACGCACACATGTAGGTAGGTAAGAACATTCGCGTGCATAAATGAAGTCAAATACAGGCATCGCACAAATTGTGTCACTTAAGAGCTTGATGCTACTGCTCTTATTTGTTCGCCGATTTTTCCTCTCTGATGTCTAATTTTGAAGCTCATTAGTGTCGACTTCATTTCTTGAACGTAAAAGTCACAATTAGTGTTCAAAGTGACCGCCTTTTATTGTTGAATCACCGCCGGTTATGAATGTTTGCCACGCTGGGATCATCTCCGGTGGAATTGACTGAACTACCTCTTCTGCTGTCTCCTTCCTTCACGTTGGAAATGTCAATATTGTCAAGCAGGATCCATGAATCTCTGTCAGTGACTTGTGTGAGGCCGCAGAAGAATTTATCCTTTTTGAAGACTGGATCGTGCACTTAGGCGGTGCTTATTTAAATGTGGCGGGATCTCATTGGACATCAGCTGTGCTTGTGCCGTTAAAATCTGGACGAAAATCGACACTTCTGACCTTCAAAATGCGATACCAGGGAGAAAAACCAAATAACAAATGAAGGGCTGTAGCGCTATGCAGATGAGTGATCCAACTCATGAGGCAGCCCGCCAGCTTGATCAGTACAGCTTGACCCTCACTATTTCGCCTGTAGTCTTCAACACTTGACCTGGGCCACCCTGCAGTTCAAATGATCCAAGATGCGTCTGTGACCTTACATAGAAACCACGGGGAAGCTTGAGTTGTCCCTTGGCAACATCTCAAGCCCATGCGATTGTGTCCATTACCACACACTACAGTTAGTCAAATGCTCTCTGACAAATTGTCACTCATTATCTGTCTACTGAGATGCTCAAGGGGGCTTTTCCTCCTCTAACGACACTACAAACAAGCAAGAGAGAACGGGCGAGCAATCATCTCTCTCCACGAAAATGATAGGGCTAAGTGTGCACTCAACTTCTCTCTCCTAATCGAACTGCAGCAGCTCCAGGAAATCAGCCTTTGTTGCATGACAAAGTAACGTTTTACATTCAGACAACACCCTACTACTTTACCGTGCAAAACTTAGGGTCCGATTGACCTCAGCACGGAAATTGGACCTCATAAAGCAGAAACAGCCTCACCATCAACGAGTGCAATGAGGGCATGGAGCAGCGCGTCGATAATGTGGAGGATATTGGCGAAGTCGATAATAAAAGTGGCACTTTTTTGCACCCAAACAAAGTTGGGCACGGCTTACCCGTCACACAGGTAACTGACGTTGCTCATCTTAAACGCTCTCCAGCGCGCAGGTTCGCGAATTTTACTTTTAAGCATGCCTCAGGGAGGTTTGATGGTATGGCCTACATATCTCCTTTAGTAGGAATTTCAGAGCCACTTGAAATAACATTCAAAAATTGACTGGATTCTAAATGTTGGCACCACCGTCCGTCGGCGGAGGATGCGGCAAATTAAGCAATCGCCAAACCTCTGCAAGGCGGTGCGTAAAGGACAAACAACCAATTCTGGCATAAAGGAAACTGTCAGAGAGCTCGTATTAAGCTTTGGCAGTACATTGGAGGTCCCCCCTTCATCTCTGACCACCACCGGCATGGGAAGCAGCGATAATCGGATTTGAATTGCAAGGTTCCCTCACAGACCACACCAGACGATGGCGGCGTAGAAAAACAAAGGTAAACTGAAAACAAGCAGTCGGACAAATTTCTTTCCTGCCACCCTGTAGTGAGTGTGAGAAGAAAAGTTCCCTGGAAGTAATGCTGACAAGCGAAGGCGCCAACGTCGTCACCTCTAGGGGCAGAAAAATTCTTCACAATATTCAGTTTGGTGCGTAGTTCATGTCCTTTGGCAAGTACGTGAACAGGCTGGAGAGGAGCGCGGTCGCAGCTGGTGGTGGGGACATTCAAGACCGACGTCATTCTCGCCAAGCGACACCAAAGACATAGAACATTATAAGGAAACGTATATGCTAAGAAAACTTCTATCCTCACGGCAACGGACTTTTGCGCCAAGCGGACATGAATTACGTCCCGAACTGTACTTCACGCTCCATTATTGCGGTCTCCATTCATTGCTCCTTCATGGCACTTTCGCTGCTCAGCAGCGTTGTCGGCGCACCACGCTGATGCAGAAGTGCAGCTCTCTCCAAATAACTTTGATAGATGCTGTTGCTTTGCATAGTTGAGATTGAGCCAGTTCGCATTTCTCAAATGCCAAAGACCTCATGAGAAGGGATAATCCCGCTTAGCACGAAGCGAGAGAGCCCTGATCTACTTTTTATTGGAGCTCTGGCTGCTGCTGGTGATCATGAATGCGTCAGACGACTAAGCCATTCTTTGGATAAAGATGGCGGTAGCAGCTCCAAACGCGGGGTGTTTTTTTTTCTGGCACAGGAGCTGTCGCAAATCGCAGCTTTTAAGGCTGCCCAAGTGAAATGTCATATAAAAAACCGCCGACTTCCTTGGCAAACTTTCTTGTATGCAGCGTTACTAAACACGATTTCTCAGTCAGAGGCGTTTGAGGTGGCAAAAGCTCAGTCACTAATCAGAGGCCAACCGAAAATGGTTTGCATTGAAAGAAAAAAAAAACACCCGAAATCTCTCGACTCTGACTCAGCAGATTTTTAGGCGTTTCCGCACAAACGTGCGTCCGCCCACCTTCAGTATTGCTCTGCTTCTCTTGCCAGCTAGAACAGTGCCCGAAGACGCCAGTATAAAATACTGTACAGTATCCGAGGGCACACAAAGAGGCCATTTGTCTCGCTAAGAAGGGCAGGGAGAGAAAGAAGGCACAGTCTGATTCGGGATGTCGACTGGGATACATTTTCTCGACTCCACTTGCCGGCAGCCAGTCATGAATCAACGTCTTGTTGGTTTTCGCTTGTCGCGCGTAATTCTTCGACCTTTTTTCTCCGACTTTTACACACAGGCAGGCTCCATTGCTATGCAACACTACTCAGGGCACAGTTAGACGTGGTCCAGAGCCCAACCAGAGCTGCACAAGGTAGGGGGTCAAAAAGGGACGGAGAATTGATTTCCCCTAATTTGCCTCCTGCAAAGAAACGTCGTCTGAGTATTTACGTACTGCTTAGTGAGTGGCTGGAATAAATGGTGCTGAAAGCGATTTTCTGTGACGAAAGCTGGTCCAGGATTAATCAGCTGATGTCAGGACATTAAAAGGCCATTTGTTTTAACTTTCTTGGGGGTTTCAGCTCATGCGAGGTGGGGTCAGTGATAGGAGGACACAGGAAATTTTATACAATTGCCAGAGAAACGGATCTCACGTTTTAGAACAAAGAAACCCTGTGAAATTCCTCACGATTAGAAATGCTTGCTGTAGAGCGGATAACAGTGAAACTTTTCCCTTTGTTCCATAAATCGAGACTCGTTCGAAAACCTCAACTGGGCCTACTCCTCATCAGGCCCTGGCGCCCATAAATGGCCACAAACAAATGAGCCTAGCGTGAGCGCTTGTAACTCCCCGAAAATCTTTGGCTCGTGCCCCAACCTCCTCGTTAATACGACGTGCAGTCTAATGAGAGAGCTTTGCGTGGCCAAAATGCGTGTAGGATGCCGTGCGAGCCACCGCCTAGATATAATATATACATAAAGTATCGGCAATTATCAGGCCGTGCACTGTGTTGTATGAGTTTACCATAGCACAGGATCGGTACAGGGTGACACACGTGTCAGCGTCCGCCATTACTTCTACAAGCTCAACTTGCAGGAACACCCACCAAAGTCCATGCTTAAGTTATCAGCTGTCAGATGCCTAACAGGGCTCCAGGTTCTGTGTTACTTAGGCTCTCTTGGTCGAGTATTGGATAAGCATCGACGACGGCCACTGAAACTGCCACCGGAACATCTGTGTCACCCTGTATGCTTCCTTCTGACCTTTAAGGTGTCTGGCTATCTCCGCCGATCGAGGACGTTCCCAGTTTCACATTCTTACCCGTGCAAGCGCGCGCACACCCCCAAGACCCAGAAGGAAGGGAGCGTTAATGTATTGACGCGTCTTTAATCAGTCCTCATTGGCAGTTGGGTTCACCACTGGTGCTCGGTGAGCGAGGTCATTGTCGTTTCCTTGGCGTGCCTTCCTCCCATTTCTCAGCGTCCACCTAAACGGGGTCCGTGATCGTCGCTCGTGCGCACATAACTTTGTCTTCAGTGGATCTCCCGCTGGCTCAGACTGATTGGGCCAGAAAAGGGGGGAGGAAGGAGGATGGGTGTAATGAAGAGAAGGAGGGAGGCAACAATGGAAGCCAAAAGTCTGCCTCAGACGTGTGGTTAACAAAGAAGCCAATTGTCCCCACTTGGGAGAAGTCAGTGGAAGGCACGTGGGTGGAAAATGCCCCTTCCACCTGCCAGAAGGTGTCTCAGGCAGCCCTCGAGTACAAATTCGGTGCATGCGCAGCATGAACAGAGTATGAAGTGTAACATTCCAGACGTGTCTACGGTCATTGATGTACGAGGGTGACTTCGTGTCTGGAGCTGACAATGGCTTTCTTGTGCGTTCTGTGTCGACAGCAGCGCCAGGTTCAGGAAGAAGGAGGTCAGCACTTCCGGAAGTCAATGTCCAAGGACAGAAGGGGTTCTCTGAGCAATGAATCTTACTAGTACAACATTGTTTTCTCCTTGCACTCGTCCGGATTCTGGACGTTCCTGCTTGGGATGACACACTCTCGTCGGTCGACGGATCCAGAGAAATCACTTGCTCCATGTGATAGAAGAAGAGTCAAGATTTTCACACACCGAGCTTTGTCTTCGGTGGCGTTGACCGTCTAGTCAAGTGTGCCCATTGCACGTACAGGATGGGCAAGGCTGACTGCAACCGCTGAGACTCCAGAGCAAGAGTTGCACACACATGCGAGGGGCGACTGACGATGCCTGGACGGAGTTCAGCCTCATCTCCCAAGCGATGCCAGTGTCTTTTTGTAGTTTCAGACTGAATTGACCGCCCTCTAGCTTTTTTTTGGCAAGATTACAAGGCTGTCAGCGCTAGAGACGTCTTTGGGATTATATCATTAGAAAGGCTTAGAGACTACTTAGCTTGTCTAAGCTCAGCTAGATCGACGATGCCGCAGCAGTATGAGGGCAAGCCTTAATGCGCTGCTTCTCTCTCTCTCTCTTTTTCGAAATCACCCCGTCGGGCTGTGCACTGAAGATATTCATTTGGGGCGCCCAAATTGGTGGGAAGGTTCTCATGCCCCAGACTTGTTGGTTTTTCAGGAGAGTGCGCAGATTGATAAAAAATTACGTGCAGCTGCTTTGGAGATGTTGGACTGATGCTCCCTTACTCGTCCTGGGTAGCAATTTCTGTTGATGCATCCCATTTCATTCGGGGTTTTTTTTTCAATTTGGTACTCGCACCTAACTTAGTACTTGCGCCGCATCTTGCCGAATGTACTCGTCACAGCGTGGCGAGAAGTGCAAAAAAGTTTGCCCGCGAGGTAGGCAGCTCTAAGAATGATAATAAGGAATTGTTCATTCTCTGCATCCCCGAGATATGAACGAAGTGGCCATTTTCCACTTGATCGTCGACTGCGACCGAGGCATCGGTCAAACGAATGACAGCTTGCAGCGACAACGACCTAAAGAGGATTCGCGATTTTTCTGGCATCGCTAATCGATCTTCCACAGGAAAGAAGAAAAAAAAAGTCGTCGTCATCGTATTTCTCTCCTTATATGTGCTGGGTTGAGAGAGAGAGGAAGCTGCTGACCCCTTCTTGGTCCTGGTTCGATCGAGGAGCGTCAACAATAACAAAGCCCCTCCAATCTTCACTGCTGACGATGATGGATCCCTCCCTTCAACCCTCCCTCTTCAATTTCAAATGACTCTCTTCTTTCTTGCTTGTGTTCGGAGCTCCCCTGCTTGACCACCGTCCTGCTGAGTTCGTTGACTTACGAGATCGACCTCTTTTCTTCCCCAAAAAACACTCGTCCGCGTCTCGTCCATACTGACTTGTGCTCGCCCCATATTTTCTCTCGCTTCTAACCTCCCCTGAGGAGGTCAGTTGGAGCTCAGTGCGTGCTTGTCTGTCTGTATGTGCATCTGTGTGACTACGCACAAAGAGGGTGGCTGGCTGTCTTTTTTTAATGCCTCCTATATGACTTCAGTCAGACTTCGTTCTAGGCACTCCTAATCCTCTTTGTGTGCCCCTGCTTTGTGCCGAACTTAAAATCTCGCTCGTGACCTATAATGGCTGGGCCGGACTTATATTAACTTTTTCTTCCTTCTATCGTCAACAAGACCCTGCAGTCTTCCTCACCCTTAATATAGGCAGCGGTGTCTTCATAAAACGATTTTTTCCGTAAGTCACTACAAATATGCGGCATTGGCCAATAGTTTTGTGTCCGCCACCATGCTAATGAAATGGGTTTTTGATGAGGAGCTGTCTTTAACGGGCACCGCCCTTGCCCTTTATTCTTCTTCGAGGCATATCTTGGGCACGAGAACGTTTTGTTTTTTTTTCTCCTCTTTTTTAAGCCAACGCACCTGACAAGGCTTATCTAATGGCCATCTGAACGCTACCTTCTCGCGCCCATTTCTAATCTCTTTTCCATAAAGGTAACAAAACTTTCACGTCATTATACTTCCCGCTACCACCTACTGCATTACTTAAGTGCTCTTCCTACTCTGAATCATGATGTTTCAGAACACACACACGCACACGCGCGAGCGTGCGTGCGCGCGAGCGCACGTATTTACAGGTCACTCACGTCATCGGAACGTGCGTGCTACACACGACGATATAGCGTGCTTACATGGCAGATATGTGTGGAGTCAAAATCTCTTTCCACGGGCTGTCTACTTTCATTGCGTACGTCTGATACGTCCATCAACATATTGTGCAACAGCAGCATAGGAGAGCTTGTTAAAGTCCTGCATTTGCCTCCGCCAAAGATGAATACGTGTGAGGTGGTTTGAGAGAAGTCACAGACTGCTGCAGAACTGCAAGAATCCAGAACTTTGATGTCTTAGCGATCTTCGGAACTGCTCCGCAGGGTGTGAATTGCTCCAAGGGCTTGGCACCTTCACCCAGCTGAGGGTCGGACAATAAATCTGGCGCTTTTTATCGCCCGTGAGACGGAAAGACAGACTTTTTTCTCTCTCTGGCAGTAGCAGCATAATGGACTCTCTCTTCTTTCATCCCTGGAGAAACCTCGTGACTTAATAGGATGTTTGGAGAGATTGATATCAAGATTGAGGAGAGGACCCTAATGAGGTCGCTTGTTGATGACTAACAACGTCGTCGCTCATGCATGTTACATTTTTCTCTCCCGGAAGCTTCAGCTTAAGTAAGCTCGATGTGGCTGTTGTAGAGGGTGCTGCGCTTTAGCACGGATCGCACAGGGTGATCCATGTGTCTTGCCACACCTATCAACTCATGCTCTGTGTATTCGAATCTCATGGGCATCTTCCATGCTCGCAAGTGTCTCAAAATTGTGGATCTGAAAGTTACAGCTGGACTCAAATTAAGATGTTTCTTACTTTGATAGATTTTGAACGAATGACCCAAACGAGATGAACGGACTCAAAGTTATAATCAGTTTGCCTCTGACCAACGACTTTGCAACTTTGCGTCCTGACTGTCACCCATTCTGAAGACGGAGGTTGGGGCCAAAACCTATCATGCTGTCAGTCAGCTACATGCGACCTTCGTGGCGGGCAAAGGTTGAAGCAGGCGTAGAAAAAAAAGGCCGTGACTCACGTGCCAGGGCGAAGAAGCCGTTGAAGGCTGTGGTGAAGGCTAAAGAAGGTCGTTGCCAACAAAGCGGTCACGCGCCTACGTAAAAATTTGTCCAGTGGTTCGAAACGTGTCAAAATCGACGTTGTGAGATAAATGGTTCCCCTGACCGATTTTGCTGTTCATGTCCTACCTTTTACTCGGTTGTAGCTCGACATAACGGTAAAGTCTTCCGTCTCTTTATGTCGCCAACCCAGCGTGTTTCGAGTGTATCAGCTAATCACAACATCATAGGAACAACATCCCTTTTTTCATAACGTGCGTCTGGGGAAATAGAGATGGAAGGAGAGACCTGTGGCAGTTCCATGCTGTGTGGCAAGTTCAAAACAGGACTGTAAATACCTTTCAGGGAATTAAGAGAAGGAGAGCCAAATACTGTACGTACAAGAGCTAACTGACCTCATCTTCTATCGCAGATGGTTCGGACCTGCTGTACCGCCAGTACCAGGTTAGGGGAAGCAGTTTGAGAAGCAGGATTCTGCGACTTTTCTCTATGTGAACGTATCTACAGAAGAAAGTGGAGCAGCATGAATGAAGGTAGATACGCACTTCCAGTTCTGCGCACGGCTGTCACTTGCAATGGCTAACGTCGCTAACTACCTCAGAATTAAGACATTTTTATTCCCTGTAAACTCAGTGAAACACCATATGCGTATGTACGTAGGTAGGCAGGTTCTGCGACGCAATTTTGTTATACCAGATGCTTGCTTCTGTACTGTGACATGTGGACACACAATACTCTAGACGAATGCCCACATTTAGAAGTGTGCAGGTACCAGGAATGCATGCCTTAACATACTCAGAAGTGGTTTAAACCCATGGAGTACCTAGTACGTACGCATAGACTTAAATACGTACAGGAGTCCGCACCACGACAGTGTGAGTAAAGAAGAGTCACATACCTTCTTGCCTCCTACAAGTGTCTCTGTACCCCCTGTCCCTTCCTCCTGTTGTCCTCACCGACAACATATCTCCCTCCTCGGTCATGCACGCACACACGGTAACCGCAATAATTTCCTTTGGACATTGGCATTTTTTGTGCCTCACACTGCACCTCCGATTGCCCTTAACGATCTGGAGAAGAGAATTCCGGCCCGCCTGGGAAACACCGGGGTCTCTCCACGGGGGTCTTGCTCGCTTACCCAGAACCCGTTGGCTCTGGACGAGGATTTTTATTAGCCCCAGGTGCAAGTAGGACAAGACCTTGTCGTCTTCTCGCTCCTACTCGAGATAGTATTGCACTGTACGTGCATACTCGTTAGTTTTTTTTGCCCTCTTTATAGACGTTACTACTACAGAGCTGCGCGTGCGTCGTTTCAAGCAGCCTAGAAGCACTTTACCAATAGGAACGAAGAAGGGAAAAAAATCGGGTGCTGTTAATGCTCTGCAGGTGAGGCCCCCCTCACTTCCAGAGAAGTTGACTTCCACCACCTAATGACTGCTTTTAAAATCAGTAGGGGAGACAATCGGCACAAGAATCCAACCACAGACTGGAATGGCACCAACTTCCACCGACGACAACCTTTGGCTTCGTAGTCTCCACAGAAAAAGAAGTAGAAGATGATGATAAAGAAATCCGTAATTTCTCTCGACAGGACGGATCTCTTCCAAGATGTCTGGAAGTACTGAAGAGTAGGAAAGGCTTCGAGAGCTTTTCGTTGGTCGCATAATTAAACTGATGTTCACGGGGCCGTGTCCGATCGATCCCGGAGGCAACAGCGCAGGAATTTTCAGTCAGACGCAATCTGACAGGGGAGGAGGAGATGAGAGTCAGGAGAGAAAATTTCAGCCCCATGAACGCACTTCTCCTTTTTCGCATTGATGACGATGGCAGGTCACAATTTTCACGCTGGTTTCCAATTCTGCTGACCCTTGTGAAATCTTTGATTTATGGACGCACCTTCTAACAGCTCTTGCCTACACGTTAGTGGTTAAAAAAAAGCGCCCCCTGGCTTTTCTTTTTCGCATTGCGAGAAAGCGAAAAATGGGCTAACCCAGGAGGTGCAGTTTTCCCCCTCCCATCACTTAATAAGACTTCACCGAATTAGTCAGCGGGGGAGATTTATGAACTAGCCCGCTAATGAGAAAGAGCCGACGCGACGCTGCTGCTCTTTTATTCTACGCTCTCTCCTGACTCAGTTTGGTTGTGGTGGTGGTCACATCTCTCTCTTTCTCTGCTTAACCAAGTCACGATCTTCTTTAACATAATTGCGAGGAGGTTCTCACTGAACAAGCAATTACACTGCCTTCATCCACTGGGGGAGTTCAAGTCGAGGTCATGCCATTTGCAAATTGGAAATGCTCAGGGTGCTGCAGAACGCTTGGTCAAATTTATTACAAGGCTTGGGGAGAGGATTTCTTTTTTTTTTTCGCAGATACAGTTGAATCCGCTTAAAAGAACTCCGAGTACATGAGAAACTCGCTTTAAGAGTCTCCATTTTATTTTGTAAAATAAATTACTTGCTTACAAGTGCACAAAAAGTTATGATGACTTTTGCACGCAGGAAGTTCCGTGTGGATTTCGTCCCCCTGCATGGTCATTTTGAGTGCATGAGCACTGATTGGGGCGTCGAAACAAATCGACTGAATTGGGAGCATCCACTGGTGCTCCGGACACCACCACTGTCGCCAGTTGAGCCTTGCCAATGAGCCAGAGCATAGGCTAAATTTGGAACGAACTATGCAAACTATGAGGGAGACACGAGTAGACGAAGTAGCCAAAGTTGCATTACATGACCGAAGAGAGACCGGTGCTTCGAAACTGAAAGATGTGTTTTTGCAGCAAATCCTCTGCTGCGAAGAGCACGCCCCTAACGAGAGCTGAACACTCTGGCCCCAAATCAGCTCTCATAAGTGGTTTCGACTGCATTTGCTTCATAAAAAGTTCTCGTGGTTTTTTTTTATCTGCAGCCAACGCAACTTATCTTCTAATACGAGCTACTACAGCTGCACTGTAGTGAAGAGCGAGTACAAGCACTGTTGCTTTTAAATCATTTTATGACATCAATTTGTCGATGCCGAAGAACATGTTTACAACGTCTACATCGGTCCCTTTTCGTGCTTAGCCACAAGCTCAAGTTCTCATGGAAGTGAGCTTTTCATTCGTCTACGGACGTGCGCACCCGACACAATGCGTAGGTCTTGTTCACTATGCCAACAGCGATGGAGCAATCAGCAAGCGATCAGATCGGAGAAAACTATGAGCGCATTGCTACGCACTGGGAGCTGAGGGGCAAGCACAAAAAGGGTGGGGATACAACTAACTTTTTTATTCGGGCTCTATTATGGAGCAATAATAGTAGTAGACACCATGATGAGACGATAAGCTTGTCCATGGCAGCCTGCCTAACCTTTCCTAATAGGGGCATTCGACTATAAGTAAATCCATCTGGCATTCCTGGTGCCTCGAAACAATTTGAAGTGGGTGCGCCAATGAAGTTTGATCTTGACAAGAAATCTTTTTCATTCGCTTTCTTCTCTGAGTTATCTTCGATTTCCTCCTCGTCTTTTCTATTACGTCTTTCTTTTACACACACGGGCAGCTTGGCAGACGACAAGAAAAAACCCACGAGATGGTCGATAATAGGAAAAATAGCCCAAAATTTCTATGAAAAACCCTAAATTTTTCCAGCTCAGATTGAAAAAAACCTTTCTCTCTCGTGGCGCTATTACGTACACCCCCTCCTACGAGGCCGACGTCGTTTTTTGACAGGGGAATTTATTTCACAAAGAAGTCTGGAGTGTGGAAATCGCAAGTTTTTATAGTCGAGATAGAGGAGCAGGCACACAAAGAGGAAGATCTCCATGTTCCACATGTATCAAGATTTCATGCTCCCGCTACCCCAAGTTTCTTTTTTTCCCCTCTCTCTGAACCTGTGTGCGTGTGTGGTCCTGGAGATCAAATGTGAAATCCGGGGTAGAATCTTTCGGCCTCTCTGAATTTTGAGTTCGGTGTCTCTTAACCTGACAATTCTGTATTCTGGACGAAGGCTAACAGTTAAAGGCGACTCTTCCAGGCGGCTCATAATAATATCGTATCTGGTCGGCTGCCATATGCGATGCAGACAGACTTAACGACTCTGGAAGGGGTGAAGGTGGAGGGAGCAACACATCAATCTGTCGGCGAATCATTAAAACTTGCTCTCCGGTACAGTCAACGTAGGTTTGGGCACTCAGTCCCTTCACAACTGACCCATTCAAATGATAAGAAGAGCCTTTGATGGAGTGAAGAACTTCGACATGCACGTAAGTGACTCCTAGATTCAACTATATCGAAGGTTGAATATACTTGGTTGCTGCCCCATTGCATTATTGAAATCAGACTGTGAGATCGACCGAGAAAAGGGGTGGGTGAAGAGAGCCCGCGCATACTGGGGGTGGACGGGAGGGGAGGGGAGGGGGGCTTCAGTCAGCGTCGGCTGGTCTAACACTGATGACTGCGGGGCAAAACTCAGCGAGAGAGGGTAAAAATCACTTGCGCTGCTGCCCGTTGTTTCGGAATCTCACTGCGCACAGCCAGGTGTGCACTTAAGGCCCCATTTGCACTGGCGGATCTTTCGCGGACGTCGTGGACGACCGGGAGACCGCGCCCATCCACCTCCCTGACCCCCCTCCTCCCTTTCAGCACGTCCACGGTATGGTGGAGGTCCCCGCCATTCCACTTGGCCAGAGTAAACGCGCCCTAAGTGTGCTTGTCCGGCAAAAATCTCATTCCCGGACAGACGAGTTTTACTGAGTTTTTCTCAGAGCAGCAACGGACCACGGACTTCTGGCATATTTCGGCGCTGCCATTAGCAAGATTGGAAATTGTCGGTGCCAAAGGAAGAGGTTCTAGGGGCAGGAGCAAAGGGGATAAGAGATGAAAATCGAGCGTTGATGATTACAGGAGGATGCCGCCACCCTCACTCTGGCTACGACGTTCTTACATACGCAGTACAACAAAGAGTGAGAGAGAAGGCCAAAAAGAAGAGAGACAGACCCATTCACAATAACTTAGTCTGATGGCTTCGGCCCAAAAATAACCCAACTTGAAAGAGGGTGAGAGCAGTTTGAACAGAGAAAGAGAGAGAGCTATCTATGCTGCTGGCGTGACTGAAGGGATGATAACCAGGGGGTCGGAGCAGATTCGCACCCCTGGTGCGATGACTAAACGATCTGTGTTACGAAGAATCAAGAGGATCTCGGAGCAAGAGAGGGAATAATAGTCCATTTATGACCTTTATCTCTCGGTGTATCGCGCCATGCCCAAGAACTCCGCGGACGTATTAAAAGGGGAGGGCACTCTTTGGGTAACACCCATGACCCCGGTTGTGTGTGGCACGATAAACCTGTTCCTTATGAGGTCGATCGTACATGAAGATATCATTGAGAGTCCTCGTCATCTGGGGGGATGACGATGCCCAAGCCCGGCCAGTACGCAAGTCCCCGGAGAATTCACAAACACCCTTCCCAGAGTGATGACGTCCAGACGGGGATGTTGCGGTGAGACGTGTGACAGTTCCGCACTGAGGATCAAACTATGGGAATACCCCTGGAGAATTCCCACGTCACACAGGGGAGGAAATCCTGTTCAGCGGAAGACCCCATTTTTGGTTTTTGTCAATGATACGTACGAGTGCGAGCGCCTAATCGAAGGGAGACTATCAAAAGATGATCTCGCTGCTGTTGTTTCGGGTAGCTCTCTCCTTTCAGACCTTTAAAGTCTCAATCTTCCTTCCGAAGACTGAAATTTAAGCTGGACAAAAAAGTGAACAAAGCTTAGCAATGCACACGCTGATCACTTTTTTATCCACTGAAGACAAGCCTGTCTTCTTATTAAGCAAGAGCAGCAAGAAGACACTATCTTCAAGTACAGTGCGTACTTGCTGTAGGTGGACGTGTACGTATTTTGTTACCCAGTCTCTGCTCTGTAATTAAAACAAAGGGTCCGTGTTGATTGGCTCTCACATTGCTAAGTCGCCTCTCCTATTCTTCAGAATAATCTGAACTTGACATGCTCCGGACAAACTCAGTGGGGCCTTCAAGCGGTCCATCATGTTGAAGGAGTCTGGCGGGCACGGGCAGCGGCAGCATCGAATAATAATGAATGCAATCAGCCCAAATGACAGTTTAATATGCGGGGAATCTGCTCAACAGAGTGAAGGATGATTGCCTGGAGCGAAGAAGAAAGAGCCTTCTCGCATCTCTCCAGTATTGGTTTTTTTCTTCTCCTTTTCCCGAGATGCTAGTTCGTACATTCATACTTTATAATTTGTGTGTACTATTATGGTCGCCAGTACTGCCAATGCTCCATGATAACACACATGGATACACGCGTTCACGATCCAGCGATATTCTCCTCCTGGCTGTCGCCATTGGCACCAAGGAAGTATTCTTGAAGTACAATATTTGTGCATCAAAGTGTGGCTTCTCGAGGGAAATTTTTCCGCCACCTGAAGTGGTTAGAGTGCAAGTCTTACAAACTCTTAGCTCTTGCTACAAAATGTTGCCGACTGTTGCGTGACCAATGCCTTCCTTAATATGCGATGGCTTCAACTGGCCCAGGCACACTAGATAACATTAGTTCCCAATGACTGCCTGGGTGGTTGGGGACCAGCGCCACCTCCAGAAATCAGACAAAGTTATACTTTTTGAATATAAAAGTTATACTTTTTGTTAATTTTCCTTTAAGTAAGTAGGTAAATTAAGGCTCCTTTCATAACCTTCTCCGTGGCTCTTGGGATTCTCCTTATATATCTTTACAAGAACATCGACTGTATTTCATTTGGGACCACCAAGTCCGTAAAACAGCATGTGTATGTGCGTGCATCCGTATGAGAGCAGGCTTACGAGTTGATCACAGGATAGGCATGCTACTGTAGACCCTGAGGCTAACCATAATCTATTACGCTTGTACTTGTCTGCTCCCTATGTTCGTACGGACAATTGGCTATATCGTGCTGTGTACACACATGTATTAGATAGACCTCCCCGAGGGCGAGTGCATCCATCATTGCGCGACGAGTAGAAGAACGCACTCGATGCAACGATGCAGCCCATGGAAAACAAAGTCGTCTTCCAGTCGTAAATGCTACCACAGTGACTAACTTCATCTACCAAGATTTGTGCAAGAGAATGGCGAGCACTACGCAAGGTGTTGGCATACAAAGAAAGCATTTTGTGCAGGTGGCAAGTCAGATTTTATCAGACATTTTTCTTCGAGGCACAGCTCGTGTTCTTGTCAACATCGCATACGTTGTACTTACACATGTACAACAATAATACACTTGCAAGTACATGTGTACCCACTAGTGGCAATGCGCACAAAGGCGGTACGTAACGATGTCAGGCATCGTCGATTTCCCCCCCCCCCTTCCCCTTTTCTCTTCTTCTACCGCAACAACAAAAAATATTGGTCTGCTTGCTCATATACGACTTTGCCTTCTGTACTACCTAGATGTCTACGAAAGTATATTGTGCAATTTCAGCGCTACATTACCTGAGTTCTACCTCCAGCTGAAACCTCCATTACATAAGAGTGATACCACTGTACGTAGCATGTGGACGTGGCTGCTGCCTTCTTGCTCTCCAGTTATAATAGCCATCGCTCTGCTTGGGTGAGCCTAGGGATGAATGAACCACACGAAGGAGCATCACACAGGGGTGGATTTGTGTGCTACGGGGAAGCGTCGACGCTTCCGTCAAGCGTGACTCGTTTCTTCCTTTTTAAATGACTTTAACGCGCAGTCGTACAAGCTTTGGAGCTAACAGTATATGCACAGTTACATATTTCCTCATCATCCGTGATTTTGTCCAAACAGAACACACCTTTCTTCTCTCGACATGACGACACAACTCGTGTATCATGCAGAGGCAATTGCGAAGCCGCCATATGCTTATTGCTTAGAGAGGTGTTTTAAAGAATAGAAATCTTACTGTAGTACCACCTATAATTTACGTGCTAGGCACAGAGGCCACACATGCGAGTACAACTGGCCCTAAGGGAGCGTTTAGGCTGGGGGGATTTCTTCCTGCGTACGCACACGAATCCCGAATATTCATTGCCAAAGATCCGGCGGATGTTTTGTTTGCGTCTCATCTTCCATCAATCTGGCGGACATTTTCCACTCCCTGCTGCATCGTTGCTGTCGTCCAGAAGTGCGCACACAAATGAAGCAAAGAGCATCTTGGAGTGTAACATTGTGGCACACGTGTGACACCAACTTGCCAGAGCCAACGTTGAGCTGAATTTCAGCACTCTGAAAAGGCGCGTGACAAAAAAAAATCGACCAGTGTAAACGCACCCTTGAGGCTGCGGAAGGACGAAGAAAGTTTCTTGGGAAGCGCCACATTAATTAGCTCAGCGATGACAAATTACCAGATGGGAATCCCAGGAGTGAGGGCAGCGGAAGGAGCTGCTTTTGCGACGGCTTCAAGTCCTCGTTTGAATCGCTGGCGTGTGTTTGGCCGAACAAGGGTGAGAAGAAGTGTTTTCGCTCCTTCCTCCCTTCCCTCCTGGCCTTTTCCTCCTGTCCTCTGACGATTCGCACAGGTAAAGCAGCAGAAACTCCCCCGTTTCCCGAACGTTTGACGTCGGCAGCCTCGCTCCTATGTATAAACCATATTGCCCTCGAGCAGAGAGAGTGACTCCTTTCTACGCACACACGCTCTGGACTACTACTGGCACTACACACACATGCGCGCATGCCTATATGTACGTACCAGTAGCCTTCAGGCTGGAGCGATCTGAAAACTCTACTTTTCTGCGCTTCTGGTTTTTTCCCCCTGTCTTCACTCTGATTTCGGTCAGTGAAGAAGGAGGAGCTCTCATGGAAATTGATAAAACTGCACAAGACTCCTCAAAGTGCTCATGACATCATGAGGAAGAAAAGAAACGCCTCAACGACCACGATGAGAAAGCAGAGGAGAAGACTCCGGGTTGCCTCAATCTGTGGATGCTGGAACAGGCCAAAGCGAAGGATCAGAGGTAAAGGAGGGATGGTCAATTTTTTTCTGCAGATTCACGTTGGTCGCGGCGTTGTAGCGGCAGAAATTGTTTCCCACTTATTGTGTCACGTAGGTACAAACAACCCACTCTGTAACTACCACTTTTGCGATACAACAGACGAACTGCAGGGCTGGCTGACATCATAATTGGCATGAGGTAAAGCAGGGGAGAGAGAACCTCTTGAGACCGCCGACGTCAAAGTAAAAGACGCATGAACCATATCTTCCGTGCAAGACACGCAAACTTTTCAGAAAACGTTGTTTGTAGCCACTTGCGAAAAGCGTTCTCAGGCTCTGCAAAGCTACTCGTAGGTACTTGCCTGAAAACTCAACCCACGGAGAGGCAGAGTGGCTGGACCCGAACATTCGCCGTACTGAACCGTGTGAGACATACGCAACCATGGTGCTTTTGGTCTTGGGGGCAACTGAAAATCTACCATTTGGAAATGTTAGCGAATCTGATGATGGAGAACAAATCAATTTATAAAATCACCAGAACACACGCAATCAAAGCAGCAAGACTTGAACTCTGAAGCCCTCATTTCCTCGACACCTTCCTCCGTTCCTTGTTTTTTTCGTGTGGCCCAGAGTTGAAGGTTAATGAAACGAATACATCCGTGGTCGTCAGTAGATGGAGACTATCAAGCACGTATCTATCTACCGTATGTGCTGCAGGGTATGTACATAGCCGTACACACACGCACCCACCCACTCGTGTGCTCGCTCACACGCGCACCATATATTGCAGATAGCTGAACTTTATCACTGCGGCGTTTTTATCCCATTAAGCTTTATTTCCGGATGAAATTAAGCCGCGAACAACAACAAACTGAGTCGTGCTTAGAATGCTATCGTATTCTGATGGGTTTTATGTTGCTCCAGATTGGAATAGACTTGAGTAGATTGAATGGCACGGTAAGTGTATCATTTCACCTTTAGCATGGCAAATAATATGATGCCACCATTCAGTGTAGCAAGTGCAAGATGCGTCATAAAAGTGATATAAGAATCACTGGGTAGAAGGATCAATGGGGACAAAAATCACTGGGTAGGAGGACCAATGAGGACAAAAATCACTGGGTAGGAGGAATAATGAGGACAAGAATCACTGGGTAGAAGGATCGCCGGGTTGAAGGATCACGAAATAGAAGGATCACAGGGTGATAGATAGTATCATGAGAGTGAAGGATCAACATAGCAGGGTCACCGGCTTTAAAAATCATTTTCTGCTCTCCTCTGCCTGATTCAGTTCAACCCCCTTTGGTTCAGATCAACCAACTCAAATTAACAGTTGTTAACATGGAGGCGGTATAAGGTTCAGACTCTTATGTCGAACAAATTTCGATAGTCTCAAGCGATCCTCAGATCTGTTTTAAGGTGCACGTCCAGCACAATATGGCAATAGTTCCAAAACCGGACTCCCAGAATTCTTGTTGCTCGAGTAAAACGTGCCATATGCACCGTATGTAGTAGAAACGTATGTGCACGTACACTACGCTTGTCTGGAGACATGCGTATAGTCTGCGCACAAAAAAACTGAAAGTACCCAGCTTGGATAATATTGCTAGAAGGAAGAGATTTTTCACTTCTGTCCGTCTGTCTGTCGCCGGACATTTCGCAACAGTGCGAAATGAGTTCCCTTTCTGTGATCTCTCGAATCATCTGCTTTGCTCTCCCTTGCCTCTGAGCTGAAGAAATGGTAAGTTTTAGTTCCTTCATCGATCTTTGCGGTTTCCCTCTACTCAAAATTGAGAGAGAGGAGAACTCTGAGAGTGGTTTCAGCACGAAAAATAACAGGATGCCACTGACGTCCTCTCATTGCCGACCCTTTTTTTGTCTACCACGACAAGATCCTGGCTTGCCGAGCCTTTTTTCCCCCTCCTCTTCTTCGTCTTGCCAGCCCGTTCGAGAACGATGCGATAACGTGCTCATCTGGCAGCTCTTCAGACTCTCTACTTCACACGTTCACTCACATGTACGAGAAAGAAAGTTCTGTCACTGCAGCTGCAGGATGGGGTTAACTAATGTTGGGGATGCACCCGTCATCATATCTTCTTTCCGGTACACGCGCCACAGCACGGACTGCTTATATACTACATAGAGTGAAATGAAATGTTGGAGCTGAACGCACTTGATGCGTCCGACTTAGGAACACGGCACAGTCTGCAGAGAGACACCCTAAATAAAGCAAGCTCGTCGTCCGGTGTAATTTCTTTCTCTTTTCCCATGCAATAATCTCCGGCCGAGTTGGTAAAGCACTAAGCAGAGTTCTACTCCTCCACCTCCGAGGATGAACGGAAATTCCGTGGGAGAGAAGCCTCCAATGGACCTCATCCACTCCGTCAACCAGCCCGGGTTCAGACAGTTTGGCTTCCTGTCTAGATGCAACAGCTTGCACAGTGGTTCTTGCTCATTTTGTTCTTTCATCATGGCGTTTAGACGCACCCCCCACCCTCCCGCATGCTCAAAGTAATACGAAAGTATTACCTAAATATTGTAGCAACATCAAACCTTGTACAGAAGAGCATCAACGTTGACTGAGCTGTGACAAGACACCCGTTGGTGGCGCCCTCTACGGCGAAAGTTTGTTTACAGAGTGAGGTCCATTCTTTCTCCACGCGTCATCCGTTCCTTACCGATTCTATCTTTCCTCTGTTTGCGTCCGTTTGTTGCGGGAGGAGCAGCAACAGCTTCCCCATCCTCAAACGCACCTGAGGGATTTTTCCTCTACTGCCAGAGTCTCGCAAACGCGCCGGCGGCCGGCGCGCGTCCATCCTCCCGTTGGGGCGGCAGCCAGCGAGCGAGCGAGCGCCCGAGCGCCCGAGCTCCGGTGTATTATTGCCCTCAGTCGCCCGAGAGACTTGAACCAGTGACCCTCTCAGAGCTACTGGATTCATCTCTCACGAGTCTGCACTTTTGACGTCGCAAAAGCAGTGCCAGTTTTGAGTACGTGACAATCTTGTTCGCACTTTCGTCAGAGAATAAGAAGTGCTGGCACCGAGAGAGCCTTATTGAAAACTCTCTGCTAACTTTAGATCTCTTGGTCAATCAACTATAACTCTTCTCTCCCTCGTGGTTTGTCGGAACATCTACGACTGACGTCGCCAATAGGTGAATGATAGCCTCGCTGACCGCTCGCTGATCTCCCAAAGTGAGCAATAACAGAAGAGGCGTCGATAGCCACTGTAACAATAGCCAAGGGAGCCTCAGCAAGAGGAAGAGTTAGATCAGGAGTTGACGGAAAGTTTGTCTTGAAAGTGATTTCACAGTGATTACGGAGGTTTCCACTACAGTCTGTGGATACTACTGAACACGCACGCATCAAACCCACGGAAGAAAACAAGGTAAGCAAGCAGACTCTGAAGGAGGAAGTTCACAGCTGTTAAGAGGCCTTCATGTAATATCCGGCAATTGCACAAAGAATCCTTCTGACGCGCTCGTGCTGCATCAGTGTACCGCATTGATATTGCTGTGTGGGAGGCAGATCACAGGAACGAACACAACAACGCAGCATTGATATATCTCGAAATGTTCACTGACGCAGCTAAAAAAAAAAAAAAAAAGCAGGACCAACATTGTCAAGCTGACTTTGATTCCCTCGACGTCCCCATCTTGCTTACACACGTCTGCTCGCGTTGAAACAACGATTTCCTAGGGTTTTTTCCTCCCTGTCTTTCTCCCTGGTCGCTGATTGGGACGAACAAGAAGGTCTTTTACCCCTCGATGATCTCCGTTTAGAGATGTCTTTCAGTTTGTCAGCAGAAATGTCATCCATTACTATGAAGTCTTTTTTGTGCATTTGCCCTTGTAGGAATCGACTTTTTTTGCATTCTGATATTTCGATCGCGATAAGAGCCCATGAAAGGCTTCGCTCTCTCTCTCACCGCTTCCACCATTCTTTACGTTTTAATCGAGGAGATGATCGGTGCTTTCAGCGCTTCAGTTCGCGGTCAGACGTCTTCATGATCAATGCAAGGAATCTAACTCGGTCTGATTGAATCTTGAACTTACTTGGAAAAGCAACGGAGAGAGAGAGAGAGAGAGAGACGAGATCAAGCCACGATATGCGGTCGTTCGAGACTACTTTTAAACTCCCCTGACTGGAGGAGGACTTTCTGCATACTCTTCTCTCTCTGAAGTGACTCAACCTTTGATAGCGATCTCCTAATTCGCAAAAAGAAGAGCTGTTGGATATATTGGAGAGGGGTTTTCCGTCCGAAGCATCACTCCACGCTTCATGAGGAAAGATCATTACGATACGTTTGAAACACAGGTAAAATTCCATTCCATTCCACTATTAAGAAAGCTCTGAGAGGAGAATTATGGCTCCGAAATGACCGCCTTAAAAATGACCCCAGCGAACGGACGCACCCATCTGTAGTGGAGAATATTTGGGAAGAACCTCGAGGTAATACAACAACCCCCCCTCCCCAAAAAAATGGGTCTCATCTCATCTGAGACCGGGGGCTGCGCGGACAGAATCCATTTGCAACGCGCTTGCTTGACCTTCTGCTTCTTTACGGATGACTGCTGCTCTGTGACTTGTTTCTCTCCAATGCAGCCTTGGCCAGTTTCGCCAAGAGGAAATGAAGACCCGCAAAACATCTCTCCGCATAAAAGTATGAAAGAAGAGATGATCTAATTGATTTTTTTTGGCCTAACTCGGCCCTTGTTAAAAATGAAAAATGCCACCTGCTCTCTGGATCTCTTGGTTGCACGTCTATGTAGCTGAGTCCGTCTGTAAAGACTGATTTTGCAGCAATCTAAAGGTGAGCTTTCTGTCCGTTTTTTCTTCTCTGGCACTGTTTATGCTTACACAGACTTATCAACTCCGCATGAGTAAGTTTGGCCTTTTTTTGTCCGCCCATACTTCCAATCAAGCCCGGAATGCAGACATCATACCGCCGCTCGTGGCCACTCAGCTTTTTGTTGCAAAGCTCTCTCATATGTTTCACCGAAGGGTTCCATAATTGCCTGATCTCAATCGGCCGACTGGGGGTGATTTCGACGAGCGGACGACGAGGTGTCCGAATCCTTCTTATGGCCCAATTGCTTCATTCTGGCTCCTTATCCTGGTAACGTTTTAACTTTTTTTGGCTCTGGCACCAGAAGCACACGATAAAGTAACTGAAATTGGCCACACACACTGTAATAGCTTGAAATTATAGCCACCACAGCCGCTTCTGCTCAGTGCCAAGTCTTAATTTCTCCCATATTTTTCCTCATTAGTCCACTTAGCGGAGGGAGAGGAAGAGTGGCTCCAGTCAAGGTACCCCCTGCTATGACCGACTGCTACCTGAAATTGCATCCTTTCCTCTTACTTTTGCATAAACAACTTCAGTACGTAGAAGAGAGTAAGAAAAAGTGTACTGCTTCGCTCTCTGCATTGCATCCACGCAGCATCGCTGCTGTGTCGTGTCGTGGCTTTCCTGATATGAGGATTCCCAGCTACCTCCAGCAGTACATGTGAGATACGGTGCGCGCAGCTCGCCCACACGCACTTGACTAAATTGCCCTGTTCATTTATAGCAGTACAGATGTTGCAACTCAAGGCGGAGCGCAAACGTTAGATGTTGTGGTAAACCAGTTGAAAGGTGCATTTGCACAGGCAATGCTTTGCACATGTACTGCAGTACTGCAGATGCTTCAAAGGAGGCCAGTCTCTGTGTAGTAGAACCACACACACGCGTCAGAACCAACCCCCCCCCCCCCAGTGCAAATGGGTCCTCACTCTTACCTCACTTGAAGTCCTGTCACAACACCTGCTTCCTTCTCGGACACGAGCCGCGAGTTTAAGTACTCGGCATTGAAGTATGAGGATAATAGGCAAGGATCTCAGAGTGTAAGAGGAACCCGCAGAGGTATTAAAGTCTTTTCGCCAGACTTCTCCCTAAGGCGCCAACTCTAAGATAGTTGCTCAGCCCTTGAGTGCAAAAACAAGTAAGAGACGATGAGCCAGATGAAACATGAGGAGGAGCGTGCTGTTTGGCCATTCGTTAGCGCTGAAGGAATGTGTCGCAAACAATGCATAAATGCCATCTGACTTGAGCTGTGGCTGCACCACTGGAGACATTTATTGGCTTTCAGGAAAAAGAAAGACTGTAGCTGGGCATCAGCGAGAATGCTGAGGCTGAGTCCACCACGCACTTTAAAAGGGGGCGTTAAAGTCTCTAAGTAGCAATTATTCTCGCACAGAGATGTCTCTTGCAACACCTTGTCTCAAAATTGGGCTACTTTTGAGTTCTGACAAACACTCTTGGTAAAACGTGTTTATCATTCTTGGGATATCGCTCTTCATACGTGCTGAGATAACCCTTCTTGATACGCTGCGGAGTATGGATTTCATTTGAGATTACCTTCGTCGACTCTCCTCGATCACTCTAAGAAAACTAGTTGGCAATGACAGAACGCCAGTCTTAATGTTGCAGGGCTCAAACTTCTCCTGCAGAGTGAGGCATCAAGTTTCTTCCAGGTAAAGGTCTACCTACTCACAGTTTCTACACCCATTTTTAATGCCTGCCCTTACACTGCGGCAGTGCAATAAACAGCCATTTTCTCCCTTCTTTGCACCAACTTTTGAACTCTTTGCTTCTCACAAGAGTTGTGTCTTGCTTCAAGAAGCCACACGTGAGGAGTAGAATTTCGGCTCTGCCAAATAATTTCTCTCCACCAGACAAAAATCTCGCACTTTTCTGACTGTGACTTCCTCTCCTGGCCACGTAGCACCGAGCCTACGTGCACGTTCATACAGTGTGTACCGTACGTGCGCATATACGGAGGTACGTTGTGCAGCCAGTGTACGTACGCACTGCGCAGATCATGCTCAAGTGCTGCCTTGCATTACAATGACGTACTCGTCGTCGACTGTTTGGTGGAGCTTCCCAGCTCCAGAGAGCCTCACATGTTGCTGCTGTTGCTCTCGCTCCTCCTGCGTACCTGATAGGTCATGGTGGCACCAAGAGCTGCTCTCAGTTTGTTGTTGCGCAGCCCTGGGCAACCTACCTAAACATATAGAGGTGGTGTTTCACTAGGAAAAATGACGAAGGAGAAGCAACGGGGAGAAGGAGCGAAAAGCTCACGATGATTGAGTGGTAAAAGTTAGTGGACTGGCCCCTTCCATGTCAATGGACGCAACGCCAGCGTTGCTAAAACGCATTGGAGGTGTGTCTGCTGATTTGTTAATAGAAAAGCGGGTGGGAAGACTGGAAAACTGAATAAATTGCCCAGGCCTTCAGCGGGAATGGACGAATAGCCGGCACCAAGAAGGAATATTGTACCTACATACATAGAGTAACCCGTCCAGTTGCTCAACGAAAGAAGGCGTCAGTTTTTCCAGTGACTGTCCAGTGCATTAGCATTCTCGTCGAGGCATTGATAGATACGACATCTTGACACTCCTGTCTCATCGTCGTGAGTGCTGATGCACATGAGCTGCGGTCCACACCCAATTCCAATTGCTTCAACACGCCTTCTCTCTTAAGCTTAGTGTGCTGTTCTAGGTCACCTTGCTGCTCAAGTGAGGCTGGAGCCCTCCAGATTCCTTAGTAATAAATCTTTCTAGTTTTGATCCTGTGGCTCATTCTCGCCGGAATTGCGTGCGCATGTTTGTGATAGTGGCGCCCCCATTACAACTTGACTCCATCGACGAGAGAGCAATGTGGTGGTGCAAGCAAGAAAGAGGTGCGTACGTGGTAGTTGTGCGCGTCCGGAGTCAACGCAGCATTATCAATTGGACATGGAGCCAGGTGTCAGAAGAGAAAATGGGAACGAAAGAAAATGCTCGGGCAAACACTGTCGAAAAAAAGCTTTTCTGTTCACGCATGGTATCGTAGAGTATGATGACAAAGTAGTTGGTCCTGACATATATGTTGACTGGTCCATGCACCGTGTGATTTTGTGTCTGGACTAAGAGGGCGAACATATCAAAGTATCGGACAACAAAGTAGGATAGGAGTAACCTTAGCTTGAAGCTGAAGCCTTTGGTGAGAATGACTAGACGCGTAGAGTGTGTACGTGTCATGCACATCGCTAAAGTGTTATAAAAATTGTTGCTTACCCTCATCAAAAGCTTCGGGTTAAAGCTAAGATGACGCTCATCCCTGAAAAACCTCATCTCTCGTTTTGTCGTTCGGTACCACAGTTCTTGATATACAGCATGCGGACAAGCTCCATGCGTCTACCCATTGAAGTATGACAGTACGTTCTCCAGTTACATGAGATACATGAATTTGACTGCTGTCACAGCCAGTCTTTTTTTTTACAAGTCCTGACAAATGCGCCCCAGCTCCACTTATAGATCATCCACATCCCAATCCACGGGCTCGTTTGAGAGCTTATAATAGTCAGACCTTTCAAATGACATTAGACATGCCACAATCCTCACATTTGTCGAGCACTCAGGACGAAATTAGTTGAGTCCGTGATTTTAGTCTCCGCTCAAGTGCGTATGACATTTCAGTGCTGTTACGACGCGTTGCACTTTCCTCAACATCCACAGCTGGCCCGACGTGCCGAAGATGTGGACCAACGAGCATAGTCCTGCAGTTATAAAGCTGTTGTATCTTTCTGCATTGCTTCCTTCCTTATCTTTTGCGGGCACGAGCACGAAGCTTAACGACGTCTTGTGCCTGAGATCACCGTTCTCTTCTCTCTGGAGCCAGAGAGTGTAGAGAGGCTTCGCCACAGCGCGATTCCGCCGCTGCAATCAATCACCAAACACACACTCACTCAACCGATGACGTTTCGGTCCCCGTGTGTCTCAAAAATGCGGGGCTTTTTACAGTCTGCTAGAGCCATTTTGGTTCGTCAGGCATGAAAAATTGTCGCCCGCAACAGCAGAACCTGCCAGATTTTCGTTGTAATTCGGTCTCTCGCGACGTGGAAAGACGTTGAAAGACGTGAAGGCATGTGCAGAAGAATACACGAGGCGCCCCAAACAACAACAGTAACAACAACAACAACATCATTCATATTTTTTTAGAATCCCCAGCTTGGAACGTGCTTATGTTCCCACTCACTCGTTTCTCCTCATTACCTATATTAGTTGATTCTTTTCTTAAAAAAAACAATTGCTGACCGTGTCAAACTGTCAACATTAGTCTCGAGTGGCTGAGCAGTAAAAGCTGGTGCTGCATTCAAGCCCGATATAGCTTGATGGTCGGGGAGAGAGAGGAAGAGAGAGAGAGAGACTGGAAATGCAGTGCAAACACCTCTCTTTATCAGCTTCACCGCTTGGCCTCCCAGTGCCCTCAGTATCTGGAGGCAGCAGGATCGTTTTGCCAGTCTTAGGATGTGGGCTTTTAAATTAGGTTCAGATAGCGGCCACTTAAACACACGTAGCAACGAAGTTGAAAGGGTACGAAGAGATAGAGGAGAAGATAAAAGGAGCCTGTGCAACTCACTCACTCAGCGTCCTGCTTTTGGCATGCATGTGTCTCGCTCAGTTAAGCCGCCATCGATCAAACAGGTTACGTACGTGTACGCAGAGGAGAGGCTCCCTCAGCCCAATGGACTCCTGTCTCTCATCATGTTATTATGCAGTACGCGAAAGAATTTTGCACTGCTGCTAAGAGAAAATTTAATGAGAGGGAAGAAGAGGAGTGGAGAAAAAGAAGTGGCAGAAGGTGCCCAGAGCATGGACCAACGAACAGGGTCGATTGAATTGTGGTTCTGTGTCACTTCTGATCATCTCTCCTCTCTCCCTCTGCAACTATCTGTCTTTTCTTTCGTAGTCAGGTTGTGTTTGCATGGTAAAACAAAGGGCGGAAGACGTCAAGTCATTAAGTTCATTTTGGAGAAGACCATAAGTCAAAAGGCTGCACGACAGCACTAACATTATTTTTCTCCCCTTTCTCCCCTACATACGAACACTCTGGTGCACGAGAGTCGAAAAAGAAGTCATATCGTACGGCGTATAAAAAGGCCAAGCTGTGTACAGCTTACGTGCGCACAATTTATCGCCACCACACGCCAGTGACCAGCCCTTTAAACGTCTCATTCCCGGAGGTCCTGTTCTTGCTTGCACAGAGGGAGCGTAGAACACAAAGCTGAGCGGAGAAAGTAGCCACGTACGTGTCTGTTTGCCTTATGCTTAAAAACGTCAAATGCCCTTTAGGTTCTGTCTGTATATACGACCGCTCGCGTCAAGTGGAAAGGTCTGACATGAAGAGTTCTTGAAGCCAAGGTTTGCTCCTCTTGCTACCTACCTACCTACGTCCAGTTCTCGAGTGCGTCATACACTTAACACACAACAAACTGGTAACGCGCATAAGCGCTCCAGCTCATGAGTCTGTGCACTCCAGGATCCTTCTCACTTGGATGAGAACTACTGCGACAGGAGGACGGGGAGAAAACCGCACGTAATTTCATTCCTGTCCGTAATCTTTGGAGCCAGTCTCTGTACTACGCAGTCACTACACTACTGCTACCTACGTAGTAGTGTTCGTATAACGCATGGAATAGGAATTCGACGAATTTTCCCGCCTGCTCCCTTGGAACAAGATTGGGCCGACTGCGCACGAGCAACGCAAGGGAAAGCGAATTAAAATCGCCGCCTGAGGGGAAAATGTGATTCAGACACGACCGTGGGCCTCAAAAATGAATCGGTTTGTTGCTTCGGTAGAAGATTGCACAGGCCTCAAACATATCTCATCTGCACTAACGACTTATTGTTGGGTTGGAAAAGGAAGAAAAATGCAGCATGAACAGCTTGGGCACAATGCTCAAGGTCCTTGATTCTCATAGCCGGTACGTCCGTAAGTACTTAGGGACCCAATTGCTGAACGTGGACTTGTGTGTGTGTGTTAGCTTCTTCCTCTCTCTTGACCCCTTCATCAGCACAGACAGACATTTAGGCTGATCTGACTAATGCGTCGTACAGTGGGTGAGAGTGGGACCTGAGGTAGAAAAATTTAAATACCTGGAATCTCTTCTGCTCTGAGGAGGAGCACCCATGGCTGTCCCGCTCTCTTGACACATTCAGGCTGCCACTGAATGGCGTGATTACCATCTCATGTGGCCTTTGTCCTCGATGACATCCATGCATCCTCCTCGGGGTTGACGCGCTCGCTCGCACGCACCCAGGCCAACGAATGGGCACGAGCGCACCGCGGCAAAGAAAAGAGAAGGATCGCCCTTGCCTTGAATACCTTTAAATGAGGGGAATCCAGCCCGGATAAGATGATCCAAAGGAGGGAGAGAGAAGAAATTCGACATGCAGGATCTGGAAACCATCAATCGTAAACAATAACTTCCCCCAGGCCTATGATCATTGTTACGTTCACGAACGAACGCGTGTTTGGTGATGTCACGTGATCCATGTACTGAACTTAGAGGAATATGGATATATGGGACTTACTTACAGACTGTACGCACGGATGTGCACAGCGGAGGACACGCACGAGTTCACTTGACGATGCCAATACGGAGTGCAAATTGCGGCGTGCACGGAAGAAAGGAGGACGGGTGTGCAAGTGACAAAAGGAATTCATAGAGGGCAGGAGCATTTATGCGTTGGTGTGCATATGACGACAAAGAAGCAGTCTTCTTGCATGCTCTTAGATGTCTGCGGCAGGAAGGAAGGGATTCAGAGCATATGTGGTGAGCAAATAATAGTGTGAAGACACTCTTCCCCACCTAATTGGCACTCCCCTTCCTTAATTTCACCACCTTTGTCATTAGCTGAACTGAAAATTTTCCCTTTAAAGTGACGTGCTCAATTGCCTGCATCAAGGGAACTAAACATAGTCATCCCGGGCCGAATCATTGCGTCAGTAAACTCCAATTAGAAATGAACCAAGTTGTGTGGCAACTCTTACTGACATTTTTTGTGTACGTCTCGCAATTTGCCCACCTTCTCCCGTCCGTCCACCCTGACTTTTCTGCTCGTGTCAACGGTCACACAAGTCCGACATCATTTCCTAGACTTCATATTTCTTCGACTGACGTGAAAGGCATAAAACAAACGACGTTTTAATGCCTCAATTGGAGGGCTCCCGGCTCCTTAACCTTTCCTTAAACCGAGCCTCACAAATGAGGCGTTTGTTTTAGCTCTCGCGCCCGTCCATTTTCTTATCCAAATTGCCTCGCTGCCAGCACAATTTCCCTCGCTTTCATCTAGCGGCGTCCTCTCCACTTCCTTCAATTGATATCAGGCCGTTTGGCGGCGGCCGAAGCCTCAGCTCGGCCCACAGAAAACCTCCCTTTTTACTGCCTTCTATAAATTAGAAACCTTAATTTGAGCTCCGCCGTCTAATCGCCTCTCCACCAGCTTGGCTAATGCCTTCTCACAGGGCAGGCAGGTGGGCAGGCCGGCCGACCACCAGTCCGCCGCCAGCCAGGCGGCCAGCCCGCCCGCCCGCCAGCCAGCCAGTCAGGCGGCCAACTCGGTGCAGGCCATGGACCCTCTTCACATTCTTCAAGATAAAGGCTAAATGTGCGCGCGTGTTTTGAGTCAAATGAGCTGCCCATGTAGCTGTCAAAATGGGCTATCTCGGGCTGATCCGAAACTGTGTGCGTGTACACGTAATGGCAGCCTTTGTCAAAGTAAGCGCGTGAGGGCGCTCATTTTGTTGTTGCCCCCGCCGATTAATTTGACTTTCTCCCCCAGCCAGACAGACTATTTTTATTCGACCAGGGTTAATCTCTTCGGGACGGCCATTACTCGTCCTCTCCTCTCCATCCTCAGCTGATTGCTGTCTTGTAATGCCTCATGTGACCAGCCCTTATGCGCGTTAGGACTCACGAGCATACATTAATTGCCCAACTTGTCTATTGGTTTCCTGCCTGAATCTTTGAATCTGCCGCCAGTGTTGTTGGCCGGCACGACCGGAGAAGCCAGCCCCTACTATGACTTGGGGTCTCTTCGGCGGAAGCCATTTTTCTGGACAAATTCAAACTGCCGCTGAAAATCTTCACACGTGTGTCTACAGCCTGGATTTTTCTGTGGATGTCTCCAGGTGTTATGTCAAGGAGTGTTTTATCTTTGAAGTCTTCTGTAGGTAAAGCAATCAGCTGCCCGACACAGATGCAACACATCCTTACCACGACAGCAAAATTACTCTCGTTGGGGTGTCTAATTAAGAAACATCTAACCAGCCGCCAGTTTGATAAATAGGTTTACATAATGCATTTTCTATGCAGAGCCTTCCCGTTAGACCCACGGGGTTGAGATCTTCTTGGGAGGCCTTCCTTGAATGAAGCGAAGAGAAGGAAGGAGCTCATTCGCTGTCAACCCTTCAGCTTCTGAATTTACTAAAGGCAATGCAGCTGCAGTACAGAAAGAGAGAGTGGAGGAAAAGAAAGCAGAGAGATATTAGAGATTTGAGTCGTGACGATTTGGGGCCTCATTTTTCTCCCCATTTCTCTAGTTGGGGGCAGAGCGAAGGAAGGATTGCATGCAACCCACGTCGTGACAAGGCTGCCTCTCTGATACAAGCGTGATGACATCTGCGAGACCACCGCCATCTTTCAGTGGACGTGGTTACATCCCGTGCAATCTGAAAATCCAGGCTCAGAGCCCTATAAGAAGTTCCTCTTATGACGAGATTCCCCTGCAACGACGTTGCTGAGGCGAAATTGATTTCATGCTCCTTTCTTCACTTTAGTTCTATGAAATTGCCTCCAACGATCTGGCCCCAAAAGTGGGAGCTACTACGTGCTTGTACAAGGTAGGAATGAACCTTTTTTCCCTCGTGAGATAATAAATTGCGAGTTTGTCGCGCTGCTCGGCAATCCCCCCCCCTCTTTTTGCAGTGGCGGCTCAACTGTAAGGAAAAAGAAAAGGAAACCATAGCAACAGCAGCCACTGATGAAAGTAATGTGTCGAGTCACGACGTGTTTGACGTGTACGTGTACAACGCATTGTTGCTGGTCGGACGGACCAACTACACAAGTGAGGGCGGTAGAGGAGGAGAGAAATCTCAAGTCATTGCACTCGTTACTGTTCTCCACTTTTTTAAAATGTTTTCTGCTCCCTTTCCATCGTTGACTCATTCAGCGACAAAAAGAAGCCGAGCAAAGTTATACGCGGAAGGGTTGGGTGTGTTGGGGGATGGGGGAATAACAGCGCTTCCTGTGCATTGTCTCAATCCTTGCGTAGTCTCACTTCAGCAAGAGGTAAGCCAAGTTGGCAAGAATTAAATGAAACTTTCGATTAGGAGAAACTAAGTCTGGCATTATTTTCCGCTTCACTTTGTCTTCGTCCCCCTCTAGTTCGCCGTGTCCCAAGTAGGTCATCTAGGCATGCTGAAACGAAGTCTCAAGATGATGATGACCGGAATGGACTTTTACTTCGAAGAGAAGCGAAATTACTCAATGGGCTAGCGAGAGAAATTGCTCTGAGGCATACCAATTTGTCAATCTCTCAGCTTCGTACCGATGTGCCTGCCCACATCATCTCTCTCTGGGCCTCTCTTGATTGCTACTATCGTCCTCGTCAGAGAGCTTAATCGAAAAAGATATTGATTCGATGCAGTGCCGAAAATCTTCCTCATCTGAATATCATGGCACCCAATCGCCTCCTCCTTCTCCTCCTCCTCCTCCTCCGCTCATGTGGGCAACATCAACCGTAGCATTTCTGAACGAGCACCAGTGGGCTTTGCGAGGCTACTTCGGGCTCCCCACGGGGGGTTTCTCCCTCGCCCTCTATCATAACGTTGAGATTCCGGGCTGTCATTTCGTGAGCCCCGCTCTCTCTACCTCCTCAACCTCGTTGCATGCAGATTTATATCCTCTCATTTCTCTCTCTCTGGCGCGGGCGTTGATATCTCACACGATATAAATCGTCGCCGGGGCTAAACGACCGATGATCAGCCCGTATTCCTTGAGGGTGAGAAATATCTCACGCCTGATGTTGTCTGGCAGGCACCACACGTAGCTGAGAGACACACACGCGCGCGCGCACGCACAAGCAGACTTGACTCGAGCATGCGAGTAGCATTCAGATGTGTATCAGCGAACCTGTCAGCGCACTGGGTAGAGGTCAAGTGTGAAAGTAAAGAAAAAGAGAGGCACGAGATCGAGATTGAATCCGCTTAAGTTGCCAAGATCTGACGGAGGACCGATATTTTTTTTTTCTTGCCATTGCTATCTGGGGATCGTATATTGGAATGCGAGGGGTGAATGTTGACTGTCGTATGGCATGCATGCATGAGCAGGCCCACGCTAAAGGGCACAAAAAAGGCGGGAAAAATGCCAAGGAGACGACGCCAGGCAAATTCACATCCCCCAAGGTGTGGTGATGTACACCTATTGTCCTCTTTGTGCAAGTTAGTCCATTGAACTAAGAACGATAACAAAAGCTATGGGTATAATCGAACCAAGCAGGCACCCAGCTACGTCTGTATAGTAGCAGTCGAGCTACTGCTAGTCGACATGTACTGAGACCCCTTCCTGGGCGAGCACGATAGGTGGGAGAACAAACCCCTTTGAAAATGGGTCTTCCTTAACTAGGAGAGAAATTCTTAATGACAGGAGCTGAGAAGCCTTGGTAGCCACAGCCCCTCACAGCTGGAGGAACCATTCGAGGCCCTTGTGCATGCATACGCGTAGACCTGCGTTCATAGGTACGTAGGTTGTGTGCTTTCAAAGGCTGAACTGGTAGGAGTACTACGCATTCTGTCAGTGCGATGACTGGGCGAAATTCAGGGAAAAATCAGTATGCCCTCCTAGAAAGTTGCTTCCTGATGGGTGGAGGAGGGAAGGAGAGTGATGCACTTTTCGCATCATCCGCAAACTCTCTCCCCTTTTTTTCCTCTGTGCTACACTTTGGTAACTCGTCGTGTCATTTGGCTGATAGACAGCTAGTGCAACATTCGTGTGCAGAGTCAGTGATCACAATCAAATGAGACCTGCTGCACAGTATCATAATGCTAAATCTCAGTCTAAAGTCTGATCTGTGGTAGCTTTTGCACACACACGCTCACAGTAGAGGTTAGTCTTGCATGCAGCTTCATCAGTGCTACTGGAATGTCTATACGGATAATACTCGACCAGATTTGGCTTCATCCTGCTTAAAGGCCTGGAAATCACAGAGGTCGGGGAAAGACCCTTCATTGTGGGCCTTCTAAGCAGGACTGTCTCAAGTCAGCCAGTAGAAAAGGGCTGACGATGCAGGCGATTTGGCGTGCACGGACGTGGAGGCAATTTGGCCGGAACTCTTTGATCGCGCCAATCTCGTATCCCGGGGGCAACTCCCGGAGAGTGCGCGTGCTTGCGTGAGACGTTTTCTCTTTTGTCGAACCTGAAACACAGACGCGCGCATGCCTTGTCGAACCAAAGTCTGAAGGTAGTCAGAGTCTTGGTAGAGATTTGATGTCTGTCAGCCAGTACACAGCACACTTTTTATTCATGTTCTTCTTTTGCAGGTAAGCCGAGCTTCTGTTCTCTCCCAACTGTGTCCAAAGGGATAATGTGGCAACGATTGGACGCAATCAACTATCGAAGGCAGCTGAGGACAAGCAAGTACAGATCCGCGCATGCTTCAAATTCTCTCACGACAAATACCTCGGGCAGGAGAATGACCAGAATCTGCTCTCCTGCGCATTTAATTTCAATTCCTACACAGTAGATTTGGCTGGGCTAAGCTCCCCTCAGACCAAATGGTGCAGTTGCTATTCCAAAAACGGATGCGGCTGCATTTAGGACATTTATTTATAGGTCGAGCTTTGGCTAGGCCGATGAAGAACGAGAATTCCCTCTTCGTTGCCACAGGCAAGGGCGTAGTAGCAAATAAGTTCAGATTGAACCCCTGTAGACCTAGCTAGCATTTAAACTCGGCGAGTGAAAGCTGCCGACGAGTCTGCCACCAGCGAATCGAGAAGCCTTGCTCAATGAGAAGAGATAGAGAAACCTTTGGCGATTTGTCTGGCTGTCCTATAAGTACATGCAATTGATTTAGATAAGCATATGCTGTGCCACGACTGTAATTGCGGCAATTCTTCTTTAATTGCAGTTGTAGCTGCGCGTACGTAGAGTACAATAGTAGAAGTCATTTCACAGAGAGGGGTTGGGATGTTCCATTAAGCGCAATCGTAAAGATGCCTTCTGGGAGGCAAATGAAAGGAAAGGAGACAGGAAATTTAGGCTTTCCTACTGACAATCTGATATCCGCTGCAGAGAAATGCTAAACGCAACATGCAATCTTTACTCCGGCCGCAGCGAACGCGACCCAGACCCTTTGTACGTACGTACCGAGGCTTTGCTTCATGCTGGCAGAATTTCATTGGCAGCCTGGTGCGTCTCGCCCATGTGGGAGAGCCCTGGGAACTAAAAATTGTACAGAGGAAGTAGATGATTACCGGACGCACGCACACGAAGCAGGAGGGCCAGAGCAGACAGAGAGAGAAGAGAACCACGAAGAAAAGTTCACCGAGCTGATGAATCTGTCGGCCATAAATGCAAATTATATTTTTTGCTACTGTACATACTTCCCGGGCATCTTTTCCGTTGGGGAAGGGGGATCACTCGCCCGGTGGAGTTAGGGTTGCTTCTCTACAGAGATGCACCTGCTTGCATTTTTGTCAGAATGGGTGGCGTCAAGACTCTTCTCTCTCTGTCAAGGCACATTTATCTTTGTGACAGAGGCGCATTAGCGACGTTTGGGTCTGGAGACAAATTTCGCAAGCACCCGGTCGGTCGTCTCGTCTCACTGAGGAATGGAAGAAACCGTCACTGCCATTCGAGACTTCTCAACCGTCAGCTGGAAGGCAAATACAGAAATGCACGAAAACCCAAATAGTTCCGTCCACCACCACCACGAACAGTACCTGTTTCCACAGGAAGAGTAATCAATATAAAAAAGCTCGGATCCTTTGTTAAAAAAAGAGGATGAACCCTCCTCCTTTGTGGGCTACTACTGGAGGAAGATTTAAATGGCGGGTTAATGTCATGGCAGCGCACATTCTTCACGCACTGGCTGCTTTTGTTGGCCCAATAGGTGCAGTGGGTGCCCATTTTCGTAGGACAGACACTTGTCCCACTATTCTTGTTATAAAGCTCACGCCACACCACACCCCAACCAAGCAAGCAACCCCCCCTTAGGTGTCAGGATATTGATGTGACAGCTTCCATGCATAGGTATCTCGACCATTTTGTGCTGGCGTGGCATGCAGCAAATTGGACCTCCGATTTTTTCCACCTCTTCGACCAGCTAGACCTTGTCGAAATGTCAAACTGAAATAAGAGCACTACACAGGGTATGCATGTTGGGTACAAACAAGGATCAAGCTTCCATAGAGTCCGCGTATATGCATACGGCAGTGTTAGTTTCCTCATGCGCCAAATCGACATAGAAACAGTGCGTTCAGAGAACAGTAACCCAGGCTACACTACTGTACCTGCATTTGACCCAAGATTTTGACCATAAAGATGACGGTGCATTTGCACGTGTACTAGTCAGACAAGGAGAGGTTTGACCCCTTCTGCCGGAATGTTGAATAGGGCGACTTTTACAACGTGTGGGGGCTCACTCAGACCATCTCCGTCGCCGTCATTTTTGGCCCTGTCCCATAACTTCTAGGGCTCATTTCCAGACGATGAGAGTGTCCAACAGTACACAATACGAGTACCTACATACCAACCGTATAGCCAGTCGTTGTTTTTCTACCCACCTATTTACCAGGGTGGAATCGAATAAATGAGTCTACCTGGCTTACCCGGGGTAAGAATGCACTTTGGGGAGGCAATAACACGCGTCCGTATCTTTAAAGGCTCGTTCGCGAGACAGACGGAGAGATATAGACAATAACAAAGTCGCAAAAGCTTTTAAATAGTGGAGGGGTAAACGATAAGAGGGGGGGGGGGAGGGGGGTCTACAACATCAAGCACTCTCGTCCTATTCCTCCTCCTCGTCTTTGACGCTCGCTCGCTCATCAGAAATGCGGGGAGTCTGGACTGGACTGGGCGGCCACTTGGAATTGCTGAATTCATAAATCACCGCGCCAGGGATCTTTCCAGGCGACCCCAAAATCTCGTAGTGCAGCGAACAGCAGAAGCCGGCGGGAAATTTTCCAGATAAGTCAGCATGAATTATAGGCTGCTGGGTTAATGGGGACGCAGAGGAGAGCGAAACTCTGGCTTCGGTAGAGAGCAGCAGAGGTTGTCACTCCCGTTGCCGCGCGATCTCGGTATAGCAGGTTCGTAATGGCCTCAGCTGCTGTTGCTGCTGTTGCGTTGGCTACTTACCTACAGGGTGGCGCAAATAAACGCCCGACCTTTCCAGTGGCAGGTTGAGTCTCCCTCTGGTGTCATTCCCGTCGAACGTTCGATCGAGACAGCCCGAAATGACACCGTTGAATGCACCCCTGGACTGCTGATGGCTCAGCTGTGCCGTCAAAAGTTCCAGTACTGCCACTACGCGTTGAACAGCATGTCAAAACGATGTTCTGCGTCACCCTGTACAGTATACGATGTGTATCGGAGCACAGAGCAGCCGTCCTGACTTGATGATTGTCGGTGAAATCGAGCACTGTGGGAAGAAACACAAGAAAGAGATCGAAGTGTGCCGACTGTTAAACTCAATGACGCTGTTTCTAACTCCTACGAGCTACTAGTAGCGTACTGCATAC
>JAAUXU010048041.1_pt1 | contig 52260 bp, 42 predicted proteins | sample 7278151 | NCBI WGS metagenome assembly JAAUXU01 (sample SAMN14350113, study PRJNA611818) | marine sediment metagenome | isolation source: surface marine sediment (1.8m) | place: French Polynesia: Moorea | collected 2018-08
CCCCCCCCCCCCCCCCCCCCCCCCCCCCCCCCCCCCCCCCCCCCCCCCCCCCCCCCCCCCCCCCCCCCCCCCCCCCCCCCCCCCCCCCCCCCCCCCCCAAAAGCAGGTGGAAAGTAAGAGACTATCGCAGTTTGTGTCTCTTTCGCGACGCGCGCGTCGTGATGGCTCCACCATTGGCGACGACAAGAAAGGCAAAAATCGTCATCCGAAAGTCATGGCCGACACCTACGTCCTCTGGGACCCCTGGTTTAAGTAAGATTGTTTATTGCTATTTTCTCTTCCTTTTCATAGCATAGAGGAATTCGGATATCCAGAGAGCATTTCTTTCACCTCGGCAAATGACTGATATCCGGATTCCATTGTAGCAGCAAGAGTGAGCAATCAACGTTCCATTCATCATAGCTCATGTCGAGACTGGTCGTCAGAGTAAAAATGGCATGGCAACCCTTTTTTGAGCTCTTCCTGTGGCTATTGCTCTGGGCCTCCCTGTTCTACTGTACTCGTGCTGTGTGTCTACTAGTGATAGTTCGAGAATGTTTGAACTCCTCAAGCCTGGAGCCTCAGGGACCAAAGTACTACAAAAGTACCATGATACGTGTGCCGCACGGTCATAAAAAATGAATGCGTGTGACTGGAAAAGTAACGCGACTAACACGTGTAACTGTCGGTGCCTTTTTGGATGCTACTTCAAGCCGGAACTTCTACTTTGCCAGATTTTCTTTCAAAAACTTCAAAAACCCATAAATTAGCATAGGGTTTCGTTTCATAGGCTTTTAGAGGGTTCCACCCATAGAAAAGGGCTTGATCGGCCAGTTGTGCCTACAGCCAAAATGGCCAGAAGGCTCAGTGACTGACAAACCCAAGCTCGAGCGAGGCTTGTGTCATCACCACTATCCACTTTGGAGAGTTGGCAAGACCCACACTACTTCTATCCTTCGACGATAGGGCCCAGGGAGTCGTGGTCAAGTCTAACATGTCGGTGTCGGTGTCGTCGTCGTCACACACGACGACAGGACCGTGTACGTCTTATTTGTGGCCTGCCCCGCCTCACTGTTGGAGAATTCCTATCGTCTCTGTCTGGTACTGCGCGGCTTGAAGCAGGTCTTCGAAGCCTCTGCAGAGGCTAGTTCAGTCATATCTGACTGAACTCGTACTTCATACCAAGGAAAGATTGCCGCAATCTCGTTGGGTCCAGAATGGTGTCATTTGTTCGAGCATATGACAATTCCATAACGAACTTTTATTTTTTTATTTTTTTTAAAAAAAGAAGTGGCATACACATGTAAGACCCCAGTTGTCAGACTTTTCTTTTCTCCACCCAGCAGTTGACGTTTTATGACGTCGATGCACGTTAGGTGTATTTTGTACGCACACACGACAGACCTTTAATCGCGTATCGTGCTTTTGCAATTATTGGACTTAGATCCTCGGGAAGTGCACGAAATGTTTGCCTGATGATGCATGCGAAAAGTTCCTGCGCTGAAATTAAGCGCGGAAAGTACGGAGAAAACCTTGCGAAACGCAGGTTTAGACTTTCCAGGGTACATCCCTTGTGTCACCGATGACATCGCAAGGCTCTGGAAGGCTCTCACACCGAATTGGGAGATGCAAAAAACTTTGAGTGAGATTGAGCACCTAATACTACGGAAACAGTGACTTTGAGGAGAAAGAACATTTGCCACGTAAAGTCGAAGTCAAGCCTATCTGCACTTACTTTCTGCTCACCCTGCGGTGCATACAGCATACGATACGTGCCACTATGAGCCCAGCAAGAGAAACGTCCAGTTATATTGCCCATGACCGCCTGTTCACTTTCCCCGCCCTCTTGTGACAAAGTTTGGCGGACTTTTTCATGACTCACGCTGTACCTGCTCTCCCATATCCATGCACTCGCCGTATGATGCATTCGACATTTCCTTGCTTCGTTTTCCCCCTCTCTGTGTGCAAAGATTCGTTGCACCAGGCTGCGCAACTGTGCTTATGCAATCGGACGATCCTGCAGACTTTTCCTATGCCTCTCCCGGGATTTTAAGTCCAAGGCAGCTACCGGCAGTACAAGGGATAAAACCGCCGAAAGAAGAAGCCTGTGTAAACTTTTTTTAGTATGCTCTATTGTCAGCTAAGACTCTGTGTTTCCTCTTGGTGTAGTTGCCATCTTTGTCTACGATGCTGAAGGCTAGCTTGTTTGGGCGATTTCTCCAGCTGCTTGGGCTGGCATCCATGCTCCAGAAGCAACTAGTCAGGACAGACCAGGGCTGACACCTTTGCTTAGCTTTATGGTCCCATTGCAAGGAAATACAGTACCAAGTTGAGCCTTCATTATGCCTTGTAATGAATGAGTTATCCTCAATATGAATGCTAAGAACCAGCATGTGACGTAATTCGAAAATTTGAGGTAATGGCTACGAGGGTTGTCCGGTTCAAAATGTATGTGCTTTCCTAGCTCTGCTATAGGGCACTGGCAAGAAGAAGAAATATTGTTAATAGACTGGTAAAGAAAGCTTGGAGTCTTATCACAATATTCATTTTTTACGTTGTAACCAAAATGTGCTTTCTCTGGCCTTTGGTCCCTTCCAAAACATCCCATAGCACTGGGCCCTATCCTATTTTTCAATATGATGAGTACTTGTGACTTTGTCTCAGCACTGGCGAGGATCACCAAAACGGCCAAGCCGTACGGTCCCTACGAAAGCTCTCAAGGGAGCTTCGGCAACAAAAATGACGATCATCGCCTTCTTCGTCTCCGAAGGCCTTATCTACACTCACTGCATCCCTCAGAACGTTATCGTCAATGCAGCGTACTTTGTCAAAGTCCTCTCCAGCTCCTTGAAGGTTCTCAAGACCCAAAGATCCCACAAGCGGAGCACTGCTCAGGTTCTCCATAGGGACAATGTGAGGCCTCACATGGCTCTCATTTCCGACTTCCTCGAGGCCAAGAGCACTAACCTGGTGTCTCACACCCTGTATTCTTCCAATCTTGCACTGGCAGACTTCTTCCTCTTCCCTGAGGTGAAAAAGCACCCCATTGGTAGACGTTGAAGACTGTGAGGGAGGTCAAGGTCGAATAGGAGAGGGTGACAAGGAGGATGGGCAAGAAAAGCTTTGACGCGGCCTTCAGAAAGTGGGAAAAGAGGTGGAAGAACCGCACTGAATTTGAAGGAGGTTATGTCATCACCGCCAGCTGAACTCTACTAGCACATGCTATTGCACACGAGCATATCCTATTCGTGCTGCTGGGACTGAGTTGTAAGGAGGACGATACATCCGTGCCTTTGTCCCCATCTTATCCAGAGGACCCTTACGATAAGATGCGAATCCACGTTCTCTCTTCTTGAAAGAAATGCAAAGAATTGAACGACTTGAGCGAGTAACTCAAAGGCGACCTCTGGGGTGTAGCAACTGAGCAGGCAATAACTACCACCAGTTTCGACCTGACGCATCTTAACGCTACGAGGCGGCGGCAGCTGTTTCGTGGTCACCCAGAAGTCACTCCACCTCATAAAGTCAAATGAATAGTTGGTGTACACCGGCTTCTCCAACTTGCCGTCGTCCGTCAGCTGCAGAAATGTGTCTCCATCCACACAATCAAGGCTAGTGCTGGGCACAGAATGTTACCGGAAAGGTTCCGTCTGTGCTGGCAATTTGCGAAATAGTTGCATTTTTCATCCGGAAACACTTGACGGATGGATGTTGGAAGACGTTGCATCAATCAAGCCCCGTGCAAACGATACCTTTTTCCTCTGAAGGTTGACTGTGCAATACTTTTTTTCCCTTCATCGTTACCTTCGGGTCCTGTCGATTTCAACATTGACGCTTGATGGTCGAGAGCTTCATCTTTGCCTAGAGAGAGAGAGATTCACAAGTTGGCCGCACAGGGCTTTGCTTTCCACCAGGCGAGTTAGCCCTCAGCACCATCTGTTGGCGGGCAAGTGAAACTCGTCTCTATTGTGATCACTGTCGTCCCTACAGTACTGCATAGAACAGTCAATCTTCGATGTAATTTAAAGATTCGAGATTACTGTCTGATGTGCCGAGTGCTTTTTTGCACGTGACTCATTTATTGCGTGAGAACCTTCCACATTGTGAAGTCACTCCCCCCATCTTTACTGTATGGAAGGTTTGACGTTAACTGTAACAGACGTCTACCTACGGCGTACTTGGCCCGGGACATCAGCGTGAAGCTGTTCATGCGACGACCGTTGACAGACTTGAGGATTGTGAACCATTGGCAGAACTAGGGGTCTCTTAATTGCACTAGCAGGGACTAAGTCGGCCCACTTGTTCTTTTGTGTGTGGACTGAATTTTCACGTACGAATGGGACTCTATCTCAAGTAAGTTGCATGCATGGATCACCGACGAGTCGACCCGACTCTTCTTGGTGGCCTCGACCACGGAGGCACTGTCGTGATGCCACCATAACCGTATGACCAATATTGCCAACACAACGCAAGGTCCCATAACCCTTTCACGTGCTCAGTGACCACTGACCGGACTATTTTAAAGCATATGTGCCCGTCCAACATTACATGGGAGGAGACGTCCCACTGGGCAAGAATTGGCGGGTCTACTTCGAGGTTGGCCGATATCTCATGAGGATTAAGCTTCAAGTTTGTCGACAGGGGGAAAGTTGGGGAAACACAAGAATGCTCAGTTTTCACAAGACGGTAATTTTGCCATAATGCTACCTATTACTGCACTGACACAATTGGCTGCTACATCAGCTTTTGGACCTTCTGCCTGGAATTTTTGATCAATAGGCCTTTGAGCACTTTTTCTCCGGGGAGGGGGGCTTTTGCAAGTTCAATATGTCAGTCATGGCTTTTTGAGGTGGTGACTCGATGACCCAGAAGGAGGAGGCATTATATGAGAGGCCTACATTCATCCACGCTGGTCGTTTCTGCCACGAGCAGCTTATTGAGAGACCACTGGGCCACTTAATGCCTAAAATAAATAATCTTCAGCTTTTTTCCTGTTTGTTCGTTACAACGCTGATAGTTTTCTGTTTCTCTGACTGACCTATGTTGCTTGCTCTTGCAATGTATTGCACACTGCGCACACCCGCGCATGCGTTTGCCTGTAGAACGATGCGTCCTTAAAACACACGCACAAATGGGCGCCCTGACTTGTGTGCCTGTCTCACTGCGCCCTAAATCAACGAGGACGATCGAGCAGACGTTATCTGGCAGACCAAATGTCCGGGAAAAATGCACCCTCTCCTCTAAGAGCGCTGGCATCACCGCAGACTGGTTAGCCTGGCAAATTCCCTCCAAATCCTCTCTCCTTATGTGGTCTTACGTGGAGGGTCCAGTAGCGAGGAGAAGTAACTCTGCCGGACAAATGCGTCACGTCCAAGTACATCTTGGGAGGAGAGATTGGCGTCCTCAGGCGTCTGTCAAAGGTCAATCCCTACCCAGTGGGTGCAGGGGTGATCGACGTACGTATTCTGTAGTGGTTATGGCAACGACAATGCTCGGCTTCGTCTGTGCTGCAGTAAAGTTTATTCAACAGTCCAAATACTTTAGTCTGAAAGAGTTCCTTTTGGGGTCTGTCCTCTTAGGAAAAGACGTTTTATGCTCACGGAATTCCTTCAAAGCTGTCCAAGTGAAATTAAATTCCTCTTCCTTCTGACAGGGAAAACTCGGACCAAATCCCCCTACTAGCCGAGCGGTCTAGGACGATGGTCCATATTGATACGTGGACCAGTCGGGAAGAGCATTTGCATGAAAGCTGCAACATTGCTCTTCGGGGTGGGGTGGGGGTCGAGGTTGTTGGCAACAGTAAGTTGGCGGACTCCATGGGCCAGTTGGACATCATCTGGTAAAAAAGGGGGGTGTCTCTCCCATCTGGTAAGCCATAGCACACAACGGAAGGTCTAATCTTATAAGAGCTTTCAGAGAGATTACTTTGTTAATTGCTTTGGTGCACCAACTTTTCTGTGGCCCTCTTTAGTCCTCCTCACCCCTGTCACTTGATTGAGTGGTCAAAAATGGTTCAGGTTGAAGAAAACCACAAAAGATGAAGTTGATCAAACATTAGGTGGATAAGGGACGGCATCAGGATAATGAGATCTGCTGCAGATTTGAAGAGCTGAGCCTTGCCTTCCAGGAGCCAGTTTTTTTTTAAATCGTGCTAGAGGTGCTGGATAAATGCCAACAATGTCCAGGTAAAAGTGGCAAGGTCTCCCAAAATTTGTTGCCCAGGTTAGGACAGACACGTCAACCAGTACCGTCGGTGACGAGGCATCCCAACCACTGGACACTCAGTAGTGGGATACAGTGGCCAGCGTGGCATGCCAAACGTGGACAACCAGCAACCAGATTGGCGCAGTCTGGCATAAGCTACATGCCAATTACGTACAGCCGGAGGGCGACAAACTACCTGATCCTGCTGGCCGCGGAGGAGGGCACGATCAGGGACTAGGGTTTGCCAACGTCAACCCTCTGCATCGTCCATTTCATTACTGTACCTTTTATAACTCTTTCAGCTCTTTTGCGCCCGGAGGAGGAAAAATATTTTTCCTCCCTCAAGTGTACAAAACATTTGCACCCCAAGTAGACTTGAGCGTCAGAAACATGAAAGGAGCCATCCTGAAGAGGGAAATGAAGCTGAACGAGCAGACCTGAAGGCTTTGGTTGTATCTTTGAGACAGGCTGCTATGGGTAGAGGAAGTGGTCGTTAGGAGGACGTGACCGGGACGGCTGAGGCCGGTGAATCGGACTGATCCCGACGAACGGTACGAACATCACCTGGGAGATGGTGGGGGGAAATCACCCACCCACTCAGCCCGATAAGGAGGAAGAAGATTCGAGGGAATTCGAATTCCTTCGTAGGAAGAAGAAGGCATGTTGTCCAGCATGCTGGACTTCTTCATGGCCACCCAGAACATGTGCATTACCATGCCTGCCTGGTTGAGGCAGGAAATGCTCGTACCAATCGATTTTGTCGATGTCTTGAAGTAAGGACAACGTCACGCTCGCACTTACGCATGTGACTGCGAAGCCTTCTGTGTACTGGTATACACCGTACTGTGCGTATACACTGAGACTGAATTTAATCTTTATCTCTGCGAATACTGTCTAGGCTGAGTGGAAATAGCTGAAGTCCACAAAATTGAAAATGGGATTGGGTAGATTTCCGTTGCTTCACGGCTGTGCAGCACCTCCGCGGGCCAGGACAAAGTCCTCATCCATGCATTGAGTCGTATTGGGAGTTATTGTTATTGCTGCGTCACAACGTCTGCCTGTCCTGCCCTCCTTGTCGACACCCCCTCTCTCCGCACTGTACAGCTAAGTCCGCCATGGGGCACTTGAGTGTATACATACACTCAAGTGCCCCAGACAGACACAAACTGTATAAATTCGGGGCACGTTTTACATTTCCACACCTCGCCTCTTAAATGTCTGTATCCTCCTAGACTCCTTAGCCCCTTTTTTCAATTTAAAATGCTTTCTCATGGTCGCAGACGGACGGACTTTCAACTTTTAAAGATGTCCTTTGAATCGTCGACGCTTCTTTCATTGCATCTTCCATATATATTCTTTTCATCATATGTCTGGCTCTACTTGTGAGGTTGTAGATGTGTCCTAACTTACACAGACATGAAGCAGACGGGGAAAAAACCCATTGACCTTTTTGGAAAGGCGATAAGACCATCAGCATTTTTCATACTCACGGCACAGGCTGCGGCTTATTTACTTTAAGTCAGAACTTTTGCCGAAGAGTTCAGAGCCAGGATTTAGTCAATCAGACCCAGAAGCGATGATGAAATCTAAGTGTAATCCTCTTGAACACCAGCAAAACTGAAGATATATCCACTTTTGCCAGCAAGCAAGTGTTTGTCGCCATCCCCTCCTCTGCAAGATCAAACCATTTTTTTGATAAAGGCGATGCGCAAAAGAGGGTGAAAGGAAAGTGCTTTTAGCATGTCCAGCTGAGGCAAGTCCAGTCAGGGGGGGGAGGAACTTTCCAGAAATTTGGGGCGTCCTATTTACTGAGTCCAGTTGCATGCAGCAAATCGAAATATTACTACACCTTAAGTTGACTCCGTTGCTAGAAGTTGCGTACTGCAGTACTCTAAAATCCTGCTGGTGGAATACAAGTTTCCGTTACTAACGCAGGTGCTGAGTTGGAATTTGAATGCACAGCAAAACCATCTGTGGCAGGAAAAATTCAAGGGGTAGCGCTCACTTTAGTGCATAATTACATCTATAAACGTATGCTGTATAAGACTTATGCTATATTCTGGCATTCTGGCATCAGATTCTGGCAAGCATAGGAGTCAGTTTGGTCCAGCTGTTGCACTGGCTTAGTCCCTGAACCCAGGGAGTGAACTTGATCAGGTTGGGTTTCTCAAGAGCTCCATCGTAGGTCAAATCTGGACGTTGATCTCGAGACAAAAAATTACCAGCGTCTTGACATTTCGTATGCTACATTCCTAAGCATCATCTTGCTGGCAAAACCAGCAAGATGATTTGGGCATGCTCGGTTTGTGAAAGAGTTCAGGAAACCCTTTCCATTTCAGATACGCATCTTCACAAAAGAGAAAAGTGAAACCTTATACAATTATCTGTCTGATCCTCTTACAAGTAATGTCGACGTCCGATATTGTCAACTTCTTTGTTGTAGGGAAGCCTTTGAGTATTACGTAGCATAATGTTCGGGGCATTAAGCCTTAGTCAAAAATTGGGATCCTTCGTAGACATGCAAAAAGTTTTATTACATGACACATGAAGACTTCGTTGTCAAATGAAAAGAACAGTGCATGGCTTACGCCTTTGTCGGGCATTATAACATAAGCTTTATCCCAAGGTCAGTCTGTAAAGAGTCTGACCGTGGCAATAATAAGAACTGTTGCTTCGTGATGACGACTTCTCACATTAGAGGTTCGTCACTGCAGCTCTTAAGGAAACTTTGTAGCCAAATGTAAATGAGACAAGAGCGTTTTAATGCCTTCAAAGTTTCACATGTTATTCTCACTTAAAACTGTTTTGTGGTAGCTGCACGACGGCAACTTTGTGGTCCAGATGATGACTCAAGTTGCGGGAGTTTCATGTAAGACAATACATTTGTCTTAATTACAGTACGGTTTACTGTGTTCTAGTGCTGTGGCAGTCAACTTGATGAAACAGAACTTAAGCACTAGTTGAGCATCAATGAATCCAAGTTTTTAAAAATCTTTTTAACACACACTTTCTTCATCGTGTTACCCAAGGTGAGGAAAACCCCAGGTGCACTCAGTCAGATTCCTCTAGTGACCTCTTTTCGTCTAGTCAAGCATACTGTATACATTTCCCTTCTTTAGATGCACGCAACATTTTGTTTTAATTTGTCATGCTTAAAAGGTGATTGCAAAACATTTGCATTCATAAGCTTAGTGTAGCTGCTTATTTCTACGAGCGAAGACTGCTGGACTTTGACCATGGCACAAGCAGAAGAATCTCAAGTTGTGCCTGTTGGCAGATAAATAAATAAATGTCAGCAAATAAATTATAGACACACAAATTCTTGACCTTGTAGACGGCATTTTGAGCTCCAACGTGGTGCAAGTCTAGGTCCAAACATCTTCTGTTGACACCTAAAAATTGAGCTCAATAAGACTTACCTTTACAACTCAGTACTACAGAAAACCTGGCCTGGCAGTAGCGTCGTACAGCAGTACTATCTGAATGTGACACCATAACTGCTATTTAGTCAAAGTATGTCCGATTGAGCTCAATATTTAGGAAGTAGCAGAAGACTTATGGAGGTGAACCTGCTTAACACTAAAGCTCCAAATTCCGACTTTGGTTGCCGTTTTGAGCAGAAGTCCTGGCACTTCAGTAGCACAGAACTCTGGCCATGGCATAAGCAGAACCACAAGTTTTGCCTGTTGTCAGTTGCAAAAAAAATGAGTAGAAATAACGTGCTGCATTAGAATATGACGAAATTTGAATTTCCCGTTGCAACGTTTTGCTACGTATTTGCCAATGATTCTATGGAGTAGAAGTAGTGATAGCACAGTAGCTATAGCTCAGTATCTGCAGCAGTAGGTGACGAGGATAGCTGCGAGAATAGTGAACTTGAGGCAGCAGAGTCTGATTTCACATTGGGGATGCAATGTTTCTTCATGGATGTGGGATAGGCAGGGGAAGCGATCTTTGGGCAGGTATTTGCAATAAGGAAGCACGATTTAGTCCAGACACTAGACGTGAGTGCAAAGTATGTCTTTGTTGTCTGTGTTACGACCTAGACCACATAGAATCGTCGACCCGCCAACACATTAAGCTCATTTCTTTTATTCTGCCCCTACCCACCCTCACCGCACTTTAGGAGGGTGCTTTTGCCGCGCTCTCGCAATACAGCGCTTCAGTTCCAGCCAATATGATCGAGATAAGCGTCTGATCCACTTATCCGGGGACCGATTTAGAAGCATTTCACTGTTTCGGTCTTTGTTTGACTCTGCATACTAGCATATCCGATCCCTCAGATCAATTTGCTGTGATTGTAGGGATGGATGTCAAATCTGAAAACTCGAGTCGAGTGCAGCTTGGTTATGGTAAAGTCTCAAACTAATGACACTGCTTAGTTTGTCTTCTGCCGAGGCGTTGGTTTCAGCACAGTTGTGCGCTGAGCATACCAATAAAGTTTTTACATCAGTCACACGCAAACTTATGACGTCAACTGCACACAAAGGCTGCTAACTCATACAATATATGTACACTCAAGAAGAGTCTGTAACGACTCTTTACTGTCTGTTCTTGATGTCAACGCACTCAATATTTTTTGGGGCGGACACCGTTCACTTTTATCCCTAATCCATTGTACAGAGCGCAAGGACCACACCCCTGCTGTCGAAAGCCCTCTTTCAGGAGTGTCAGAACATCCGGACCTCATTTTTCGAGCTGCCACAGTCTCGCCACTTTTAATTTCCCCCACTTTTTGTCGTCTTTTGATCCTTGAGTTCATCTCATTTGGTCATTATCTAAGACGTATTGGGTAGAACACCGTCTTTCGCGAGAAAGTGACCCTCATAGGCACCGGTCCTTATGAGCATTGATCCTCGTATCAATTTTACAGTATACATACATGTCAGTTCGATGGGACAGCGTCATCGAACTGGCAGGTCACACGTCCAAGACCTGAAATCAAAACCGAATGTTCTCAGAAAGGTCTTTAGCATCACATACACCAATAGGACCCTGGCCAACTTGAAGTTGTATATCATCACGAGGGGTTTCTTTTCCTTTTTGCCTTCTTTGTTTGTACCACTCACACTGTAGCCACCCTGTTATGGCAGAGGAAACGCTAGTTTTTTTCTGACTCGCCACATGACCGTGAAAGAAAGGAAAGAAGATGCGTTTTACACAAACTTACAGTGAGTGATAGTTGCACGAATATCCCAAATGTGTGAATCAGATGCATTTGTGAGTAAAGCAAAAGAACAAGTCATGGACATATTTACACTTATAAAGTTCACTAGGCTAGGTTGGGTTAGGCTAGAGGATTGAGGACCATGAGACAAGCCCGTTGCATCAAAATGACATTTTGCTTGCAGTGAGGTATGAAATTTGAAGACAGCGCCAATGCTAGCCTTGATCTTGCATTCCTCTGATCGCTTTTAGGTCATGATCGCCCAGTAAGATGAGTCAACAAGTCTAAAACACGCCTTTGAGCTTGTTTCCCCCATCCCAGACGTTTACATGCTGTGGCTGGATGTGAACCAAAGCCTCTCTCTCATCCCTGGGACGTCAACGTAGGCGTTGCCCTCGGTCTCGATGCCGTCGAGGAAGGTGTCTACGCACCGGTGGCTTCCCTTGTTCTCCTTCCTTCGGTGCGTACATTTTGCGGCAAGGTGAAAACGGCCAAGAGAGCAGACGGAGGGAGGAGGAAAAATGCCTTTCTCCCCAGTCTCCTCAGTCGTAGTCAGACTGCGCTGGAGAAAAGTGACAGCGCCGACACCTGAGGATAGAGACAGACAGAGAGCGAAAAAGCATCCGCGCGCCAAGATGAAAGTGGGGAAATAAGAGCCCCCGGATGCACAATGAAGCTCTCCTGAACGTGTCAGTCATTGGCTTCATTCTGGAGCACGACCAGGAAGCTGGAGCGTAAGTTTTTCCTGTTGGAAACGCTCGCTTTCGCCAGTTTTCGGCCAGATTCTTCCTCGGTGCGTCACGAGAGAGAGGAGAGAAAATTATAGCGTATCTTCCACAGGAACGAGCCCAGCGTACACAGGTAGCGTTCGAACAGGTGTTTTCGTTGGTGATCACGTCTGTGCTTTGTGAGATATTCCCTGCGTCGATGCGCAGTGCGGTACCTGCTTGACTGTAGAAATGCTTTCAGGTACTGCACGTAGTATATGGATGCTGAGAGCTTTTAAAAACTTGGTGTTGTTTCCAAGAAAGTGTGTTTCACATTTACTTTTTAAAGCTTTGAGATGAAATTTTGAGGCTGTGACTTGCAGATGTAGCTAATAGTATGGTGAAAGAAGGACGTTAATGTACCTGAGACATCTCACTGAGTGCACAAAGGTAAAGAAGGACAAAAAGGAACTCCTCTCTTCATGAGGAGGTGACCAAAAGGGAACTACACGTCTCCTCTGCCAAGTTGCAACTCAGCAGTTGCATAAAGCACGACCAAATGCAACACTTGTGATGAATCGTGGGCAAAATACCGGTCGGTATCTCTGCAGCACAGTCGTGCTGTGCAGCTTATCTTAATCAAGATGCAAGTTTGGCATAAACTTCTCTGATGAAAGTGCCGAAAAGCTGCGGCATGACTGAGACGACCTGTGGAAGTAGAACCTCTTCTCAGACGATCTGCTTATCGAGGGAACCGCCCTTAGTCATCTACGTCTGCCATAACTTATGGCCCATAAGCTAGCCTAAGTTATCGTGTGTTTACACTGGCAAACTTGGCTGCCTGATATCTGTCAGCCACATGTCACCTAATCTCCATGGCCTGCGTGGGTATATGGTCAGCCCACCCTTATGCGCGTAACACATTACGCGAGGCATAATTCGTCTCGTGTGTACAATGGGGGTCTTCGATGGGGCAGAGACCGAGTGAGAGAAATGAGAAATTCTCAAGCCACAAACGCTCACACAAACAATCCTCAAATGGTTTGCAGAGTTATTTTGGCTGGTGCTGGACGTGAAGTTTAGCCACATCGTTTTGAGGTCGGACAAAAAACTGTCCGTTATTGTGTTTGCTCAGAAGTTGCTCAGAATTGCTCAGGGCAAAAAGCCCAGGCCTGAGGGGGGGGGGAGACGAAAGGATCAGTCATCTGGTGATGAGTTGATTTTTCACTCTCTCTTTTTTTTTAAAGTCACTCAACTCATTCATTCAAGCTTCAGTCCAGCGTTTTGGTTGTCTTTTCTCTCTGCTGTGCATCCATGAATACAAACAAAGAAGAGTGGGTGCCTTCGCTCCCTCCTCCTCATGACTTCCTTTTGACACCTGTTATCATCCCTCCCCTACAGTCACGTTCCCCCTCATAGTACGGCCAACATCCCCTCTTCAAACAGACAACTATTTATGACTCACATTGCATACAAGGATGCCAATAAAGTGTTTTACGATGCCGTCGTCTGTGCATTAAGAATTTCATTCTAAGTTATCCTTGCAGCCTCCAGCTGAACGACAAGGGTGCGAGCGGCGGCGGCGGCGGCGGCAGCTCCGGTTACAACGGCGCCTCCTCGCGCCTCGCCAACCCCCGAATGAGTTTACTGGGAAAGCCGATCAACTACAACCGGAACCGGAAGGACGTCAGGTACAGGAAGTTGCAGGCGAAGCTCTACAACTTCCTGGAGCGGCCGACGGGGAAGAAAGCGGCAATCTACCACGTCGCAGTGTAAGTGATGCTCGTGCCACAGCTTTTGCTCCCTGTTGGCAGGATGACCTTCTCTTAATGTACTGCACTTATACGGGGTGTATAAAGTTGAGTTTAACTCACACTGCCTGGGCAAAATCATAGCAGAACAGGGAAGATTTATTTCCTGGACTGCTCAGTACTGTATGAAGTCATTTCTGGCGGAGATTCGTTTAACAGTGATATTTGTGTTCGCGCTTTAACTAGCGGTATACCTATAAGGACGCATAATACGTGTGAGTTGACGACAACGTCACCGATGACACTGGGGGCTTTTGAACCAGGGCAGAGGAAGGCCGAGGCAAAGGTGGTCCATATATGGCACCCTTACTTTTCAAAATAGCCGTCAGTGTACTATGTTCATGTGAATTGAAAGACCATAAAGATCACCACAGCCGACATCGGTCAAGTTCTCAACTGCTCGGAGACTTTTATAGCATAAACTTCAGCTCTGGACCTGTGCAATCAGTATCTCTGGTTTGCCATCAGGGGTGAGCAATGTCAAGGCCTAGGTTTATTATTAAATCCTAGAAGTCCATACAAAATATGTGTGCTTACAATTTTGTCTTCAAACCTCTCAAAAACTTTTCTGCCCGAAAATGGCAATGAGCTCAGTTCGAATGATGGCCGTTCAGTCTCAGCCAAGTTGCACAACTCTAATGGGGTTGTTTCACTACAAATTCTATACTAATCCACCAGTCGGCGCTCCCAGCATGGAGTCGGTTTAGTAAGGCTCACTGTAATGACGAACCGAAATGGAGATCCGAAGGAAGTGAAAAGGAAACATTGAACAGACCTTCAGTAACAATCACCCCACTCAATGCTTAGTTAGTCTTAGCAGCGCCACCTGGACAGCTTCTCTCCATTCGTTGTGCTACAGCCCCATTGCACTCAACAGTTACAATGTCGGCGAACACGTCCGCGTGTGTCGCATGCCCAGTTTGTGCCACAGCGCTGGGTCTCTACACCACACCAGTTTGTCTGTGTGTGTATGTGAGGTCGAGCATTCCGCGAAATGATAAAAAAGGGGCGTTCGTTAATGTCTACGTATGTGGCGTCAGTAGGGATGGGTCGGGTCATGCCTACTCGAGTCGACGGAACCCGACTCGAGTCGGGGGTTTGGGTCCAGACTCGGATTCGGAACCTTCCTAACCCCATTTGGAACCATCGCAGTCAATATGCCACATTCGGCTCAAAATTTGATGGAGAATTTGACACATTTCAATGATTGAAGCAATTGAAAATAGATCTGAGCACTGAGTGCTCTGCGAGGAGACAGTGAGACTGGCCTAACGTTCAGCCACGCAGGCTCCAGAGAAAGAAAATAGATACTTTTATTGGACAGATGCGGTATTTTTTTATGTTTAATGGTTGGGTGTTAATCTGCCACAGTTTCAGCCATGATCATCTACCTGCCTAAAACATTCTTTCCCCTCGCGATCAGTACATGAAGAAGACAAGTGTCCTCTGCACTGTTCAATGGTCTCTTGGTAATAAAGGTGTCCGTCAAATTACGCCAAATTGACAACATTTGAGTGGGTCCTTGAGCCGTTCAGGGTTCACCCGGATGTTGTCACCTCTTGGTAAGTTTTCGACTCGGGTTCAAAAGTCTCTCTCTGGCCCGGAGTCAAGTCCAACTCGGTTCGTCACTAGTTGTGCCTCTCTACGTCAGAGCAAACATGCAGAGAAGGGGGGATCAACTTTGCGCAATCTTTTTTGATTAAAACTAATGCTCCTGCACAATGCCTGCATTCCTTGTTACAGCAGTGGAATGAGTGAAGAATGCCGACTGCTGTGCTGACTTGCACTGCCCTACCGCAGGATGGCTTTCCACGCCAAAAAGAATTCAAAAGGCCCCTGGAAAAAGCTTGGAGTGAGTTGAGGCCCAACTGAAGGCCCTGCCAGATGCGTGCATAATAGAAAATTCTTAAAATTTCCTTGCCTGCCCACGACCGATCGAACTTAGCCAAGATTTATATGCACGACGGTTTCTCCTTTGTTCTGCTATCGAATTCCCTCCACCCACTTTTTTTTTTGATAGGCAAACAGGTGGTTTGACTTTCTCCCGCTCCCCCAGTTAACGGAGATGTGTTTATTTCTCTCCTGAGAACTCAGAGGCACTCGAGTGCGTATGTGCGTGAATAGAATATGTTCTGTGTGAGTAAAAAAAAGAGCCCCAGTCACTCAACTCCTCGCAGTCTTACTCCTGACTGTCCCAGTACACATTTTGGTGACTCACGCTGTTGAAGAGAGAAAGTGGAGGGGGAGCAAAAGGTCATTTTCTTCCCCCCTTCCCCGAGGGGGGAGTGGATCCAGCACAGAGTGAGGCATGAGAAATGGAGCAGCTTCAGTACAGACACCACAGGGCTTTCACACGTGTCTACACAGTTTGTAGCCTCTCTCCCTCAACGTCCCTTTTCCGATACGCATCCTTGGCAAAAATATGAAGTCCCTCTAAGGAGGGACGATGCAGAGCTCCATTTTTTTTGGCTCCGAAAAGTCTGAAGCTCCGACTACCCTGAGCGGATTTTGTCCCTGTCCCTCAGCGTGTCCGCCTGTCAGCGTCGCCCAAGCGCCTCCTGCGGCGCTTCGAACAAACAGGACTGCCCTAAAGGTGTAGTTCCAGTTATAAATCCGGACAGAATTAATTCAAGCAGCCTCGTTAGGTAGGTTTTGAGCTCGTTTTCACTGATGATTCTCTGCCTCGCTCTCTCCCTGGGCTTGCACGACGACAGCGACGACGACCACATGTAATCCCACCTAATGAACTTGTGGCTGCTGCTGCTGCTCCTCGTCAAGTCCACAGCCAAGTCCGCTGTCCTCCCCCCTCCTCCCCATCGGAAAGAATGGATGGTAGAGGAGAAGGGCCCGTTAACTTGTAATTGAAGAACGTAGAGTAGAGGGTGAGTCGGTCGCTCAGAGACGAACTGCAACCTTGGCCAAGTGAAATGGAGCGACCTCCGTCGAGGCTCCCCAGAGGCGGCCTCAAGGGGGCTTCGATTGGACAAATTGACTCGACATTTGTCTAACAATCTTCTACCAAGCTGTGCTGCGACGTCTGCGTGTGCAGTTGCGTTCAGAATTGAACGACCCTCCGCAGGTTATGTTCGAAATTATGTTGTAAGAATCTTGCAAATTGTTCTTTTTTCATGAATGCATGCATGTGCTGCATACGAACAGATTTTTTGACAAAGATTAAAAGGAAAAGGCTAAGGAATGAGGTATAATGTCGCAGATGCAGGGACACTTTTGCACCGTTGCAAAGCTGAAGGTCTTCGTAATGAGGTATTTTCTTCACCCTTAAGTAACATTGCATATTTGAGGCAGTGCCGGCAAATTAAACACACAAAAAAATTACTAGATAACTAAGACTTTCCGCTCCAACGCTTTCACGGAGGCCTTCACTTCTGCCCAAAAGTGACCCCATTGTAACTTTTTTAATAATGCAGCTCCAGAGACCCTCTTTACACTGCTCCAAAGCTTGAGGCCTCTGTACTTCAAGTTATTTACCTCACTTCGCGCATTGAGCGAAACCAAGAAATTAATGCATCGCTAGCGCTTACTTTAGGTTTCTGCAGTGTTTGTTTAACGTTAGAACCTTCAGCATTTGCGATTACGCACCTTAAGTCAGGCTCAGGCTTTTTCAGCGTGTGGCCCAACATTTTCATTTTCTGCCTCCTCAACCTCAATTGGTTTTATGCATAGCACTTCTTATGGAAGAAACTGAACAGAGAATTACACCAACGAGCGTTTCAGCTCCAGATCCTCCAGGAAGCGTGATCAGATGTTCTGCGCAATAGAGGCAGAAGATCCCAGCTTGCCTGGAAAGAAAATGTCAAAGCCGACATCACTTCCTTGTCACACTGTACGTGCCGGATGTCGATGCTTGAGAACTTGGGCTACAACATCCTCACCTTATTCACCGCCTTGACCGCCTGGTCCTCGGGCTCCTCGTTGAACACACTTCAGAAAGTGTTGCCACGTTCGAGCTCACAGTACCGCCATTTCCGTCGTACAGCTTCTACTCTTGTGGCACCATTGCTAACGTAGCAACAACTCACTCGATGTTAAGTAAACAACAACTGTTCTCGAGCAATCTGTGCTCAAAGGTGAAGAAGCCTAAGGTTGCAACTTGGGTGAAGGACTAATCGTGATTCCAAGACAAAATGATGACTGGCAAAGGAAAAATGTAATAGCACTTTTGTCTCCTCGTTGCCATCGGCCAAAGCTTTTTGCAGTACAGTGGAGTGCAAAGCTTTTTGCAGCACAGTGAAGTGCAGTGTGAGGCCCAAAGATGTTGGTCGACGCCACCTTTTGTTTTCTTTGATGAATCACACTGCACGGCTCAGTACTTTAACATGTAGTGTACGTCGACATGGACGCAGCGCCATCATTCAAGTGCCAGAAGGCATGCAAGGGTCAGACTTCCAGGGCCGCCCCCACCCAGGAGGGAGAGCAGTCCTTTTTTATGCTTTTACCTTCTCCCCACCGATTGAGAGAGCCTACTCAGTGTGACCAATTCCGTCCGATCCCGTCAGACTCCGGTATTGCCATGTGACTCCCTTCAGATTTCACAAAAAATTGAAGTTCCTATTGAAATTTGCACCCTCGTCACGTCCCTGGTAAGGTACTCCCAATGGTCTGCCAAAAGAGAGAGTTTGCTTTGGGTCTCGAGAGAAACAGCCACGTACTAAAAAACTGAGGAAGTTTTATGAGCTCTTTCCACCCTCTATTTCTTTTTTCCTCTTCTGGCCAGTTGACTTGTCATAACCTTGAAGAAGGCCTTTTCTGTCCTTGGCGCGTTTGCTTTTTTCGGGGAGGGGGGACGAAAATAAATTGGAAGAGGCAAAGAACCATAGGTGTATAATATATACTATATATAATATACAGGGTTCATCATGAGTGGCGTCACACCTACCGTTTTTTTGTGAAACCACTGTCACGGTGGTCAAGGTAGAAGTCTTTCTGAAGTGATGCATGCTGATGAGGCAGCATCAGACAGGACACTTTAAGTATGATTAGATATTTTCAGGGCCCTACAAGTAATGACTTTTTCAGACATTGAAATGCAACTATAGTACATTTGCAGGAACATCAATGTTATTACTTTTTGGCACATTTGCATTGCTTTAATTTTTACTGCATAGCATTGCGGAAGTCTGGCAACCCTGACTAGAAGCTTTCAGGCTCCGGTTGCTACCTCCTCTTTCTCAGTGACTCTCTCGAAAGGCCTCCACCGCATCGCCTTGTAGGAAAAAAGTTGAAATCTAACCACACGTGAACAATACCTGGAGATAAAATTTGGTGATTTGCGAAAGTAACGAGTAATGTAATGTCATTCCTTATTCCGAAAAGTAATGATTGGGTAATGAAATCTTTTTTGGGAGGGACGAAATGAGTATTGCAACTTATCACAACACGGTAACGTCTAAACCCCTGACTATTTACATGTATTCTCTTGCGTATTAATGAAATCTACTATCAATACACTGTGGGATCTTGGCAGATGAGGTCCTCGAAGCACTTCCTGTCCATGCTGACGATCCTCGGGAACACGCGATTCAATAGATGAGCGGCGCCAGTTAACGCATTGTGCAGCACCTGGACACTAGGCTAAACTTGATGGCGATCTTGCCGTTGCAGCAGTTGACAATGACGACGAAGAGCAGCAAGCTAAGTTTCGAAAAATGGTCGAAAATTTCACATTTATTATGATAACGGATCCAGATAATCGGCCCTTTTGGATGATTGGCCTGCTAGATAATAGGCCTTTTTAGATGATTGGCCGTACTAGATAATTGACCCCTACCTATGAGTCATAAGTTATGACAATCCTCGTATACATGTTTTGGTCGAAACCGTACCTGGCTTTGCTCGGGAGAAACCTAAGAGGTGCCATTTCTATCTGTCTCACGCTTCCTCCACGCGCCTCACACTGTCCATGCTCTCTGTGTCTCGCTCAGCGGGGTCCATGACAATCCATTTTGTCACCTTATTCTATTTTTTTTTCAAACTGGTTCAATCTGTTCTCTCTCCTGTTCTTCCTCTCCCCAACCCTCCCCCAGAGTTGCCACGCTAAATACTTTTTGGAAAGGATTTGCCGTAATATTTGTAGTAAAGTTACGAGTATGAGGTATTACATGTAAGTGAGAGTAGTCTTCCAGCAAAAGCGCATATCAGTGCAATCGACCAAGTCTGGGGTCGATTGGTGCAGCGGTTGGAGCGCCAACTTTGTCACAGGCTCACAAGCAGACACGGACATTGCACTTTAAGAATGCTATTGCAGTCGACTTGATAGAACTTAAACACAGGCTGAGCATCATTCAATATAATTTTTTAAAAACCTGCGTAACACCATCCTCACCACATAGTTCTAGGTGAGAAACCTCTGGTACACTCAGTCAAATTCCTTGATTGACCTCTTTTTGATCTAGCCGAGCATATACATTTACCCTTCTAGATGCATGCAACACAATTGACAGTTTTACTGACCACTGCTACATAGGATTAGGACATAAGCACTCATTATTGATTTATGTCATGTTACAAATCAAAGCACTTCAGCATCTTGTGGTCCAGCTTCTCAGGGCGGGTTGAGCTACATGCGGCTGCTGATGAAGGTCAGAAACATTTATGGCCACATTGTTCAAGAGAATGTTCTCATTCAGTGATAATTTATGTGATGCTTACTGAGCACATCAAACAAAGTATTTCTGAATTCAGTTTGTTGTGCCTGGAGTCGGGGTCATTTCTTATCCCGGGAACTTAGTAGGCATCCCGCATACCTCCAGGTCTCTACATACAGTCTTCGGCGTAAAGATTAGATGCGGGCATGACTACACCTCATATGCTGCACTGGGACATTTTGAGTTGGAATTTTGAAGTGGAACACATAGATATGATACATGGGCACAATACTGGGTACAGAAGTTCAATGTTGGGATACCCATTTTGGTGCTAGAATGCTCAAAATGAGATGAACTGGAGGGAGTGGCACACTAAACAGGCTGGAAATTTGGCTTTTTTTGTTGATGAAATGGACTGAAATTTTCATGGAACCATCCCAGCCCCCTGACCCATTATTTCCACCGGGTTTCACTCATTGGGTCATCTGGCACCCCGTCCTGCCATGCAAAACCCTATCATCTGGGCAAAAGGTTGCTAGGTTCTGTGAGGGGGTAAAAAAAGTGTGACAGGATGCAAGAGGGTGACTGTTCGATGTGTAAACAAAGTACATCGACAAAAGTCAGCAAATCTCGGTTTTTTATTGTGTATTGAAATCAAGACTCAAGGACACAAGGCTTAAAGAGAATGCACAACAGATCGTCCTCAGCAATAGCAAGAGAATGCACACCTGATTGGACTCCGTAGTCGCAAGAGAAGGCAGTCCAGATCTTGGCTGTTCCGATCCTCGTCAGTAGTAGCGAGAGAAGGCATTCCAGAGCTTTGCAGACAAGATTGTCCTCATGAGTATCGAGAGGATGAGGCAGAGATTTGCCGCCTGCCATTGATGCATTTTGTTTACATGTCAAACAGTCACCCTCTCACACCCTGTCGTGCCTTTTTCACCCCCTCACAGAACCTAGCAACCTTTGGCCCAGATGATAGGATTTTAAATGGTAGCGCATGGCACTGGATGACCCAGTGAGTGAAACCCGGTAGAAATATAATAATGAGCCTGGGGGCAGGAATTGTCCCATGAAAATTTCAGTCCATTTCATCAACATTTGCCCCCTGAAAAAGCCTAATTTTCAACCTGTTTGACGTGCTGCCCCCTCCAGTTCATCTCATTTTGAGCATACTTGCACCAAAATGGCCAGCACATTGAACCTCTGTACAGAGCATTGTGCCCAAGTGTCATGTCTACGTGTTCTGCATCGAACTTCCACCTCGAAATGTCCCAGTGTAGTGTATGAGGTGAAGTCATGCCCATGACTAATCTTTATGCCAAGGACTGTATGCTTACACTGGGCAAAGAAAAGATAGGGACGTACAGGAATTTTTAAAATTTCTTTTACTTCAAAGACGATTGTAAAACATTTGGTTGAATCATACACCCCTGCTGCTGTCGAGCGTACGCACTTGTCGTTTGATGGTGATGATGCCTCCGTCCATGAGCGTGATGTTTTTGGGCTGTAGCATGTCCAAGGACAGGTCGGAGGACGCCGTCTTTGGCATGTGGCACTGGAAGGTGTGTGGTGACATCCACAGACAGTTTCAACCACTTTCATGATGGAAATGTGGTCAAAAACAGCAAAAAACGGCCTTGACCAGCACGGTGCTCTGGTCAAGTTACTTTGAGTGTTCTAGTGTCTCCATGAACATTCAAAACTGTGAACTTGTGTAAAATAAGTTATGTCGTAGTGTCTGAATGATCAATTACTTGTTGAAATTCAATTCTGAAACATCCCCAGTCAGCATACGATAACGGTATGTACCAAGCGACATTACTTACGGCAAGCACTGTATGTACAACTGGGTTCAAACGCACACATCGACTTTCAAACCGACCCCTCGCTTTCTGTATACAAGCGTGTATGCTTGGAGTGATTACACAAATTCGGAGCATGAAAACTTCCCTCTTGTCATACGACGTTGCTTTTGCTGCCATTTAGCAGACAAAAAATGTCGAGCTTGTTCGCTGCGGCAAAGAAATAGACTTTTTCCGTCTCTCGCTCTCTCAACTCCTTTTTAAACCCAGCTTTGACGTCTCATTCATGTTCTTCTTTCGGGCAGTCAAAAACATTGTGCAGGAAATGGAAGAGTTGTGAAGAAACTGCACCAAATAGTGTTTGTGACAATTCCTTCAAAAGTATTCAATGTTGTATGTACTAAGAAAAAGAAGTTGTTGCGTCCCGCAGCATTTGGGGGTCGGGTTCGGGGTGACCTCGAGAGGTCAACCCCCCCCTCCCCTCCCCTCTTTTTGGTCTGGTGGAGGCCGAAATTGTTGTCCCCCGATCAAAACGTTTTGCCTCCTCCCCAGGTTGTTTATGTCGATGAAGGTTAGAGGCGTTGACCCAGCTGGCGGACCCTGCGGCAACAAGTGCTTGGTCATGACGAAGAAGGAGTAGAACGTTGTCATCATCTCTACGCTGCCGTGATGCTGCACGCCATGGAAGAATCTCTCTCCTTGTTCCTCGTTAACGTTTGAGAACCCCTGGTAGTTTTTCCTGGGCTTCTTTGATGCATGGCCACTCGAAGGCTCTGCTCTATCATCAAAAATGTGCCTAGCTTGACAAAAAGTACCTCTGGGAAGAAATTACGAGGACCCCCTGGTTTTCCAGGCCCATACACTGCCCTTATCTCACCGAAACATATGTTGAACAGGAACCCAAGAAGGAGAAAGAATTCTTGCTTTTTAACCATTTCTAACCTTCTTCTCTTCTTCTTCTCCAGCTTCGTGGTGGTGTTCCTATGCCTTGGCCTGAGCGTGTTCTCCACCATTGAGGGTCACGAGTATGAGAAGGAGGCAGAAGATGTTCTCTACTACTTGGAAATCGTCATCGTCATCTGGTTCGGTGTAGAGTTTTTCGTCAGGTAAGTTGACTGAAGTTCAAACATGGGAGGAAGTGAGTGAAGTGACCAGTGCGGCCGTAAAGACGGAAGACGACGACGACGACGCTCTCCAACTCTTTTCAGGCTGTGGTCGTCGGGGTGTCGCTCGCGCTACCAGGGCGTCATTGGGAGGCTCAGATTCATGAAAAGTCCTTTTTGCATCATAGGTAAGTGAAGCAAAGTAGACCAATGCAAAGTGAAGCAAAGGAGACCAAAGTAAAGTGAAGCAAAGCAAGATAAGGTCTCTTATAGCACATCAACGTAAAACGAGGCGAAACAAAGCAAAGCACCCTACATTTACTACTATGAAACAAAAAACTGCAAAGGAATGCCAAGAACAGTAAAATGACGTGGAATGAAACAAAGTATAGCAAAGTAGAACGGAGCAGGGTAACAAAGTGAACGAAAGTAAAGCTACCCACAATAAAACACCGTGAAGTTGAGGAACGTTAAGGAAGGGCAAAGCAAAGTAAGCTGCTCAAGTTGCAATCTTTGCCTTTGCAAGGCGAGTAGTAAATGGACAATTTTGATAGCTATGCGGTCATGCAAATCTCCCAAGGACCATGAGGCACGAAAAAATGGCTGTCCAATGAACGTTTTCCTTCCCAGCCAACAGATTTGCCATTTGCTATCCATTACATGAAAAAACTCCGGTGCACAGGACAACCCAACCACTACTGCAGGACGCGTGGCAAACAGTCACTTTCCAGTTCCATTGTCTTAAAGAGTCGTCGTGCCCATAGTACGAAAAAGAAGAGCTTTATTTGTCGTAACAAGGAATTTAGTAGGCTTGTTACTCTATCCCTGTCATCATTACAGCTCGAGGCTGAATGAGTCGAGATCCGAAATGGCAATTCTTAAGGAGGTCCAACGCTCAGTCTTCAGTGTGATGCTCGGATATGCGATAGTTTCGAAAGTTCAAGACGCAGTTGATCTTTCAGTCCACTGGGTCTAAAAATATCGGGGAAGTATTATTACATTCATGTCAGAAAGATGCCGCATTGCTGAAGTTCTCAACCCAAAAGGAGGACAAACACAGAAATTTTTTGCTGCAAAAATTTGTGTCTGTCATTGTTGTACAGGGTGGCTCAAAAAGAAACCGCTCAAGATACCTTTTCAACAGTTTTAGGGAGGTCGAGGTCGTCACTGTAGAAGCCACACATATTTTTGACACAGTCTATTAAAAAACTTTAAAAGAATGTCATGTGCGTAATTCGATAGCCTTGCAGTGTTGACATTCAATTCGGTGAGGTTGTCTGTCGCAATGGAATAAGTCGAGCTGTTTCCAAAGTCGAAGCATTACACAGGATGAGGAAGGCTAAATGCCCATTTTCTCCCTTCTTACAATTGCATTGAGCCTAGTCACCCGGTTGATTGTCCGAAACGATCACACAGGTAAAACATTACTTTAAATGGGTAATTTTTACCTTTTTCACTGACTGTTCTAAGCATCATCAAGAGTTATTTTTCAGAAAATGCACAAAAAGTCTGAACGTCAAGCGCACCTTAAAAGCGCACGGGCTTTCCAAAATTGAATGATTTTTCCTACCGTGAAGAAGTGTCACTCCCTCCCTGCCGAGAAAAATGCTTTCCAAATGGAATCTGTATATACATAAAACGTATGTACGTCATGTACCTTATGTACGTGTGTCTGTCCGCGGCTGATTTCTGGCTGCTCCCTGCCCGCGGCCCAGTTTTCCTGCTTTTCCAATTCGTGCGCGGCTGATTTTCAGCGTACAAATGCTGGAAATCATTTTTGACCGTTCATAGCGCTCAACTGTGCTCAGTTCCATGCTAGAATGTTTGGTTCTTTAACGAGAATATACGTGGTTCTACAGGCGGGCACCAATTTCTTCACACCCTGTACATGGGTGACTTTGCAATTACAAAACAAGCTAGTTTTACAACTCTTTTTTTTCTTGGACTGGGTAAAAGTCTTTTACTTTTTTCTCCCTTTCTCGGGCAGATTCGTCACTTCTTCGCTGTTGTCCTTTCGATAACACACAAAGACAGAGCAGACCAGGACAAATAGGCAAACGGCCAGAATCTGACTCTGTCTAGTCTTAAATAAGGGTATGTGCCACTGAGCTCGAGATATGGCGCGAGTAGTAAAAATCTTAAAAATCTCAAAATTCTAGACTCGGGGCTCAGAGAATCCCTGGACAAAACTGGAGTCAAGCATTGTTCCCTAAATGTCATCTGGAATGCGAGGGATTCTCACATTAACGCCAACACGAACTATACAGCCCTGGCCTTTAAGTAATTGCGTCGGGCATGACGGCACCTCCTACGCTGTACTGAAACATGTTAAAGTGGAGTTTTGATGTGGAACGTGTAGCTGTGCCATGCCCACGAAGGCCTTAGCCTTGACCTTAGCTCAGAGCTCGAGGTTACCCTTCTTCAAGATGGCGTCAAGTCCACGAACAGAAGACGAATGGACAAAAGTGGACTACTCAAGTATTCACTGGCTCGCCCCCTCCAGCAATCACGAAAATACAACAAATATATTCTGGAAAGTGACAAAACACTAAGTTAGCACAGCATAGCACGACCATCATGTACGTAGGTTCTATAGTGTACGTACTCGTACACACAGCCGTTTGGGCACAAATTACTTTACGAGCGATTCGAGGAATTATGAAGTAATTTTACCTAAAACAAGAGTGATGGAAGCGTAACAAAGTTTTCCGGCTAAATCAGCTTGGGGTTTTTTTTGGCTTCGTGTTGTCAACCTGATCCTTGTCCCCATGGATCGAGCAGTGTTTAATGTCAGTTTCCTCATTTCCTCGCTGTCGATGCACGATTTATTTAGCTCGCGTTGATGTGCTTCGCATACCGTATATGCAGGAAGAACCCAGTGGGAGGAGAGGCCGCAATGTTTGTAAGAGCTCTGGAAAGTCTCCTCTGTGGACCTGGAGCAGTTGGACGTGTTGGATGCACCACGCCGCACACTGGTCTGGCGTCGGGAGTCTTCATGACGATAAACATGGGCAAATAGTTGGCTCTTTTATCTGCTTCACTGTTCAACAATTACCTTGGAATGTGGATTCCAAGAGCGATTGCCCAATTGCCGTTACTGAATGAAGCCAAATTTACCCTTCGCTGTACTTATTTGAGGTAATCACCTAATTCCTGAGCCCACTTTACGTACTGAAGGTCCCTCATCTCAGGGCTTCGACATAAGCAGCATCATTACACTAAGAAAGTGATGCACCGAAATAACTTATCTAGAAGTTGTTGTTTTTGTGTTGCAGACGTGATAACAATATGTGCCTCAATCATCGTCCTTTCCGGCCCAGACGGCCAGATGTTTGCCGCGTCCGCCCTCAGAGGCCTCAGGTTTTTCCAGATCCTCCGCATGGTGCGCATGGACCGGAGAGGAGGCACCTGGAAACTGCTCGGGTCTGTGGTCTACGCTCACCGTCAGGTAAGAGGACTTGGCCGGCAAGGCCTTCTCCTTCTGCTCGCAGTGGGTAATGTCTCAAGATAGACTGAGTTTCTCATTAAAGGTTAAACAACATATAGGTTTCCATTTTCATCACACATAAAGAAATTATCCCTTCTGTATAAGCTCTGCATACGTGCTGTGTGCGTGCGTGCGTGTGTGCGTATGTGTGTGCCGTGCATACACATGCACAGCACATCAAAGAACGCTGCTCGCAGAGAGTCTTTGATGAAATCGCGCTTTCTTAATAATCTGCTTTACACCTTACAAGAAAAGGTCAGAAATACCCTCCTTGCTGCTCTAACACATTTAAACGTGACTGAGAAAGTCCGGCTACTTTGGCGTCTAAGGTTTTTTTCTTTGCTGTCATTAGTTATTTGCCACCGGACGAAAATATAGTCACTTTATTTTCGCCAAAGTGCCAAATCATGAAAATAAAGTTTTATTCTTGTGTTTTCTACGGAGCACTGAAGGCGGAAATAAAACTTTATTTTTGTGTTTGGGCGTTTTGTACATGAGGAAGAAGAAACGACGTCAAATTACAAACTGTCTGAGCTGCTCCACTATTTGAGCATCGTATGACCCGATATTGGTACCGATGGAAAGCTAATCTTGTCACGACAAACGTCAATGACAAGATTGTGAGGAAACAAGTATTTAATCATGGCCATAAACAAAAACCCAAAGGAAGTCAACTTTCCCCGCCGCACGGTAAAGGCTTGAAACATCCTGGCGAACAGAAAGGTCATGGGAGTCAGGATCCCCAAGTATCCAAACTTCTTCAAGCTCTTGACTTAAGATGTCAAAGATTAATAGGTGATTTCGGTCTTCTACGTGGCAAGGCTTGGTCACACACCCGTAGCAAGAACAGAGGGACCTCCGAGAAACCAACTGGCAATACTGAAGAAACACTTCAGGTCAAAGGTTGATCAGTTGTAGTTGCCCAGGTCGTCTCTTGGTACAATGTAATGGATTAACAAACAGCCTTAAGGGCAGACGGTTTGAAAGCTCGCTAACAGTTGCTTGCAGGCCCCTCTAGAAGATGTCACGGGAGTCTCGTAGTCTGGGCAGCCACCCATGTCCTACTTGTAGCCCGACTGGCCCCAACCTCAAACTTGGCAAAGTTTTTGCCGAGAATAGCTTTTGAATTTATGTAGTGTTTGACCGTTTCTCCAAATTATTTCGTAGAAATTTGTCCGCTCTTGATGTTGAATTTGGCCACGTTAGTCACCTGCCATCTGGCAACTTTGCGTTATCTCGACCTCGAGTCTTCTGTGGCCTTTCATCCGTTACCCCGTTAGACGTATCCCTGATCAGGTCGGCCTCGCTTTCTTCTTTTCTTTGTACAGGTGTGGCAAAGACACAGAAGCATCTTACCGTACATACGTTTTTGCTTGTGTCCTACGAGAAAATTCTCGTCTCCGCATTGTAGTTGTAATAATAATATGTATCCGAACACATGCACATTACGTACACCCTACTGTGAGCTGCAAGGAGGAAAGATGTACCGTGTGACTCATGAAAAATGTCATCTCCCCCCTCTTTGTCGTCCTACCCTCTTGACTCCAGGATTGACGTCCCCTCCTACTCCTCTCGTCATTTCTTGATCGACATTTTTGCGTGGCTCACACGGTGACTTTCCTACAATTCAGGTCTCCTTTTACGAGGAAAAGTTTTTGTGACAGAGGGAAAAATGGAATTTGGCCTGGTAATGCCAAATAAGATAAAAGGAATTCCTGGAAGCACCACAAACCCGTTACTTGATGTCATATTCCATCCACACACATTGCCAGAACACAAGAAGTAGGCAGGGAGGTGCAGACGCATATATCCCCCGTTCCGTAATGGAGAAGGAATCGAATACTGTCCCAATTTATGCCAGCAGAATATACGAAGCAGAGGGAAGGAGGGAAACCATGCCCACAGACACCAGAGCTGTCGGCAGGGGACCCCATGTAGCGCTGACTTCAAAGCATATCGACTGCACTGCCATGAGGCCTCAGTCGCGCTGCTACTGTCACAGTCTGGTCATCTCATCCGTTCGCATGAATCCAGAAAGTTCGAGCAAATGACTCGAAAGATGCCTATTCTAATAGATGCCACCTTTGTAAAGTACCGGGCCTACCAGGCCTACGGCCGGTCAGAACTCGTCAGTCTCAAAGCATCTTTGGTAGAGTAAAATGCTCTGGCTATGCAGAGACGCTCAATGAGTTCTCGGACATGATCGATGGCCAACATGATCGTCTTCGAGATGGAAAATGCGTTGGCACCAAGTCTATCAAAGTGCGTAAGCCTTCGTTTTGCCTCGCAAGCACCAGAGGAGGCAATAAACAAGTCGTTGTGCAAAGTCCATGACGAGCACTTGTGCACAGCTTTGAACTGTAATGCCTTTGGACTACTAGTATTGAGAACCAGGAATAATACTATAGCAGTTTAAGTGTCTTGTCTCAATCGACTCTGTCCTCTCTAACCCAGTGACAATGAGTTTGTAGTGCAGACAGAGTTTCTTTTGCCTTTCTCTACTTTACTATTGTTGTCAGTCTCGTCTCAATTGTCGAAAGCCTTAAGTCAATGACAGTTTAAGTTCAAAATCGACTTCAGCAGTCTGATGTTACGTCCACTACAGCTCTTCCCATATAGGTGCCCAAAAATGCGTTGTTCAGCGTGACAGAAGAAATTAGTGTTTACTGTCAAGCTTTTCTTAATCGAGGATGGCTTTAAAGAGTCACTTAACAACAGTGTTCCCGGGAAAAGCGCATCTCCCAGTACAACCCCACACAGTACAGACCAGCATTCCAAAGTGACTACAAAAATAAAAAATTGATACAGCCACCAATAAACGGGACCTGCAGTTATGCAAGCATAGTGGCGATTGGAGAAGCAAAAAAATCGACGACAGAGCAAAAATCAGGCGTCAAGTTACGTATGGCATCGCTGGGCTTAATTTTCCTCGTATTGATCCTCGTCTGTTGATGTGTCCTTGGTCTTATATTGACCTTGGGCACCTAATGCATCTCATGGAGTCATGGCAAAAACTGCCATGCATGAAATGGCCAACCATTAGGTGAATCACCATATTTTTTGCTCACACATCTTGTGCTCGCGTGAGTATACCTATGCAATTGTTTCGCAATTACGACCCTTCTCTCCTCTCATTGCAGGAATTGATCACGACCATCTACATTGGCTTCCTGGGCTTGGTCTTCTCCTCCTTCCTCATCTACCTGGTGGAGAAGGAGGGCAACGATCATTTCAAAAGCTTCGCGGACGCCCTCTGGTGGGGTGTGGTGAGTGGAACCTATTCTTCCCCAACAGGAAAAAAGTCTGCACCGCAATTCATCGAAACTACATCAGTGCAGTTGAAGCCAGTAGTAGCCTTGTTTCTTTCCAATGCCCTCAAGGTTACGACTTTTCACATTTATTCGCCAATTGATTTCCCCAGAGAGTCTCCATACCCGATATCTCACTCACACTCATTTTTCCGTCCTTTTCCTTTCTTTGCAATGATTTAACTAATGAGCAAACTGTGTTATCACGGCCCTAGAGTCAAGAGTCAGCTTCTGTTCTCATGATAAAGCTCAAGTGCTTTCACGCATGAATGCGACGAATGCATCGAGCATCAGAGTAACAGTAAGATCTTTCGGTTGACGGACAATTGTGATCCTTACTGCATTTTCTAGCAAACTAGTCCTGCGGATGCTACTATGAAGATGACCGATTTTCCAGACCAAAGGTACTTGGGGATTGTTGAGGGATTTCCTGCAATTTGGGGGCCAGTTTTGAGTGGTCAATGATGTCATTTTACTTCATCAGTCTTTCGATGCTTAGGTCTCTGCAACTTGATCACGAGATTAGATTAACTCATTATTAGGTATTAAGGGGGGAGGGTATAGCATTCAAACAGAGCCCTTTTCAGAAGAGTCGCTATTTAAGAAAATACAATAATTAACTTTGTTCAAGTACAGTTCTAGACAGGAAAGTATTGGCGCGCGCACTGCGTTACTTAGTTACACTAAGCAATCCGAGAGAGTTTGCGCATGACGTAGGAGACGAGCAATACCAGTACCTACAGATGCGTCACATTCGACATACAATATGCGCTTGCTCTGTATGGTGACCTCAGTTGTCGTCAAATCGAGACCTCCCCGCGTCACCGCTGGACCTGAAGAACTGCTTCTGTTTGCAGATAACCCTTTGCACGGTTGGTTACGGCGATGCTGTGCCCTTCACCTGGAAGGGCAAGATCATCGCCTCATGCTGCGCTCTCTTAGGGATCTCATTCTTCGCGCTTCCAGCGGTAAGCACAAGCGGAGTGCGATTTATTTGAGCTTCAGACGGCCTGATGCACGCCGTACGCGCCGTACTTTTAGTACACTGCACTGCAAGGGGGGAGGACCCCAATGCAGAAGAGTCCGGAGTGCCTGTAAGAGGTTCTGGAAGTCCCCTGAATGGTCCTGCCGCCGTTGGACACATTAGACACGCTTTTATTTCCAAGCACTGGCGCGCACTATGGCTGGGTGAGAAATGGGCTAAATGGCGCACTCGGATTTGACCTTGGCGGTCTCGTTGATGATCATACTCATCGGGCTTGGCGGGGGAAAAAAAGGCGACTTTTCTTGTCGGAGCTGTAAGACTCCTGCTGGAGTTATTCATGGACCCTGCGCGCAATAAACCAATTTTTGAGGCTCAAAGAGCTGACTGAAGCTAAATAAATCGCGCCCTGCACAGTGTGTTTCAGAAAGAAGTATTGAATGGAGCACGAAGAGTAACGTGGGAAAGGTATAATAGGAGGAAACTGAACTGGGAGATAAAGTTTTAAGGAGGACCTTTCTTTTAACCTCGCTCACAGTTGTGTCTGTCACTGCTGTCAAGGCTGTTCAACAGTTCAGTAGCTGTGATGTAACTTTTCCCCAGCATGACTTGATTGAAAAGTGAAAGCTGCAGCATGAATGAAGTGTGGCAAAAAACTTTTTTTTTAGCTTTAAGACCATTTGTGTAGATGAAAAAACTAGGGGGATTTGTGGTGTGACCGCCTCAAAAGATTCCTATATTGTGAAGGTGGGCACACACCTGGAACCTCCGTCAAGCGGCTGTTTCGGACAGTACCTGGGGATCACTAATGAACAGTTGACGAATGCTCGTGCTGCTTCCAGGGCATTCTCGGATCTGGCTTCGCCTTGAAAGTCCAGCAACAGCAGCGCCAGAAGCACATGATTCGTCGCCGCGTGCCCGCCGCCACCCTCATCCAGTGCCTGTGGCGCTGCTACGCCGCGGACGAGAACAGCTGCTCGGAGGCCACCTGGAAGATCCACATGGTGCCGCAGCGTTCACCCCCGCCGTAAGACGCAAAAATAATTCTTTATCCTCTCCGTAGCGCATATAGATTGACATGACACAGCAGATACGTACACTACCGATTGCCTACGTATGTACAGTGTGAGTCATAGAAAAGGCACCTAGTGGGGTTCAAGACTTGTGACATAGACTGTCGGGATGACACCGACAATTTTTTAGATTCACACTGTCAAGTTTCACCTCCCCCCTCTAGAAGTGTGTAAGAACACACACACGCACAGATACAATTTTACATACAAGCATATAAGCTGTACTGAATGAAGTAGATCACTTCTCCTTGCTCTCTGGTATTTCCACACTGAAAGAAACAAGAGGAATGCGCTCGCAGAAAAACGTACAGATTCAGAACGTAGCAAATCCGACAGGGAAAAAACTTGTGGTGACGAATGAGTACCAAAAAGCTGCCGAATTCGCTCTTCCGCTGTGAGTGAAAGCGATTTTCAAGTCATGGCAGGTGCTTGTCTCGTTTCTGGGGGGGGGGGTTGGGTTTTTTTTGCTGCAAAGTTTGCAAAAAATCCTTTTATTTTGGCAAAGTTGGACCAGGAACACTGGAGTGACGGCTCAGTCGCATCCCAGAACACCCCTGGTGGGGTTATCAGCTGAGACTCCTGAAAGGAGTAGAAAGTTCAATGCTCACGGTCTTTCCCTCAAGTCGATCAATTTAAATGTTAGACCTTGAGTTTACTACCAACAAAGTTGCAGTTCTGATTGGCAACCACATTTCGAAGTTGCGTCAATTATAACTTCTTCTGTCGCAAAGGGAGGCCTACAAAACAAGGCCTAACAAAGTAGGGCATCTCACAGTTCAAAGCAGTGATGATGCGAGCCTCGAGCCCGAACCTGCGAGCTCTCCGCTTTTCCTGACACTTTCATGGCAGAAGGGAAGATATTTAACCCATTCTAAGGGCTTCAGTCCGTTTCCTATGTGCTTGAAGCCCCTACTAAAAGCCTTTTTGCAAATTGGCAGTCTATGAAAAGCTATGGCATAGGTCTATAAGGTAGGCTCATGATTGTTTTCCTACAGAAAATCTGGTAAACAGAAACAGCAGCAAAATGGTGTAGATGCTTTTCTTCCTCACTCGTACGCGGGCATTCTTCAGTCATAGTACTGAGTGCTTGTTTAGCCTTTGTCCTCGAGCAAGCCCCCATTTCATATAGGGCCTGCACAACGGGCCGGAGGATCTCGACCTCCGTACAAGTCAGCACGGCAACACTTCGAGTGAAAGGGAGGTTTTGTCGCCATTGGGTGAATTTGGCCATCCTCCTGCTGGCAACATTGATGAGCAAAGCTGCTGTGCTATTATATTCACACAGTGGATTCCGCTGATAAAGTCATCCACAGGACCATAGGAAAGCTAACATACTCAGCGGAGTGATGAACTCAGCTAGAGCATGAGTTTGAGTCAGTAGAAAAGGCTGACTAAAGCTATTGCTTGTCATAGAACTGAAAGGAGCGACCTAGGTCGTTTCATGTTTGTCAGTCAGATCACCCAAGTTCCGACACACCTACTGAACCTCTGGGAGGCCTGCAACAGCTGCAGCAATGACCTTTCCTCCTCCATCGAGAAGGTCTTCAGCAAGGTCTTCAACTTTTCGTCCACTGCCAGTTGGACGATGCAAAGGCTACGCAACAAGTGAGCAATGGCTTGTTCTTGTTCAGCTTCGTCCACAAGATCTGGTCTGGTTGTCAAGACCGACTTGAGAATCCAGCGGTATAAGCGGGGGGGCTGAAGTTCCATCCGGAGCATTTTATGGACATTATTTTTCGCTAATGCCAAGGAGCTACACACCTTCAGCTCGGTGTACTCGGTGTCTGTGCTCAGAATGCTGAAGCGGTGCTGTCTCCACCATTTTTATTTCACAAAAGCTCTACGCGTTTTCCCCAAACTCTCTATATTTCACGCTAATCCATAAGTGCGTGGAATGTGACGATGTCTTGTTTTTCAGCATCAGTACATAGCCGAGAGCTCGCATTGTAGGCTAGGGGACACAGGCTGTTTCTCAGCCAGGTGTGCCCTAACTTTTGGGGAGGGCATTTTTGTGGGCCTTGGGCCCTTTTACACACGTTTCATGACTCATGGTTCATGACTTTGCACAGTAACTGAACAAACAATTTACAAAATGACTCTTCCGTTTGTTTTGTGCAGTGGTTGATACTTCACTGATTCTTCTTTCTTCCGCTCCTGCTTTTAGTGCCATCTGTTGTACACTTCTGTCACAAAGTCATAAGTTAAAAAAATACACTAGTGAGTCTCATGTGCGTTTGGCTGTAATTTTGTACTCTCCCGTGTGGCTACTCAGATTAGGGTTGCTTTTCTCCCAAACGGGGGTCAGGATCCGTCCACCCATCTTGAGAGGAGTTGGGGAACAACGAAAAACGTGGGCAGGCCCATTATGGGGAAGGACGTGCATGGCTGGGCAACAAAGTGCTTAGGCGGGAAATTAAAAGGCTGCTGCGCTGGAAAAACATGTTGATTTAAATTTCCCGCCAAAACATGTGCAGGAACTTTGCAGGCCGACCCTTCAGCGCTGAAATGGGGAACGACAAAAAATGATGGCGCAACACAAGTGACGCTTTAACCGGTGCCGTCATGAGCCGAGCCCACTGTAATGGGGAGAAGAAAAATGGCAGCTACAGCAAAGAAAAAGCCGATGTCAACAACAGATAACCCTCTTTTACCATAAGTTTTATAGTACATAAATAGGCCTTTGGGAAGTTTTCGGAGGTCGGGAGTAATGAAAATCTTCTTAAAACTGCTCGCATCTGAGACCCTCTTTCTCGTCACCTATGTGCCTGCCCGGCTGCAGCGCCATCCACCAACAGTTGAGTGGTGAATGAAAAAGGAGGCTTTTTGTTATTGTTGTTATTTGCAACAAATAAAGCTTCAGCACTTCTTTAGTTTCGGACCCCCAAGCGTGAACATAACCACTTGTTTGCTAGCCCACTAAGATGGGTACACAGAGGTAAAAGGTGCTGCGGGCCTCAAAGGCCCTGGTCTTGGGCATCTTGGCACTGTTGCTCATCTCAACTTGCGCACAACACCGACCTCTTCCTCCCGTGCTGTTGCACATGAGACCAAGCAGAAGTCGCATTTCGACGCATGAGGAGGCGAGGAAAAAAGTTGCACGTGGAGAAGAAAAAAGTTGTGTTGAAGAAAGAAAGAAAAAACCCTTTTCTTCTTCTTCTGGGCGAGTGTCTGAAAAGTACAAAAGCGGAAATTTTCCTGGCGAGATAATTGAATCCTGAATGGAATTTTCTCTCTTCTCATCTGCATATTCAATTCAGATTTGATTGTTCGCTTCCTCAGCAGTTCTCAGTAGGATAGTGGGAGATTTATTTCTTTTTTTTGCCTGGCCACATGAGCAGTTTCATGCAGGAAAAGCGGTGTCAACGTTGATCCAAGTACAGGATGACTCTCATAAGCTGACACTTAATGCTTGTTTAACAAAAACAATCATGAATTGATGCAGAGTTATATAGTTAACAAAAGAGATAAGCCAAGAGACAAGGAACAAGTGTGATGCGTCTCTTGTCTAAGTGTCCACCGTTGTTGGGCCTTCATCATGGCTGGAAATCTCGGCACAGTGAAGCAGTAGGCAAGGTCCTCCTCCTCGTTGATTCAGGCCTAGGCTGTCATCAGAGAGGCCCATGTGATTTTTAAACGTAGTGCTGATGTGCCTCCCCCTTCTTCTCTAGAATGTCCATGGCGTGCAGGTCTGGAAAGGAGAGGAGTGCCTCTTGTTCTTTGACGATGAACAAGTAATGAGTCGCAGTTTACCTGAAGCACCCTGTACAGTACATGTGAACTGCACCTGAAGTAGAGTCGGATCTCATTTTTATGTCCATCTCCTTGCTATCGTTTTACGAAGTTATGGAAAGTGCTCAAACAACAACTGTTTTATTTAGTTTCACCACTACAACAAGTGAAGGAGGAGCTTATTTATTGCCCAGAAATATCTTTATATTTAGAATGCGCTCTATTTTTACCCTCCTGACAAGAAAAATACGTCATATGATGTATAAGACTACCGCTGCTGATAACAATGTCTATGTGGCAACGCTGAGTCATGAAATAAAAAAGAAAAATTGACGGGAGAAAAAGACGTCAGTTATCTAGAGAGGAGCACCACAAGAGGAAGGTGAAGATGGCAAACGTGACAAGTTGATTTAAGTGGATGACAATGAAAGTGTTGTGGTTTTAGTCCCCACAGATCTCGTCGGTGGTAACTTTTACAAACTTTCACCAAGGCAGTTTGAGGAAAGATGCTGACTTGGCACGAAATACCAGAGAGCCTGGATTTATTTATTAACGCTTCGTTTTTCATCGTCGGAGAGCGTCACAGGTGTGCCTATACACACGTGTCATCATCATAATTTGTGCTCGTGATGTGTGCAATACATGCACAGGCTGTCTCAATTATATAACAACGCCTTCGAGTTTAGCACAGATAATAGTTTCCATCCGATAGGCATAGAGTTGTCAACGCTATTTTAAGTGTGTTGACGTCAGGAGAAAATAAAACTCAGCGTGACATGAATTATTAGACGAAGATGTCGTCTGCACCAAAGTGGCGAGTACATTGGAGTAAAACAAGTAAGATGTTTTGGCATATTTCACTCCAACTGTTGGAGACTCCAAGTTGCGAAATATCTGAAGAAACTGAGTTGCAACTTAACTGAGACACCCTGTGCATGCATCTCGACTAATCCGTTTTTCCCCTCTCTCTTTCTCTCTCTCACACTCACTCATCTTTTTAGTGATAAAGGAAAAAATAGGTAACGATTGCATGGAAAAACAGTGTCATTGTCAAGCACAAAGTATTCCTGCTTGCTCACTCGTGTACAACTCAGATTCGAGAGCAAAATGTACACATACCTGAACGGGTTCACACATCCCAATCCTTCACCCCCTCCGGCCCCTCCTCAACCCTTTCCCCCATTTTTTTTCCTTCTTCTTCCTCAGCTTTTTCTTTGCTTGGCCACCCATTCGACGTCGTTGCTCCTCCTGCCCACTGCACCGCCCAACATCACAGGCTCCACTGCTTTAGCTCCATAGGGTGGGCCTAGGGGTGGGCCTAGGGGTGGGCCTGGCTGATGAGCGATGAAGCAGAGTGCGTACAGAGCCTGGATGCCATTTTCAAGTTGCGCTCTCGGTCTTCTTTTTTCATCATACGTTTTGAGACCCAATCACAGAATGTGCATCAAGAGAGCGCCAGGAATGTTGTCGAAGTTTTTGCACAAGCTGTTTCGTATGATACAGAGATGTCCAAAAGTAGTGCTTCTCTGGATGAGTCACAGACGTGAGACTTCTGTTGAAAATGTTAGTGACCGCAAAGCCATTAAAGGCAGACCTATCAGTTTACCCCATTATCTCTTGGACCTTGTCTAATGAATTATGTCAAGTCTAAGTATGCACCGGAGTAGTCATTACTGTTGCACATCTCTGTATAACTAAGGAAGTCTTGGCCTACCTTTGCACAGCCTCCTTTTCGTTCCCTTGCCTCGCCACACAATAAAATGGGTGAGTCAAAATATTCCGCACCTTTTTGCAAGAGACTAATTTATGCTAAACACTGCTGTTTAACTTAAATTAGACTGCGAATTTAAGAAAGATGTACATTTTCTGACACTTGGAATCCTGCAACGTTGCTTTTGAGCTGCAACAAATGCTGTCAGTGGAGCTTCTCTTCAAGCAAAGAATTGCACATGCAATTCTGTGTTGGTCTGGCATGAAAACGCAGTTGCTGGTGCAGCTAAACATTGGTACTTTTAGCCATTATTACTAACTTTTACTAATCGCACACTCTCCCCATCTGTTTGAAGCTTGAGGTGGCCACAGCTGAATCAATATTGATACCATGTCCAAAGGGTTTAATTTGACTCACCCTTTCTCGTAATGGTATCGTATGCTGTATACACACTTGCTAGCTTAGTCGATATATGTGTTATGTATGGAACTCTTGACAGTGCTTTGGGATTAGCTAACTTATCTTTTTGCATCTACCATACACGTAGGCTAAGACAATATAGGACATGTGTCGATCCACCGAACACCAAGTCAAAAGTTACCGTGCTATGATGAAAAGCAACAAAGCTTCTTCCCCTCCACCCACCCATCAACTACTATTAACACATTTAGGCAAATGAAAGTCTCAGTAGCACATTGGTAGAAAGTCATCACCTCTAACGAAGTACAACTGCTTCCCAACTGTCCCTTCTGGAAAGTTAAGTCGTGCGTATTTAAATTTCTCTGTATCTCTTTTTCTCCCTGCGTTTCGTAGAAGACTCTCCATAGATGACATAAGGAGAAAGAGCATCCAGTTAAGAGATAGAATAATCCTCTCCTCCACTGCCTGCAACTTCCAGTCGTCACCAACCCAAGCTACTTCGAATCAGTAAGTGATTCACAGCCAGAAACGCCCCTCCTGTTGGTGCAAGAAGAGACAGTGTTAATTCAGAGGCCTACGAACTTGACATATATATGAGCACTCATAACTAAGGCCAAAGTTTCTAACAGTGGCCACTGACGGAACAAGACCCAAAGCGGCCTCCAGAGTCGCGTCTCGCCAGTTTGTGAGGATGTCTTTTTCTGATGAAAAAGTCAACTTTGCAGTTTAATGTAAGGCCTGACATGTCTTGACACCCCAAACCCTTCCCTAGACGAAGAACTTTGACAGTTCTTAGGCCTGAGCTTGGCTGGAGCCGCAGGAAACGAGTAGAAAAACGAGCACAGAAAGGACATCTCTTTTCTCTCTCTCCTCTAATTGGTCCTCCTTGCTTTTGCGCACACACACACACACACACACACACGCACACACATGTGATTGGTTGATATCGTTCAATGCTTCACTTCTGTCACATTTCCCCCTCTTTTTCTGCATTAAGGTTGTCACTCGATTACTTGGGTTGTCGTTGTTGTTGCAGTTGTTGTTGTTGTTGTTGAGGTCGATGTCTGCGAATGTCTGAACAGCTGTCCTGTTCATGTGTAGTCGTCCCTTTGGCTAGAAAAAAAGTGTACGTAACAACTTCAGCGAGGGTGCGTTGACTCTGGTACACCTTGGCAACATTCTGCAACGTGTGATGTCATAGGTAGGCGCATAGATTTTTAACATTTTGTGAATTAGAACATGCTGTGACGTCGTAGGCAGGAGTCTATGTCTCACCACACCTAGTTAAAGGTACATACATGAGTACATAAATGGTCGCGCATCTAAGGTAAACATGCACAGTTTCTTTCCTTATTTGGGCTGGCCAGAAGATTGCTATGAAAAGTTTTACACAAGGTTTTCGTTAAATACTGTCCAGTGGAAAAGCCCTGTATCTACTTCCTACCGGGCAGATTCTGGCAGTCTTTCGATAAATGGGCGGGCAATCGCCGAAACTACGATTGAGTGGCTGTTCAGCTTGGCGTCTGGAACAATTATTATTCAGCCTGATCATGTACAAGTCCGCAATAGTCTTTTTTTACAGGCAAAGAAAGATGATTGCTTGCAATGGTTTCTTTTGTGAAGTCTCATTTGGTCTGCATTTTCTGACACACGGACGGACAGCCATGGATGAAGACTGGGATGACAAAGCCTCGCTGCTTTAAAGCCCTGAACAAGAGAAATGGATAGAGAAGGGAGTGGAAATGTATTTGTTGCGGATACGTTGAGCATGAAATGGAAGAAAAAATCTTACAGAATTGTTCCGCCCATTTGCTACCGATTGAGCCAAAGAATGTCGAACTCTGTCCAGTAACAATTAAGATACAGGAATTTCTCCATTACACGCTATTGAATGACAGCCCTGCACATATGGGTACATGTATATTGTACATGTGTGCATGATTTCACATCTTATGCATCTTATTTTCAGCGGGGGTATTTTTGACAATTCTCTTAAGTACTCTTAAGCACCCGTACACTTACAAATCAGCCCTAAATAAGTGATTTAAGACTGGTCTTTTCTGCACACTCATAAATCTGTCACGGAACGATAACGTCAGCCTGCGAAATAGAAGTGATCAAGTATTTAGGAGATTATCGAACACTCTTTGCTCTGTACTAATGGTCCTAAGTTGCAGCAGTATTTCATGTCACTTTACATAAACGGAAGCTGGGCAGTGTGTCTGGATTATGTAGAGGGTTCAGGGGCAGAGAAAAAGTGCATTGGCAATTGTGAAGTGACTTCTTCCACTCACGCTGTACCGTACGAGCAGTGAAGTACAGTAAAGAAAGAAAACGCAGTAAAGTCTTGTATTTAGCCTGACACCTCCAGCCCGCCAGCCCAACCAGACCACCTGCTTCAACCAAGTAGTGGACTATTCAGCTCAGCACTCACTTCACACTCGTCTCAGATCAACACCATTCTTCGATGGCGATTATTCGCAAGCCCGCAATGTCAGCCCCATATTGTGTTTCCCGCGAATAGCTCTCAACTCACTCGCAAACTCCATGTCAGAGATGCAGTGGGTGAAGATGTTGCGTACGCGAGTCCTCGAGGACAGGGAGAGAAATTCGGGACACTCTCTCCAGTGCTCCTCCACTGTCTCCAGTCCTTATCCTGCACATATTGCAAAGAAAGAGAGAAAAGAAAGAAAGAAGGGCTTTGGCGAACCTCGGGGTCGTTGCAACCCGAGGGTTGAGTGTTGATATTTTAGAGGTCCTGCATAAAGCCTTTCCGTTGTCCTTATTAGGGGGATTGATACATGCAATTGATGATGACATCGACTTTTTTGATTGTTTTTGCAACTTGAAGTTTGGGCACGTTTCACTGACAGAGCTGGTCACAAAAGGTATGTGTTGGTTTTTTCAAATTTAGCGGTCTTGAGATGCGAGACAAACAGTCACTCGAGCTCATATAAAAGATAGGATTTTGACGCTTGGGCGAACCAACATCCAGCCTCTTCAACTCTCAGGTACAGTCAAGGACAAAAATATTGACCCCCCTTTCCCTGTAATAACGAATTTTGTGTATGTAGTATTTCTTTTTCTGCCTACATCGTTGATGCTGCCTCAAATATGCAATTTTGTCCAAAGTGAAGTGAACAACTTTGACTGCTAATGGCCTTAAGCTTTCCAATGAGATAAAGAGCCTGTCTGCAGCTGCCCCATTAACAAAGTTAGATTTTTATGGGACCTGGCCCAGTACATAAAAACTACATAGGCAAATGACGTGCTGGCAGTGCCTTAAATATGCAATTTTACTTAAAGGGAAAGTAAGTAAACAGCTTCAACTATGAATGCAATACTTTTTGTCCTTGACTGCACAGCTTCTTGAATTCAACAATTCGATCAAGGGAAGCAGATCAGAAGTTACAGCTCAATTTCTACCACTATTCTGGCTGCTATTACGCAACGACTTCTTGTTTGTAAAAAAAGGGATGGGAAAGGCAAGAACCCGAAATTTGCTTTCTTGCTGAATGCACGTACCGTGTCTTGCGTCAGATTTGCCACCTTTCCTCGTGAACGCACAGAGCGTGTGAAATATGTAATAGTCTAGGAATATAAATGACATTCCGTCCTGCCTCCTGCTCTCTCCACCACTTTCCTCGCCCCGAAAGTATCTCATGGAAAGGCTCAAAAGATTGGTCAAGAATACTTTCCAGGAACAGAAGCTTGGACCGTGGGCCGCAAAGACTTTGCGACCCGGTCGGCAGACAGAATTGACTTTCCTTCTATGCTCAGGGGCATCCTCCATAAAGGAAGGATAAGAAAAGTAGCGAATGAGACTTGTCTACGGTAAAGTAATTAGGACATTGTCTGGTGTTTTCTTGCGTGTGCGTTGAAGCTTAAAAGTATTTTTGATGTACCGCTATCATAGATAAAAGAACCCGACCTTTTTTCAGTGTCTACAAGGTCGACTACACCGAAGTTGTGGCAACGATATGTTTAGTTCTCTTTCTGTCCATCCATCTGTGAAAAAGAAGCCTGACCACTAAAACTTTGACCCCTTCCTTATCAGGATGATCGCTCAGCACGGCCAGTCGGAGGACAGCGCAGCCTCCAACTGCTCAGACCTCTCAGACAGAAAATTCAGTTTCCCGAACGTTTTGTGGAACAGAAGGTGCGTGAAAAGAGAGAAAAAGAGACTGCAAAAAAAGGCACCAGGCACACTCACGACGACTACCTTGAACTTGAGACATCTTCATGACTGAGATTGAGGCACTGTAGTAGTGTGTTTTCTACTTGCAAAGCGTACAAAGAACAGGAGTGTCGTCGGGAAAAAAACCGCACCAATGACATCGTCCGAAAAAGTTTGCACAAAATGTGTTGTGCACTGCACGTTGCCTCACAGGTTCCATCTCAACACTCCGGTGCTAGTCAACACCGGTAGGTGTTGCTCGATCGGGTATGAGCAAGTCTGGAAAAACAGAGACGACTTACGAGGGTTCTAACTGCTCAGCCAGTGTGCACTGGCGTTTTGGGCCCGAAGTCCGAAGCCCGCAATGAAGTCGCCCTGACACATCTCTACTTTTTTTCGCGAAACTTGCAAAAAAAGGGATGCGCTCTTTCTGCAGCATTTAGAGCATGCCCGGAACACTTGAGTGGGGCTGTCCAGACTGTGGAACGTATGGAAAGGTAACAGAAAGACATACAGACAGACAGACGAATTTTTGTACAGAACCTATTGTACTATACTGGAAATTCTGTCCCAGTGCGACGCCTCAATGAGAGGCTGTTAGGCACAGAAAGTTTTTATGACTTTCTCGGTTGGTCGTGGTTGCTGTTCTTTCATCGCAACCCCAGGATGACGAAGGCAATCGCACTCCTTCCCACGCTGTGTCTTATTTTCCCACGGCCTCCTCCTCTTTCCCACGGGCCTGACGTTGCAGCTGTTGCAGCTCTGGCCCCAAAACTTTTACAATTTTCTACCGTCCGTCCATACCCACACTCCGACGCGTGACAGGACTGAGCAAATCGGTTCCGTGGGATGCATGTAAACTTTTTCGGAACTTTGGAGCTTGATCTTAATGCGAATTTGCCAAATTAAATGTGGTCCTCTGCTTTTTTTTCATTCTCCCAAACGGTGCAGCAGAAAGCGATCTTCAGACAGTCGACTCTCCATGGAAAGGTTGTTCAACATTATCTACACCTATAGTAGTTAGCATTTCCTCATTTCGTTTCAGTAAAATAGTCATATACAGTGGACACTGTCTACGAGGACAACGAGACAAAACTGTCCCTAGGAGGGCACCACGTCACTGCTTATGAGCTGTAGCACAGGTTAAACAGTGCTTCAAAGCTTCGCTGGTCTAAAAGTCCTCGATGCAGACCAACTTCAAGGAGGGAAAAGAGTTCCCTCTCAAGGTGGCGGACTTTTCTACCAAAAAGTTGCTCAATGAGTTGCGTCCCAGGAACTGTCCCCTCATAGACGGCGTCCACTGTACCACATCGGATCATTCTAAAACGTTTTGGCAAATGTCACGCTTTGTACCAAAACGCAGTGCACCGTGTGACTCAAAGGCTCCTATGCCGCCTCAGGTGTGCAATGACATTGACATCTCCCTCGTGTCGGTGCATGCAAAGGCTATTAAGGGTCCTCGAGTGACAGACCATGATGCCGAGATTACCTCAGCATAGAAATGCATGCCATTTTCGAGGCTACCCCCTGTAAATATGCCATTAAATACTGTGTGGTAGGTTTTCTTTAACTCCCTCATGAATGCTTCAAAACTCTGACGGGACATTTGAAGACAAAACGGTGACAATGAGTACTTGAAGATTTCACCCATGCAGTGGACTTGAGATTTGCAATACATGAAGTCCGTCGCCTGATCACACTTCTGTGTAACTGCAACTTTAAGCAACCGCAGTTTTTTGACTCAGCTCAGCGCAATAACTGATTGTTAACTTATTGAGTACTTAAACACATTCTGTACGGGTGTATTTCTGCTTATGAGTTACAATTGTTGGAACGACGGAACAAACTGTCAGTAAAGTCCTTTTCTGTCGTAAGGGACGTATGGTGATGGGCAAATGCCAACAAAAGTGCTGTCAAAGAATGCACTACAAAAGTCTTATGTATGCAGCAATTTAATGTCGAAACTTCAGATAATCGTTACTTTTACTCCCCCCTCAGTAACTGGGGTTATCCTAAGTCCGCTGTATTAAGAGGAGGTTGAACGAGACCAGAAAAGACTGGGGAAGTCAGAATACAGTCAACTTGAACGAACATTTGGACTCTTCGCTCTGTCTGGAAGAGACTACTGAAGAAAATGAGTGCAGGCGACATTCGATTTTGTCTCGTTGTTGTAGACGAAGAGTTGACAAAGTCAAAGGCCTTTGATGTTTCAAAGGGTGACAAATGCAAAATGGCCTTGCTTAAAATTATAGAAGCCTCTCAGGCTTGCATTGAACATTTTTTGTATATTTTCAACGAAAAAATCCACTGAAAATCTACGATGGACCTTTTTTTTTTTTAAAAAAAAAAAAAGAATTTGACCAAATCGAACTTGCCTTCCCAGCTTTTTTTTCTTAAATTCCTCCTCACCTAGAAAAATGCTTTCAAAATGCTTCCAAACTCGAATGTCCTCTTCAACTCTTCTTCCATCCGAGGTGATTTGCGCATCCGGGTCTGTCTTCTCATCATTGGTACAAGCTTAGTAATGATCACTAGTAGAAATAGAGTTGATCTCCCTTGTGCATCCCCCTACTTCACATTGTTTTACATGTTGCATTCTCTGTTGCTCATATCGAACTTTGAAAGTCGCTGTAGAACCTTGTGCGAAGTAGCAGCAGTAGTTGTAATAACTTATTATAAAGTCGTATATTTCTATCAATGTGGATTGACGACACACACAAACTGAGATTAGAGCACCGTGACGTTGTGCAGTACGTATACAGGTGGTGCGATGAATTACTCTTAGCCCAATCTTGAGGTCCTAAAGTTGACACTACTGAACCAGGGGGCAGTCCCAGCACTCCCGAGAGCTGACGAAAGTATTCAAGGCCACGGACTTGTTGAAAGCAATCCAATGAATGCGTTGTCAGTGCCCCCACAAGGGCTGGAGCAAATCATGTCCGAGGGGTGTGCAAATACTGCAAATGTCCCCCAGCACACGCGCACACACACACGCATGCAGGCACGCACACACTATCTGGGTCGACGACAGCCAAGGCAGCGCTGCTGTCGGGACGGGGGGCCAGCTTGTGCACTTGCATAAGCTGCACAGATTGCATTCAGTGACACTTGAACTTTGCTCAGAAGTTGAAACATGTTTATCGTGCCACTCTTGTTTACGTACAAGAACGAAAAGCAGTGAGATGCCTAAATATCAGCACTGTCTGTCCCTTACTCACCTTTTGTAGATGTACAGGGTGACCGAGACAATATCCTGACTGATTTTCGGACGTTGTAGAAAGACGCGGCCTTGTGGATCCAATGATTTTAACACACAATGTTTTAAGACAGTGGAGACGAAAGTGGAACATTTACCGGTTAAAGTTAACGAACTGCTACCAATTATAAACTCAACGTAGGGTCGACAAAAGAGTCTTTGGAGATCCCCGCGGAAAGTGTCATATTTCGATAGTTACGTTCCGAAATCAGTCCAGATTTATCTCGATGCCCACGTGTGTGTGTAAATATCTTTATGTGTGCTTGTGCATCAAAAAAGTCTATCCATTAAAGAGCAGGACTTTTTGAGTCCAGAGCTTTCTCACCCAGCTCACTGCACTTGGCTTCCCCTAGGCCAATCAAGTCCGGTCTGACGCTGACTGGGGAAATTTTGACATTTCATTGTCCAGTGCAGTGTTAAACAACTGCTCACTTATCGTGTACGCCACCTAGAAGGTGTACAGACCGTCCATGTCTGCGTCCAGGCACCGACAGCTAAGCCCATTGGTACGATTGGATCGATGGGGTGTGAGTGGATCACGATCACACACGGGACAAGTGTACAGTGAGAGTCAAAGAGTACCCATGACTTCCAGTTCCTCCTGTGTCTGACCGCCGCCGCCACCCACTCAATTTTGTCATGGGGACTTCTTCTTGATTCGCACAGTACGTGTGTGTGCCGAGTACAGTGACATTCGGATGAGCGCAATTTGGACAGTGGCAACTTCAAGATGTTGAGCGCCATGGAAGACTGAATTTCAGTGTCCGGTGTGCTGTCAACCCCCAAAAACTAACTAATGTCATTGACGAGCGAAACCTGAACAGACCTCCTACAGGATACATTCACACATCCTCGACTTTGTCAGGCCTTGTCTACAATGGAGGCAATTGTGCGCGTGTTCGCTGGTTGCAACTGAACTGTTTTAGTACTGTCCACAGATACATTTCTGTGCCGTAGAGAGCGCCGTTTATTTAGCTTCATCCATGTGCTACATACTGGTTCGGGGAGAGCCACAGACAAGAGGCAAAAGTGTTTGTAGAGCTCTGGAAAGTTCCCCAAGTGGGCCTCCCGCAATTGGACTTGTTAAACACGTCTTTTTCATGCCCTCTCACACACTGGCAGGGTCAAACACGAGTCTTGGTAACAACAAACATGGGCTTGGCCACAAAGGTTGACCATTTTCTGCTTTGCTGCTGTTTATATAGCTCTTCGCTAGCTTTTAATGTCGATTTTTGGGTCTGACCGACTCATTTACAGTAGAGCCAAAAGAATTTCAGTGAAGCTAAATAATCGCGCTTTGCACATGGCAGCACCATGGACAGCTGCTGTACCTGCATCTTCGCTGCTGCTGCTGCTCTCGTAGAAGTACCTGTTCGCGTTCCAAATGCGAGCGACCCCGTTGTTTCCACCAGACGCTATCCACAACTGCTGGCGCACCGGTTCTGTGCCGCGAAACTGGTGCATTAGCGGATTCCTCTTGGGCCGGTATTCACAGACCTGACCTAGAGCGTCCTCTCAGCTGAAGCTAATCTAGATGCATCAGGAGAGACCTAGCACAAATTGCTTTTCCACGACGGTGAACTTTCGGCAGGCTCAAAGCCCTCTAACGTTGGCGGACCTTTCTGAAGACTTTCTTAGCATTTCTAGCCGCTACTGAAGGCTTTCCTAGCATTTCTGAGCATTTGCTAAGCACTGAAGATACAAATTGAAGATGATCTGTGGCTAGAATTAGTCTGGAAGAAGCCTCTGTTGGGACTGTGAATCCCGGCCCTGATTACAATGCCTGGTAGATTCATCGTCCCTCCAGCAACGACTGTCCTCTGTCCACCGACAGCACGTTCACTGTAAGGTTTGTGTTCTAATGTGGACCTCTCAAACTTTCCTCCAGCTTCAAGAACAACGCGAGCTTCGTCACGCGGTTCAACACCCTTCGTCGCGGCCGCTCCACTATGCACTCGCCCGCCGTCTCCACGAGTAGCAACAAGCTGCAACCCGTGAATTCGTCGGCCGACAACCTCAGCTCCAACGGGGACCACGACCACCTGACGAGGGACAACAGCGAGTCGAGGCTCGGCGGGAAGAAGAGCAGTGACGGTGAGCACGAGAGAAAGAAATCATGCTAGTCGATAGATATTCCTTGCTTTCCTCTCTTCTTCTTCATCATCTGCTTTCCATCTCATCTCATGTTGAGTTTTTTTTTCTTGCTCGTTGGGGTCGTCGTCTCCAGCTGCCTCGTCTGAGATGACGATGAAGTCATTAGTGCTGGGTTCGAGTTAGGCAAACTGTTGTACAAGTCGAGTTGAAAAAGCTACGAGGCTGCAGAAAATTGGGAAAAAAGCATCCTCCATTGGTGTTACCCACAGAAATCTTTCTGAACAGGCCCAATTCAAGCAAAAAGTACAAAGAAAAGCTTCTAACTTTGACTCCAGTTTTCGGCTGAGATGGTTTTTCCTCATTTTCAACATCCCTGTACCTTTGATTAGTTGCTATGAAAAATTGTAAAAAAGCACTATCAAGTGACGACTTTTTTCACCTCACTCAAAAGTGAGGCCAGGGCGACAAAGTCGGAAGACCTCCTTTTCATCGAAAGAGCACCTTTTTCTTTAGTTGGAGGCGTCTTAAAGATAATGTTGCTGGCATCACCAATCGAGGGTGATGGGTTTTTTCGTCACCCCTTATTATGATGACCTTAAGTCGAGTCAGACGCGATTCATCATCACTCGAATTCAGACAACGCCAAAGTTCCAGTAATCCAACAAGAACGATTTTGGCTCTTTTACGAATAAAAATTTCTCAAAAACTCCCCAAGCGAAGAAAATGTCTTCGAGTCAGCCCAACTCGAATCAGCCGACTCGATCTTGCAGCCACCACTAGCAGAAGTCATTTATTTGCCCTCTGTCTCTACGAATCGTTGCATTTCCTCTCACTTCTTCCTTCTGCTGCTTCATTATTCATCTGGGTAAGTTGATGAGGAATCGGGAGCAGAGGTGACTTCCCGCACTGCCTCCCTCGCGGCACTGACGCCCGGTCTGGTTGGCTAGAGTCACCGCCCAAAAAAGCATCAGGGTGAATCCAGAAGAGGCAGGAGGAATGAGCTTAATCTTCTGTTTCCCCTCCATCTGCAACCTTATTAGCTGGGGAATTTGGCTGGATGAGATGAGATGAGTTGGGATGATATGAGAAGAGACAAAAAGGCTTTTCAGTCGTTTCTTTTTTATTTCTTAATCCTTGAAAATACTGTGTGGAAAAGCTCCCGTAGTTCTGCTGCTCCTCAATTGCGTGTACATACATACGGTAAAGCGCTTTTCTCCGGTTTTTCTTCTGCCACCAACCTCCCTTTGCCAGTGTAAGTTAGAAGAGTGTTATTTGACCAGAATTTGTGCTGTCCTCTGTTTAGAAGCTCAGTTTTGCAAAGTACAAAGAGTCATTGTGTTTCGCTGCCCTCTCCGCGCATTTTCGTGCCTGTTTAAGTATGTGGGAATAGATATGTAAGAACAAAGATACTGGAAGAGACATTTTTTGTGTTTGCTCCTGCTATCCTTCAATATGGTACAATGTCAAGTGACCGGATTTGCTTTGTCCAGACAAAGCAGGGAGATTGGGCATTATTCAATGCGCAAAATATGTATAACTAAGCCATGAAAACGGTTTGTTTACCCTAATCAAAATGCTTCCTCTGCCATCCACCCTGCTTCTCTTCATCAGTCTCTCGCTGCCACTCATTGAACCCTTCACGAGCCCAGAGCCGAGCGACTTCACCGGTGATTGTGAACAACCCTGGAGCAGAAGACGCCGCCCTGCCCATGGTGCTTTGCAGCCTCCTTCAGAGGGAGTTCTCCGGGTCTAAGGGAGCAACGCCCGGAGGTGGCGGCGGCGGCTCTGCAGGCACTGGCGGCGGTCGGCGTGGTAGCCGTAGATTTCTCAAGAAGGGTGAAGAGGAGGAGGAAGACGATGGTACCTTTCTACCACTGCCTCTAGTTGAGAGCACATCTACCACACTGAAGTCTTCACATCTCACATCCCTTTCTTGGATGCTGCAACTCACTGTCGTTTCCTGTCATTCTCACTACGTCACCACCAAATTCTGACATCTACGTACGGTGTGAGTTATAAAAAATGTCCGATGAGGATAAGGTGGGAGGAGTGGGGAGGAGGAAGGACTGCGCAACGACGTCGGGCATTTTTTGACTCACACAGTAGCTGTGCTATCATTCATCTCCAACTAGATTTGTAGAAGAGCGCGCTGTGGAGCCACGTCACTTTTTTCTTTTCAACATGTTGGTGAAACAATGTTTGTTAGTTTTTGGTTTTTTTGCCAGACTCTCTCAGTCCGCCCTCTCTACTCTCCATCTCTTTATTATCCGTTGACCTCAGCACCCCTCCAACAATGCCCTGCCAGACACGATCGAGCAACTGGGCTCTTGTTTCTGTCCGGTGGAGTCGCAGCTTTGAACAGAAAATTTCCCAAATTTATCCTTCGTCAGCGTGACAGAGGCGTCGACAGAGCTGTCACAAAGGCATTATGATGAGCTGTTCTTAGCACCTTGTACAGGGTTCATCAGTGGTGTCACACCTGCATTTTTTTGGAGAAGCCATTATGGTCAAGGTGGCATTGGCTACACCTGCTGGCTCGATGAACAGATTACGTAGTTTAAGTATTATTAACTAAAACTATTATATGGTGCATTAATTCATTAATGATCAGTCCACTGTGGGTTCTTCTTGGATGAAGGCCTCCAAGTACCTCCTGCCCATGTTGACAATCCTGTGAAGCTTTGACTCGTGATTCCATTGATGAGCGGCGAAAGTTAAGGAATTGTGCGACACCTGCACACTAGGTTCAACTTTGATGATGACCTTGCTGTTGAAGCAGTGGATTTTAGATGAAAAACAACCACACACGTTTCATAGAGACGAGGCAGAAAATGCAAATGAAGTAAAATGATCAGTCCAGATAATCAGCTGTACAGGTATGATACCACTTATTAATTACTGCATCTGAGTCTCCAGAGAACACATTCAGAAGCTGGTATGTCACTTCCGGCAGCTCTGTCGACAGAGTCCAGGGATCTCCTCTTCAGAAGTTCCCTGAATAGACTTGGGGAGGGTTACCCGCGAAAGAAGAGAGGAGGCCCTTAATATAACCATCATACAGTAAATTAGGGTTGGTTAACGAATCCTAATCTTGCATTGAGTCTCCCGTACGTAGATACCATGAGTTATTCGTTAACTATCTCTTTGACACACTGAGCAAAGTCCCCAGACCACCTTTTTCTCGCCTCATCTTTTGTCTTCAGCACTTCCTCACCATCACCAAGATCTCCTCCGTTCTAGGTTCGGACTGTGTATGTACATATGTAGCACACGTACAGGGTGCACTAGGAAGTTTTGCAACCTATTTCGAAGGCGGAAAGCAACATAGGCCAGTTGCCAAGCTCCTCAGTTCACCCTGTACGCTCAACGTATATAACCTCAGTGAACCTGGTAAGCGCTCAGTAGTGCATGACCATGGAAAGAACTCAGGCGGACGACAGAACGCACCCAAAGCAAACAAAAGTAGGGGTCTTCAATGCCACTCGTCAACTTTTTTTTGTTATTTTTTGGGTTTGCTGCAAAGGAGACGCTCGGTGACCGGTCATCTCAGTCCCCCGGCTATCTCAGTCCCCAGACATTTCAGTCCCTGAGAGTGAGAATGAGAGCGACAGCTATGCTAAAGGGCTCAGCTTGGACCTTAAAACGCAATGGCTCAGCTCAGCTCGTACATTTACGAGTCGAGCCCAACTCATAACCTTTGTGCTGTAACCCACATCAGTTAAATTTTCTTCAGGGTAACTGCTTTGGGGTCTTTTAGCAGTATGAGGTTAAGATAAGGGACAAAAATATGTTATGGAATAGTTTTAACATGGGTCTTTCAACAGTACGGAGTAATTTAAGTATCAAAACATACTTAAGAAACAGAAAGAGACAAAAATACTTCACAGTAAGGGTTTTAACAGGGGTCTTTTAGCAGTATGGGGCAGTTGAAGTATCAAAGCATAATTAAGAAGTAGGAAGGGACAAAAACAAATAATAATAGAATTAACCCACCAAAAATAAATAACACCAAAGAACGACACGTGAAATGTCTGAGAAGGGGGCTGAAATGTCTGGGGACTGAGATAGCCGGGGACTGAGATGACATAGAACCGAGACATACAGATTTGCCCGATGAAAGTCGTGCTTTGTCTCTCAGATTAATGTAAGGCAGTATAGCAGAGTCGCACATAGGGGGAATCCTGGGTAAGTGGAAAAAATTCTTGACTCCTAGTTCCTAATGAAGCAAAATGGTTTGCTTAAGTGGGAAAATAGAGTTCGGTGGGAAAATTTTGTGACGTCATAGGTTCCCACTCAAATGTTTCTAGGCCCATCCCATCATGCACCGACTCGACTCAAGCGCACAACTTCATCATCATTGGTCAACTCTTGTTTCCACTATAATTCTGCAAGTGACAAAATAAATTACAGTTGTTTTGGCCTCTATGGGGGATTGCCGACTAGGGGGGAACCCTGGATAAGTGAGAATATTTTCCTGTTCCCAAGCCACTTATGCAGAACTGACTTTATTATGAGTTGTGCAATTGAGTTGTGGCCAGAAGAGAAAAGAGACCATTCAGCTCTTTGTCTACCCTGTAGGTTCAGGCTTGATGCCTGCTTTTCATGATCAACTTGTGGGATAACACTTTGCCCCAAAGACAAG